>ERZ1090864.1206-NODE-1209-length-12348-cov-46.824453_pt1 | contig 12348 bp, 9 predicted proteins | sample MGYA00478479_ERZ1090864 | MGnify/ENA primary metagenome ERZ1090864 (study PRJEB33644, sample SAMEA5815743) | chicken gut metagenome | biome: Chicken; feature: Gastrointestinal Tract; material: Caecum | place: Ireland | collected 2019-01-01 | study: A study of... | reverse complement strand
ATGCGTCAACGTTGTATCGAGATGATACCACCCGCCGCTGCCGACGCTCATCAGGAGGATGTTTGCCCGGCATTCATCGGCGGTACGGCCGGATTGTCGGCGGATGCTATGCGAACGGCCCCCGTCCATGTGGGAATCGGGGACCGTTGGGTTATTTGCCGTGGTCGGTCGGAGCTTACGCGAACTGGCTGTTGTACAGCCTGGCGTAGGCGCCGTCCGCGGCGAGCAGTTCGGCGTGCGTGCCCTGCTCGATGATCGTGCCGTGGTCCATCACCAGGATCAGGTCCGCGTCAACAATCGTTGACAGGCGGTGCGCGATCACGAAGCTCGTGCGCCCGTGCATCAGCGTGTCCATCGCCTTGCCGATCTCCTGCTCGGTATGGGTGTCCACGGAGGATGTGGCCTCATCCAGGATCAGGATCTTCGGATCGCACAGGATGACGCGGGCGATGGTCAGCAGCTGGCGCTGCCCTTGGCTGATGTTCTCCGCGTCGTTGGACAGGCGGGTGTCATAGCCGTCGGGCAGCGTGCGCACGAAGTAGTCGACGCGTGCCATCTTGGCGGCCTCGATGATCTGCTCGCGGGTGGCGTCCGGGCGGCCGTACGCGATGTTCTCGGCGATGGTGCCGTCGAACAGCCAGGCGTCCTGCAACACCATGCCGAAGTGGCGGCGCAGGTCCATGCGGTCCATATCATGCGTGTCCACGCCGTCGAGACGGATATGGCCGCCGTCGATCTCGTAGAACCGCATGAGCAGGTTGATCAGCGTGGTCTTGCCGGCGCCGGTCGTGCCGACGATGGCGGTGCGGTGGCCCGGCTCGGCCGTGAACGAGACGTCCTTCATCAGCGGACGATCCGGATCGTATCCGAACTTCACATGCTCGAAGTCGACGCGGCCGCTGATTGGCTCGGCCACCCGCTCCGGCTCGGCGGGATCGGGTTCGATCTCGTCCTCGTCCAGGATGTCGAACACGCGCTCCACCGAAGCCAGGGCCGACTGCAGGCTGTTGATCATGAACGACATCTCGGTCAGCGGTTCCGAGGCCTGGTTGATGTACTGGAAGAAGGCCTGGAACGTGCCGATCGTCAGGTTGCCCGCGACGAGGAAGAATCCGCCCAGCACCGCGATGAACACCTGCGAGAAGCGGGTGATCAGGCGGATGGCCGGGTTGATTGCGTTCGTGATGAAATCGGCGCGGCGCGTCGTGTCGGCCAGATCCTGCGTGGCCTCGTGGATGCGGCGTGAGCTGGAATCCTCCTGGTTGAACGCGCGGATGATCGCGCGTCCGGAATAGGCCTCCTCCACGTGGCCGGTCAGGATGCCGACGCTGCGTTGGCGTTCGGCGGCCAGGATCAGCGTCTTGCGTGCCACGACCTTCGTTACTACCCCCGAGCCGATCGCGAACACCAGGAAGATCAGCGTGAGCCACACGTTGATCGTGAACATCATGATCACGGCGCCGGTCACGTTGCCGACGGCCACGAGCAGACGCAGCAGACCGGTCTGCAGCACTTCGCTGGTCTTGTCCAGATCGTTGGTCACGCGGCTGATGATGCGTCCGGGCTGATGCGCGTCGAAGTACTTGAGCGGCAGCCTGGTGAGCTTGGCGCCCACCTGATTGCGCAGCTTGAGGTTCAGTCGTTCGGCGAAGCTGGCCATGATGAAGGTCTGCGCCGAGTAGAACACCCATTGCACGGTGTACAGCAGCAGCAGTCCCATCGTCTGGATGCCGCCGTCCATCCACGTGATCGTGAACGTCTCGCCGGTTGCAAAGGCGGCCTGGATCTTGTCCCACAGCAGGTCGAGCAGATACGCGGTGTAGATCGGTCCGGCCAGCGTGATGATGACGTAGAACACGAGTGAGACGCCCACGACGTACAGGCGCCACTGCTGCTCGCGCGAGGCGTCCCAGAGGCGTCGGATTGTGCGCTTCAGGTCGCGGGGGACCTCCAGCTCCTCCTCGTCGGGCGCGAGGTCGGCCTGTACGATCGGATCGCGCGGGGTGTCGGTGGCCGAGCAGTCGCCTCGGGCGGCGGCCTCGTCGCGGCGGGTCTCGTCGGTTTCGGTGGTCTGGGTCATCGGGTCTCCTCCTTTCCGGCTTCGGCGGCGGATGCGTCGGCCGCCGCTCTGGCCTCGAACTCGGCGAGGTCCTCGGCGCGCATCTGCGAGCGGGCAATGTCCTGATAGGTGGCGCAGGTGCGCATCAGTTCTTCGTGCGTGCCGCGGCCCTTGAGATGGCCGTCCTCCAGCACGATGATCTGGTCGGCGTGCACGATGGTGCTCACGCGCTGGGCGATGATCAGCATGGCCGAATCCTTGACCTCAACGGCCAGCGCCTTGCGCAGCGCTGCATCAGTGGCGAAGTCGAGCGCGGAGAAGCTGTCGTCGAAGATGTACAGGTCGGCCTTGCGGGTCAGGGCGCGGGCTATGGCCAGACGCTGACGCTGGCCGCCGGAGAAGTTCGTGCCGCCCTGCGCCACGCGCGTGTTCAGCCCCAGTGGCAGTTCGCGCACGAAGCCCGACTGCGCGATATCCAGCGCATGCCACATCTCCTCCTCCGTGGCGTCGGGATTGCCGTAGCGCAGGTTGTCGGCGATCGTGCCGGAGAACAGCCACGCCTTCTGCGGCACGTAGGCGATATGCTCGCGCAGCTCGTGCTGGGTCATGTCCTTGACGTTGCGGCCGTGTAGCAGCACGCGCCCGTCGGTCGCGTCGAGCAGGCGCAGCATCAGGCGCGCCACCGTGGACTTGCCCGATCCGGTCGGGCCGATGATCGCGGTGGTCTGGCCGCGCCGGCACGAGAACGTCAGGTCGTACAGCGTGTCCTCCTCGGCATCCGGGAACCGGAACGACAGGTGGTTGAAGCAGGCGACCTTCGGATGCGGATCGTTGGCGGCACGGGCCTTGGCCATCTCCTCCAGTGTCATCATCGCACCGGTTGCGGCATCCGGTTGCGGCACGATCTGCCGGCCGTCGTCGGTCTGTCCGATCCAGGCCTGCGTGGCCTCGCGGGTGGAGGCCTCAGTCGGCTGGCCGTCGCGGATGCTCGGCTGCTTCTCGATGACCGCGCGCACGCGGCTGATGCAGATGATCGCACGCGGCACCATCAGGGCCACGAACTGCGCCATCATGATGTAGAAGAGGATCAGGATCGAATACTCGATCAACGCGGTGATGTCGCCGATCTGCATCGCGTGCACGCCGACGCGGTCGCCGCCCGCCCAGATGATCAGCACGATCGCGATGTTCATCAGGAAGAACGTGAAGCTGTCGAGTCCGGCGAACAGGTAGTTGACGCGGATCGCGTTGTTCGCGTAGTCGGAGAACGACTTGTCGAGGCGCTTGATTTCATGGCGGTCGCGGCCGAACGCGCGGATGACGCGCACGCCGGTGATGTTCTCGCGCAGCACCACGTTCATGCGGTCGATGTAGCTCTGCAGCTTCTCGAAGATGCCCGCCGCCTTCCAAACGATCAGCGCCGCCAGGATCACGACGATCACGACGATGGCGAGCATGATCCAGCCCATCTGCACGTCGAGCATGAACGACAGCGTGACGCCCATCACGCACATGATCGGCACCGGCAGCAGGATCTGCAGACCCATCATCAGCGCCTGCTGGATGATGTTGACGTCGTTGAGGGTGCGGGTGATCATCGAGCCGGTGCCGAACTCCTTGAAGTCGCCGTCCGAGAAGGCCAGCGAGGAGTCGTAGATCGCGTTGCGGATGTCGCGCCCGACGTTGGAGCACAATTTGGCGCACAGGTAGCTGCCGGCCAGCGATGCCGCGCCGGACAGGAGTGTCACGGCCATCATGATCGCGCCCGTCGAGATGATGTGGTCGACGCCGCCGTCGGTGGCGCCGATGTTGATCATCTCGGCCAGGATGGTCGGGATGAACAGCGCGCCGGCCACGTCGAGCAGCAGTGCGATGATCGTCGCCGCCAGCAAGCCCTTGTAGGGTTTGAGGAACCGTAGCAGCAGTCTCATGCGGATGTCGCTCCTTTCTTGTCTTTCTCGACTCGTTCTGCGCGGATGTCGTGGGTGCCTACGCGTGCCGTTCCGCGGGCGGCAGCGAGGCGCAGCGGTCGTCCACCGCCTGGTTGAGCAGGGCGGCGTAGCGGTTGATGACCCGCGGCAGCGTATCGCTGTCGTCCGGGCCGAGCGCGGTCAGCGCCTGCTTCTCGGCGGCCATGGCCGGCTCGATGTAGGTATCGGTGAACCGCACGCCCTGCTCGGTCAGCGCGATCTCCTTGTCGCGCCGACTGCCGGAGGCGTAGCGCACGTCGACCAGCTCGCGTTCCTCGAGCTGGCGCAGCGTGGATGACACGGTCTGCCGGCTGTACAGCCATACCTGCGAGAGATCGTTCTGCAGCATGGGGGCGCGTGCGTCCTTCAGCGCGTACAGAATCCAGAATGCGCAGTCGGACAGCCCGCTGCGGCGGGCGATCTCGTGGTAGACGCGGTCGATTTCCTTCCAAGAGCGGTTGAACCGCTCAAGCAGCAACGAAGCGTTGTCGTCCATCGTCGTTCTCCTGTTCAGTTATGAAGCCGCCGAACCTGACTCGGACGCGCAGCACGCCGCGGTGCCTTGAGGCCGCCGCGGCGTGCTGGTTTGTCAAAGTTCGGATAATCCTTATCCATGATAATCCGGTTTCGGATAATCGCAACAGCACGTGTGGCGCGGGGTGACTGGTCGTGTGGGTGTGGCCGCCGCGTCTCGTTCGGCCGGAATATGTGTTTTCGCCGATTAGCAGCCGCAGGAATGACGGATGACGAGTTCGGCCGAGACGAGTTGGACGTCGGGCGTGGAGTCCGGGTTCAGTGCGGCGTTGACGGCTTTTTTGGCCAGTTCGGAGATGTTTTGCCGCATCGTGGTGAGTTGGGGCCAAGTGTATAGTGTTTCGGAAGTTCCGTCGAAAGAGACCAAGGCGATGTCTTGTGGAATTCTCAGTTCGGATTCGTGAATCGCGCGCAAGGCTCCGAGGGCTTCTAGGTCCGATGCCGCGAGTATGGCGGTCGGTCGGTTGTCTCCGGACAGCAGCTGCAGTGTGGCTGAGTATCCGCCTTCTCTGGTGAAATGCGAGGGGACGATTCTTCCTGTGGGAAGGGCTGCGGCCTCGTGGGCCCGCGCCCATCCGCGGATTCGGGCGTCTGATGGGTCATCGCCTCCGTAGAGCAGTGCCATGTTGGTGTGTCCGTGGTCGATCAGGTGTGCGGTCATGGTCATGATGGCCGCCTCGAAATCTGTGGAGACGCATTTGCTGCCGGCGACTCGTGCCGGATGGTCGAAGAACACCAGCCGGCAGTGGCTTTGGTCGATTGCGGCAAGTTCCTCGCTGCTGAGTACGGAGGATGTGAGGACCGCGTCGACGTCTCGGCGTTGCAGCTTGTCGATGCGCGAGCGTTCGGTGTCGGCGTCGATGTGTGAGCTGGCGAACAGCGTTGAGTATCCATAGCCGGATGCGGCTGTCTCGATTTCGTCGCTTAGGCTGGCGAAATACGGGTTGGAAAAGTCGGGGATGATGATTCCGAGAGTTTTCGATGTGCCGGTCTTCAGGGCGCGTGCGAACGTGCTTGGACGGTAGTCGAGCATCTGTGCGGCCTGGCGTATGCGTTCCGCGGTTTGTGGGGACACCTTGTTGGGGATGTTGTTGAGCGCATAGCTGACGGATGCGACGGAGACGTTGGCGAGGCGGGCTACATCTGCTCGTGTGGCGCGGTGGCGCGTTCCGTTGGGCATTTCCTCTCCTTCGGTGGTCCTTTCATCGGCGAAAGCGTGATGGACCGATTGTATCGCGCTGGTGTCCTGTACGGGTTGCGGAGACGGCGGGGCCGCTTTGGTGATCTGTTGATTAATTTTACCCGAGTAAGTTTATGTAATTTGGAAATACAGTGTTGAAAATGTTGTTTTTTCAGGCGTTTCTTGACGAGTTTGTTTTTTAGAGGTTACTCGTGTAAACTTAAGCTCGCTGGGAACAAACGTCAAAGGTTGACGTCCGGCGCAAGCAAAGGAGCGACAATGAACAACGGAAAGAAGATTCTTGCGGCGTTATGTGGTTGCGTACTTCTGGCTGGGGTCGGGGCGTGCTCGTCATCGAACTCCTCGGGCGTGGAACTCGAGTTCATGACGGGAATGTCCACCGGGTCCAGGCAGTTGAAGGCGTTGACCTCCGTGGTCGAGGAGTTTGAAAAGGACAATCCTGACATCAAGGTTACGTTGGTGCCTGGCACGAATTCCTATGAGTCCGACATCAAGGTCCGGCTTGCCGGGCATAACGCTCCTGATCTGTGGAATACGCACGGTTGGAGCCGTGATCGTTATGCCAATTTCCTTGAGCCGCTGCAAGATCGTGACTGGGCGGATCGTATGAACAACACTCTTGACAACGCAATCAAAAAGGATGATGGTTCGTTCTATGCGCTTCCGCTCGATGCGGCCATTACCGGAATCGTGTACAACCAGACGGTGCTTGATCGGGCCGGCGTTGATGTCAGTGACATCGCCAGCTGGGAAGATTTCTCCGCTGCGTGTGACAAGGTCGTCGCCACTGGAGCCACCTGCGTCGCCGCATCGGGCAAGGAGAACTGGACAAGCGGCGACATCGTCGATTACATGGCTCCCGGTATGTATAATGACGACCAGCTTCAGGAACTGTCGGACGGCACGTTCGACACCGACCAGTGGGCCAAGGCGGTCACTCCGGTTTACGACTGGGCCCGTGCCGGCTATATGAACGTCGATTACACTTCCGCCACGTCCGATGACGTCGCCAAGCTCATCGCTTCTGATCAGTGTGCGTTCGGATTCCAGCCGAACAGCTTGGCGCAGAGCGTCGAGGTATATAATCCTGACGCCAAACTGGGGTTCATGGCATATCCGTCGGAGACCGGCGATCGTTATCTGATCAGCGCGGAGGATTATGCCATCGGTGTTTCGAATGCCAGCGAGCATAAGGATGAGGCTTTAAAACTGCTTGACTTCATGGCTGAGCCCGACAACATGAAGAAGCTTTCGGACACCACCAGCAATCCGCCTGCGTTCGACGACGTGGAGATGAACATCGGGCAGCTGTCGACTAGCTATGACTACTGGGTGACCCAGGAGCAGACCCGGACGGTTCCTGTATTTGATCGTGTATATCTGCCGAATGGCATGTGGGATACCCTGACCTCCACCACTGATGCGCTCATCACCGGTCAAAGCGCTCCCGCTGATGCCGCCCAGCAGATGAAGACGTCATTCGACAGCCTGTACGGCCAGGCGTCGTGATCGGTGCGAGTGCGGGAAGAAACAGATGAAGGGATTTCACATGTCTCGTCTTCATACAAGAGGCGCGCGGACTGATCGTCCACATGCGCCGCGCGGGCGCGCCATCAACCTCTTCTATGCACCCGCGGTCCTCGTCCTGATTATTTTCACATTGTATCCTTTGATTTCTGGTTTTGCCCTGTCCCTGACGAACTGGGATGGGTACAATCCGGACAAGACCTTCGTGGGGTTGAGCAACTACGTGACAATGCTCAAGGACAGCAATTTCCGCGTGGTCTTGGCGAACACCTTCATCTACGGCATCGGGAGCACGATCATTCAACAGGTCCTTGGCCTGGGGTTGGCTCTTTTGCTGAACACGAGGATTAAGGGGCGCAACGTCATCAGGGCGATCATCTATCTGCCGGCGTTGGTGTCGGCAGTCATCATGGGTACGATGTACTACTTCGTGTTTCAATACCAGCAGGGTGCCCTGAACAGTATCCTGGTTGCGCTGGGTTTTGATCGCGTCGTATGGTTCGATAATCCGCACGTAGCGGTCGCCATTGTTGTGATCGTCAATTCGATCCAGTACGTCGGTACGTCGATGATCATCTATCTGGCGGGGCTGCAGGGCATTAACCGTGAGGTTGTCGAGGCTGCCGAGCTTGATGGTGCCAGTGGATGGAAGATGTTCAGGAACATCACTCTTCCGATGTTAATGCCAGCATTCTCCACGTCAGTGGTTCTGAATCTGATTGGTGGTCTCAAGCTGTATGACGTCATTCAGGTGCTGACCGGTGGTGGTCCCGGATATGCCACGAATTCGGTGTCCACCTATATTAGCCTGACTTACTTCAACAATCAGAATGCGGGATACGCGTCGGCAATTGGTGTCGTGCTGTTCGCCGTAATCGTTGTGGTGACCGTGTTGGTGAACAAAGGTCTTGACCGTCTTGGATGGGAGTCCTGACATGTCTGCAAAAGCGAATAGGGAAACGCAGGGCATTCAGCAATCCGGCAGCCGTCTGCGGTGGTTGGCGTATCTGTTCCTTGGTTTGATGTGCATTGTACAGCTGTTGCCGTTCTGGCTGTCATTGTGTGCGTCAAGCAAGCCGGCCGACGATCTGTCGTCGACTTTGATCATGCGTTTCAAGGACTTTCAGTGGAGCAACTTCGCCGATGCCATCTCTGAAGGCGGCATCCTGCGGTCGGTGCTCAACAGCGCAATCGTTACGCTGTGCTCGACGGTGTTGGTGTGTCTGCTTGGCGCGGCCGCGGCATATCCGCTGGCTCGCCGTCAAACGAAGGGCAACAAGCTGGTTTCCGGTGGTGTCCTCTCCCTGATGATGATTCCGCCTCTGAGCACGCTGGTGCCCCTATACACGATGATGGTTGATCTCCGTGGTTTGAACACGTACTGGGGCATCGTCCTGGTCACTGTTGCAGGCAATCTGCCGTTGTCCATCTTCCTGTACACCGCATTCATCAAAGCCATTCCACAGTCCATCGACGAGGCGGGAATGATCGACGGTGCCAATCGGTTCACCATCTTTTTCCGGTTGATTCTTCCGTTGCTCAAGCCTGTCACCGCAACGGTGGTCATTATGACCAGTGTCGGCGTATGGAATGAATACGCGATGTCAAACTATCTGATCACCGATCCGAACAAGCAGCTCATTGCCCCGAGGGTAGCTTCATTCTTCGCGATGCAGTCCAGCAACCTTGGCGTTGGTGCCGCGGCTGCTCTGATTGCGGCTGTGCCGATTGTGGTGGTGTACCTGTTCCTGCAGCGGTACTTCATCGCCGGTATGGTTGCCGGAGTGGAGAAGTGAGGGAGCGGCTTATCTGATACTGTTTCCCTTCATATCCCTTTCCGATGGCCGTGCGTCGTTCTGTCTTGGCGTGCGGCCATCGTTTTCCCCTCCGAATCTTCCGAATGCCATGACCCACGGCACGTTTTTGCTGTGACTTTCTAAAGGAGCACCACGATGCTGTTTCCTTCCATTCCCACCAATGACCCCATCACCCGTATCGCCATCGCTGACATGGAAGTTGGTAATGACCTGCCCGCTGTGCTGGCTGTAATTTCTTGCGCCGATTCGCGGTTGTTCGATCATCTACCTATCACACGGGGGGCACGCCCATTGCTGTCCGAGCATTCCCTCGGGACTTTTGGGCGGCCATCGCTGCGCGGCCATCGAACGCTGACTGAGGGGAACTCCGTGTCGACGGGACTTGACTGGTCCTCAAAATTCCATATCGACGCCCTACCGCAGATTTTGCATGGCAAGCTCGTGTATTCGGCGAAGGACGATTCTGCTGGATTGTCGCTGAGGACGGAGATTGAACCGATGCTTGGTGGCAGTTTGCGTATTCGTCACCGTTTGACCAACATAGCCCCTGGGGACTATGTGCTCGATGGGTTAGAAGTGACCGTGCCATTGCGTGACGATCAGACCGAGTTCATTGATTTTACGGGCCGCCATGAGAATGAACGGCAGCCGCAGCGCCATCGCGTCGCCGACGGCACATGGGTACGGGAGGGGCGCCGCGGCAAGCCGAGTTTCGAGGGGGTGGGCATCATCGCCGGTACCCCGGGATTCTCGTTCTCCACCGGGACTGTCATTGGCGTGCAGCCGGCGTTCAGTGGTAACACCGTCACCGGAGTCGATCGCATTACCGAGGATGTGGCCGTAGTTTTCGCCGGTGAATTGTTGCTGCCGGGTGAAGTTGCGCTCGCACGGGGTGAATCCTACGCGACGCCTTGGGTTGTCATTACCGCCTCCGACCGAGGCATGGATGGCGTCATGCAGTCCTTGCACACGTGGGAGCGTTCTTTGCCCGCTCATCCGGACGAACAGCCGGTCACGCTCAATGTATGGGAGGCACTGTACTTCGACCAGAAACCGGAAGTCGTTCTCGACCTGGTTGAGCGAGCAGCGCGCATCGGTGTGGAACGCTTCGTGTTGGATGATGGGTGGTTCCATCTGCGCCGCACCGACCACGCCGGTCTGGGCGACTGGTGGGTGGATCGTGATGTGTGGCCAGATGGTCTCGGACCTCTTGCCGATGCCGTGCATACGCGCGGTATGCAGTTCGGCCTGTGGTTCGAGCCCGAAATGGTCAATCCTGACTCCGATTTGTACCGTATGCACCCCGACTGGATATTGCAGACGGATGGGCGTCTGCCCTTGCCCCAACGTAATCAGCAGGTCCTCGATCTCAGCAACTCGGACGCGTTCTCGTACGTGTTAGAGGCGATTAGCGCCGTGCTCACCGAATGCGACGTCGACTATGTCAAATGGGATCATAATCGCGATTTGCTGGAGGCGGGCACCTTGGTACGTGGTGGTGCGCCGGCGGTTCACGCGCATACGCTGGGCTTCTACCGCCTTCTCGACGAACTGCGTCAGCGGTTCCCCCGAATTGCCTGGGAATCCTGCGCTTCGGGAGGCGGCCGCATCGATCTTGGCGTCATCGAACACGTTTCCCGCGTATGGACTTCCGATATGACCGATGCGCTGAGTCGTCAGCGCATCCAACGCTGGACCGTGCAGAATGTCGCGCCCGAATATCTTGGCGCGCATATCTCCGCGCCGACTTCACACCAGACCGGGCGCACCTACACCCTGGCGTTCCGTGCGGCTACCGCCGTATTCGGCTCATTCGGTATCGAGTGGGATATCCGCCAGGCTTCCGAGCGTGACCTCGACGAACTGACGCGATGGATTGCCTGGTACAAGGCCGAACGTGGATTCCTCCACTCCGGGCATGCAATTCGTCTCGACATCGCCGATGCCGCGGTGATCGCCCACGGCGTGGTCGCTCCGAACCGTTCGCGTGCCATCATCGCGCATGTCCAATATGAGGAGTCTGAATCGAATCGTGGTGTGTGGCTGCGGATACCTGGACTTGACCGGGAGTCGCGTTATCGGCTGCGCTGGGTCGGTCCTCAGGCCGATGTTCCCGGCGGCGTCGCGAAAGAGGCTTCACGTTCGGACTGGGATCCGCTGCCTGAATACGGGCCGCTTGGTCCGTCGACGGATGCCGTGATGACGGGTGCGGGACTCGCCTCCGTCGGGGTGCACATTCCGCGGTGCCACCCGGAGACTATCCGTCTGATCGAAATCGCAAAAGTGAGATGACCCGAGACCGCGTGGCGTGCCGCGTGTGGCGATCTTGTTCGCGGTGGTTCGCAGATGGCATGAACTCTGAGGATTGCGGGGAGGATGTGATGCCGAAATGCGTCGATGTCACATCCTTCTTTTCCATACGTATAGGGAGTCGTGACGTTGTACTGTCCGACCGATTGTCTTGGCAGAAACGATTTCTAAAACTCATGTGACCGAGTGTCGGACTTATGGGGCGTTTTCATGTCGGGCCTTGACCTCCAACTTAAGGCTTCTGCAACCGGGAGAAGGCAATGTCTGGGACGAAGTCGTTATCGAACGCAATCGGCGGCTTGCTCGCGTAGTCAGCGAGGACACGCCCGCATAGCTGGTCGTGGCGTGGGACTGATGCCGTGCGGCTGGTAGCAGTCGGATTCCTCGCGAAGCCGTCGTTTCCCGCGGTTCGTTTCGTTCGCGTTTGTCTTGTCATGGCGCCGTTTGTCATACTCGCCATTCGTAGCGGGTGTGCGCCGGGAAATGTGTGACGAATGGTGCTCTCGAGGCTGTTCGTCCGTTATACGGCCTTATTATCCAAGGATTTGGCATGAATGATTTTCCTGGCTAATGGATTCCTTGGTGGGATGATTGATAAAGGACGGTTTTGGCTGTTTCCGGTCATATTGCAAACAGGCGCGATTGAGTTCAGCCAGATCCCTTGGCAGTTCCCGCTAGCGGATTCCCATTCGCTCCTGACCGATCCTCAAACGACGGGAGGCCGATCCAGATATGGATTCTGGATCGGCCTCCCGTGCAGCCGGTGTTTCGGAATCAGTGCATCATGACCGATGACCGAGACCATCGAACAATCGGCCGCGCACCTAAACGAATCAACGGATCAGCCGGTGTTCTGGAGGCCGGCTGCGACGCCCGACACGGTGCACAGGATGAGGTAGATGAACCCGGCCTGCTGGCTCTGGCTCAGCT
>ERZ1090864.1199-NODE-1202-length-12407-cov-8.103951_pt1 | contig 12407 bp, 10 predicted proteins | sample MGYA00478479_ERZ1090864 | MGnify/ENA primary metagenome ERZ1090864 (study PRJEB33644, sample SAMEA5815743) | chicken gut metagenome | biome: Chicken; feature: Gastrointestinal Tract; material: Caecum | place: Ireland | collected 2019-01-01 | study: A study of... | reverse complement strand
GCGGCGGCCGGGTTTGCCTGGCTGGCGGTCCGCCGCCGGGGCTGCGCGCTGGCAGCGGCGGCCATGGCGGCCTGCCTGGCCGTTACCGCCTTTGCCTTTGGCAATTACCACATCTATTACGCACTGCCGCTTACGGTGTTTGCGCCGTTGGGGCTTGTGCCGCTGGCCGGGCTTGCCCGCCGTCTGCCGGCACTGCCGGCCCGGCTGCGCCGCGTGCTGCCGGGGGCGGGCGCGGTGCTGGCGGTTGGGGTCTGCCTGCTGGCCAGCCCCAACGCCGACCAGCTGCTGCGCCCGGCGCAGCAGCTGCCCCAGTACCGCTTTGCTGCGGACATCCGGGCGGACGGCGGGGGCACCCTTTTGAACTACGGCACGCTGGACGGCGGGTTTTACACCGTTACCGGCCAGCTGCCGCCCTGCAAATATTTCTGCGTCACCAACCTGCCGCTGGCGGAGCAGCAGCAACAGCAGGACGCCCTGCTGGCGGCCGGCGGCGTGGACTATGTGGTCACGCTGGACGCCGGGCTGGACAGCCGCTTTGCAAACTGCACGCCGATGGACGCCATGACCTACGACGGCGGCGAGGGGCCGGTGACCTGGTATCTCTACCGCGTCACTGCCTGAGCGCCTTGCGGTTGCGCTTTGGGTAGGGGTAGGGTATAATGATAAAAACGGCGGTCTCGGCCGCCCCGCAGGACAGGGCAAACACCGGCGCAGACAGGCGCAGAAAGGCGGTACAGCGCAGTATGGAACAGGGAAAAGCATTTCTGCACCGGCACCGCCTGTGGTTTTTGTGGATCGCGGCGGTGGCGGTCTGCCTGCTGGCGCTTTTGTGGGTGCGCTATGACCTGGCCGAGCGGGTGGATGACCAGCCGGTGTACCAGATCGTCAACGACGATTATACCCGCACGGTGGCGATCCCCTCAGAGGAGGGGCTGACCCAGGCCATCCAGCTCAAGGCCGGGCAGACGCTGTACGGCGTGCGGCTGAATGTGACCAACTACGACCATGCCTTTTCCACCGGCTGGCTGACGGCGGACCTGTACCGCAGCGACGGCACCAGCCTGACCACCGGCTCGCTGGGGGCCTGGCTGCTGCGGGACAATACCTTCGAGACAGTGATCTTTGAGCAGCCCTACACCCCCGCGCAGGACGAAACGCTGGAACTGCGCCTGCATGTGGGCGGGTTCAGCGGCATGGATGTGAACATGCCGCTGGGGCTTTGGGCCAGCGACGGCCAGGTGGGCGCGATGGAGCTTTCGGAGCAGAGCGGCCCGCTGAACGCCACGCTGGCCATCCAGTATGTGGTAAACTATTCCGGCAGCTGGTCGGGCAAAATGCTGGTGGTGCCCGGCATCCTGATTTTGGCGGCGGTGGCGGCGGTGTTCTGGCTGCTGTTTGGCCGCACCGCCCGCCCGGTGCTGGCGGTGGCGGCGGCCGGACTTTTGCTGGGCGGGGCCTTTGCGCTGGTCACGCCGGCGCTGGTGGCCCCGGACGAGTACACCCACCTGGCGGTGGCGTACCAGTACGCGGGCAGCCTGCTGGGCCAGCCCGTCACCGCGGCGGACGGCAGCGTGATCGTGCGCGCCTGCGACGCGCCCTATTTCCTGAACCAGACCGGCGATATCGGCATCTTTGCCTACAAGACGATGGGCGAGCATTTGCTGGAAGCCGGCGCCGGCATCCCGGACACCCCCACCGGCATCCATACCGACATGACCGGCCGCATCCCCTGGCTGTATCTTGGCCAGACGGCGGGTATTTTGCTGGCGCGGACGCTGGGGCTGGGCTTTTTTGCCATGCTGACGCTGGGCCGTCTGGGCAATTTGCTGGTGTATCTGGCGCTGGCGGCGCTGGCCGTGCATCTGGCCCATCCGGGGCAGAAATGGCTGTTTGCCGCGGCGGCGCTGCTGCCCATGTCGCTGCAGCTGGCGGGCAGCCTTTCGGCGGACGCAGCGGTGCTGGGCGTGGTGTTCTGCTACACGGCGCTGTGCTTTGCGCTGCGCCACCGCGCCGCGACCCACGGCCAGCTGCTGCTGTTGCTGCTGCTGGCCGCCTGCACCGGCCCGGCCAAGGCCATCTATCTGCCGGTGGTGCTGCTCTGCCTGCTGGTCCCGGCCGAAAACCTGGACTGGCGCGCCGGCCCCTACGCCGCGCCGCTGCGCGTCGGCCCGGTACGGGTGCGGGGAGGCACGCTGGTCAAGCTGCTGGTGCTGGCGGTGGCGGGGTTCTGCTGGGTGCAGGCCAACCTGAGCGCCCTGCTGTATGCCACCCGCGATGTGGACAGCGTCGGCCTGACCCGCGCGGCCGTTGCCCTGGCAACCGCCGCCGTGGTGCTGGGCATTGTATACTACAAAGTACGCAGTCGGCCGCTGGGGCGGCGCATCTTCCTGGGCGTGCTGGCCGCCGGCGTTGTCATCGCCGTCCCGGTGGGCTTTTATCTGCTGACCCACATGTGGGGCGGCCTGACGCCGGAGGACCTGGTGGGCAGCATCCAGCCCAACGGCGACTCCATCTACACCTTCTCGGCGGGGTATATCTGCCGCAATTTGGGGGCCACCATCAAGCTGCTGCTGCGGTCTGTGCCGGAGCAGGGGGCGCTTTGGCTGGAGGGCCTGCTGGGCACCGCCCTGGGCGAACCCATCGTCTACCGGGTGGAGGTCAGCTGGCTGCTGGGCATCGCTTTGCTGCTGGCTTTGGCCGCCGCCGCGCTGCCTGCCGAGGGCACCCCCCGCGTGCAGGAACTTTCCGGCCGGGGACGGCTGGGCACCGCGCTGACGGCGCTGTGCGTGGTGGCGCTGACCTTCTTTGCCGCCCTCAACTGGACGCCCATCAACTACACCACCATCTTTGGCGTGCAGGGGCGGTACTGGCTTCCGGTGCTGCCGCTGGCGCTTTTGCTGGTGCACACCAACCGCCGGTGCTTCCTGCGCCGGCCGGCGGGCCGGGGCGCTGTCTACGCCATGGTCTGCCTGACATCGTTTGTCCTCCTGCAGGGATACAGCCTGTATGCATCCTGGCAGGTCACGACATAAAGCATCCCGGACCGCCGGCCTGCCGGCTGCCGGCCCGGCAATCCAACTGCAAGAAAGGAACATCCCTATGACTGTCCAGAGAGATACCATCATCGCCGAGATCCTGCAAAACGACCCGGAGCAGGGCTGCGTGCCCATCTTCCTGTCCACCGGCATGCACTGCCTGGGCTGCATGGCCGCCCACGGCGAGACCGTCGCCGAGGCCTGCGCCGTCCATGGCGTGGACGTGGACGCGCTGCTGTCCCAGCTGAACGACTACTTTGCCAAGAAGCAGTAACCCGCAGCCGCCCTGTCTGGACGCCCGGCTGGCCGCCGCCGCCAACTATGTGCGGCCCGGCCGCGCGGCGGCGGACATCGGCTGCGATCACGGCAAACTCAGCGCGTGGCTCGCGGGCAGCGGACGCTGCCCGCGTGTTTTTGCATGCGACCTGCGCCCCGGCCCGCTGGCCAAAGCCGAAAAGACCTGCGCCCCCTGGGCGGATGTGGTGGAGTGCCGGCTGGGCAGCGGGCTTTCGGTGCTGGCCCCCGGCGAGGCCAGCGAGATCATCATCGCCGGCATGGGCGCTGAGACGATATTGGAAATTTTGGACGCGGCCCCCTGGGTGCAGGACCCGGCCTACAATCTGATCCTGGTGCCCGCCACCAAGCACAGCCTGCTGCGGCTGGGCCTGGCCCGGCGCGGCTTTGCCCTGGCGGGCGAGACGCTGTGCCAGGCGGCGGGGCGCTGGTACACGGTGGTCAACGCCCGGTATACCGGCGAAAAGCACACCCCGGACGCCTGGTTTTGCCTGGCCGGCCTGACCGAAGCCCGGCCCGGCTTTGCCGGCTACCTGGCCCAGCAGCACCCCAAGGTGGAAAAGTACCGCCGCGGCCTTGCCCCCGGCCCGGAGGCCGACGCGGTGGACGGGCTGCTGGCCCGCCTGCGCGCCATTGGCTGACGCCGGGACCCCGGTTTCGACAGGATGGAGGAAAAAAGGATGACTGTAACCGTACAACAGGTGCTGGACGAGCTGCGCCGCTTTGCGCCGCCGGAGCTGGCCCAGGACTGGGACAACGTGGGGCTGCTGGTGGATGCCGGCCGCCCCGTCACCGGTGTTTTGACTGCGCTGGACATCACCGCCGAGGTGGTGCAGGAGGCCGCCGCGCTGGGCTGCGAGCTGATCGTCGCCCACCACCCGGTCATTTTCCACCCCATCAAGGCGCTGGCGCCGGGGGATGTGCCCGCGCTGCTGGTGCAGAAGGGCATCTCCGCCATCTGCATGCACACCAACCTGGACGCGGCCGAGGGCGGCGTCAATGACACGCTGGCGGCCATCCTGGGCATGCGGGACACCCGGTCCTTTGCGGACGGCTGCGGCCGCATCGGCACGGTGGACGAGACTTCCGCCGCCGCGCTGGCGGCTTTCTGCCAGAAAACCCTGGGCCCCGGCGTGCATTATGTGGAGGCCGGCCGCCCGGTGCGCTGCCTGGCCGAGGTCAGCGGCGCGGGCGGCAGCTACTGGCAGGAAGCCATGGCGCTGGGGGCCGACTGCCTGGTCACCGGCGAGGCCGCCCACCACAACGGCATCGACGCCAAACGCTGCGGTTTCGGCCTGGTGGTGGCCGGCCACTGGGGCACCGAGCACCCCATCGCCGCGGTGCTGAAAGACCGCCTGGCGCGGGCCTTCCCCGGCCTGACGGTGGCTGCCGCAGCCGCCGACCGCGACCCGTATACCTATCTGTAACTGATTGAGAGGGAGGGACCCCCATGGCGCTGGACGCCGCAACGCTGGCACTGGTGACGGCGGAACTGAACAGCCGCCTGCTGGATGCCCGCATCGACAAGATTTTTGAGCCCACCCGCGACGAGGTTCTGCTGCTTCTGCGCAGCCGCACCGATACCTTCCGGCTGCTGCTGTCCGCCCGCAGCGGTTCCGCCCGCGTCTGCCTGACCAACGAGAGCTTCGAGAACCCGGCCACGCCGCCGGGCTTCTGCATGCTTTTGCGCAAGCACCTGACCGGCGGGCGGCTGATCGGCCTGCACATGGAGCCGGGGGACCGCATCGTCTACTTTGACTTCCGCTGCACCAACGAGATGGGCGACCTGGTCATCAACACCCTGGCCGCCGAGCTGATGGGCCGCTATTCCAACCTGGTGCTGGTGCAGAACGGCAGGATCATCGACGCCCTCAAGCGGGTGGACTTTGAGGACAGCGAGATCCGCCAGCTGCTGCCCGGCCTGCCCTACACGCTGCCGCCCAAGCCCGGCAAGCCGGACTTTCTCAGCATTTCCGGCGCGCAGGCGGTGGAGCTGGCCTGCCAGCGGGACCTGCCCCCGGCGGACGCCCTGACCAAAAGCATCGGCGGCGTGGGGCCGGTGGTCATGCGGGAGATCACCTGGCGGGCCTTCGGCGGCGAGACCGCCCGCCTGGCGACCGAGCTGGACGGCGCGCAGAAAACCGCCCTGGCCGCCGCCTATGACGACCTGAAAGCGCAGCACGCCGCCGGCGGCACCCCCGCCGCCGTGCGCCTGCCCCGCGCCGACGGCACCGACAAGCCCACCGAGTTCAGCTTTTTTGTGCCGCAGCAGTACGGCCCCGCGGCGAAGATCGCCACCTACCCCTCTTACAGCGAGATGCTGGAGGACTACTACGCCACCAAGGACCGTGCCGAGCGCCTGCGCCAGAAAAGCCGCGAGCTGTACAAGGCGGTGCACAATATGCACGAGCGCGCGGTGCGCAAGCAGGCCGCCCGGCGGGAGGAGCAGGCCGCCAGCACCAAGGCCGACCGCCTGCGCCTGTACGGCGAGCTGCTGCAGGCCAACCAGTGGGCCGTCCGCAAAGGCGACCGGCAGGTGACGGTGCAGAACTACTACACCGGCGAGGAGGTCACCATCCCGCTGGACCCCCGCCTGGGCCCCAACGAGAACGCCCAGAAATACTTTAAGGACTACAAGAAAAAGCAGACCGCCGGCGAGATGCTGAAAAAGCTGCTGGTGGAGGGCGAGGCCGAGATCGAATACCTGGCCACCGTCCTGTACGAGGTGGAAAGCGCCCCCGGCGAGGCCGCCCTGAACGAGATCCGCGCCGAGCTGAAAAGCCAGGGCTACCTGAAATACTACAAGCAGCGGGACAAGCGGCAGAAGCCCGCCGATTTCCTGCGCTACCGCTCCAGCGACGGGTTCGAGATCCTGGTGGGGCGCAACAACACCCAAAACGATAAGCTGACGCTGCACACCGCCCGAGGCAAGGACCTGTGGTTCCATGTGCAGAAAGCCCCCGGCAGCCACACCGTGGTGCTGAGCTACGGGCAGGACATCCCCGATACCACCAAGCAGGAGGCCGCCGAGCTGGCGGTGCTGCACTCCAGCGTGGGCGGCGGGGCAAAGGTCCCGGTGGACACCACCGAGGTGCGCAACATCAAAAAGCCCGCCGGCGCCAAGCCCGGCATGGTGGTCTACGAGGTGTACACCACCGTTTACGTCACCCCGCGCCCCGGCCTGGAAGAACAGCTGCGCCGGAACGAGACGGCTTTCCGCAGGGACGGGGCAGGGAAGTGAGGGCCGGGGACCGCCCCCTGAAAAAGCAGCCGCGCGCGGCCGCCCCGATTTGTTCAAAACCAGCCTGCTGCTGCGGCGGCAGGCTGGTTTTTTGCAGGCAAAATGCCGCCCGGCCCCGCCCTGCACTGCAAAACAGGAGAGGATGGGCGCACGGGCGGGCCGAAAAACAGATGTAAAAACTTCGTCAAAGTATTGACAAAGTCACTCCGCCGGTGTATGCTGTGCTTGTATTTAGAAGAACGTCTAAATACCCGGCGCCGACCCTCTGCACCGACCGGTGCGGGCGGCGATGCGCCGGCCATCCGGGACTGGCAAAGGAGGAACTTCCTATGCTTCGCATCGAACATTTTTCCAAACAGTACGCGCCCGGCCGCTATGCCGTGCAGGACCTGACGCTGCACGTGGCCCCCGGCGAGATCTGCGGGTTCCTGGGCCACAACGGCGCGGGCAAGTCCACCACGCTGCGGGCGGTGGCCGGCGTTCTGGATTTTACCGAGGGCGATATCATCGTTGCCGGCAGCTCCATCCGCACCCGGCCGGTGCAGGCCAAGCAGGCCATGGCGTTTTTGCCGGATAACCCCGACCTGTACGACTTCCTCACCGGCATCCAGTACCTCAACTTTATCGCGGATGTCTGCGGCATCCCGGCGGACCTGCGCACCGAGCGCATCGCGCGCTATGCCGGGGACTTTGCCCTCACTGGCGACCTGGGCAGCCCCATCGGCAGCTACAGCCACGGCATGAAGCAGAAACTGGCCCTGATCTCGGCTTTCCTGCGGCAGCCCAAACTGCTGCTGCTGGACGAGCCCTTTGTGGGGCTGGACCCCAACGCGGCCTATACCCTCAAGCAGCTGCTGCGCCAGCTGTGCCAGGCGGGCGGGGCGGTGTTCTTCTCCACCCACGTGCTGGAGGTGGCCGAAAAGCTCTGCGACAAGCTGGCCATCCTGCGGGCCGGCCGCCTGATCGAGGCCGGCCCCACCGCCGAGATCGTGGGCAAAAGCAACCTGGAGGAGGTCTTTCTCCAGCTGGAGCGGGAGGAGGCGGCACAATGAAAGCCTTTCGCGCACTGGTGCGGGTCAGCATGACCGCACTGCTCAAGGCCATCGCGCCGGGCAAGGCCGGGGCGGCGCTCTCGCTGGGGCTGCTGTCCGGCGTGGCGCTGCTGATCTCGGTGCTGTACGGCGGCATCCTGGCTGTGGTGCTTGCCCCGCTGGGGGCGCTGGACCTGTTGCCCGGCTTCCTCTGCATGGTGGGGGCGGCGCTGGCCTTTCTGTTCACGGCCTTTGCGGCGGGCGGCGTGCTGTTTGCCGGCAAGGACAACGACCTGCTGCTGGCGCTGCCCATCCCGGACTGGATGCTGCTTGCCGCCCGGCTGCTGGCTCTCTACCTGGAAAACCTGCTGGTCTTTGCCATGACGCTGCTGCCCGGTATGGTGATCTATGCGGCGTCGGGCGGCGGTGTTCCGGGCCTGCTGCTGGCCGTGCCGGTGGCGGTGTTCGGCACTTTGGTGCCCACGCTGCTGGCGGCGCTGGTGGGCTGGGCCATCACCTGGGTGAGCAGCCACACCCGCCACAACGCGCTGTTTGCCAACCTGGGCTACGGCCTGCTGATTTTGGGGATCTTTGCGGCGTCGCTGGGGGCAAACCTGTTTGCTCAGTCCACCGTGACCGAGGGCGAGAACCTTGCCCAACTGCTGCAGGGGGCGTTCACCGGCCCGATGTGGCTGTTTGGCCGGATGGGCGCGGCCTGCACCGGCGACCCGGCCGCCCTTGCGCTGACACTGGCATGCGGCATCCTGCCGGCGGCGCTGTTTGTGGCGCTGCTGCAGGGGCAGTACCGGCGGCTGCTTGCCCGCATGGGGGCCCATGTGGCCCGCAAGGCCTACCGCATGACCGCCCAGCGCAGCGCCAGCCCCATGGCGGCGCTGCTGCGCAAGGAGGCCGCCCGCTTTTTCAACACCCCCATCTACCTGTTCAACACCGGGTTTGGGCTGTTTTTGCTGGTGATCGCCACGGTGTTTGCCTGCTGGCAGGGGGAACGGGCGCTGGCCTGGCTGGCCACCGAGACCGGCATGGCGCTGACCGGCGCCGACCTGTACGGCGCGGCGGCGGGCACCGTCTGCATGATGCTGGCCACTGTCTCCACCTCCAGCGTGTCGCTGAGTTTGGAGGGGCGCGGCTTCTGGCTGCTGAAATCGCTGCCGGTGCCGCTGGCCGGCGTCATCCGGGCCAAGGTGTGGTTCAACGTGCTGGCGGGCTGGCCGCTGACCGCGGCGTGCATCGCGGCGCTGTGGCTGGCGCTGGGCTTTGCGCCGGCGCAGGGGCTGGCGCTGCTGGCGGTCAGCGCGGCGCTGTCGGCCTTTGTCTCGCTGGGCGGGGCGGCGGCCAACCTGCTGTTCCCGCGGCTGGACGCCGAAAATGACACCATCGTTTGCAAGCAGTCGCTGTCGGCAATGATCGGCGTTTTGGGCGGCATGGCGCTGGCGGGGGCGGGCATCGGGCTGTACCTGGTGCTGCTGTCCGCCCTGCCGCTGGAGCTGTACCTGCTGGGCTGCACGGCGGTGCTGGCGGTGCTCAGCCTGCTGCTGGCCCGCTGGCTTGCCACCGCCGGCGTGCGCCGGCTGGCGGCGATGGGGTAAACCTGCCAAAATAAGCAGCAGCGAGGTCACCCTCCGTCGGGGGCCTCGCTGCTGCTTATTTTAGTTTATGAAAGAGGATCGTTACTTGCCGTTGCTGCCGAGTGTTTCCCCGGTACGGTCAGGATCATCGACATAGGTGATGATATCCTCGACCGCGCAATGAAAGATCTTGCAAAAATCATCAATTTTGGTCGTGGTGATTCCCTGACCTTTGCGGATGCGGTCGATCGTGCCGCTGCTGATGTTATATTTGTGAATCAACGTGTAGGTGCTCTCTCCACGCAGGCGCATGGTTTCCCAAAACTTGTCGTAAACAATCATGCAATCACCTAAACTAAGAGTAGTGTATCGCTTAAGTGTTGACAATGACCATAAAAATGGCTACAATATAGCTATAAAAGCAGCTATATCTGCTCTTTTTTGAGATCCCGACAGCAGAAGCCAAAGAAAGGAAGAAAAGTATGGAAACTCGTGAAATGCCCGTGGCCGGTGGCCGGCTGAAAATGCACTGCCCGCGTTGCGGCAGCACAAATTTGACAGTACAGTCCAATAATCGCATTGTCTCATCGGCAACGGCGGCGCAGGGCTTTGGAAAACGCAGCGCCGTCGGGGTCACCTCCTACAATTCGGAAACGGAAAGTTTCTGGTTTTGCCAGGACTGTGGTAAAAAATTCCGCGACCTGGACGAATTGCTGGGATTGGTGGCCAAAAGCAACAAAATGACCAAGATTTGCCGCATTTTTCTGGTCGTCCTTTTGGTGTTTGCGGCGCTGATGGCATGGATGGGGACGGCTGCCGGGACACTGGTGTCCATGGCGTTTTTGGTTGTGCTGTTTGGTGCTTTTGCTGCGATTTTTTTTGCGCTGGGCTCATATTGGACCCGTAAAGGTAAGGAATACCAGGCTGAGTATGATGCGCTTGCTCCAAAAGTTTGGCAGAGGCCCGAAACCTGAGCCCTGCCGCCAAATTCGTCCAAATTTCGTCCGCGTTGTAAAAGGTTCCGGGAGGCCGCCCGGAACCTTTTTTCTTTGTACAGAGTGTGCTATGATAAAGACAGAGGGAAAATGATTTTTGGAGAATCTGTCCATAAAATGGGAGGAAAATATGAAAAACCGCGCTGTTTTCATCCCGGTCTGCCTGCTGGCGGCCGCGCTGCTGGCAGGCTGCGGCCGTGCGGGCAGCCTGCCGGCGTCCGCCGGCCAAACGCCGGCGCCGGCATCGCCTGTGCCGGCGCAGACCGTGCAGCCGCAGGCCCCGTCCGGCTGCCCGGATTATGCCCGGGCCATGGCCGATGCCGCCGGTCCCGGCGATATCGATCCCGCTTACACCGACGCGGACACCTGCCTGCAAAACGCCTACGCGCTGGCGGCGGCGCTGTTCCGCGGGGATGCCGGCGCCGCCGCGGCGGCCTGCGGCGTCACGGCGGAGGATCTGGCGCACACCGCCGGGGCCGCGCAGGATGACCGCTTCCCCTTTGCGGACCTGACCGGTTTGCAGGTGGAGGGCTTTGCCTTCTCCGGCGGCGGGGCAGGGGAGCCGCTGTGGCTGACCCTCTCGGTGGCGGAGCCGGGCACGACGCCGCTGCCCCAGGGGACGACCGTTTACGCGGTGGAGTTCGGCGACGGCTACTACACGGCCGCCGGCTGTGTGCAGGCGCTGGTGCCGCAGGGCAGCTACCTGCCCCAAAGCGGCGGCGCATATACCGCGGTCAGCAGCTTCCGCAACTGGGTCACCACCCAGCCCTGGCAGGATGCCGGCAGCCTGCCAGGGCTGGGGATGGTCTACTATCTGTCCGGCTTTGCGTCTGGCCGCGGGCTGGAACCTTCCGGCGGCGCCGGCAGCGGCGTATGGGATGGGGAAGTGCTGGCCGGGCAGGCGCAGGACGCTTTCGGCACTACACCGTATTTCCTGCAGGACCGCTATGCCGCGGCCTTTAACCTGGAGGGGTACAGCGCCGTCTATGACGAGAGTACCGACACCTTTCTGCTGGCCGCCAGTCCCGGCGATACCGGCCGCAACCACCGCATGACTGCGTTCACGCAAAATGCCGACGGCACCGCCGCACTGACCATCGCCCGCGGCGCAAACAGCCTGTGGATGGCGCCCGACCAGCAGGTGACCTACACGATGCGCCAAAACGCCGACGGCAGCTGGGCCATCCTGCGCGCCGATTGGGCCGGCGGCAGCAAAACGCCGGAATACCAGATCTGGGACGCGGCCGTCCGCCTGGAAAACGGCCAGCCGCTGCCGGATACCCTGCCGCTGGCGGCGGACCTGACGGGGACAGCCAACGGCGGCGGGCTGACCTGGCGGCAGGCCGCCGAACGGTTTGGCGTGCCGGAGGACACGCTGCGCGCCCTCAACCCCGACGCGCGCTGCAACCCGGACGGCACCTTGAACGATACGCTGCTGCTGGACCCGGCCTATGCCCTGCCCGACGCCAACGCGCAGAAAATGGTGCATATCCTGGTCCCCTGGGAGGACTTCCAGGGCGGGCGCAGCTATGTGATGCCCGCCGGCCTGGACGACGCGGCCTGCATCGCCGCCGCCGAGGCGCTGGACTTCCTCTGGCACCATAACGTCCGTCTCGGCTATTTCCCGGCGGAGCCGGTGGAAGGCGAAAACGGCGCGGAGCTGTACCGGGCGGCCGAGGGCGCCCGCTTTACCCGCTACGGCGAACTGCAAACCCATCTGGAAGCAGTCTTTACGCCGGAGCTGGCGCAGCAATATGCTGCCGGCGGCTACGAGGAGCAGTACCGCGCCTACGTCGGCTACCTGGCCGGGGAAAACGACGAGCTGCGCTTTGGCGCAGGCGAGCGGGGCACCGACCCGCTGGTGACGGCGCAGCTGTGCACCGAGCCGGTGACGCAGCCGGACGGCAGCGTGGTGTTTGGCCTGCTGGGGCTGGAGCGGGACGCGGACCCTGCGGCGGGCGACGCCCCGGTGCGGGCGGTCTGGCACACCATCCGGCTGGTGCCGGCCGGCGACGGCTGGCGGGTGGCCGAGGCGGAACTGGCGGTGTAGCCGCTGTCTGTGGCAGCGATCTCTACCCATAATAATACAGGCCCCGCAGCCGGGCCTGCTTGCCAAAGGAGGAAACGACGATGAAAAAGATTTTTGCCCGCTGTGCCGTCCCTGCCGCGGCGCTGTGCATTCTTCTGGCCGGGTGCAGCCCTGTCTCTTATACACATCTCCGAGC
>ERZ1090864.1198-NODE-1201-length-12417-cov-50.234752_pt1 | contig 12417 bp, 9 predicted proteins | sample MGYA00478479_ERZ1090864 | MGnify/ENA primary metagenome ERZ1090864 (study PRJEB33644, sample SAMEA5815743) | chicken gut metagenome | biome: Chicken; feature: Gastrointestinal Tract; material: Caecum | place: Ireland | collected 2019-01-01 | study: A study of... | reverse complement strand
AGACGGCGGTCTCATGGGTCTCGGGGTCCATGTTGGCCGAGCAGTGCATGGGCAGGACGTTCTCCTTGGTCATGACGTAGTTCATGGTGGAGAACACGCTCTTCTTGATCTCGCCGCTGTACTGGCTGCCGGCGATGACGATCATGTGGGCCTCGTAGTCGATCATGATGGCGGCCTCGCTGTTGACGCCGTCCACCTCGGGGTCGCACTTGAAGCCGGGGGCCACCAGCATGGTGTAGTCAGGCTCGCCGTAGCCGGCCAGCTGCTCGGCGGTGGGCCGGATCAGCAGCTGATGGATGAACAGGTTCTGGCTGGCCAGCTCGTTGATGATGCGGAACTTCTTGGTGTACTTGGGATCGGCGCCGGCATAGCCGTCGAAGATGAAGATCTCGCGGCCCTGCAGGTAAGCGGCCACTTTGCCCTTGATGGCGTCAAACTTCTCGCGGCTGATGGGCTTGTTCACCTTGCCCCAGGCGATCTCGTTGTGCACGCCCTCGGTATCCACGATGAATTTGTCGTTGGGCGAGCGGCCGGTGTACTTGCCGGTGGTGACCACCAGCGCGCCGGTCTTGCTCAGGGTGCCCTCGCCGCGCCGCAGCGCTGCCTCGGTCAGAGCGGCCGGGGTCAGGTTGCGGTAGACAGCCTTCGGGCCGATGATACCGTATTTCTCGATGCCGTAGGTTTCCATTGCTAACATCCCTCCATTGGTAATCTTCAAAAGCGGCCATGCCGCGCCGGGACGGGCGGCATATATGCTACTTGGTCAGTATGATTATAGCACACTCTGCGCCGGCATGACAAGGGCGCGCGCCGCTTTTCAGCTTCCCTACCAACAGAAAAGCGCCTGTATGCGGGAAATTTGTCAAACCGCCCATCCGTAAATTTTTTGTGAACGCCCCGTTTCCGCCCCTTCCCCCTCTTGACAGAAGGGCCGCGGCGGCGTATACTGTTAGCAGTCTTAAAGCTAGAGTGCTAACAGCTCAGCAGGAGGCAACCTATGAAGCAGACATACAACAGAGCGCAGAGCCCCAGCTAGCGCATTAGCAGGCCTGTGCATTCAGTGATAATTCCATCATCCGCCGGGGCGCCCGGCAAGATTGGAGGGAAAGCATATGAACACCAACCAGTATACCCAGAAAACCATCGAGGCCATCCAGGCCGCCCAGCAGCTGGCCGTGGAGTACCAACACAACGCTCTGGAGCCCGAACACCTGCTGCTGGCCATCGCCAGCCAGGAGAACGGGCTGATCCCCCAGCTGCTCCAGAAAATGAACGTGGACCCCGGCAGCTTCACCGCCGCTGTGGCCGAAAAGCTGTCCGGCCTGCCCCGGGTGTCCGGCTCGGGCCGCGACCCCGACAAGATCTATATCTCCCAGGCCGCCGACAAGGTGCTGAGCGCCGCCGCCCGCGAGGCCAAGGCCATGAAGGATGAGTTCATCAGCGTCGAGCACCTGATGCTCGGCCTGCTGAGCGAGACCAACTCCAACACCGCGGGCCTGTTCCGCGCCTTTGGCATCACCAAGGACAGCTTCCTCAAGGTGCTCAGCGGCGTGCGCGGCAACCAGCGCGTGACCACCGACAACCCCGAGGACACCTACAACGCCCTGCAGAAGTACGGCCAGGACCTGGTGGACCTGGCCCGCAAGCAGAAGCTGGACCCCGTCATCGGCCGTGACCAGGAGATCCGCAACGTCATCCGCATCCTGTCCCGCAAGACCAAAAACAACCCCTGCCTGATCGGCGAGCCCGGCGTCGGCAAGACCGCCATCGCCGAGGGCCTGGCCGAGCGGATCGTCCGCGGGGACGTGCCCGAGAACCTGAAGGGCCGCACCATCTTCAGCCTGGACATGGGCGCGCTGGTGGCCGGCGCCAAGTACCGCGGCGAGTTTGAGGAACGGCTCAAGAGCGTGCTGAACGAGGTCAAGAAGAGCGAAGGCCAGATCATCCTCTTTATTGATGAGCTGCACACCATCGTGGGCGCCGGCAAGACCGACGGCGCCATGGACGCGGGCAACCTGCTCAAGCCCATGCTGGCCCGCGGCGAGCTGCACTGCATCGGCGCCACCACCCTGGACGAGTACCGCCAGTACATCGAGAAGGACCCCGCCCTCGAGCGGCGGTTCCAGCCGGTGATGGTGGACGAACCCACCGTGGAGGACACCATTTCCATCCTGCGCGGCCTGAAAGAGCGGTATGAAGTGTTCCACGGCGTCAAGATCAACGACAGCGCCCTGATCGCCGCCGCCACCCTCAGCGACCGGTATATCACCGACCGCTTCCTGCCCGACAAGGCCATCGACCTGGTGGACGAGGCGTGCGCCATGATCAAGACCGAGATGGAGAGCATGCCCAGCGAAATGGACGATCTGGCCCACAAGATCACCCAGCTGCAGATCGAGCAGGTCAGCCTGAAGAAGGAGACCGACGCCCTCAGCCAGAGCCGCCTGAAGGACATCGAAAAGGAACTGGCCGAGCTGCAGGACAAGTTCCGCCAGATGAAGGCCCAGTGGGAAAACGAGAAGAACGCCATCAGCAAGGTGCAGTCCCTGCGCGAGCAGATCGAGCAGACCAATGCCGCCATCGAAAAGGCCCAGCGCGAATACGACCTGAACAAGGCCGCCGAGCTGAAATACGGCCGCCTGCCCGAGCTGCAGAAGCAGCTGGCCGCCGAGGAAAAGCTGGCCGCCGAAAAGAAGGAGGCCAGCCTGCTGCGGGACCGCGTCACCGACGAGGAGATCGCCCGCATCGTGGCCCGCTGGACCGGCATCCCGGTGGAAAAGCTGGTGGAGGGCGAGCGGGAGAAGCTGCTGCATCTGGCCGACGTGCTGCATAAGCGGGTCATCGGCCAGGACGAGGCCGTCACCAAGGTGAGCGAGGCCATCCTGCGCAGCCGCGCCGGCATCGCCAACCCCAACCGGCCCATCGGCAGCTTCCTGTTCCTGGGCCCCACCGGCGTGGGCAAGACCGAGCTGGCCAAGGCCCTGGCCGAGAGCCTGTTCGACAGCGAGAAGAACCTGATCCGCATCGACATGACCGAGTATATGGAGAAGTTCAGCGTCAGCCGCCTGATCGGCGCGCCTCCGGGATACGTCGGCTATGAGGAGGGCGGCCAGCTGACCGAGGCGGTCCGCCGCAAACCCTACAGCGTGGTGCTGTTCGACGAGGTGGAAAAGGCCCATCCCGACGTGTTCAACATCCTGCTGCAGGTGCTGGACGACGGCCGCATCACCGACAGCCAGGGCCGGACGGTGGACTTCAAGAACACCATCATCATCCTGACGTCCAACCTCGGCAGCGACATCATCCTGAACGACCTGGAGCAGCGCCGCGCTTCCGGCTCCAACGAGCTGAGCGAGGAGGCCCGCCAGCAGATCGACGCCCTGCTGCGCTCGAAGTTCCGCCCCGAGTTCCTCAACCGTCTGGACGAGATCGTCTACTACAAGAGCCTGACCAAGGACGAAGCCCGTCAAATCGTCCACCTGCAGCTGGCCGACCTGCGCCGCCGCATGGACGAGGGCAAGCACCTCAAGCTGGAAGTCACCGACGCGGCCTGCGACGCCATCCTGGACGCCGCCTACGACAGCGTCTACGGCGCACGGCCCATCAAGCGGTTCATCCAGAGCCGGATCGAGACCATCGTGGCCAAGGCCATCATCGCCGGCAACTTTGCCGAGGGCTCTACGCTGACGGTGGACTGGGACGGCAGCAGCTTCACCCTGGCGTAAACGCGGGGTAAAGCGGCGGTCAAAATCTGCGTTTTGCTTGCAACCGCCGCCCGAGTATGCTATCATAAGAGCTAGAAAGCGCTTTCCATCGTCGGAAGCCGGCGGTGGAAGGCGCTTTTTTGTATCCAAACCAAATCAAGAAAGTGGAGTTGATCTATCCATTATGGACGATGGCAGTATTCTGGCCCTCGCGGTGATGGTGGCCCTGATCGCCCTGTCGGGCTTTTTCTCGGCCGTCGAGACCGCCTTTTCCTCCCTGAACGAGATCCGGCTCAAGAGCCGCGCCGAGGACGGGGACGCAGCCGCCGCGCGGGTGCTGGCCATGGCGCAGCAGCACGACAAGCTCTTTTCCACCATCCTGGTAGGCGACACCATCGCCAACCTGGCAGCCGCCTCCCTGGGCGTCCTGCTCCTGATCCGGCCCCTGGGGGCCCTGCGGGGCACCATCGTTTCAGCGGTGGTGCTGGCGGTGGTCATCCTGCTGTTCGGCGAGATCGGGCCCCGCAGCATGGCTCGTGAGATCCCCGAAAAGGTGGCCACCGCGTCGGTGCCGGCCATGCGCTTTTTCATCCCCCTGCTCACCCCCCTCACCGGCCTGTTCGGCCTGTGGAACAAGCTGGTCACCCACTGTTTCCACAGCAAGGCCGAGCCCGATTCCATCACCGAAGGCGAGCTCATCACCATGGTGTCGGAGGCGGAGAGCGAAGGCGAGCTGACCGACCGCGAGGGCGAACTGATCCGCAGCGCCATCGAGTTTGACGACGTGGAAGTGGGCGAGATCCTCACCCCCCGTGTGGACGTGGTGGCCGTCAAGGACACCGTCTCTTTTGACGAGCTGGCCGAGGTCTTTGCCGAGACGGGCTACTCCCGCCTGCCGGTCTACCACGGCACCATCGACGACATCGTGGGCGTGGTCCACGAAAAGGACTTTTCCAAGGCGCGGATGCGGGGCCTGACCTCCCTGCACGCCCTGGTGACGCCGGCCCTCTTTACCACCGGCGCCACCAAGATCTCCTCCATGCTGCGCACCTTCCGTGAGGAGCACCACCACATGGCGGTGGTGGTGGACGAGTACGGCGGCACCGAGGGCATCATCACCCTGGAGGACATCCTGGAAGAGCTGGTGGGCGAGATCTGGGACGAGCACGACGAGGCCGTCGAGGACTTCCGCCCCCAGAAGGACGGCAGCTGGCTGGTGGCCGGCACCGCCAGCGTGGACGACCTGTACGAAAAGCTGGACATCCCGCCGCAGGAGACCGACTCCAACACCGTCAACGGCCTGCTGCAGGACCTGACCGGCCACCTGCCCAAGGTGGGGGACGGCTTCCAGCTGGGCCATTACACAGGCGTGGTCACCCATGCGGCCCGCCGCCGCGTAACTGAAGTGCGGCTCACCCCGCGCCCCGTCCCGCCCGAGCCGGAGCAGGCTCCTTCCGGCCGCCGCTTCTCCCACACAGCCGAATAACAGCACAGGCCCCGCCGGGAAGAAAACGCCCAGCGGGGCCTCTCTTTATGTCTGTTCTACATAAAAAGCTATTTTGGTGATATATTCGCTCTCGTCGTGGGTGGTCAGGTAGTCGTTGATGCAAAACTCGTAGGAGTCGGAGCAGACGCGCAGCCCCTGCTCCCCGCACCAGGCCAGCAGCTTTTCGTAGGAGCGGCCCACCGAGAGGTAATCGCCCACATGGTAGATGCAGGCCCGCCGCCCCGCCGGCAGCCGCCGGACACAGCTTTCCTGCCCCGCCCGCTCCATCGGCAGGAAGGCCAGGGCCGCCTCGGTGTACTGCCCGGCGCGGATCTTTTCCAGCGGCACCACCACCCCGCACTGATAGAACACCGGCAGAGCCCCGGCCGCGGCGCGGGCAAAGCACTGCTTGGTGGCAATGCTGATCTCCCGCATGGTATAGGGCGGCTCCACCGGCAGGCAGAACAGCTCCTGTTCGGGGGCGTCCTCCAGCTCGATCCCCGGCTGGCCGGGCGCGCAGTGGGCCCGGGCGGCCTCCATCTGGTCGCAGCGGTTCTGCACCCGGCGGCGGACCTGTTTCAGCCCGGCCACCTTCTGGTCGATCACGTCCAGCTGGCGGCGGAGCATGGCCAGGCTGCTGTCCAGATCGTAGTGCTGCATATGGTCTTTGATCTCCTGAAGGGAAAAGCCGATCTGCTTCATGATCAGGATGGTGTCCAGATAGTCCAGCTGGCTGGCGCTGTAGTAGCGGTAGCCGTTGGCCGGGTCCACCCAGGCGGGGCGGAACACCCCCGCCTTGTCGTAAAAGATCAGGGTCTGTTTGGAGATATTCTGGTACTTCGCCACCTCGCCGATGGAGAACAGGTTGTCTTTCTTTTCCATACCGTGCCCCCTTGACACTATAGTTACTATATCGTTTATACTAACAGTGTACAGAAATCATTTGAAAAAGCAAGAGGAGTTTATTATGTCTCGCAATCTGAAAACCACCGCCGCCGGTCTGGGCCGCCGTCTGCTGGACGGCCTGACGCTGCGGCGGGTGGGCCTGATCGTGCTGGGCGCGATGATCTGCACCTTCGGCATCCACAACATCCATCAGCAGACTGGCATCACCGAGGGCGGCGTCATGGGCCTGATGCTGTTGATCGAGCACTGGCTGGGGGTGTCCCCCGCTTTCATCACCCCGGTGCTGGACCTCACCTGCTATCTGCTGGCCTTCAAGTGTCTGGGCGGCCGGTTCATCAAGATCTCGGTGGTGTCCACCCTCAGCGTGTCCCTGTTTTACAAGCTGTGGGAGCAGTTCCCGCCCATGCTGCCCGACCTCTCGGCCCACCCGCTGGCGGCCGCTCTGCTGGGCGCCGTGTTCGTGGGCGTGGGCGTGGGCATCATCGTCCGGCAGGGCGGTTCCAGCGGCGGCGACGACGCCCTGGCCCTGACCATCTCCAAGGTCACCCGCTGGCGGCTGGCCCGGTGCTACCTGTTCACCGACGTGGTGGTGCTGGTGCTGTCCCTGACCTATATCCCCTTCCAGCGCATCGCCTTCTCCCTCATCACCGTCACCCTGTCCTCTTTCCTGATCGACCGCGTGCAGGACTTCACCTTCCGCCGCCCCGTCCGGGATTCGGACTAAACCTTCCAAAAAACGGCAGCCGCCCCATAAAGGGACGGCTGCTCTTGCTTTGTTCAGTTGTGCGCCTTGCAGTAGTCCACGATGTGGTGGAACATCTGCTCCACAGCCGGGGCCATGGCCGCGGGCCGGGGCAGGGCCAGACCCACCACCCGTTCCTCTGCCGGCTCAATGGGCAGCACCTGGATGTTGGCGGTGCAGTCCTTGATGGTCAGCTGGGGCAGGATGGACATCCCGACACCGGCTTCCACCATTGAGATGTTGGCCATGTCGTCGATGACATGGCAGCACCGCTGGACCCCGATCTTGTACTTTTTCAAAAAGCGGCGCATATCCGCGTCGGTGGCGTCCCCCTGGACCACGAAATTCTTCTGGCTCATCATGGCGGGGGTCATCACGCCGCCCGGGGGCGCGGGCCAGTCCGCGGGCAGCAGGGCCAGCAGGGGCTCCCGCAGCAGCTCGGTGAGGGTGAACTCCTCCTGGCAGCTGGACGCCAGAAAGCCGATGTCCACCTGCCCGCTGCGCAGCCACTCCTTGACGTCGTCATAGGTGCCCTGGTAGACCTCTACTTCGATCTGGGGGTACTGGACTTTGAAGCTCTGCAGAATGCCGGGCAGCAGGTGGGTGCACACCGAGCTGAACGTGCCCAGGCGGACCTTGCCCTTTTCCAGGCCGTTCAGCCGGGCGATGCTCTGCTGCAGGGCCTCGTCGCTGTTCAGGACGGCGCGGATGGCCGGGTAGAGGGACGCGCCGTAGCTGGTCATGGTCACGCCGCTTTTGCCGCGGGTGAACAGGGCGAACCCCAGTTCCTCCTCCATGACCGCGATGGCGTGGCTGATGGCGGAGGGGGTCAGGTGGAGCTGCTGGGCCGCCTTGTTGAAGCTGCCCTGCCGCGCCACTGCGTCGAAGATCTCATACGAAAACAAAGTCATCCGGTACACTCCCCCACTGTGAATCTTTTTCATCTTCTATATGAAGGTGATGAAGTTCCTTGTCCTGAGTGTACTATCTCCCCCGCCCTTTGTCAAGGGGTCCGGGCTTTTTCCGGGGCAGTTTCAGCTCCGCCGGGCAGCGTGCAGGGCCTGGTCGGCCTGGATGGCGGCCGGGGTGAAGCTGTTGTTCTTCCACCAGGCCGCGAGGGACGCCGCCACCGTCAGCCCCGAAGTGATCAGGGCTTCCAGCTGGCTGTCCTCGATGGGCAAGACGGCGTGGCCGGTGGCGCTCAAAATCTGGTTAGTGAGGGCCAGCGCGAGGCAGGCGGTGCGGGCGATGGTCCCGATCGAAATGTTCATGGCGTTCTCCTTTCTGTTTCCTGTTGTTCTGCCCTGCGCTCCAGGTCGCTGAGGCGGTGGCTGGCCACCTTGAGCTTTTCCTCCAGCACCGGGATGCGCTGTGCAAAATGGTTGTGGGCCCGCACTTCGCGGGTCAGTTCTTCCAGTTTGGTGTCGGTGACGGCCTGGCTGCGCCCGTTGGCGATCAGCACCCCCACCAGGGTGACGGCTCCGCTGACCAGGGCCGCGGCGATGCTCTCCATCTCGCTCACCCCTTCCAGCGGCTGGGGCCGGGCCGCACGTCGATGTGGACGAAGCTGCCGTAGAGGCCGATGCCGCCGGTACCGGGCAGCAGCTGCCCGGCGTAGTCGGCCACCGCCGCCGGGCTGACGCCCGCCACCTGGATGTCGGCGGCAAGGCCGTTGCAGTGCTGGCTGGCGGCGCTGCTGCCGCTGACGGTCCTGTTATAGCTGACGGTGCGGTAGCCGCTGGTCACGGTGACGGGCGCGCCGAAATGGGCCCGCACCGCCTCCAGCACTTCCACCAGCCGCGGGGCCACGAACACCGGGTCGGAGCCGTCCCGGCAGGCGAACTCCCGCACTTTGAAATGGGGGCTGATCTGGGCCTGCCCCTCCCCGGACAGGGAATAGACTTTCACATCCTGCATCTTTTTCCTCCTTTCGCATGATGTTCCGCTGGCCCCATCCTACCACCAGCTCCCCCGGTGCGATAGTGCGTCCTTTGAAGCAAAAAACGCTTTTGTTTTTTGCTTGTTTTTTCTCGTTTTTTGTTTTTCTCCCGTGCGCTTTTGCCTGTGTTCGACCGCCCTTGCGTTTTTGCGCGCCTTTCTGTCCCGCTATACTTTTTGTCTATCCCGCCATATCAAAATAATATTTGCATTTTGCCATCCCCCGCGGTACACTGTAAGGCGCTCCAAAAAAGAGCGATTCCTGACCGGAAAGAAAGGAACAACGAATATGCGGCATTCGTCTGAGATGGATATGTGCAGCGGCCCCCTGGTGGGCAACCTGCTGCGCTTTTCGATCCCCCTGATGGCTTCCAGCATCCTGCAGCTGCTGTTCAACGCGGCGGACATCATCGTGTTGGGACAGTTCGCCAGCAGCAGCGCCATGGCAGCGGTGGGGGCCACTTCTTCTTTGAACAGCCTGATGGTCAACCTGTTTCTGGGCCTGTCCATCGGGTGCAGCGTGGTCATGGCCCGCAGCTACGGCGCCCAGGACTGGCGGCGGGTCCACGACGCCGTCCACACCGCCCTGCTGCTGGCGGTGTTCTGCGGCGCATTCCTGATCGTCGCAGGCATCCCCCTGCTGCCGGCCCTTCTGCGCTGGATGGACACCCCGCCCGACCTGCTGGACCAGTCGGTCCTCTATATGCGCATCGTCTTTCTGGGGATGCCCGCCATGATGGTCTACGACTTTGGCGCGGGCATCCTGCGGGCCATCGGCGACACCAAGCGGCCCCTGTTCTTTCTCACTGCCGCCGGCATCACCAACGCCTGCCTGAACGTCTTTTTCGTGGTGGTCTTTCACATGGATGTGGCGGGCGTGGCCCTGGCCACTTCCATTTCCCAGTACCTGTCCGCCTTCCTGGTGGTGCGCTGCCTGATGCAGCCCGGCACCCGCTACCAGCTGCACCCCAAACAGATGCGGATCAGCGGCCCCATCCTGCTGCAGATCGTCCGGGTGGGCCTGCCCGCCGGCATCCAGAGCGTGGTCTTTTCCATCTCTAACGTGCTGATTCAGTCCTCCATCAACACCTTCGGCACCCTGGCGGTGGCGGGCAGCACCGCCGCGGCCAACATCGAGAACTTCGTCTACACCGCCATGAACGCCATCTATCAGGCGGCCCTCAACTTCACCAGCCAGAACGTGGGCGCGGGCAAGAAGGAGCGCATCCCCCTCATCCTGCGGGACTGCCTGGTCATCGTGACGGTCATCGGCGCGGTGCTGGGCGGGCTGGCCGTCCTGTTCGGGCGCCAGCTGCTGTCCATCTACACCTCCGATCTCGAGGTCATCCCCTTCGGTCTGGACCGCATCCACGTCATCTGCCTGACCTATCTGCTCTGCGGCCTGATGGACGTCACCTGCGGCGTGGTCCGTGGGATGGGCGCCGCCGTCACCCCCACCATCGTCTCCCTCACTGGCGCCTGCGGGCTGCGGGTGGTCTGGATCTACACAGTGTTCGCCTCGGCCCACAGCCTGTTCGTGCTGTACCTGTCCTACCCGGTCACCTGGGTGGTCACCTGCGCGGCCCATCTGGTCTGCTTCGCCTATTTCTACCGCCACCTCCGCCTGTCCGGCCAGGCCACGTTACACGGATAACAGCCAAAAAAGCAAAACGGGCCATCCCGCCGGGACGACCCGCAGACTATAAAACGTCCCGTCCAGCCGACATGTGCGGATGGACGGGACTTTTTTCTTTGCGTACCATGGCGCGACAAACAAAAACGCCAGGAACCAACCTGTGGTTCCTGGCATTTTCTGGCGGAGTAGGAGGGATTTGAACCCTCGCGCCGGTTTCCCGACCTACGCCCTTAGCAGGGGCGCCTCTTCGGCCTCTTGAGTACTACTCCAGAGCAAAGTCAGCTGAAACTGATTCAATTAAAAATGGCGGAGAGAGTGGGATTCGAACCCACGGTGCGTTGCCGCACGGCAGTTTTCAAGACTGCTTCCTTAAACCACTCGGACATCTCTCCTCGTGGGCACCCCATACGCCGTACCGAATGCCTTATTATGATAGCAGGTTTGGCAGCGCTTGTCAAGAGGCAAATCGAAAAAGTTTGCCCGCCCTGACCCGGTGCAACATTCCTCTATCCGGCCCCGCCGATTTTCGCGTTGACAGCGCGCCGGGCAGACGGTACAATTTAGATAGTTTTTTCCCTTCATCCGTCTCATTTTGCATAATTTTGCAAGGAGGTCATCCTCATGAACGCTTCCCACCCCGAACTGAAATGGCTGGAGGACCCGCGGGTCTTTGCGGTCAACCGGCTGGACGCCCACTCGGACCACACCTGGTACACCGAAGCGGGCGATCTGCGCCAGAGCCTGGACGGCGCCTGGCGCTTTGCCTACAGCGCCAGCCCCGCCGCCCGTCCGGCCGGTTTCTGGCAGCCGGACGCCAGCCTCGACGGCTTTGATGAGATCGCCGTGCCCGGCCACATCGAGATGCAGGGCTACGGCCAGATCCAGTACATCAACACCATGTACCCCTGGGACGGCCGGCACGCCCTCCGCCCGCCCCACATCGCCTGGGACGACACCCCGGTGGGCAGCTACGTCAAGACCTTCACCCTGGACCAGGCGCTGCAGGGCAAGCGGGTCTGCGTCTCCTTCCAAGGGGTGGAACGGGCCTTTTACTGCTGGTGCAACGGCCATTTCGTGGGCTACAGCGAGGACAGCTTCACCCCCGCCGACTTCGACCTGACCGCCTTCCTGCAGGAAGGCGAGAACCGCCTGTGCGTGGAGGTCTACAAGAACTGCTCGGGCAGCTGGCTGGAAGATCAGGACTTCTTCCGCTTCTTCGGCATTTTCCGCCCCGTCTACCTCTACGCCAAGCCCGCCCTCCACATCGAGGACCTGTGGCTCCAGGCCGGCCTCGAGCCCGACAACACCACCGGCGCCCTGGCCCCGCGTCTCCGTCTGAGCGCCGCCGAAGGGGCCAGCCTGGAGGGCTGTTCCCTCCACTGCACCGTGGCCGCCCCCGGCGGGGCCGTCCTCTGGGACGCCCCCATGCCCCTGCGCGCGGACGGCAGCGGCTACGTCTACGGCCTGCCGGTCCGCCTGCCCGGCATCCGCAAGTGGGACCACAGCGATCCCGCCCTCTACACCGTCACTTTGACTTTGCGGGACGCCGCCGGCGCCGTCCAGGAGACGGTGCCCTATCAGACCGGCTTCCGCCGCTTTGGGCTGCGGGAGGGCGTGATGGAGCTGAACGGGGAGCGGATCGTCTTCAACGGCGTCAACCGCCATGAGTGGAACCCCGCCTCCGGCCGCGCCATCGGCCCCGAGGATATGTACCGCGCCATGGAGACCTTCCGCCGCAACCACATCAACGCGGTGCGCACCTGCCACTACCCCGACCAGACCCTCTGGTACGAGCTGTGCGACCAGAACGGCATCTACATGATCGACGAGGCCAACCTGGAGAGCCACGGCTCCTGGCAGAAGATGAGCGCGGTGGAACCCTCCTGGAACGTGCCGGGCAGCCTGCCCGAATGGCGGGACTGCGTGGTGGACCGCGCCCGCTCCATGTTCGAGCGGGACAAAAACCACACCGCCATCCTGATCTGGAGCTGCGGCAACGAGTCCT
>ERZ1090864.1195-NODE-1198-length-12440-cov-7.025918_pt1 | contig 12440 bp, 13 predicted proteins | sample MGYA00478479_ERZ1090864 | MGnify/ENA primary metagenome ERZ1090864 (study PRJEB33644, sample SAMEA5815743) | chicken gut metagenome | biome: Chicken; feature: Gastrointestinal Tract; material: Caecum | place: Ireland | collected 2019-01-01 | study: A study of... | reverse complement strand
CATTCTTTTTCAGCTTTGCCTTGTTGATGGCACTGTCATAGCGGTTGCGGGCAAAACGGTCAAGCTGGTATACAAGGACGCCTTCAAAGGTGTGCTTTTCGCTGTCGGCAATCATCCGTTGGAACTCAGCCCGGCTGTCAGTCGTTCCGCTTTGCGCCCGGTCAATATACTCGCCAATGACAATGCAATTATGACCTCTGGCGTACTCATAGCAGGTCTGAAGCTGTCCTTCGATGGATTGCTCGGTCTGATTGTGGCTGGAATAGCGGGCGTAGATGACAACATTCATGGCTGTGCCTCCCCAAGCATTTGCAGCAGTGTTTCCTTGAGGCGTGCATTCATGGGAGAGTTTGGATCAAAACACATCTCCACGAATTTCTTCATCTGGGGATCACTTTGCTTGATTTTGGGCTTGTACTCATACAGCTTTCCCTGGGGGGTGTCCGTGCGTCCGAAAATGTAATCCATAGAAACATCAAAGTAATCCGCATACCGGGTAAGAGTTTCAAATGTCGGTGAAGCCTGATTAAGTTCATAGCGGTTCAGGCTGGATTGCTTGACACCAACGATTTCGGCCATTTTCACCTGAGACAGCTTTACACTTTCCCGCAAAGAGCGTAATCTTTCTGCGACTTCTTTCATGCACACCACCTCCATTCATCAATGACATTATATCAGAAATATGGGTAATATTCAACCCTGTATTCACATAATCCTGGGCGCCAAAAGAGCGGCAGAGTACGATTGATGATACTTCACTTTTGGGGTCAAACTCATAGTAGCAAGCAATGCTTGTGGCTATCCATCGCCACAAACTGCTTGTTGAGGACAGCGCCCCCAAGCCCCTTTGAACGCAGAATTTCATTCTGCGACTGCGCGTTCTGCGAACGCTTGCCGTCATCGCCCCATGTCCGGTTTACGATAGCAATGCAGCACATCTTACGCGCCTGAATTTTCGTTTGGCAAATAGTATATTTTTCCGTTTTTAGATATTATCCGGACATCATCAGCATACAAGTCCGACAGGTCATATTCGTATGTGTTGCTGGCAGATTGCATCTTGATTATTTTTGCTGTGCTTTTTTCGATAGGCCTAAAGTTCAGGTTCTCCTTAAACACCCCTGGAATTGAGTGGACTACCCCATCAAAACCATCGCGTTTCCGACGTTCTGCCGACACATCAATTTGTAGACGCTCTGCAGTTTTCTTGTGCCATTCGGTTAGCCGGGTCTGTACTGCCACAACTTGCTTAGTATATGTAGGAAGTAGTGATGCACAATGTTCTCTTGACACTGAACCCAAATGCAAGGTATATCTCAGTTCAGAAATTCTATAGAGAACATCCAGCAATGACTTTTGATACATATACCAGTTTTGAACTTCCAGAAGTTCTTTTTCATAAGCGTTGTAATCAAGGTCGTTCTGCTTGGTGTAACTCGCAAGAGTGAGATTAGCTTGTCCAAGAAGCTGAGTACATTCTTCTTCGAGACTGTCAAGCTGTGAAAGCTTTGATATCCTCAGTTCAGTATTCTCCAGAATCTCAACTTGAAAATCAGCAATCCTCTTCGCATGAGTTATGAGCGAATAAACTCTGCTGCGGTACTCGTTGTTTTGAAAATCGGATATTTTAGAAATCCCATCACTTATCTTATCCATCTGATCATTGATCCGAGCCATGTAGTATTGGCCAACAATCATAGAGGCTACTCCTATAGCTGATGCAGCTGCATTCGCAATGAACGCTGTGCCTTTTTGAGCTTCAACAGCTACTAAATTTGCATGTCCTTGGATACCGTTCGGACCATGATAGATTCCTCTGACAGCGCCATCCATAGCTTTGGAATCGGCAAGCTTAGCACCGGTCGGAATTATAGCTCTGTAGAGAACCTCTCCATTTGCTTGAATGGCCTGTGCCGCATTATTAGCAGCATTTCCAACTTGTACTAATCCGGGAATCAAATTATTTATATGAGCAAGTACTTTGCTATCAGTGATTTCAACGAGCCTATCCTCGTCCTGGATGGCTCCAGCAGGTAACATCTCAATTTGAATGGCAAGCCCTTTTAATCTGTTGTCCACCGGGATTATCCTAGTTTCCGTTTGGTCTTGACGTTCATCGCCATTACCCAGTATTGTACCTGCCCCCTTTTTCTTCGATTGCAGAAAAAGTCCTACTCCAGCAGTAATCGCCACTACAACAATTATCCCTATAATCACATATTCCATATTGGGGACACCTCCATTTTTGATTCTATAAGAGAAGCTGTAAGTTTCGCGTCCTGCACCAAGCATAGATACATTTTGCCTGTTTTATCTTGTTATCTGGTGAGTTTCCCTTTATACTCTTCGTAAAGTCGTTTAGGAAGCTTTCGTAGATAGGCATTCAAAATGCCTATGGCATTTTCCATGTGAACCTGAGAGATCAGATCATATTCTACAGCGCAATACCCGCACACGTTCAACACCTGCTGCGCCTCTTCCAGCTTTCCGGTGCTTTCTTCCCGGATTTGCGTGGAGATACCATCGTGGGAAAGTTGATACATATAGTACGCGAACAAGCTCTGCTTGATTCTCGCCATTATCACTTCAAATTCTTTACTGGTGAGAAAATCGTTTAGAACTACTGTATCTTTGGAGACGTACATCTGCGGTTCTTTCTCATGACAGGAATTTTCCTTACAATGAACCAACGCCTCGATGGCTGTATCACATAAACCCAGTTGCTCAGAAATGTCATGGTATTCCCGCTTGCGGGAGTTGGACAGCCCCAGAAGATACTCCACCGATACATCGTAAAAATCCGCAAAAGCAGCCAAATACTCGATGCTCATGCTTCTGGTACGGCCATATAGTGGATGCTCTGAGTCGTTGATCTCATAATTTTTAAGGTTTGTATGGCTGATATTGACGCCGCGCTCTGCAAGCTGTTTAGAAAGCTGTTCAAAGGACAGCTTTTTTTCTTTGCGCAGATCTTCCAGACGCTCTTTGGTCAGTGCTATCTTTGCTTCGTCATACAGCATAAGTTGCTCCCTTCAGCTTTTATAAACTATAGTTTATGCCGCTTAAAATTCCAAACACAAAATAATTTGTTGTTGATATACCGTTGCTGTCCCATTTTTGCAGTATAATGCGCTTATAGTTTATGATTTACGGCCATTATAAACTATTGTTTTGAAAAGTCAACCCCCGCACAGAAAAGGAGGACGATGCATGGAAAGACAACTGCACAAACCACGACCACCAAACGGGGAGGAAGCACGACTTGTCAATTCAAATGACACCCAGGCAAAGGCGAAAATGCCACGCGCTGATCCGAAAATTCTGCTGTAATTATGACAGCGGGAACTGCCTTGCACTGGACGGTGACGAACCATGCGTCTGTGTACAGAGTATCTCATATTCGCTCTGCTGTATCTGGTTCCGGGATTGGGTATTGCCGGGCTCGCCAGTCTTGTACGCCGAGATTATTCAGCCTAAAGGACTAAAACGTTGCGCAGAGTGCGGCACCCTGTTCCTGACAAAATCTAATCGCGCTAAGTATTGTTCCGATTGCGCCCGCAAGGTACATCGCCGCCAGAAAACAGCGAGTGACAGGAAACGGAGATCGAGGACGGACAAATAGAGCATTCACAAGCCGGATATATACTCGGTTTCGAGACCGGCAACTATGGAGGTGAATCATAACACCCTTTACTGCTCAAAAACTAAGTTCTAATTGTCCGCATGGAGGTACCTGTCATGGCCACAAGACCCTTTTACATTCATCAGAAACCGCCATCCCAGAGTTTTACCCGGCTGCCCAATTTTCTGTTTGAGGCGCCGAGTTTTTGTTCCTTATCCAACGAAGCCAAACTGTTATACGCGATGATCCTGCGCCGGACGGACTTGTCCCGCAAAAACAGATGGGCCGATGATTATGGCAAGATCTATCTGTACTATCCCATCAACGAGGTGTGTAATCTGTTGCGCTGTGGCCGCCAAAAAGCGGTAGACACACTGCGGGAACTCCAATACGCCGATTTGGTGTCCATCAAGAAACAGGGATGCGGAAAGCCCAACCGGACTTACCCAAAATACTATGTGGCAGTTCCCAACACCGCCTTCAAGGAGTCGGGCTGCGGTACGCTGGACGTCTGAAAAGCGAGGCTTACAAGTACAGTTATCCGCTCTCTTGAAGTACGAAAACCGAACGGTAGATAAAAAGAAAAAGATAGATATACCCAGTTATATTCGATTCATTCCATTCCTATCCGAGCTATTTTGTGCGGGCTTTTCTGGTGAAAACCCAGGATGGGAAGGGATGGGAAAGGAGTTCTATGAGAAAATTCGCACGTTGGAAACCTGTCTGCGCCCCTACTGAACATGGTGCCAGAGTTTGTTGGCTTTGTATGGCCGGGAAGGAGCGTGAGAAGGACTGAGCTGAACCAGGAAGGTCTTGCTGTTGGGGCAATAAGCCATGTCCACCCCGGAAAAGCGCCAAAATCCATACGAAATCGAACTGCCGCAATCCATCATTGATTCCTTCGCCCGATTCCTTGTGCCTGAAATCCAGAAATTCTATGCGAGTGAGCAGGGGCAGAAAGAACTGGCAGAGTGGGAAAAGAAATCTTATGACAAAAGTGAGGAGTGAAGTAAAATTCAAAGATAACATGTAAAGGGGATGCCCTGTTTTGGGGCATCCCCTTGTGCTTGTCACAGTAAGGGGGAGGAACGTTTTGTTCCATGGGGGCATTCCTCTCATCTAGGATGAGTCGGCGTTTTGTCTGTCCATATATGTTTGGTACGCCATATTTCACGACGTGCCTCTTCCTTTAGACATCAAGGGTGTCGCGTTTCGTGACACCCTTTGACCGATGCCGGAGGAGGGTACGCCGTTTTGCCGTAGCCCGCAGGTAAAAGCAACAGCCCGTAACAATCACGCCGTCAGCATGTTCATTTTCTCTATTCGATGCAACAACTGCATAACAAGCAATTGAACATTTAGAATCTCAATCAAAAATTGAAGTTTTCGTTTCTGCATGGTATAATGATAGCATGATTGACCGCCGGGTACAAGGAGGAACACCATGCCTGTTTGTTACAATAAGCTATGGAAACTTCTCATCGACAGGGGAATGACCAAAACAGACCTGATCAAGTCCGCAAAAATCACCACCAACGCCATGGCAAAGCTAGGGAAAAATGAAGATGTACGGGTGGAGGTTCTGGTGAAGATTTGCCGGACGCTGCACTGTACCCTGGATGATATTGTAGAAATTTTGCCTGACGAACAAGTGGAGTGAAGGGAGGTATTCGCGTGAGTACGATTTTGCCCAAACATCAAATGAGCGAGGAAGATATTAAACTCCAGTATATTACCCCTGCGATTCTCTCCAAATGGGATCGGGATAAAATCACGATGGAAACCCGTATCACAGACGGCAAAATCAACCTGAAAGGCAACTTTGTGTTCCGCGAAAAGCCCAAACGTGCGGATTATATCCTGTATCTCAGCGCAAACAATCCCATTGCCATTGTAGAGGCAAAAGACAATACGCACAGCGTTTCCCATGGATTGCAGCAGGCGATGACCTATGCGCAAATGCTGGATGTTCCCTTCGCGTACAGCTCCAACGGGGATGGATTTGTAGAACACGATTTTTTGACCGGGCTGGAGCGCGAGTTCAGTCTGGACGAGTTCCCCACAGAGCAGGAACTGACCGCCCGGTATAAGCAGGAATCCGGCATCACACCGCAGCAGGAAGCGATACTGGCGCAACCGTACTATACCAGCCAGAACACCTACCCGCCCCGCTATTACCAGCGTATCGCCATCAACCGCACGGTAGACGCCATTGCCCGGGGGCAGCAGCGGATTCTTCTGGTGATGGCAACCGGCACGGGCAAAACCTATACCGCCTTTCAGATCGTGTACCGGATGCTGCAAAGCGGTATGAAACGCAAGATTCTCTACCTGGCGGACCGGAATATTCTGGTGGACCAATCCATCCAGCAGGACTTTGCCCCGCTGGAAAAGGTCACCCATAAAGTCAACGTGGCGAAGGACGACAAAAGCACCATCACGTCTCATGAGGTGTATTTTTCGTTGTATCAGCAACTTGTAGGCGATGACGACCAGGAGCATTTCAGCGAACTGTTTACGTCGGATTTCTTTGACCTGATCATTGTGGATGAGTGTCACCGGGGTTCCGCCAAAGAGGAAAGCCGCTGGCGCAGGATTCTGGAGTATTTCCAGTCCGCCACACAAATCGGCATGACCGCCACGCCCAAAGAAACCAAATACATCTCCAACCTCAGCTATTTTGGCGAGCCGATCTATACCTACAGCTTGAAAGAAGGCATTGAGGACGGTTTCCTTGCCCCGTTCAAAGTGATCAACATCATGACCGACATTGGCGAGGGTTGGCGCCCGCGCAAGGGGCAGAAAGACATCAACGGCGCAGAAATTCCAGATCGGGTTTATACAAACAGCGATTACGACTACAACATCATTATTGAGGACCGTATTCAGCAGGTAGCCCAAGAGATCACCAACTACCTGAAAAGCACCGACCGCATGGCCAAGACCATTGTATTTTGCGCTACCGAGGACGCGGCTTTGCGGATGCGGGACGCACTGGCGAAGCTCAACGCCGATATGATGAAGAAAAACCCCGACTATGTGGTGCGCATTACCGGTGGGGATGATTACGGCAAAAGCAAGTTGAAATATTTTATCTCGGTGTCGTCGCCGTATCCGGTCATTGCCACCACCTCCAAGCTGCTATCCACCGGCGCAGACTGCAAGATGACCAAGTTGATCGTGCTGGATGAAATGATCGGCTCTATGACCGAGTTTAAGCAGATCATCGGGCGCGGCACCCGGCTGCGGGAAAATGAGGGTAAGACCCATTTTGTGGTCATGGATTTCCGCAATGTGACCCGCCTGTTTGCCGACCCGGAATGGGATGGCCCCATCGAGATGAACGAAGGCTATACGCCGGGCAAAAAACAGCCAAAAGAACCGGCGGAGCCGACGGAACCGACGCCGCCTGCCGAACAGCCGACGGAGCCAAAACAGAAACCTATTGTGGACAAAAACGGCTGCAAGGTGCAGATCATCCACAAAACCGTGTCGGTATACGACACCAACGGCAAGCTGCTGCGCCAGGAAAGCATTGTGGATTACACCAAAGAGAATATCCTGGGCGAGTATGCCTCGCTGGACAATTTCATCCGCAAGTGGTCCGCGCAGGAGAAGAAAGAGCAAATTCGTGATCTGCTCCATGAACGCGGTATCGACCTGGAGTTGTTAAAAAGCGACCAAAACATGACCGATGTGGACGATTTTGATTTTATCTGTCATGTCGCTTTCGACAAAAAGCCCCTGACCCGCAAAGAGCGCGCCAACAATGTGAAAAAGCGTGACTTTTTCAGCAAATACAGCGGCGTGGCCCGCGAGGTCCTGGAAGCCCTGTTGGACAAGTACATGAACACGGGCATTTATGAAATCGAGAAAACAGAAATCTTGAAGCTTGACCCGTTCCTGAAGCTGGGGAAACCGGCCAAGATCGCCGGGTATTTCGGCGGTAGGCAGGGCTACCTGAAAGCCGTGCAGGAACTGGAACAGGCAATCTATACAGACGAGGTAGTGTGACCCCATGAGCAATTTGACGGGATTTGTAAAACGGCTGCGGGATATTATGCGCAACGACGCCGGCATCAACGGCGACGCCCAGCGCATTGAGCAGATCGCCTGGATGCTGTTTTTGAAAGTGTACGACGCCAAAGAACAGGATTGGGAATTTGAGGACGAAACCTATCAGTCCGCCATTCCCGAAGAATGCCGGTGGCGAAACTGGGCATACGATGACAAATCCGGCACGGCGCTTACCGGCGAAAAACTGCTGGATTTTGTCAACAACATCCTGTTCCCCACACTGAAAAAACTGCCGGTCGATGCTTCTACCCCCATCAAAAAAGCCATTGTACAAACCACGTTTGCCGACGCCAACAACTACATGAAGGACGGCGTGCTGATGCGCCAGGTCGTCAACGTAATTGATGAACTGGATTTTAGCGACTATGAGCAGAGCCATGCCTTTGGCGAGATTTACGAGACCATCCTGAAAGAGCTGCAAAGTGCCGGTTCCGCGGGCGAGTTCTATACGCCCCGCGCTGTCACCGACTTTATGGCCCAGGTCATCAAGCCCCAGATCGGCGAAACAATGGCCGACTTTGCCTGCGGCACCGGCGGTTTTCTTGTCAGCTGGCTCAACCAGCTGCAAAAGCAGATCAAAAGCACGGCGGATGCCGATAAGTACAGCAATTCCGTCTACGGCATCGAGAAAAAGCAGTTCCCCTATATGCTGTGCATTACCAACCTGCTGCTGCACGGGCTGGATGTCCCCCGTGTGTATCATGATAACGCTTTGACGAAAGACGTGCTGGACTATACCGAGGCGGACCGGTTCAACGTTATCATGATGAATCCCCCTTACGGCGGTTCCGAGAAAGCGGAGGTCAAAAATCACTTTCCGGACGATCTGGCAAGCTCCGAAACGGCCGACCTGTTTATGTCAGTCATCATGTACCGGCTGAAAAAAGACGGCCGGGCGGCGGTGATCCTGCCCGATGGTTTCCTGTTCGGCACCGACAACGCCAAAGTGAACATCAAGAAAAAGCTGCTGCGGGAGTTTGACCTCCACACCATCATCCGCCTGCCGGGCAGCGTGTTCTCGCCCTATACCTCCATCACCACCAACATCCTGTTCTTTGATAACACCCACCCCACCGTGGAAACCTGGTTCTACCGCCTGGATATGCCGGAGGGGTACAAGCATTTTTCCAAAACCAAGCCCATGAAGCTGGAACATTTCCAGCCGGTGCTGGATTGGTGGGGCGACCGCAAGGAGCTGGAGCAGGACGGCTTCCCCAAAGCGAAAAAGTTCACCGTCCAGCAGCTGACCGGGGAATTGGGCTACAACCTCGACCAGTGCGGCTACCCCCACGAGGAAGAGGAAATTCTGGCCCCCCTGGATCTGATCCGCCGGTATGAAGAGCAGCGGGCCTCCCTCAATGCCGAGATCGACCGGGTGCTGGCCGAGATCACCGCGATTCTGGAAGGAGCCGCCCAATGACCCCGCAGGAACTGAAAAACAGCATTTTGCAGCTTGCCATCCAGGGTAAGCTGGTGGAGCAGCGCCCCGAAGAAGGCACTGCCGAGGAACTTTTTGCCCAAATTCAGCAGGAAAAGCAGCGGCTGATCAAAGAGGGGAAAATCAAGAAGGAAAAGCCCCTGCCAGAGATCACCGAGGATGAGAAGCCGTTTGAGATTCCAGAGAGTTGGATGTGGTGTAGGCTTGACGATGTTGTTATAAAAACTATTAAGCGCGGAAAATCACCAACATACACAGCAAAGAGCAATATTCTTGTATTTGCACAAAAATGCAATACCAAAGCCGGATATATTGATTTGTCTCTGGCGCAGTTTTTGGATGAAGCAAAGACCAGCAAATATCCAGAAGAAGAATTTATGATGGATAACGATATCGTCCTTAACTCTACGGGTAACGGTACGCTTGGTAGAGTTGGAATATATCATAACAGTGATAATCCAAATGGTCATCCAGTTGTGCCTGATTCGCATGTCACCATAATAAGAGCTAACCCTCATATTTCTGTCGAATTTGCCTTTTACTCTTTGAAATACTATCAGCCATACATGGAAAAGCTTGGTTCTGGTTCTACAAATCAGACAGAATTGAGCGCAGGGGTTGTAAAATCACTTCTTTTCCCCTTACCGCCCCTTGCCGAGCAAAAGCGGATCGTTGCCAAAATCGAGGAACTGCTGCCCTATATCGACCGCTACGAGCAGGCGTGGACCAAGCTGGAGCAGTTTAACCGCCGCTTCCCGGAGGATATGAAAAAGTCCCTCTTGCAGTATGCCATCCAAGGCAAACTGGTAGAGCAGCGCCCCGAAGAAGGCACCGCCGAAGAACTCTTTGCCCAGATTCAAGCGGAAAAGCAGCGGCTCATCAAAGCGGGAAAAATCAAGAAAGAAAAGCCCCTTCCGGAAATTACCGAGGACGAAAAGCCGTTTGAGATTCCGGAGAGTTGGAAGTGGGTGAGGTTGGGGAATGTGATATCGTTAGTATCCGGGACAGATTTTAAGCCTGAACAGTACAACGATCAAGGTCGAGGCACTGTCTACATTACAGGTGCAAGTAATCTATCAGATGACGGTGTTATTGTGTCCAGATGGACAGAATCACCACGCAATTTTGCATATCACGGAGATATTCTTCTGGTCTGCAAAGGATCTGGCTATGGGAAAACGGTACTCTGTGATGTCAATGAGGCTCATATAGCGCGCCAGATTATGGCGATAAAGCAAATGAATACGATCAACATGCGCTATATTCGCTATTTCTTGCAATCTAATATAACTTATCTTAAAACACAGGGACAAGGCGTAATTCCGGGAATCGACAGAGCGAGCATTTTGAATATGTTTTTACCCCTACCACCCCTTGCCGAACAAAAACGAATCGTTGAAAAACTGGAACAGCTACTGCCGCTGTGTGATCACTTAAAGTAAGCGTGCATTGATCCCCCTCAGAGTGAGATAGTCTCGGCTATGTGGCTGTGAGAAAGTGAGTTTGATCGGATAGAGTTTGCATTTCCGATAATTAATTGGACGTCAACCGCCAATATCCTATAGGAACTTCCATCCGAAGAAAGGGTGAATTTATCATGGAATTGCTCCCTGGAGTGATTAAAGAGGATTACTCTGACTATGTACTTTACTTCATAGAATCTTTTTCCGAAGAACTAAAGCAGGAAATTCGCAGTAGGTTAGCAGCAGTTTGCCATGGTGTAGATCAAGCTCAGTCTGGATGGACAATTTATTCCTATAAATCCACAGTGAAAGAGTTCATCAACAGATATAGAACCAGAAGGGATGCTTCTGAAGAACGAAAAAAGGGGATGATTGGTGAACTCCTTGTCCACATTATTTTAGAAATGGAAGGCAGGTTTATGATGGCCTCTCCTTTCTTCAATATGGAAGAGAGAAGTTTCAAAAAGGGATATGACGTTGTTTTATTCGAAAATTCGACAAACGACCTATGGATTACTGAGGTCAAGTCCGGTGAGATTCAAAGAGGTCAAAGGAACGCTTCTTCTGCAGCTGTTGCTTTGATTAATACCGCAAAAAACGATCTAAAAGAACGATTGAATGACCCAAACACTATGCTTTGGTTAAACGCTTTAAATGCTGCTAGAGTTTCTATGAGCGATAGCAATAATCAGAAAGAGGCTGTGATGGAACTCCTGGCACAATGTGCAGGCAGTACTTTAGAAGGAAACACTTCCAGTGATATGTTTAATGTTGTACTGTCAGCCGCCCTGTTTCATCCCATGTCTGAACGTGTTGAAGCTGCAAAGGTTGGCAAAAAAAGAACCAGAGTTGTAAACGAAAATCTGTTTAATCAAGTGTTTGTTGTAGCTATTCAAAAGGAAACCTTCGAATCTGTGTATGAATTTCTAGAAAGTGAGGCAGCAGATGAAGTTTGATTTGACGCTTAGAAAGCTGAACAATACGAATTTCGCTTCGCTTTATGACAGATTCATCGTGGGCGAAGAGTTATCTCCTAAAGAATACGAGTGTCTGCTGGCCATTGCTATCTGTTTTACAAACGCCACGGATGTTCTTGTTCAGCAGCTTGGATATAGAATTATTGTCGAGTTTTGCAATCAAAAAAATAGCTATACATCCTTATATGAGATTTCAATTAATAAAGGGCTTTATCCGGTTAGTAATTTTATTGAGAGGCACTGTGTCTCCGAAGAACAGAGAAACTTTTTCACAGAATGGAACAGCGCCTTTCTTAGGCAATATGCTGACGAGGATATTTATCAGAGTGAACAGCAGCACGAACTGGTTAAATTTTTTACCAGTAAGGCAGCAGAAACTATATCTGTCATTGCTCCGACATCCTATTGAAAATCTGAATTAATTCTCGCCGCCGTTAAAGAATACGCCGGAAAGAAAATCTGTATCTTAACATCAACCAAAGCGTTATTGACCCAAACAAAGAAAAGAGTCCAAACAGTAAGCAGAGGAATTTTTCCGAAAATTATTGTTCATCCCGAAATGTACAACAAAAACGCAGACTCTTGCCTCGCGGTTTTGACACAGGAGCGCCTACTAAGAATATTTAAGAAAGACCCACACTTAGCATTTGATTGTATTGTGGTTGACGAGGCTCATGAATTACTCGAAAATAATGCTCGTAGCCATACGCTAGCAAATGTTATTATTGTTGCCCAAAATAGAAATCCGGATGTCGCTTTTAAGTTTTTAACCCCATTTTTGACGGATGGAAAGAATTTGAAAGTAAGATATACGACCTGTCTCTTATACACATCTGACGCTGCCGACGATAAGGCTCGTGTAG
>ERZ1090864.1191-NODE-1194-length-12456-cov-7.539069_pt1 | contig 12456 bp, 9 predicted proteins | sample MGYA00478479_ERZ1090864 | MGnify/ENA primary metagenome ERZ1090864 (study PRJEB33644, sample SAMEA5815743) | chicken gut metagenome | biome: Chicken; feature: Gastrointestinal Tract; material: Caecum | place: Ireland | collected 2019-01-01 | study: A study of the... | reverse complement strand
GAAATATTGAATTTTCAAGGAGCGAAGCCCATTTCAGGTATGGGAAGTCTTAGTATATAATAGATGTGATTTTTGGAAATGCAGGACATCAGGTCCCGGCATTTAGAAAGGTTAGTGCAATGAGCAGGAAGAAATGGAAAAAGATACAGGGGAGTATCGTGGTCCTTCTTTTGTTTATGGTTGTGATCTCTGGAGTTTCCGTATCAGCGGCAGAAGCTGAAAATACGGAAATCTGTACCAGTGCGGCGGAGGAGACGGCAGAAGCCGATGGGGCGGAGGTCGTCTCTGTTTTCCGTATGGCTGAACTTGAAGATGCTTCCAGAGAAGATACATGTATCAGCCTTGATGAAGGAACAGCTATGAGCCAGCTGGAAACTCTCATACCTGATATCAATTTCAGGAGAGAGGTATACCGTTCGCTGAGGGTGGCAGGACAGCTGGGGACTTATGGAGATGAAGCCCATCCGGAGTATGGTGAGCTGACAGGGGAAGAACTCTATAAAGCCGTGCTCCAAAATTTCACCGGGGAAATATATGCCAGCGGATATGAGAAAGAGATGGGGTATATATATGAGTTCAGGTACAAAAAATCGGCCGATGGCGAATGGATATCAATGCAGTCTTCGGAGTATTTTGATTCGCGGGAAGATGCATCTCTTGAGATGCAAAAAATGATGGATCTTTTTGCAAGTTTATATATAGTCGACGAAGAATCTGCCAGTGTATCCAGCATTGTGAATATTACTGACGAAAGGAAACCGGAAGAAGAACTGATCACGGATATCACGGGGATCACCTTGCTGCGGCACGCAGAGAAGATCGATGTTTCGCACAACCGGATCACAAGCCTCATGCCGATGGATATCAATAGTTTGGATGAAGATATTCTCGGATCCGGTGAATTTACAGATCTGGAGGATGCACGGCAGAAATGGTTTGGAGAGCCTTTTCGGAATGTGGAGTTCAATTTTTCAAAGAACCCGATCGATGATTTCCCGAATTATATGCTTGGGAGGATCACAGTCAATCCCACTTTTGCAACCGGGGATACACAATATGACAGGAATCCTTTTTTAGTAGTCAAACAATCAGACGGTGTGACATGGCCCAGGGATTTTGTTTTCGATATGCCTCTGATCAGATTAGGGGGGATCCCGATCAAATATACGGATACAGATGCTGATGGGATAGAGTCACTTGGAGATAACGCAGGCTTTGTGTACTCAGAGGGGGATGAGAATTCGAGCGGATTTATTACTCTTCAGAATGTAGAAAAAACCGGGAAAGTTTATTTTAATGCCTCTATCCAGATGGGCACAGGAGGCGAGCTTGAAGAAAATCAGGTTAAATGGTATACGACAGCGGAAAATGTGCCGTCTGGAGGCGGAAAGGAAAATATAAATACAAGCGCAAGTACAGTATCCGTACGTGTTTTCCAGGCGCTCCGCGTATTATATAGCATCGTTCCCGAGCCAGCGGTCACAAAAATGTCAGTCAGTTTTGAAAAGACCGAGCTCAATTCAGAGGGAACCCCGGTGGCGGGCGCAGGATATACTCTCTTCAAGATGAAGACGGACGCGGATGGTAATCTTATCTATAATAAAGATACAGATACTGTAACTATAACTGGTGATCCTGAGAGCGAGAGCAGTATCGCATACAACCAGGATCAGGAAATGATCGCAGAGAGTCTGTCTGATGAGCTCTGTAAAACAGATGAAAATGGAAAGTTTACCATAGAAAAAGAACTGTCTCCGGGTTGGTACTGTTTTATTGAGACAGCGGCTCCGGAAGATTATGAGCTCGACACAACGCCCCTTATGTTTGAAGTGGGCAGTGCTGACGTAGAGATCAGCGGAGGCACGATACTGACAGATCTGGTGTTTAAAAACCCGTTCGAGGAGGGCTCTTTAAGTTATCAACTGTACCAGCAGCAGGATGACGGCGGTTTTAAGCTTTATAACAATGATACAGGGAGATACTATGAGACAGATGATACTGGCAGCTTCCGTATAAACGGCCTGCCGGATGGAGTGTATCAGTTAAGGGAGGTGCCAGGAGAGGACAGTACAGGCAGTGAGCCGATCAAGTTTACGGTCAGCGGAGACAGCTCAGAAGTTGAGGAAAATGACGGACAGGCAGAGATTTCTTTTGAAAAATCTCTCTATACAGATTCAGAGGCGCCTGTCGAGATCAACCTGACGCCGGACAGAGAAGATATGCAGCTTCAATCTGTAACCGTATTCTGGTATGACAGTGAGGGGAAGGAACAAAGCACGATATTTCATGCTTCCGATACTTCGGATCCTGTCGCTGACGCGGAAGCCTTTATCAATGGGGACCACGACCACACGGAGGTATACGGTCCGCTGGGGGTACAGCCGGTCTATCTCCAGACTGGCGAACTGAAAGCGGAAGATCCGAAGAAAGTCAGCTTTTCCTTTACAAAAACAGACGGTGATCCTTCCGGCGGGACGTATAAAGGACTTGTCGGAGCAGAATTCACCCTCTATCGCGCAGACAAAATTGAAGACTGTACTGAAGAGAATATATATGACACGGCAGTGTCTGACGAGGAAACCGGAATTGTCAGTTTCGGGAATATGGACAGCGGACAATACATCATGAAGGAGACAAAGACGCCGGACGGCTATGCGTCACTGCCCGGATACTGGAAGGTCACTGCTGACGCGAAGTCTGAGTCGGATAAAGGCAAACTGGGATTTTTATATGTCCGGCAGGATGGTCAGGGAGTTCCTGTTTCTGAGTCGGATATGATCCCGAAGGATGCATATGGAAATCATTATTATATCCCGAACCAGCCGGTGTCAGATCTGCCGACAATGGGAGGCCCGGGGAATCGGACATTCATGTTTGGAGGAATACTGCTCATGGGAGCCGCATGTATCCTTTGCGGCTTTGCCGTAAGAAATAAAAAGATAAAGAATACTCAATAGTTTCATAAGTTAAAAAGGAGGATATCATGAAACGAGTAAAGAAAAATGCAGTAACAAGTATCTTAGCTGTCTGCCTGGCATTTATCATGGCCTTTTCAACAGGTATGACAGCGGCAGCGGAGGGAGGCGAGTTTACATCGGGCTCTACCGGAACCATTACAATCTCCGGGATCGAGACAGTCAAGACAGATAACCCTGAGATTGAGAAAGGGGTAGGCACACTTTATGCCTATAAGGTGATCGATGTCAATGTCAATAACGACAGCCATCAGCCGCAGTCTCCTGTGTTTAAATGGGCTAAAAGTGTAGCTCCCTGGGTAAGCACGAATTTTGAGGACTATATTGATACTGGGAATGACAATGCTGTGACAGATGCTTTCCTTAAGCTGACCGAGAATGGCGATACTATCAAAGCCTTCGTTGATAAGCTGGCAAATGCCATCAGAAAGACAGGCAGCACAATTACTTTAACACCTGCCTCATACGAGCTGAGTACTTACTCACCTGTTGGAGACAGCAAGGCGATCACACTGGAAAATATCCCGCTTGGAGCTTATCTGTTCCTTGTTGAAGGAGGGGTAAGGATCTATTCGCCTGGATTTGCCTCAGTATATCCGGCCTATGATGAAAAAACAGATAAATGGGTTCCGGCATCAGGAGATCCAATCGATGTATACATGAAGTCAGAGGAGCCGAGCATTGACAAAACCGTAGAAGACTATACCTATGCGGTCGGACAGACCGTGAATTACAGGCTGATCGTCGATGTGCCGGATTACCCTGACAATGCGGTTGACAGGAAATTTATCATCGCGGATTATCTGAGCGAAGGGCTTACATTTAATGATGACGTAAGGATCTATAACTATGATGGCAACGCTGTGAATAATAATTATAAAGGAAACGAGATTACTAAATCTTTCGAAGCATATACGTTTACAGAGGAGAAAGATCATCCTGCTGAAGGGATCGCTCCATCTTTTGCAAGATCCTTTATCGGTGATTACTCAAGTTTGGCTGAAAAAGTGATCGTCGAGTACAGTGCGACAGTAAATGAAAAAGCTGTTGTCAAGGTGGATGCAGCTACAGATAATAAACTGGATAATAAAGTGTATCTCATCTACAACAATAATCCGTACACCGAGGACGGATACCGTGAAATCCCGGATGAGGAGCGAGTCTATACATACGGGATCCAGGTTACAAAAACTGACAATGATAAGGAAAAGCTCGCCGGCGCTGAATTTAATCTGAAACAGGGGGAAGAAACTCTTAAATTCGTAAAGGATGGCAATGTATACAGGCTTCCGCTTGCAGCGGAGATAACAGATGGTAATGTAACTAAGACAACAACGTTAGTTACTGATAGCAGTGGTCTTATCATGATCAAAGGGCTTGGTCTCGGCACCTATACTCTCGTCGAGACAAAAGCTCCTGACGGCTACGAACTTCCGGCGGATCCGGAAACCGTGATCACACTTGCCGATGATGCTGATGATTCAGGAAAACCGGACGGCATCTTAAATAATGATCCAGACGGTAACGGTACCGTTGAAACAACAGTGGTCAATACAAAGCCGGGTATCATTCCCGTGACCGGAGGGGTCGGCACAGCACTCTTTACCATATTTGGGCTTTTGCTCATGTCGGGAGCTGTGATCCTCGTTGTCACGGTATCGCGCAGAAAGAGCCATTAGTTAAATAATAATATCAAAAGGGTTTATTTCAGATGCACAGACGTAAAAAAAGATCAAGGATAAACCCTGTGCTCATCCTGGCATCCGTTTTGATATTCATAACGGGTGCCGGGATCTTTGTCTATCCGGCTGTGAGCAATTATCTTGCTGAGAGACGTCAGGCAGAAGCGGTCAGAGATTATCAGCGGGACGTCAGTTCCCTGGAGCCGCAGGATCTGTCAGAACAAAAAGCACGGGCACAGGAATATAATAAAAATCTTGCGGAGGATGAATTCCATGACCCGTTCCTGCAGGACGGGAAATATGTGATCTCTCCGGCATACCAGAAGGTGCTCGATTATAATGAAGAGGGGATCATGGGCTATGTGGAGATCCCGGATATCGATGTGAACCTTCCCATCTATCACGGCACGGGCGAGGAGGCACTGCGAAAAGGCGCGGGACATCTGGAAGCATCCAGCCTTCCGATCGGAGGAGAAGGGACTCATTCTGTTATCAGTGCACATCGAGGGCTTCCCTCCGCAAAGCTTTTCTCTGACCTTGATGAGCTGGAGATCGGGGATGTTTTTTTCATCCATATCCTGAATGAAACACACGCTTATCAGGTGGATCAGATCAATGTCGTAAAACCAGACGAATTAGATATCCTGCGCGTTGTCAATGGACAGGATCTTGTGACACTGCTTACATGCACACCTTATGCCGTGAATACGCACAGACTGCTCGTGCGCGGCGTCCGTATCCCCTATGAGGAAGCCGAAAGTGTGCGGGAAGCAGTGGGAGGCGGGAATCCGCTGTCGGGATGGGTAAAAGAATATGCAGCCTCAGTCCTTGCGGGGCTCGCGCTCCTTGTCCTGCTGACTCTGTCAGCCATAGCTTGGAAGAGGCGGAAGGATCCCGGTGTTGGCAGGCTCAGAAGCAAAGATCCTGTAAAAACAAAGCCCGGGAGAATAGAAAGAGGGCACAGGAAAAGAGAGCAGAAAAGAAGAAAGTACAGGGAATAAACACCATATGGCCTCTGTTATAAATGATGTATGACAGAGGTCACTTTTTTGTTGTTTTCTTTGGAAAGTCGGTGTAAAATAGAACGAACAGATTTGGCTGAGGAGGAGAATATGGATAACAGATACCGAAGAGACCACGAGATGGCATACTTTTCTGATGCCAGTGTCATAGAAGAACAGCTGACTGCAAAGAAGGCGGTCAGACAATATAATACGGTCATGCCCTTTGACCCGGAAGCCGGGAGAAAATTCCTGGATGAGGCGGGTATCGTCCACGGTGAAAATGTATACTTTGAGCCGCCGTTCCACTGCGAGTACGGGACACATATCATCCTGGGGGAAAATTTCTATGCAAATACCGGGTGCGTCATGCTGGATGTGGCGAAGATCCGGATCGGAAATAATGTGATGTTCGGTCCGAATGTATCCATCTATACAGCAGGCCATCCCATCCATCCTGACAGCAGGAATTCCGGATATGAGTACGGGATCCCTGTAACGATCGGAAACAATGTATGGATCGGCGGAAGCTGCGTGATCCTTCCGGGCGTCACGATTGGGGACAATGCTGTGATCGGAGCGGGAAGCGTTGTGACAAAGGACATTCCGGCCAATGTCTGCGCGGCGGGAAATCCCTGCCGGGTGATCCGGGAGATCACCGAAGCGGACAGGCCTTACTATTATAAGGACCGCAGGTTTGACGAAGAAATCTGGGAAAAAATAAAATGAGGTAAAGTATGAGAAAATTAGCTTTAAGCGACGAGATACTGCTGAATATCGAAAAACCGGCGCGCTATATCGGCGGTGAGGTGAATTCTGTGATGAAGGACAGAGACAAGGTGGACATCCGCTTTGCCATGTGCTTCCCGGACGTATATGAGATCGGCATGTCCCACCTGGGCATCCAGATCCTGTACGATATGTTTAACCGCAGGGATGACGTCTGGTGTGAGAGGGTCTACTCCCCGTGGGTTGATCTGGATAAGGTGATGCGGGAGAAGAAGATCCCCCTCTTTGCCCTGGAGTCCCAGGATCCGGTAAAGGATTTTGACTTCCTTGGCATTACGATCCAGTTTGAGATGTGCTATACAAACATCCTTCAGATCCTGGAACTGAGCCATATCCCTCTCCACGCGGCAGAACGGACGGACTCAGATCCCATCGTGATCGGCGGCGGGCCGTGCGCCTATAACCCTGAGCCTCTTTCGGAGTTCTTTGATCTCTTCTATATCGGAGAGGGAGAGACGGTTTATGACGAGCTGCTGGACGCCTATAAAGAGTGGAAAGGATCCGGGAAAAGCCGGAAGGAATTCCTGGAAAGAGCCGCTGAGATCGAAGGCCTTTATGTGCCGCAGTTTTATGATGCCGCCTACAGGGAAGACGGAACACTGCTGTCATTTACGCCCAATAATGCGCACGCTCCTGAAAAGGTAAAGAAGCAGGCTGTCATGGAAGTGACGGACAGCCCTTATCCCATGAAGCCAGTGGTCCCTTTTATCAAGGCGACCCAGGACAGAGTGGTGCTCGAGATCCAGCGCGGCTGCATCCGCGGATGCCGTTTCTGCCAGGCAGGGATGATCTACCGCCCTACGAGGGAGCGGAATGTGGAAAAGCTTAAGGAATATGCCCGTACGATGTTGAAAACTACCGGGCATGAAGAGATCTCACTGAGCTCCCTGAGCTCCAGCGACTACTCAGATTTAAAGGAACTTGTGACCTTTCTGATCGATGAGTTTAAGGATAAGGGGATCAATATCTCGCTCCCGTCCCTGCGCATCGACGCCTTTTCTCTGGATGTCATGAGCCGGGTCCAGGATATCAGGAAAAGCAGCCTTACCTTTGCCCCGGAAGCCGGCTCCCAGAGGATGAGGGACGTGATCAACAAGGGGCTTACTGAGGAGGATATCCTGGAAGGGGCTGGCCAGGCATTTGAAGGCGGATGGAACAAGGTGAAGCTCTATTTTATGCTGGGACTTCCTACGGAGACGGAGGAGGATATGAGGGAGATCGCCCGTCTGTCCGACCGGGTGGCGCGCAGGTATTACGAGATCCCGAAAGAGCAGAGGAACGGGAAATGCCAGATCACGGCAAGCTCCGCTTTCTTTGTGCCCAAGCCTTTTACTCCCTTCCAGTGGGCGTCCATGTTATCTGCTGAAGAGTATACAAGACGCGCCTCTGTCGTCAAAGAGGAATTCCAGGCGCAGCTGAACCGCAAGAGCCTGAAATATAACTGGCATGACGCCCAGACTACGGTCCTGGAAGGGGTTATGGCAAGGGGCGACCGAAAAGTCGGCCGTGTGGTCGAGGAGGCTTACCGGCTCGGCTGTCTCTTTGATTCATGGACTGAATGCTTCCGCAATGACCTCTGGATGCTGGCGTTTGAAAACACCGGAGTGGATATTGATTTTTATAATTTAAGGCAGCGCGGGGATGACGAGCTCTTCCCGTGGGATTTTATCGATATCGGCGTGAGCCGGAGATTCCTGCGCAGAGAGTGGGAAAAGGCAATGAAAGGCGAGGTCACGCCAAACTGCCGGATGCAGTGCTCCGGCTGCGGCGCTGCGTCGTTCGGAGGAGGTGTCTGCTATGAAGGCAAGAATTAAATTCAGGAAATATGGTGTCCTCCGCTTTATCGGGCACCTGGATGTCATGCGCTTTTTCCAGAAGCTTATGAGGAGGACGGATATTCCCATCGCATTTACAGGAGGGTACAGCCCCCATATGATCATGTCTTTCGCCAGCCCGCTGGGGATCGGACTGACAAGCGATGGAGAATATCTGGATATCGAGCTGACAGCCCCGGTGGACAGTCAGGAAGCTGTAAAGCGGATGAATAAAGAATGTGTGGAAGGGATCGAGGTGCTCAGTATCCGGCAGATCCCGGATGAGAAGAAGATGACAGGGATGACGATCCTTGCGGGGGCAGACTATCTTGTCTCTGTAAAAGAATGCACACTTCCGGAAAACTGGAAAGAGAGATTTTCAGATTTTATGGGGCAGAAGGAAATCCGCGTCATCAAACAGACAAAGCGCAGCGAGAGGGAAGTTGACATCCGCCCGCTGATATACAGGTGGGAGATAAGGGGAGAGAGCGTCTTTCTGCAGCTTGCAGCTGGAAGCGCGGAAAATTTAAAGCCGGATCTTGTGATGGAGACATTTCTCTCTGAGAGCGCAGTCCCGGAAGGGGCTGTCTCGTTTGCCTACCACAGACTTGAGATGTACGCAGATATGGGAGAAGACGGAAAGAGAAACCTTGTATCCCTGGAATCACTGGGGCATGAGATGACAGTGTAATATCCGGGAACAGCAGACAAAGGAACAGCAGAGAAAGGAAGAATGAGATTGGAACGGAAGATCCTGATCGAAAAACGCGACAACAGGATACGGACCTTTTTTCTGGAAGACGGGGAGATCGTTGAGATCCACAGCGCACCGGAAGAAGACCGGGGAGCCGGCAGCCACAGGCTGGGCGACGTCTATGTGGGCAAAGTGAAAAATATTGTCCCGAATATCGGCGCGGCATTTATAGAGATTGAAAAAGGTGTGAACTGCTATTATGATATGAAGGATACAGGAACCTCTTTCTTCACTCATAAGTCAGGGAAAAAAGCACTCTGCATCGGGGATGAACTTGTCGTTCAGATCAGCCGGGAAGCAGTCAGGACGAAAGCGCCTACCGTGACAGGGAACATCAGCTTTACCGGGAGATATGCTGTCCTGACCCACGGAAATACCAGGATCGGAGTATCTTCCAAGATCCCGAAAAGCCTGAGAGAGGAATATAAGGAAAAGCTGAGCGGTTTCCAGAATGACAGATATGGGATCATTATCCGGACGAATGCCAAAGACGTCCCGTTCCAGGAGGTGCTCGATGAGATCAGCTCTCTCAGAGAAGAATATGAGGCACTCTTTCAGACAGCAGCCACAAGAAAATGCTTTTCCTGCCTGAAATCAGCGCCGCCTTCCTATATCCTGGATCTGAAAAATGTCTATATGGAAGGGATGAAGGAGATCATCATAGGAGACAAGGGATTGTATACAAGGATACAATCTTATTTCCGGGCTGAACTTCCGGATAAACTGTCTCTTTTAAAGCTCTACGATGATCCGTCTTTCCCTCTGGATAAGCTGTACAGTACGCAGACGATCCTGGAAAAAGCGCTGAGGGAGCGCGCCTGGCTTAAGACAGGAGGATATCTTATCATCCAGCCTACGGAAGCTCTGACCGTCATTGATGTGAATTCGGGTAAGACAGCCGCAAAAGCAGGAAGCAGGGCACAAAGCGAAGAAGGGGCCATGAAGGTAAACATGGAGGCTGCGAGAGAGGCGGCGAGGCAGATCCGTCTGAGGAACCTGTCCGGGATCATTATCATTGATTTTATCAATATGGGATCAGAGGAACATACGCGTCAGCTGCTCCATGAATTCCGCTTTCATCTTGCAAAGGATCCGATCCAGACATCGCTTGTGGATATCACGCCTCTCGGACTCGTGGAAGTCACCCGCAGGAAAGTCCGCAGGCCGCTTTATGAAGAGGAAAATTATCATTTACAAGCCCGCAGGGAAGCGTTATAATATTGTACCGAGAGTGCGCCGGACCGGCGCCGGAGTACATTACGATAAAAGTTCGGCATTTGGAGGAAGAAAAAGAATGAAGAAAGTAGTTAAGTTTGGCGGAAGCTCCCTGGCAAGCGCTGATCAGTTTAAAAAGGTGGGGGCGATCATCCACGACGATGAGAACCGGCGTTATGTCGTCCCTTCTGCTCCCGGCAAGCGTTTTTCCAGTGATACAAAGGTAACGGATATGCTGTATGCCTGCTATGAGTCAGCCGTAAAGGGAGAGGACTTTTCAGGACAGCTTGCTGATATCAGGGCAAGATACCAGGAGATCATTGACGGACTGAACCTGGACTGCTCCCTGGATCAGGACTTCGAGGTCATCCGCGAAAATTTCCAGAATAAAGCAGGAGTGGATTACGCTGCTTCCAGAGGAGAATTCCTGAACGGAAAGATCATGTCATCCTATCTCGGATTTGAGTTTGTCGATGCTGCGGAAGTCGTCCGCTTTAACGATGACGGTTCTTTTAACGCCGAGGTGACAGATGAACTGCTCTCGGCAAAACTGAAAGATATGGACGCGGCGGTTGTCCCCGGCTTTTACGGGGCGAGGGCGGACGGGACTGTGGTGACATTTTCCCGCGGCGGTTCTGATATCACAGGATCCCTTGTGGCGCTTGCCGTACATGCAGACCTGTATGAGAACTGGACTGACGTATCCGGCTTCCTCATCGCAGATCCCCGCATCGTAAAGAATCCGAAATCCATCGAGACGATCACTTACAAAGAGCTGAGAGAGCTTTCTTACATGGGAGCAAGCGTTCTCCACGAAGACGCGATCTTCCCGGTGAGGAAGGCAGGCATCCCGATCAATATCCGGAATACAAACGCGCCGGAGGATAAGGGGACGCTTATCGTAGAGAGCACATGCCGTCAGCCGAAGTACACGATCACCGGGATCGCGGGCACGGACGGATTTGCTTCCATTACCATTGAGAAGGCAATGATGAACTCAGAGATCGGATTCTGCCGCAAGGTGCTCCAGGTATTCGAGGACAATGGCGTGTCTATCGAGCATATGCCGTCAGGGATCGATACGATGACGATCTTTGTAAATAAAAATTCATTTGAAGAGAAAGAACAGAAGATCCTCTCTGACATCCAGAGAGCGGTCCACCCGGACCACATTGAGCTGGAATCCGATCTGGCTCTCGTGGCTGTAGTCGGCCGCGGCATGAAGTCAACCCGCGGTACTGCCGGGCGTATCTTCTCAGCGCTGGCGCACGCGCACATTAATGTAAAGATGATCGACCAGGGCTCCAGCGAGCTCAATATCATCGTCGGCGTGAAACACGAGGATTTCAAAAATGCGATCCGTGCGCTGTATGAGATTTTTGTTCTGACTCAGATTTAAGGAAAGGCGGACAGCAGATAAAAATGAACATCCTGTTCTTTTTGAACCCAAAGAGTGAGACAGCATACGTATATGACCATGGCACGCTCCGTCAGGTGCTCGAGACGATGGAGTACCACAAATACGCGTCCATCCCCATGCTGAACAAAGAGGGAGAGTACGTGGGGACGATCACAGAGGGAGACCTTCTCTGGGGGATCAAGCGCTATACAAACCTGAACCTGAAGGAAGCGGAGAATATCTTTATCCAGGATTTCCCGAGAAAAGCAGACTACGAAGCCGTGTCCGCGGACTCGGACATGGAAGACCTGATCCAGAAGGCGATGAACCAGAACTTTGTGCCCGTAGTGGACGACCAGAATAAATTCATCGGGATCATCACGAGAAAGAGTATTATAGAATACTGCTACGAAAAGCTGAAAAATTTGCCGGATTCCTATTGACGTTCCGGAAATGTGTATGCTATACTATAACAGTATGCCGCACAATGAGGTTTAAGTTCTGCTCATGCAGACACCGTAATTGGCGAGTAATGATAATAGGAGGTGCCATATGTACGCGATTATAGCAACAGGTGGTAAACAGTACAAAGTAGCTGAAGGCGATATCATTAAAGTAGAAAAACTTGGTGTTGAAGCTGGAGAGACTTATACATTTGACCAGGTGCTCGCAGTAAACAATGACAAGCTCGTCGTTGGAACTCCGACTGTTGAAGGTGCAACAGTTACAGCTTCCGTGATCGGCGACGGCAAAGGCAAAAAAGTCATCGTTTACAAGTATAAGAGAAAAACTGGATACCATAAGAAAAACGGACACAGACAGCAGTA
>ERZ1090864.1188-NODE-1191-length-12464-cov-9.832541_pt1 | contig 12464 bp, 10 predicted proteins | sample MGYA00478479_ERZ1090864 | MGnify/ENA primary metagenome ERZ1090864 (study PRJEB33644, sample SAMEA5815743) | chicken gut metagenome | biome: Chicken; feature: Gastrointestinal Tract; material: Caecum | place: Ireland | collected 2019-01-01 | study: A study of... | reverse complement strand
CTTTTAGCCATGCTTTCTCCCTTTTACGTCTTTCCCGGATTACGGAACCGGAACCAGAGCCATATCCCCGCCCGCCGCGAAAACGCCCTGCAACAAGCCGGTGGTTTTCGGACGTTTAGCCAATCATTGGGTTCCCCCACAAATACAGATTTTACATCGTTGATTTGTAGTAATTGATGAGGCATCCGTCCAGTATGATCTGTCTCTCTGCGTCTGTCAGGTCGCCCAGTCTGAGGTCGATCTCTTTGAGGTCATCCCCGACTACGTAAGCCTTGATCACGTCTGCTTTTTCTTCAACTGCCTTTCTCACATCCGGCACGAAGATGTAGTCCCCGTTCTTGAACGGCAGATGCTCGTGGTCAGCGTCTGTGAGGAACGGGAGCATTCCCCAGTTGATGAGGTTGGAGCGGTAGCGCTTTGTCGCGTACTCGATAGCGATGTTCGCCCAGCCGCCGAGGACCTTCTGGCAGGAAGCTGCCTGCTCGCGGGCGGAGCCGTCGCCTGGTTTTACGGCGAAGATCGTGCTGCCCACTCCGATGTTGCCTTTGCCGACTTCCGGATAGGTCTTCTGGATCACAGCCATGACCGGTTTCAGTTCTTCCAACGCGTCCAGCGGACATGTGCCTGCCTCAATGGCTTTCTGTGCTTTCTGCACTTCTTTTGCGCGTCCCACGTATGCCGGGTCTTTTCTGGAGAGTGCGAACTCTGCAAGTCCCAGCGGGTTGGAACGGTAGGAGGATGTCTCTCCTGACGGGATGAGCTCGTCCGTTGTTGTCACCGGATCGTGGATCTCGGATACGACTTTCACGATCAGGTTTTCCGGCAGCGCGGACATCTCCGGCCAGTCTTTGATGTTCGGGCCGAACTGGATCTCCACACTCGGGTCTGCCACGCCGTGGCTGTCAAATACGCGGTTCGCGTAAATATTGCTGTCAAAGTGATATTTCTGTCCTTTGTATTCCACATCCATGGCTGTCGCCGGTGTGAGGTAACCTTTGTTCGCCGCCGTAGCTGCGATAGAACGCGCGTCCATGAGCGCCACGGAAGAGATCTGTCCGCTCTGGAGCTTGCTGCCCTCGCGGTTCGGGAAGTTTCTCGTCGTGTGGCGGATGGAGAACGCGTTGTTCGCCGGTGTGTCGCCCGCGCCGAAGCACGGTCCGCAGAATGCAGTCTTCACGACAGTTCCCGCTTCCATAAGGTCAGCCACCGCGCCGTTCTTCACCAGTTCCATATAGATCGGCATACTTGCCGGATATACGCTGAATGTAAATGCGTCGGAGCCGATGTTATGTCCTTTGATGATGTCTGCTGCCGCGCAGATATTTTCAAATCCGCCGCCCGCGCATCCTGCGATGATGCCCTGCTCTACATAGAGCTTTCCGTCGCGGATCTTGTCCTGGAGAGAATACTCTACCGCGCCGTCCAGGCTGACGAGCGCTTTCTGCTCTACATCGTGGAGAATATCTTTCAGGTTCGCGTTCAGTTCATCGATGGTGTACACATTGCTCGGATGGAACGGCATTGCGATCATGGGCCTGATCTCGCTTAAGTTCACGTATACGCATCCGTCATAGTATGTACATGCGCCCGGGTTCAGCTCTTTGTAGTCGTCCTTTCTGCCGTGGATCTCATAGAACTCCTCGATCTTCTCGTCCGTCGTCCAGATGGAGGACAGGCAGGTCGTCTCTGTGGTCATAACGTCAACGCCGATACGGAAGTCAGCGCTCAGCTTCTTCACGCCCGGTCCGACGAATTCCATCACTTTATTGTTTACATAGCCATTTTTAAATACCGCTCCGATGATCGCAAGCGCAACATCCTGAGGACCTACGCCCTTCATCGGCTCGCCGTCAAGATAGATTGCGATCACGCCCGGCATCTTGATGTCATATGTCTTGTTGAGGAGCTGTTTTACAAGCTCCGGTCCGCCCTCGCCCATTGCCATGGTCCCGAGCGCGCCGTAACGCGTATGGCTGTCTGATCCGAGGATCATCTTTCCGCCGCCTGCCAGCATCTCGCGGGCGAACTGGTGGATGACTGCCTGATGAGGCGGTACATAGACGCCGCCGTACTTCTTCGCGCAGGTCAGTCCGAACATGTGGTCATCCTCATTAATCGTACCGCCGACCGCGCAGAGACTGTTGTGGCAGTTTGTCAGCACATAGGGGATCGGAAATTTCTGAAGCCCTGAAGCACGTGCTGTCTGGATGATGCCGACAAATGTGATGTCGTGGGATGTCAGCTTGTCGAACTTGATCTGCAGGTTCTCCATGTTGCCGGAAGTATTGTGCGCATTTAAGATGCCGTATGCCATCGTGTTCTGCGCTGCCTCTTCCTTTGAGAGAGGAACCTGTACGTTTCCTGTATCTTCCACAATCTCGGTGCCGTTTAAGAGATAAACACCATTGTCATATAATTTGATCATGTAATCCTCCTTCTTGAATCAGAATCATATACTTCATGCAGGATGAGCGTGCCATGCAGGATGAACATACCATCCAGCACGGGCACATATACTCAACAGGGCTATTTTACCACATTTCGCTATCTGCCACCACATCTTTTTTCCCGGTATTTCAGTACACTGTCACTTTCCCGCTCCCGGAGATCGCGCACTCCGCCTCCCTTGTATAGATATCTTCCCTGAGCTTATCTTCATAATCGGATCTGTCGATCTGCTGCCATGCTCCGGGCTCTGCCATCCGCAGATAGATCCCTGCCGGCACGCCCTGACAGTTCTCTGTAAGCCAGTCCGGCACTGCCTCCAGAAATGCCTCATACTGTCCTGAACACAGGCCGTCGTCCATAAAAATATACGTTACGGCGGAAAGCTCGTTCAGGGCCGGCTCTCCCTCTGCCGTGCCGCCGCTGCCGCTGTTCTTTATCTCCGTGTAGATCTTTATCCCATCGGAAGGCAGATACTGCTCCGCGAATGCGCGGACCTGCTCTTCATAGGCGGGGCGCATCAGGATCGCCCCGTAATCGTCTTCATACCTGTACATGCCATTTTCATAAGTGCGGTACACTGTCACAACATCCGCTTCACTGCCCTGCTCGGGATACACCTTCAGGTGCTCCTGCTCGATGGCGTCCACCGGCGCGTAGGATATATAGTGGAATTGCTGCTCATATTTCCCTTCGATCCAGTCCAGCATCTGCCCGACAGCGGCAACAACACCTTTCTGGGTATCGGTCAGTCTCTCATAAGGCCCGGTAAGACCTGTCATAGCCATAACCTCTTCCTGCCTGGCTTTGAGCCATGCGCCGTCGTCATAGCTTGCCTGCCATTCATCCGTCCCGAAGGCAATGCTCCCGTCCGGTAATGTCCCTTCGCCGACAGTCAGGCCTGTATGGCAGTTCACGATCTTTGCCCGGACATTCCAGTCAGGATCGCCGGTTTCCACGATCCCGGTCAGGACGTCTGAGGCTGTGATCGCCAAAAGCATCTTTGCCTCCAGGATCCCGTCGATATCCTCATCATAATGATATACGAACCGGCTGTGGTCTTTGTCTGCCTCCACATAATATCCCTGCTCTTCTTCCTCCAGATCTTCCAGCACATCATCAATAGAGCCGGCGTACATCTCTATAAGGTCATCTTTCTGAGACGGAGTCACTTCCAGGATCAGATCGTCCCCGTCCCGCCTTACGCCGGTACAGTAATCTCTGAAATCATCCATGTTGTCCTCGATATCCGTATTGGTAAACCGGAATATAGAGGCCGGTATGACGATCTCTTCTGTTGTTTCCGGCAGTGTTTTTCCGGCATCCGGGTCTTCGGCCGGATCTGGTGCCGGAATGTACGCGCAGGCGCTGCACGCAAGTATCACGGCAGCGGACACTGCAAACGCTGTTATCGAACTATTCAATAACTTCGAACTATTCAATAACTTTTTCACAATCATGGGATCCTCTCCTTATCTTTCATTCATTTCATCCATTACTTCTGGATCGCTTCTGGATTTCTTCTGGATCGCTTCTGATAACAAAATCTCCGGCGGATCCATAAAAAGCGCCGGCTGTTATAAATCAACAGCCGGCGGGCCAGGTCCGATGACCTCATCATCAAAAAACTGTTTAATTTATGAACAGTTCTTTCCTTTTGTTAAAATAAATGTAATTCAGCGGGAAAAATACAGCTGCTCCGATCACTGTCCCAAGGACATTCCCCACTATGCCTGAGGCGCCTGCATCCATTACAGACGCAGAGACTGCCCCGAGAGCTGCCAGCCCGGCAAAAGTATAGATCAGTCCTGACGCCATTACTATGCCAACATATCCAAGATACAGCACAGGAGCATTTTTTCTGTAATGTGCCAGTCTCTGGCGGATCAGCACCGCTGTCACGGCAAAAGCAAGACATATGATGCCATATATGACATCCACTGCTTTCAGCATCGGGCAGAACCCGTAGATAAGTCCTGCATCATCACCATATGCCAGCCCGAATATGCCTGACGCGGCATTGAAGACCATGACCACAGCATTTGCAAACAGCTGGAAATAAATAATAAACTTAAACCATGCCATACGGTAATTCTTCGCAGGATCCACAGGAACCGCTGCCGGCATTCTTTCCGCGGTGGTTTGTGCCTGGAATTCTGCCGCTGTATCAGCTTCTTTTCCGCAGCCCGGGCAGAACCTTCCCCCTTCCGGTATCTCTTTGCCACAAAATCTGCAAAACATTTTTTTCCTCCTGTGATCTACTCCTGGCAATCAAGGCTCATAGACTCCACAAGCCCTGTGCCTGCTTCCGTATCGATCGTACAGCCGTTTAAGTAGCTGTCTTCCGCATACCAGTAATAGCTGTTTCCGTACTCTGCATCCTCATAAGTGTCATCCGGCTCTCCGTATGCGGCAAGGACGTCTTCCTGCGCAGTCCCGATCTGGATACCGCCCGGGAAGATCACTGTCAGGCTGCCGTCTTCAACATCATAGGAATACACTGTAATGCCTCCCACCAGACAGTCCTTCAGTTCAATAGGTCCGTCTGTATTGTTGATCATATCTATCATGAGCTCATTGCCGTTGGCATCCATAAACCATGCCAGCTCATACTCGCCTGCATTTACCACGTAATCTTCCGGAGTATACTCCCGGTCCAGAGTTACCCCTGTTGCCTCAAGGTCAGCTAACGTACATGGCAGCGTGACTACTGTGTCATTGATCTGCACGGTATAGCTCTCCCAGTCGGATCCGAGGTCAGCGCTCTGCTCTGCCGGTTCCGCCGGTTTCACAGAATCGCCGTCATCGCTGAAATCATCCAGAAGGCCGGAGCCCTCTTCTGCTTCGAGTGCCTCATCAGGAACAACGATCTCATCCACGCTGTCGTATTCCATGAACGTCATCTCCATATAACAGTCAGATGCTGCAACACCGGCATCTTCCATCATAGGCTCAAATGTATCTGTCAGGTCAAACATGATCCGCGCCGGCAGGATCGTATCCTTATAAATATCGATCGTACATGGGAACACCATTTCGGATATAGTTTCCTCATCGAGCCCGTAGCCTGAGAATGAATCCAACATATCAGACTGGATCATCTCTGAGAAGATATCCCCGTCAAGCTCACCGGTCAGTTCAAAACAATCCTCTCCGTTGATCTCTGCCAGGTCTTCTTCCAGCTTGAACTTATCTGCATAGTCCTCGATATCCCCGGTCATCCCTTCGATATCGCCCAGAGTTTCCTCTTCGCCAGCCGCTTCCTTTGTCCACTCGCCTTCCATCATCGTATAGGTCACATACTGATCGTCTTCTTTTACAGAATATATTTCCATTTCTGTACTCATGCCGCTCCCGGCTATATCAAAGCTGACCTCTCCTTTTCCATGGGAAGCCTCCGGTTCCGTAGTTGCCTCCATATCCATATCCATGGTCACAGCGAGCTCTTCTCCCCCGGCGCTCAGATTGATATTGAATTTTAAATTCATCACAGTCGACTCCACTTTCTCCGCCTTCTCTGTCATGTCTCTGAGCAGATTCTCCGGCGTTGCCTTTGTCCGCCCGCCGCACCCTGATAACAGTGCCGCAGCCATCACTGCTGCCATTCCCATTGCCGCCAGTTTTTTTGTCCTTGTTTTCATAGTTTTTTCCTCCATGATTCTGTAAATTATTTATATTGTACCATGTTTTTTCCGACAGTTCTTCATTTTTCTTCAGTCAGACATTTTGAACGGTAAAAATATTTGTCATTTTCTGGAAACACGGGCTCTTTTTTATACCCGGGGCTTCAAGCAAGACTCGCTCCAATCATGGAAGCGTTACATCTATCAGATATTTGTGTGGCAGCGGCAGGCACTATCACCTGGATCAGACTAAACAGAGTAGAGATCACTGACGTGCTGCCAAATATTCCCGACCACATTCAGGGTTCCATTTTGTACGTTTTGAGTATTCATATTTTGTCCGCCTCAGTCATTTTCCAAAATAACCTGTAACGGAGAATGCATCTCTATTTCTTTCTTGAAATCAATCTCAGGCGCCAAACGGATATCAAAATAAAACAGACCTTCTTTAAAGTTATTTATCTTTGTTGGTTTGTCCGGAAGGGTCCCATCCTTCCTGTAATTATACCAAATTGCTGTTCCATCTCCATAAATATGTATTCTTTGAGAACGTGTTTTATATGCGCACTTTGTAATATCTGAATATTCCATTTTTCCTATCTCCATGCGTGTTACATGTTTGCTATAATATCTTTTAGGTTGATAAAACACCAGATAATCATCAAAAAACTGAAGTTCCATGGGGGATGGGAAATCTTCTTTTTTTCCGCCATAAAGCGTGACACCTATCACTAAAATAATCAGAAAAATTCTTGAAGTCCAGGATAATTCTAAAAATAAATTATCCTGAAAAACTATAGAACCTAAAATAGTCAGCGCAACTATAATCCAAACACAAATTTTAAATACCAGCAATCCGTTTCCCTGATTTACTGGCATTAAAACAGCCTCATTTGTCTTCAATACATAATTTGGTTTTTCCATTTTCTTCTTACTATGATGCTTGCAAAACCTCAACACCATAATTCCTCTCTACTGTTATTTTATACCCGCCTTTTTCAGACAATTTTTCAGCCGTTCCGCGCGGGACGGATTCCCACAGATACATATCTCCATTTATGATGATTTCTGCCTGTTATTCCTGAATTTCCCCACTACTCATTCTCACTTTCTCTCCTGGTATAATTCTTTAATAGTTGGATCAATTCTTCATTGTTCTCAAAAGCCAGAAGGATCTGCCACTGTGAATCCTCATAAAATCTTACTTCGCTTCTTCGCACATTAACGCGCTTGCTTATAATATCATCATATACTGTCAGGTTCCCCTTCCCTATAATAATCGCTATATGCATTTCAGCATTGATGGGTATTACCCTGACATCCTCGCGAAGTATCTGATAAACATCCATAGATGTATCATAACCATCTGGCATGTTCTTATTATGATACCGAAACTCTATTCCCTCATCAGCCACTAATATAGATTCGTTTGTTCTGTCCGAAAAGGGTGTTCCACATTTTTCCACAGCCTTGATCCCGACAGACTGTCCTATGACAAACGGGATAAACCCAAACACCGCACCAGTACCAAGGCCTGATAACATTCCGACAAGAAATGAATCGGTTCCATAAGTCAGGCAGGTAAAGGGAAGAAAGAGTCCCAGAAAAATAATTGCTGAGAGAGCTTTCAGGATAACATATATACAGGATCTCCATTTATAACCCCCCCTGCGTTTTCGCCCATTCTTTCAAATACTTCTTTTTTAGTTTCTTGTCTATATTAAATACACGCTCCATACTATTTCCCTTTATAATAGAAATATTATTTCACTGTTCTGGAATTTCCTACTACACGAAACAGCTTACTTTTTATTTCATCGAACTCTTTATAATATCCATATACATACAATGGCATATCCGAAATCATATACGAATCCATACCGTTCTCGGAATTTCTCGTGCGGTATTTGTAAACTTTATACGATCCGTATAACGCCAGACGTCCGAACCGTTCTTCATCGACAATTTGCCGGATATCCTGATAATCAAACCTAAACCGAATGCACTCATACGCGGTTGTCTCATGCGCATTAGGCACATACTCCAAGACAAAGCTCCCATCCGTAAAGAAACATTTCTCCGCCAGTCTGCTCATCAGGACTTCGCGGCCGCCTGACAGATGCATAGAAAGCCCGCATTTCCGGTCATTTCCCGGAAGCACGGGCTCTTTTTATACTCGGAGCTTCAAGACTCGCTCCGGTCATGGAAGCGTTACATCTATCAGATATTTATGCGGCAGCGCCGGCCAGTTGACTCCTGTCTCCATCCCCATTGCCGTTCCCGCCTGTTCCATAAGGTCTGAAAACCCTGTCAGTATCTGCACTTTCTCACAGCTGCCTTTCATCTCATCCGGCACAGCCACTGCTATATACAGCGTGTCCTCTTCGCCGGGTTCCACATAATTGTAGCTTCCTGCCGGTTCAGCCGGAACCACCTTGTCCGCCCAGTAGACTTTCTCTACTGAGAAAGCGATAAGGTTGTCTTCGACCATCTGCTCTCCCATCTGTACCGGCCTTGGTTTCCTGTCCGTCACCGGCATCTGATGCATCCGCTGCCGATGTCTCTGAGAAAGCCGCATCTCCTTTTTCCCATCGTATTCTCAGATCCGTTATCCGATGCTGACTGTAAACTCTTCATCTCCCATACGGATGACATCTCCGTTTGAAATCTGTGTGTCAACTCCCGCTTCCAGTACATAGCCGTTAACGAAAACGCGGTTTGTCGAATGATTGTCCTGTATGTAGCACACATCATCACGGATGGAAATAAGCGCATGCCTGCGGCTGATCGCTGTATTATCTCTGATGCAGTAATCTACATACCCCGCATCCTTGCCGATCCAGAATGATTCTTTATTAATGCAGATATCTTCCCCTGTCTTCCGACGGATCAGGTGGACCATCTTGAGCATGCCGTTTTGAACCATCTGTCCGCCCAGAATCGTTGTCTCACCATACTCTTCTGTCTGCGGTGTCTGATGCATCTGCGGTGCTGTATCCGACTGTGCCTGATATGCCTGCTGCGGCGCTGCACCCTGCTGTACCGCGCCCGGCTGTGCCTGATACGCCTGCTGCGGCGCTGCACCCTGCTGTACCGCGCCCGGCTGTGCCTGATATGCCTGCTGCGGCGCTGCGCTCTGCTGTCCTGCGCCCGGCTGCATCCGATAAGCCTGCCGCGGCGCTGCGCTCTGCTGTGCCTGATATGCCTGCGGATCCCTTTCAAGAGTCTGCATCTTATTGCGGTACTGCCTGAGCAGCATTCCGAAACAGATACCTGCCGTACCCATACCTGCGTTGCTCAGGAAACCGAATATATCCGGTCCGACCAATGACATAAGTGCCGAAATTGCCGCCCCTGCACCCCCGAGATAGCATAAAATTTCCACAAACAAAGATACTTTGGTGTTTGGACGGCCTGTAACCATCGTTTCTTTTATACTTTTCACCATGCCGTTCAGCTTTACATAATAGACGATCTCTATCGCGCAGATGGCCAGTAGAACTATCATAACCAGAGCCATGATCACTACGAACGGCGCCCCGTCCCCATAATATCCTGCCAGTGAACCCATTCCGACCACGGCCAGGAGACCGATGACCGCCACTGCGAAAACTGCAATGCAGGCAAAAACAAGCTCTATGATCACGATTACCCGTATCATTGTCATTCCGGTTGCCGCGATCCCCGGGAGCTTGTTCTGCTTAGCTGCAGCAAACACTATCCATATTCCGGCCACAAGCACCATCGCCGGGATCAGACCGAGCAGGGTCGAGATCACTGACGTGCTGCCAAATATTCCTGACAGGATCTGCAGAGACTGATAATCCATGCTGCTATACGCCCCGGACTGCGCCATGATGTTGTTGAACATGTTCATGATCTCTGATCCGCCTGTAAATGATCCGAGCAGTTCAAACAGCACATAGACGGAATATCCGATCGTTCCCACAAGAAACAATACGGATGTCGCCATAGACCTGACCACATTCATGGTTCCATTTTGTACATTTTGAGTATTCATATTTTGTCCTCCTCATTCGTCTCCTTTGTAAGACTGTATTTTTTAACTTCCGCTGTATACGCGGAATGTTAAAACTTTTTCACCCGCCGAGTTCCGCAGTTTTCTGCTCGATCTTCTGTCTCAGCGTTTTTAATCCTTCTGTGGACCGCCTCAGCCGGCCGGCATTCCTGCGGTCCGCCTGATCCGCCTGCTCATAGATACGGTCCACGCTACTGCGGCAGATCCTGCTGATCTCTGACACGCGTTCAAAATAGGCGTTGATGCCGCCGATCGCATTCGGGATAAACAGGCTGTCATACCACGCTTCTCCTGCATACTGCGTCCATCCGGACACAGATCCATAGGTGTCCTCCTCTACGGCGGCGACCGCGCTCATCAGTATCCCGTATGTCCGCTCTGAGAAGTCCCTGATCTTTCCCTCTTTGCAGGCTGCATCCTGGCGGGCGGTTTCCGCATCGAACTCCGGGATGCTCTGATACTCGGCCTCCAGTTTTTTCCAGAGCGCCGGCAGATCGACCTCTGTCCCCAGCTTTTCACTGATCCAGCCGTTCGCGAGCCATAACAGAACACCTATAATAGGATCATTTTCCCCGTCCCGGATCTGATCTATGATAAGGTTCAGGATCCCGCCTGCATCCGATATCAGTTGTGCAAGTGAGCTGTCGTGCTCCTCTGCTGCGCCTTCTATCTCGCCAAGCAGTTCCGTCATACCGAATACTTCCGCCAGACTTCGTATCTCTTCTTCCGAGGGATTGTATGTCTCCACATATTTGACGAAATACGCCAGCACTTTCGAGAGCATATCCGGATCAGAAAGCAGATATTCTACAAGATCGTCCGGGGTATATACCTTTCCGTCCACATCGAAATGAGCATCCGGGACAAAAACAAGCGCCAGAATATGACCGATATAGTCTCCTGCCCTCTTCCTTTCATCTTCGGGCATCACATTTATGATAAATGTTGTAAATTCGTGAAGATATATCATCGAATCTTCCCGCCTCCCCGGAATCAGGGCAGTATTCCCGTCCCCTTCGCAGCGGATATGCCACCGCCCCTCTTCATCCTGCCAGAACTGATAAAAAGAAGATGCAGCATGATTCTCTGCCCCAACTACACTGTCGTCTCCGCCGATGCAGATCTGGTCAGATCCCGGAACCGGAAACATCAGGATGCTCACAAAGTCCCCTTCCAGATAATAGTTCTTAATGCAGTGACCCTTCTTTTGGATCTCCGCATAATATTTATCGATGAACTCCTGTGAAAATCCCTGCCCGTCCATGGAGACGCACCGGTCGATCTTGTCTGAAAGGACCGTCACGTACTGTGCTTTATTTCCGCCTTTGGAATGTCCTGCTACCGTAATGCTGTCATAGGGCAGATTTTCAATATAATCCAGAGCAGCTTTCTGGCGTTCCGTATCGGACACTCCGAGCCCGATCGCATTGTCTATCCATTCATCCTTTCCGCTTGTTCCCCTGAATACTACGACAGCGTGCCCGGGATCGTCCGGGTCATTAAAGCACAGTGCCGGAACAGAGTCGTCTTTATCCACAATGTCCAGACTGTACAGTTCCGGATCGCTTTTGATCTGGCGTATGATGGCCGCCCATTTCTTTCCGCCTGTATAGTCATCTGTGCTGTCAGGATTTTCTGGATCTTCCAACTTTTGAAGCGCCTCTTCGTCAAACTGCTGGAGCAGGTCTTCCACGCTGTCATACGGACCGAGGAGCACACCGGCTGCATCCGCCACGTCATCTGTAAGATAGGTAAGCTGCTCGAGCAGCATGAGCTGTTCATCTGTAAGATACATGATCATTTCCTCCGTCAGTAAACCGTTACCTTGCCGGAAGCTGAAACCGCACATTCCGCTTCAGCCTCAAATATATCTTCCCTGAGCTTGTCCTCATATCCCGCGGCATCGATCAGTTCCCACTGTGCCGCATCCGTCAGTCTCAGACAGATCTGTGCAGCCTCGCCCCGGCACTGGCTTTTCATCCACTGTGCACACTCCTCTGTAAAATCCCGGAACTGCGCCTCCGTACACACGCTTTCAGAAATGAAGATGTACGTAACTGCCGAGACTGTCTGAAGTACATTCTCTTCCGTTACACTTTGCCCATCTGTATCCTGCCCGGCGTTTCGGATATCGCTGAATACTTTGATCCCGTTCTCTGGAAAAAACTGTACGGCAAATCCGCTCACCCTGCTCTCATAAAGAGGTTTGACTCCGATATTAGCGTGATCATCTTCGTAATGATACTCTCCATCCTCATATGTCCGATATACCGTCACCACATCTGACGGTGTTCCCGACATCGGATATGCCTCCAGATGCTCCTTCTCCAGAGGTCCCGCTTCTGCATAAGACAGAT
>ERZ1090864.1184-NODE-1187-length-12506-cov-8.999036_pt1 | contig 12506 bp, 17 predicted proteins | sample MGYA00478479_ERZ1090864 | MGnify/ENA primary metagenome ERZ1090864 (study PRJEB33644, sample SAMEA5815743) | chicken gut metagenome | biome: Chicken; feature: Gastrointestinal Tract; material: Caecum | place: Ireland | collected 2019-01-01 | study: A study of... | reverse complement strand
GCGCTTGGCCATACGGCTGATCTTGCGGGCAGCGGTGTTCTTGTGGATGACACCCTTGCTCTTGGCAGAGTCGATGGCAGAGACCGCGGCCTTGATGGCGGCGTCCTTGTTCTCGTCGTTGCTGACGATGGCGGCGTTTGCCTTCTTGATGACTGTTTTCAGGTTGGACTTGACGGCCTTATTGTGCATGGCCTCTTTCTTGGCCTGGACAACGCGGTCCTTCTGAGATTTGATGTTGGGCATTCGTTCCACCTCCTTGCTTCCCCATAACAGTACACCATATAATACCATAGTCCCCGCCGGGATGCAAGTGGTTTTTTCCAAAAAAGCGAAATATTTTGCGGCAGCCAGGCCCGGCGGGCGTCCGGGCTAAAACGCCGCCGCCCCGCATACACATGGGGCTGAGAGCGCGGCCGGGCGTTGCGGCCGCGCCGGCGGCAAGAGAGGGGGCGCGGGCATTGAAGGGCTTGTACCGGCTGCTGCGGCGGCTTATGGCGGCGGCGCTGACCGCCGTGACTGCGGCGGCCTGCGCGCTGGCGCTGGGCTGCCTGCCGCCGGGCGGCTGGGCGGGCGCGGCGACGGTGCTGCTGGCCCAGCCGGCGGCGCTGCCGCTGCTGGCGGACGGGGCGGCCCCCGCCCAGGGCACCGTCCCCGAAGATACGGCGCCCGGCGCGCCTGCCGGCGATGCGTCCGCGCCCGTCCCGGCGGCTGCGGAAGCATCCCCAACGCCCGCAGCCACCGCCGAGACCGCCGGCGATACCGGGGACAGTGCGCCCCGGTCCACGCCGCTGCCGGAGCCGGAGGCAGTACTGCTTGACACCCCCGACCGCCCCGACGACGCCGGCGACATTGTGGCGCAGACCTTCCGCCAGGGCAGCGGCGAGGGCTATGTGACGCTGGAGGCGGGCAGCATCCGCAACAGCACCCAAAACCCCGACAGCGTGCTGGCCGAGGCCGCAGCCGCCGGGCTGCCCTTTTCCATTGAACGGAACAGCGACGAGCCCCAGGTGCTGATCTTGCACACCCATGCCACCGAGTGCTACCAGCCCTGGGCCGACCTGTGGCACGAGCCCGGCTTTTCCGCCCGCGACCTGGACACCGCGGTGAACATGTGCGCCGTGGGCGCCCGCATGGCCCAGGTTTTGAACGAGGCGGGCATCAACACGCTGCACGACGAGACACTGCACGACTCGCCCAGCTACACCGAAAGCTACGACCGCAGCGCCGCGACGGCGCGCGCCTATCTGGAGCAGTACCCCAGCATCCAGGTGATCCTGGACGTGCACCGGGACGCCATCGAGCAGGACGGCGCCCGGCTCAAGCCGCTGACGCAGATCGATGGCCAGGACACCGCCCAGGTAATGATCATTGCCGGGTGCGGCAACGGCAGCACGGTGCCGCTGCCCAACTGGAAGCAGAACCTGGCCTTTGCCGCCGCCTGGGAGACCCGCATGGAGACACTGTACCCCGGCCTGACCCGGCCGGTGCTGTGCGGCTACCGCTTTTACAACCAGGATCTCTCCACCGGCAGCTTGCTGATCGAGATCGGCGGCCACGCCAACACGCTGGCCGAAGCCCTGCGCGCCGGCGAGTACGCCGCCCGCGCCCTGGCCGACCTGTTCGGCGCGGGGTAAGGGGGCGTCAGCCCTCTTTGCGGATGACCTGCCGGGGGCAGATCTCGGCGCATCGGCCGCAGTGCAGGCAGCGGCTTTGGTCGATGACCACCGGCTTTTGGCTGATGTCGATGCACTTTTGCGGGCAGACCGAGTAGCACAGCTTGCAGCCGATGCACCCTGCCCCCACAAAGTAGCCGCCCGCGGCCGGCTGCGCGCCGCCGATGGCAAAGCTGTCCCGCCGCACCTTGACCGGGTCGCGGAGGTCAAAGTATTCGCCCTGGGCTTCGTACAGGCAGAACACCTCCAGCGCGGCGCGGGTATCGCCGGGGTAGATGGCTTCCATGTAGGGGTTTGCCTCGAAAATTTCGTCCAGCTTTTGCCTGCCGACGCTACGCACCCGGCCCCGCAGGCTGACCGAGACCTTGCCCCCGGTGGCCGACACCGCCGCATACCCCTGGCGGGTCAGCTGAGTGTAGAACGCCTTGCCGCGGGCGGTCAGGAAATAGACGCCGGCGTCGTCCCACAGCATCATGTCGATGATACGGGTCTGGGGATGGCCGTCAGCCCCGATGGTGGCCACGGTGGCCGAGTGCAGCTGCTCCACCAGCAGCCGCAGGTAGGCGGCAGTTTTGGCGGGCAGAGCCGAAGGGGTGCGGGCTTGCATTTCAGATTACTCTCTTTCTTTCAGGGGCAGGGCAGCTTAAAAGGTGTAGGGCGGCTCGCCGGAAAAGTCGGCGATGACGCCGTGGGGGTTTTCGATGTAGAACACTTCAAAAATCGGGTTGTCGGCGGTCTGGTACTGGCCCTTGACGATGGGGTTTGCCATGCAAGCCTCCTTGACGGTGTGATTGTCCTCAAACACCGCCCTGCCGTGCAGCCGCAGCCAGGCGTACTCCGGCGAGGAGACCGAGACCTCGATCTCCGGGTTGGCCTGCATATCCTTGTAGACGTCCTTCTGGTTGTTGGTGCAGAACCACAGCTTGCCGTCCTGCTCCAGCGCGAACATGAAGGGTCGGCACTTGGCCTTGCCGTCGCGGCCGACGGTTGCGAGATACTGGACGGGATTGGCCTGCAAAAATTCAACGACTTTGTTCATAACGGATACCTCCTTGGGGTGCATAGGCGGGTGGATCGCCTGCCGTTTTGTTGTAACATTTTTTGTTACGATTGCAGTATAGTACCAGCTAGTTGTAATGTCAATAGTTACAATCTATTTTTTGTAATTTTCCGGATGGGGCGGCATCCGCCGTGGGGGCAGCCGGATGCCGCTGTTCCCCTGCGTAGGGGCTGGCGGAAGGCTGGCGCTTATCCACCGCCCGCTTGCGGCGGCTTTGTAGGGCAGGCGTTTTCGCCCGCCGCTTGGGGGTTGCGGCGCCGCAGGGCTTTCCGGGACGATGCAAGCATCGTCCCCTACGGATGCGGGGCAAAGCCCTGCCGGACTTTGCAGGATATCTCCACCGCCAACCGGCAATGCACCCCTCCGTCTGCGCCTTGCGGCGCAGCCACCTCCCCTTGCAGGGGAGGCTTTGGGAAAACTGCCACCTATAAAGCCTCCCCTGTAAGGGAAGGTGCCATATCTTGCCTTGCGAGTATACTTCCGGGCAGGCACAAGGCCCCCCCGGCGGGCGTGAACGCCCGCCCTGCAATGCAAGGCATGCGGGCGGCAGAACCAGGGGGCGGCAGGCATAGCGGGTGGATGACGGTTGTGGAGTGTCGCCTCTCTGCGTAGGGGCCGATGCTTGCATCGGCCCCTTGGTGGGGCTGGCGGAAGGCTGGCGCTTATCTGTCACATCGCGCCCCCGCCCTGCAATGCAAGGTATGCGGGCGGCAGAACCAGGGACGACAGAGCGCCGCTCCCTGGCCGGCGCGTCACAAAAAGATTGACCCCCAAACGGAGCTGTCTGCGCTCCCCTTGGGGGTCGATCTTTTTTCACGATTTTATTTTTTGGGGAACGTGCCGTTTTGGGCTTTGGCCCGGGCGTCCGCCTGTCACTGGGCAGACTGTGCGGCAGGCGGCTCGGCATCGATGCAGCGGCGGGTGTCCTGCACCACATCGGCCACCGTGATAGCGGCCATCTCCCGCTCCATGGCCTGCTGCACCTGCTCCAGGCGGCGGTCCAGCGCCGCATGGATGTTGCGGCCCACCGGGCAGTTCTGGCTTGGCTGGGAGTGAAAGTGGAACAGTCCTTCCTCGCCGACGCAGTCCACCGCGCGGTACACGTCCAAAAAGGTGATCTCGGCCAGCGGGCGGGCGACCGCCGCACCGCCGCTGCCCCGCTGCACCGTGACCAACCCCGCGGCTTTCAGCTGTTGCAGCAGCCGGCGGATGACCACCGGGTTGACGTTTACGCTGTCGGCCAGAAAATCGCTGGTGATCTTTCGGTCTGCGCCGAAAATATCGATGCAGGTCAAAATGTGCACGGCAATGGTAAAACGGCTGGAAATCTGCAAACCGGCGGCCTCCTTTGCTGGGGTGGGAATGGGTCAAATCTTTTGTTCGATACAGCCCAGTATAGTGCAGGTGTATCGTAATGTCAACAGTTACAGCAGTTGTCCGCAGCCGTCCAGGCGCACTTGACCGCCGGGGTATCCTCTCCGCTTTTCCGTCCTCTCCCGCGCCCGGCCGGGGCATTGATCCAAAAATTGCAAAAAAGGGCAGATCCGCACAAAAAGCACGGATCTGCCCTTCATTTTGGCCTGTCTGATGCTGTCTGATTTCAAGCAAAAGTTGTAGAAAAGTTGTAGTTGTAAACCTCTTTTACTACATTTTGTTTTGTTGCATTTCGTCAGACACTATATATTGCGGAATTTTAGTCCAAAGGCTTCATCGTCGGGACGATTTAGGACATCGTTTCAATTCTTGCTATAACCCAACATAGTTCAAAATAAGTCGCAAATCAGATTTTTTCAAAATCCTACTTTACTTTATTTTCGATTAGTTTCGTGGGGGCTTTGTGTAAGAATTGATGTAAATGATGTAAATGCTTTTATCCACCAACTATGAAGTCCGTATCAATTTAATCTGTCAAACCGACACTTTATTATACTCATTTTTGAAGTAGGAGTCAAGACCTTCAAATTCGGACTTCCTCAGCTCCTTTGTTACATCGGTATAGATGTTGAGCGTAGTTGAAATATCCTTATGACCGAGCGTGTCCTGAATAACCTTAACATTTACCCCTGCTTCGCACATTCTTGTTGTGAAAGTGTGCCTTAAAGAATGGCAGCTAAAATGCGGGAGCAATACTTCTGCATTTTCATCTTTCAACAACTGCTCATCGTTACAGTCACGAATAATACGGCGAATTGCTTTGTTGAGGGTTGCCTGATGTTGCGGCTGACCGAAACGGTTGATGAAGATAAAATCGGTGTATCCGTCAACAGTCGCTTCACAATGAAGGTCAAGCAATTCCTGTCTTTCTTTTTCCATTAAAAATGCTTCTTTGACGAAACCGAGCATAGGCACTTTTCTTCTTCCTGCCGGGGTTTTGGTTGTATTAACATTGAAGTAACAGCCACGCTTACTGCCCTCGGTACGGTGGTCGTAGTAAACCAGCGTGTGGTTCACATCAATGATACCTTCTTCCAAATCAATATCGCACCATCTTAACCCTGTAACCTCACCAACACGAAGTCCCGTCCCAATCATAACCGCAAACACCGGATACCAATACTTTGATGTCGGAGAGTTTTTCAGATAGTCAAGAAACAATTCTTGCTCCGGCTTTGTTAAGGCTCTACGCTTCTCGGTCTGAAAACAATGGGACTGTTTCAACTCTTTAAGCACATTGTTTGACGGGTTATTCCTGATGTAGTCATCATCGACCGCCATATCCAAAATCTGATGGAGAACCGTATGAATATTATCAATGGTCGCCGGCTTCAGATGGCGTTCGTCTGCAAGGTAATTATAGAACCTCTTTATATCTGTTTTTCTCAGAGACGATACAGTCTTTGAACCTATCTGATGACGGACAAAGGTCTCATACATATACTTATAGTTTTCAAAGGTGTTGTTTTTCAGACCTCGCTTCAAATCCTTCCAAAGCTCATAAATGTCATTGACCGTTGTGTATCGAGCTTCTGCCTTAATGCCATCGCTCTTGTCTTTTGCGATTTGTTCCTCTTTATATCGCAGTTCATCAAGTGTCTTGGCATACACATAACGCCTTTTGTGGTTGGCGTCCGTCCAACTGAAATGGTATGTACCATCGGCTCTCTGTGATTCGCCTGTACGAAGCACTACTCTTGATTTGTCTTTTCTTTTTGTTCTTGGCATAACTTTTTCCTCCCTTAAATACAAAATTGCTTATCAAGATAATCAATAAACTTGTCTCGGATTACACAGACCTGAACACCGTTAGTGACAGCAAAGGGACAATCGCCCCTCATTATGATTTGCCTGATTTTTGTCCTGCCGATACCGGTGTACTCAGCTGCTTCCTCAACCGTTAGAACCTTCTTCTCCCAAAAGGGAGCATTTTCTTTTCGCTTATCAAGTAAGACTCTGTAAGCTAAAACATCGCTGTCCATAAGCCCTCCTTCCTATATTGAGTACATTTTCTCAATGTACTCATCAAAAACTCGTCTCTTAATCATTCGTCTGTTTCCTACCCACAGCACGAACGGGCATTTTTCTTGGCTTGTCATCTCATAGAGTTTGTCTCTACCTATGCCTGTGTAAGCGGTCGCTTCATCAATCGTAAGGTAAGGCTTTACCCAAACCGGCACGGTTTCCACCCGATTACCTGAATTGTTCAATTCAGCCTGCTTATTTCCCATAACACCACCTCCATCAGAGGAAATACTGCGATGACAGGTATTCCTCAAATTGTTTTCTTTTAATCAATCGCTTTGCTCCGTTCCAAAGAACGAAAGGGCAATCTTCGCTATTCGACAGTTCTTTTATCTTTGATGCGCCAATACCCGAATATTCCGAGGCTTCTTCAACTGTAAGGTTCATCTTCTTCCAAATTGGGACACTCGACATTTTGGATTTAAGTTGTTTGTCAGACATACGCTGTAACCTCCTTGCCTTTGGTGATTACATCATACTCAAAAGTCTGCGGTACGCCAATTATGCGAATCGGCTCATCGCAGACTTGACTTTTTCCTTAAATCGAGTATTGCCTTTCAATAAATTCGTCAAAGACTTTCCTTTTAATCATTCTTCTGCTACCAATCCAAAGAACAAAAGGACAATCCTGACTTTCCGTCATTTCATAAAGCTTTCCCATTCCAATACCGGAATAAGCTGCCGCCTCCTCAATAGACAGGTTTGGTTTACACCAAAGAGGAATGTTGTAACGCTTCTTTTTTTCACTGCTATTTGACATTCCTGCACCCCTTTCCTTTGACCGAGGTGCGTTTGTCATAAACGATGTAATCCCAACCGCTGTTATTGCACTTATCGCAGTGGTCTTTGCTTTTCGCAAACGGGTCAAGACGCCTGACAACATAGTTTGGGTCGTGGATATAGTCGCTCAGGCACTTGGGGCATAAGCAACGAACATCTCCGTTTCTGTCTGTGTTGTAAATCCATAAACCGAAAGTCTTTTTAAGAGCTGCGTTAATTTGCTTCCAAAGCCTTTCATCGTTTACCGAACCAATGTAGTCTGTCAGTTCATCCTTATTGACGGTCTGTATCTGTTCAAGAAGAACCATTGACGGCTTCTTCAGACCGAAGTCCTCACCCAAAATGATGTGTGAAGGAAGATACTTCTTTTTCATCACAGCCGTAACAGCCGCAACAATAATTGTCGGAGCGTTTGCATTAAAGTTGTCCGCCTGAATTACCATTACAGGTCTCTCTCCCGACTGGACAGACCCCTCTCTTTTTCCAAAATCGTAGTAGAATAAATCTCCACGCTGAATTTCTTTTCTCTGCATATATGTATAACCTCTCTGCTCATTTATTATTGAAAGTGCATTTCGTATCCGGATTTGAAATAACCCCTTCACTCATTTGGACAAAGGGGGTCAAAATGCACACCCAAAATCAGAGGTTTTCATAAAATTTCTTGAAATTTTTTCTTGCGGCGGCAATCGACTTATCTACAACGCTGTAATATACGCCTTCTTCCTTTGCGATTTTTCTTGAACTCATACCTAACAAAATCGCTTTAATCAGTCTTTCTCTCTGAACAGGTTTCAGCATTTCCAATACCTTTCTGACTTTCGCAATTTCCAACTGGCGAAGCTGTTCCTTTTCTTCCTCAATCTGTTTTTCCTCCGCTTGCTCAAACGGGTCAACAAACGGAGTAATCAGTTCCCGGTGGAATTGTTCAGAGATGTCATCTTCATACCCGTACACATCGATTGTTCTTTTTGCTCGCTTTTCGTACTTATCGTTGTTTCTGTATGACTCGTCAATCACTTCTCCCTGAGCCATAGAAAGCAGAATGAACGGAGTGTACCGACGGATAACATCAGGGTATTTAACCCACAATTCTTCTTCCGCCAGTTCTGTTACAATCGCCCATTTCTCCGTGCCGGTGTAACCGTGGTACTCATACCGCAGATTGATGAGTTTGCAGTCGTTCGCAAATAATAATTCCTGTTGTTCTAATGAAAGTTTTGTCATTGTCGTAATCTCCTTGAATTTGAATTTTTGAATTTGGTTGAAATCAAAAATTCGGAGATTACGGATACTTGGCGATATAAGCCAGCCACTTATATGTCACGGTCTTGCTCCTTTCGGGAGCGACAAAAAAGCCGGACACCAAGAACATTAGGATATTTCTATCCCTTAATTCTCAGCGTCCGGCAATTTGATGACTCAGGAGCTTTCGCTCAAGGACTCGTGGCTCGGTACATCTGCCCGATATTTAATTGTTCGCTCTGTTATTACTTCTTGTTAATCTGTACTTGACCGTTCCCTTGCGTAGGGATAGGTCAACCTCTACTACTCTGTGGCAGTTCGGACATTTCAGTTCAATCACGCCTGTTGTCATTGTTACCTTGTCAAAAATACGCCAGCCACAGTTTTTGCACCTTACGATTATCTTTTGTTCCAACGATTTCATAGCTCGCTCACCTCCGGATAAACCGTAACCAAATCAAAAGGATTATCAAGATACTCCTTTTTCAAAAGTCCGAGCTGTTTCATTCGTATAGCAAGTGCTTTTTTGGAACACCCTAAAAAATCGGCAAGTGCATCAAATCTCTTATATACGCCCGGATAGTATATTTTGTTCAGGCATTCAATCTTTTCGCCGAGACTGAACAGATACATTCCTTGTTTTATGAGGTTTTCAGGAATAAGAATAGCAGCTCCAAGCGTGTTTGCCTGCCATTCCTCCCAATCGGATATTGGCTTATTCCTCTCGGAATTTGCCTTGTAATAATGTACTCCGGCAGATTTCTGTGTTACACCGTAATCATTCGGGAACAACATCTTAAATATCTGATGGCTGCCCTCGTGCATTAAGGTGAAATTCTTTCTGCCTTTCAGCTTGCTGTCAAAGTTCAAGTCCTTTTCCACAAGAACGGTTTTCCCGTCCAAAAAGAAAAAGGCTTCGTTATCATCATCTTCAAATACCTGAACACCCATTTCCGTAAATGAGGTCATTCCGAGAATACTACCGTCATAGGATAAGTGCTGGTATTCGACATTCAATCCGAGAACCTTCTCCAAGAGAAGCTCCGGGTCAATTCTGTATATTTGTGTGTTACGGACATCAGGAAGTGCCATATATGCCTGAACATACTTGTCGGCAATCGCTTCGATGTCAAATCTCGATAAATGTTTCAAGTTACAAAACCTCCTACCATTAGGATTTTGCTTCTACAAACCACTTTCCGTTTTCTTCGTCGAACAGAAATGTGGGCTTGCCGCAAATCTGTACCGTGTAGCGGATACCGGTTCCTCCGACTTTGGTGGAAGCCGCACGGCATTTCTGAATTACACGGTCTATCTCATATTTTTCATCATTCTCAAACTTGATGAAATTCGGACGAGCCGTCCCATCAGGTCTGTGTGTTACATTTACTTCAACATAAACTTTTCTTCTATCGGATTCCATTTCTATACCTCGTAATTTCTCAAAGTCAAAACTAATCTTCCCAAGTGCTTGTATCCGTCGATGTTCTTATCCGACACCCTGTACTTGGGTCGGTCATCTCCGGCAGTATTGATGTAACAGGCAAGCCTTCCTTTCTTAAAGCGTTTTTTCCGGTCAAAGAACAGGAACATTCCCTCATATATACCGTAGTCGGTAAAATGGTTTCCGCCGTCCGCACGGAAGATAACAATATCTTCGCTGCACCCCTGCAAAAAGCAGTCGGGCATCGTAACATAAGCCGTAACCTCTTTTTCGTCAATCACAATAAGCCCTCCTTAACCGACCATACCTGTCGGCATAGTGATTTCGGCTTTTTCCGGTGGTAGCCGCAGGTTCTGACACAGAACCCCATTCCTTATGCTGTCCTTTCCGAAACGCCGTCTGATTTCTTCAACACACTTTTCCATTCGCTCCAATTTATCCTGCTTTGCGGCGTCCATAAACATATCTATTTGACGGGGCGTGTCTTGTGGAATAAGATTTATGGCTTGTACTGTCACAGAACGGATAGGGTTGTTCCACCCATATCTTTTTTCAAATAACTGAAAAGCGGTCTTTGCAATAATCATCGGAGACTGTGTAGGAAGTGCAATCTTCGTCTGCCATTGCCTTGTATTGAGTGTGTTGTCTCTAATATGTATTGCGACACCTTCTGCACTCAGTCCGTGAACACGGAGCTTGTGTCCAATGTCTTGGGTCAATTCGAGAAACACGGGCCACACCTGCTCCGGTTTCTCTAAGTCTGCAACTGTTGTTATACCGTGTCCTACACTTTTTATAGGGGAAACGAAGTCTTTCTTGGCAACAAGGGAAAGGTCGTTGCCGTTGGCATAGTTCCATAAAACTACTCCGTTCTTTCCTAATCTTCTGCGTAAGAACTCAGGGTTGATATTCGCTAAATCCCCGATGGTACGAATACAATAGCTGTCAAGCACTCGCTGGGTTGCCCGTCCTACACCGAGCAGGTCAGCGGCAGGAAGTCCCCAAATCTTTTCTCTAAATGTGTCCTTTGGTATCACGGTTACTGCGTCCGGTTTCTTCATATCCGAGCCAAGCTTCGCAAATATCTTATTAAAGGAAACACCCACAGAAATCGTCAAGCCGAGTTCAAACTTCATCGTTTCACGAATTTCATTTGCCACCTTTTCCGGCGAACCGAAAAGGCTCCCTGTCCCGCTAATATCCAGCCAACATTCGTCCATACCATACGGTTCAACTTGGTCGGTATATCGCTCATAAACGCTTCTCGCAAGCTTTGAGTATTTGATATACTCCTCATAATGGGGCGGTACTACAACCAAGTCCTTGCACTTCTGTTTAGCCTGCCATACTGCGTCCCCGGTTTTCACATCAAAAGCCTTTGCTTTGTAGTTCTTAGCAAGCACGATACCGTGTCGTTCCTCAACAGAGCCGCAGACAGCAATCGGATATTTCTTTAATGCGGGGTCGAGCATACATTCGACGCTGGCATAGAAGTTGTTCATATCACAATGAAGTATGCTTCGTAACATTTTTTGAACCCCCTTGACATTTTGGGTAGTTTGGTGTACACTATGTATAGTTCAACTTCCCAATTCATATTATATACACTTCAACTGTACTTGTCAAGAGCAAATGGGTAGTTCAACTGTAAATATTCTTTTAAGGAGTGAAATCACAATGACATTCGGTGAAAAAGTCAAGGCTGAAAGAACAAAGCTTGGTATGAGTCAAGATGAGTTGGCAGCTAAAATCGGCGTAACCCGACGCATAATTGGTTCTTATGAAAATGATAAATCCCGTCCGAGAGGAATGGAAAGATATAAGAAGCTGGCAGAATCCTTAAATGTAAATGTGAATTATCTGCTGTCTGAGGATGACGCTTTCATCGCCGATGTAGAGGATAAATACGGACGCAGAGGGGCAAGACAGGCTCAGGAGTTGCTTGCAGAAGTTACCGGCCTGTTTGCCGGCGGCGAAATGGCTGACGAGGATATGCGTGAAATGGTTGACGCTATTCAGGAAGCATATCTTATTGCAAAGAAGAACAATAAAAAATACACCCCGAAGAAATACCGCAAAGACGAGTAATCCTCAAAGTGAACTAAGTCCAATATATGGGACACATATTAGTTTATAATTTATTATAGGGTTGATATCCGATATACTATAATATGGGAGGTGAGCCGGATTGGGGTATTACACTACGGCTGAAATTGTGAAAATCGTAAACAAGCTCATTGACCGCTGCGGTACTCGTGACCCATACAAGGTCGCAAAAGAGCTTGGTATCAATATCATCTACCGGAATTTTGACAAGCAGCGTGGAGCATATAAAGTTATTCTGAAGAACCGCTTTGTTTTTCTTAAAAACGGTATGCACCCGGTCGTGGAGCAGATAGTGCTATGGCACGAAATCGGACACGATGTTCTCCACAGGCAAGAAGCGGTTGCTGTCGGCGGATTCAAAGAGTTCAACATCTTTGATATGAGAGAGAACCGTATGGAATATGAAGCAAATATCTTCGCTTCTCAGGCTTCGCTCCCGGACGACGCCATTTTGGAATACATTGAAAACGGCTTTGACATTCAGCAGATTGCACGGGCAATGTGTTCCGACATAAACCTAATTGCTCTGAAAGTAGATACGCTGATTGCACAAGGCTATCAACTTCGCAAACAAGAACACCGAAACGATTTTCTAAAATACAATCACAAAATGTAAGACCGTCAAGTCTCAAATGAGATCTGACGGTCTTGCTTTTTACATACACCCCCCAAATTATAAGTCTCATTCTTGGGAACAGCGTAAGGCTGTGGACATTGCTGATTATTCAAAAGGAAATGG
>ERZ1090864.1181-NODE-1184-length-12518-cov-16.356174_pt1 | contig 12518 bp, 11 predicted proteins | sample MGYA00478479_ERZ1090864 | MGnify/ENA primary metagenome ERZ1090864 (study PRJEB33644, sample SAMEA5815743) | chicken gut metagenome | biome: Chicken; feature: Gastrointestinal Tract; material: Caecum | place: Ireland | collected 2019-01-01 | study: A study of... | reverse complement strand
CAGATATATGAGGAGGATGCGGTATGAAAAATACAAATGAAATGGAGATCCGGTTCGAGAGCAGATCAGCAAATGAAGGATTCGCCAGGGTGGCGGTGGCGTCATTTTTAACCCAGTTAAACCCTACTGTGGAAGAAGTGGCGGATGTCAAGACTGCCGTGTCAGAAGCCGTGACGAATGCGATCATCCATGGATATGAGAACGAGATACATAAAGTGCATATCCGGTGCCGTATTGAGGATAATGTCTTTACGGTGGAGGTGTGCGACAAGGGGAAAGGCATCGAAAATGTAGAAGAGGCGATGCAGCCCATGTTCACCACGAAACCGGAGCAGGACCGGTCCGGCATGGGATTTGCGTTTATGGAAGCCTTCATGGACAGCTTGGAGGTAGAGTCCGAACCTGGAAAAGGGACAAAGGTGAGGATGAAAAAGGCTATCGGAAAAGGAAGGGAAATATGGACCACACGATCGCTTTGATACAGAGATCACACGCCGGGGATAAAGAAGCGAGAGAACAGCTTGTAGAAGAAAATGTGGGACTTATCTGGTGTGTTGCGAAGCGGTTTTACGGCAGAGGCACTGAGGCGGAGGATCTGTTCCAGATCGGCAGTATCGGACTGCTGAAAGCGATAGATAAATTTGACATATCCTATGATGTGAAATTCTCTACTTATGCAGTACCCATGATCTCGGGGGAGATCAAGCGCTTTCTGAGGGACGACGGCATGATCAAAGTCAGCCGGTCGTTAAAAGAGCTTGCTTATAAGAGCTTCCAGGCAAGAGAACGGCTCAATACAAAGCTGGGGAGGGAGCCCACTCTGGAAGAGATATCAGAAGACCTGGGAGTGGATAAGGAAGAGCTGGTACAGGCGATGGAGGCGGGCGGAGAGGTAGAGTCCCTTTACCGGCCGATCCATCAGAAGGAAGGCAGCGAGATCCGTCTGCTTGATAAGATTGAAGAAAAGGAGAGAAGAGAGGACAAGATCCTGGATCTGATGGTGTTAAAACAGCTTTTGGAGACTCTGAACGCGCAGGAAAGGCAGTTGATCTATCTGCGGTATTTTGCCGATAAAACACAGTCAGATGTGGGAAAGATAATGGGAATCTCCCAGGTGCAGGTGTCACGCATGGAGAAAAAGATCCTTCGCAACCTGAGAGATCTGGGGACCTGACATGGAATTGCCTCAGGGCATGAATAATTCTGCGGAAAATCCGGATACTAAGTCTTACAGCACCGGTTGTCAGTACAGGGGCGCAGGCGCGCGGGGCTGAGGATACCGGTCATGGAAAAAGGCAGAAAGGTCAGGTGGACAGTATGGAAGATGGGCGAAAGAAGATATGGATCTGCCTTCTGGTCGTAGTTCTCGCGGCAGTGGTGATCGGAGTGATCTATTATTACAGCGCGCCGCAGGAGAAGGGGACAGAAGGGTTTTTGATCAGAGCCGGACAGAGCGCAGCATCCCAGTTGGAGCCCGGGCAGCAGGACAGTTCCCGGACGGCAGAGGGAAGCGGTACGGAAAAACCGCGGGAGGCAGCTTATGTCTGCTAACGCTACACTCTATATCAAAGGGGACCGTGATGTGGAAGTGACGAAACCGGATGTGACACTGGGAGATATCCTGATCATGGAATGCTCCGATAAGACGATCCCCCAAAAGATAAAGCCCATAAGGATCATAAAGTTTAAAAAGCCGGGGCAGCAAAGATGCGTGGTGTCTGTTCTGAAGATCATTGCCTGTATCCATGAAAAGTATCCGGGTATCGAGATACAGAACATGGGAGAGGCGGATATCATCGTGACTTATGAGGATCAGAAGACCCCGCCCCTCGCATGGCATATACTGAAAACAGTCTTTGTCGTGGCGGTCACTTTCTGCGGGGCGGCATTTTCCATCATGGCGTTTAACAACGACGTGGATGTAACAAAGCTGTTCGGACAGATCTATGAACTGTTCACAGGCCAGGAAGCGAGCGGATTTACAATACTTGAGATCGCCTATTCCGTCGGGATCACGGTGGGAATCCTTATTTTCTTTAATCATTTCGGGAAAAAACGCTTTACCGTGGATCCCACACCCATGGAGATCCAGATGAGACTGTATGAAAATGATATTCAGTCAACTCTGGTCGAAGACGCGGCGAGGAAGGGAGAGGAACTGGATGTGGGCACAATGGGGGCAGCAGATCCTTCTGGCAGTCATCGGAGTTAGCGCAGGGGTGGCTGTGGCAGGAGGACTGTTTGCGTTTATTGTCGAGCTGGGCGTGGTGGCGGACTTCGCTGACCGCACGCACACGGCGGATAAGATCCTCCTTTATGAATCAAGCGTGGCACTGGGAGGGATCCTGGGAAATCTGGTCTATATATTTCGGATCAGCCCCACAGCCGGCATGGCACAGTTTTTTGCCGGACAGGGTCTTTTGGGAATATTCGCCATATTTGCAGGAATCTTTGTGGGGTGCTGGTCCATGGCTCTGGCAGAGATTTTAAATGTGTTTCCGGTATTTATGCGGCGCGCCCGGATCGTCAGATATATCGCGGCGTTTACGATAAGCGTGGCGATAGGAAAAGGACTGGGGGCATGGCTGTTTTTCTTCAGAGGATGGTAGTTATTTTGCGATTTGGGACGGAGTAAAATCGAATTTTACTCCGTCCCAAATCGTTATAATTTGTGGAAGCATATAGTGAAATGCTCCGAAATGTGATAGAATAGGAACATTGACGCAGAAGGGAGAGACATCTATGCTTCAGATCAGAGACATCTGTAAGGAGTACCGCACCGGAAGCCTGATACAGAAAGCTCTTGACAAAGTGAGCCTGAACTTAAGAGATAACGAGTTTGTCGCGATCCTGGGACCGAGCGGCTCGGGAAAAACGACGCTTCTTAATATCATAGGAGGACTGGACCGTTATGACAGCGGAGACCTGGTCATCAATGGGATTTCTACAAAAAAGTATAAGGACAGGGACTGGGATTCTTACCGCAACCATACCATCGGTTTTGTGTTCCAGAGCTATAACCTGATCCCCCACCAGACGATCCTTGCGAACGTGGAGCTTGCCCTGACCATCTCCGGCATCGGTAAGGCAGAGAGGAGAAGGCGGGCGCGTCAGGCGCTCTCGCAGGTAGGGCTGGGAGAACAGGTACACAAGAAACCGAACCAGCTCTCAGGCGGCCAGATGCAGAGAGTCGCCATCGCCAGGGCGCTGGTCAACGATCCGGATATCCTTCTTGCTGACGAGCCCACCGGAGCGCTTGACAGTGAGACCAGTGTACAGGTCATGGAACTGCTCAAGGAAGTGGCAAGCGACCGGCTTGTCGTGATGGTGACCCACAACCCGGAACTGGCGGAGGAATATGCCACCCGCATCGTGAACCTGAAGGATGGAAAGATCATTTCCGACAGCGATGGATATGAGATCCGGGAGGAGGAGCTGGAACCGCCGAAACACAGAAACATGGGAAAGGCTTCCATGTCCTTTCTCACGGCCCTTTCCTTAAGCTTTAACAATCTGAAGACAAAAAAGGCGCGCACCTTGCTGACGGCATTTGCCGGGTCCATCGGCATTATCGGCATTGCGCTCATCCTCTCCCTCTCTACCGGCGTGAATAGCTATATCAAGGAGATTGAGGAGGATACGCTCTCTGAATATCCGCTCCAGATCCAGAGTACGGGATTTGATTTCAGTTCCATCATGGTCAGCGATGAGGCGGCAGGAGGAAATGAACAGAAAAAATCCGGCGACATCCATGTGGTCGAGATGGTGACAAATATGTTTTCCACGATGGATTCCAATGACCTGGAATCTCTGAAAAAATATCTGGACAGCGGCGAGAGCGGGATAGAAAAATATACGAATGCCATCGAGTATTCTTACAATGTTGTTCCCCAGATCTACCGGGAGGAGGGGGACACGGTACGGAAGGTACACCCGGATACGTCTTTCGAAGCAATGGGACTGGGATCGTCTTCCAGCTCAAACAGCATCATGTCCTCTATGATGAGCACAAATGTATTCTATGAGATGCCGGAGAATCCGGATCTGTATGAAGGACAGTATGATGTAAAGGCAGGCCGCTGGCCGGAAAATCATAACGAGTGCGTGCTGGTGCTCACCGCCGGGGGGAGCATGAGCGATTTCATTCTGTATACAATGGGGCTGCGCGATCCGCTGGAGTTAGACGAGATGGTCCGCCAGTTTATCAATGAGGAAAATGTGGATACCCCTGCGGACATGGGAACGTATTCTTATGACGATATCCTCGGGATCACCTTCCGGCTTGTAAACAGTGCGGATTACTATGAGTATGACAGCCAGTACCAGGTGTGGAGAGATAAAACAAATGACCGGCAATATATGAGACAGCTTGTGGGAAACGGAGAGAAGCTCACCATTGTGGGAGTTGTGCAGCCGTCCGAAGACGCCAACGCGTCGGCCCTGAGCGCAGGGATCTGCTATCCCGCGTCTCTGACAAAGCATGTGGCAGAGCAGGCGGCGCAGGAGGAAATCGTAAAACAGCAGCTTGCAGAGCCTTCTGTCAATGTGTTTACCGGAGAACCCTTCGGGGAGGACAGCGGGGATGATTTTGATATGCAGTCTCTGATCACTGTGGATGAAGGGAAGCTCCGGGAGGCATTCGGATTTGACGCGGATGCATTTTCCGGTGTGGGAGATTCCATGGATCTCTCTGGTGTACTCAATTCCTCCGGCGGCTCCCTCAATCTGTCGGATATGATCGATCTGGGGGCTGTCTCAGTTGACCTCCCTGAAATGCCGGCGCTCAGTCTGGGCGACATTGTGGGAAATCTGGACGTCACAGTGTCTCCGGATGGGATGTCCGCTCTTGCAGGCAGCCTGATGGAGGGGTATCAGGAATATGCACAGTCGCACCCTGAGGCGGATTATTCCGGACTGGGGGAAGCGTTTCAGAACTATCTGTCCACGCCGGAGGCCCAGGAGATCCTGAGGAACAATATCAGTGAGATCATCCAGTCCGGGGATGGGATCACAGTGACTGTGGACGACCTGAAAGGAATGATCGCAGAGGTCATGAGCGGCTTCGGACAGTATGCGGCTGATAAAGGATACACAGACCCGAATGAATTTGATACTTACCTCCTTGAGTACCTGGGGACAGCAGAAGCCCAGGAAATCCTGAACAGGTGGGCAGGAACCATCTTCGGGGGGATCGCGGACAATGTCACGATCACATCCGATCAGATCCAGAAGCTTGCCACAGAGCTTGCCGCGGGATATCAGACATACGCCGCGGCGGGCAATGGGCCTGACCCAAGTAAAATGCCGGAATATTTTCTTGACTATCTCGGCACGCCGGATGGGCAGCAGAGGCTCTCAGAGGGGCTGGCCCAAGTGGTAGACCTGGACAGTCTGGGGCAGCAGATATCAGGAGCGGTCGAATCCTATATGCAGACAGCCATGTCCTCTTACGGCAGCGCGGCCGGGCAGGCGGTACAGACTCAGATCTCATCTGCCCTGGGACAGGTGATGGGACAGCTCGCCTCCGGGATGGAGAATGCGATGAAACAGATGATGTCCCAGGCGGGGAGCAGTCTCCAGAGTTCACTCTCAGGAGCGATGAACATTAATGCAGAGGCATTTGCGGACGCGTTTCAGATGAACATGACAGGGGAGGAACTGGCGGAACTTATGATGTCCATGAGCTCCGGAGACAGCGCGTCCTACGAGAGCAATCTGCGGGATCTGGGATATGTGGACTTCGACGTGCCAAGCGGCATTGATATCTATCCCAAAGACTTTGAGAGTAAAGAGCAGGTCATCAATATCCTGGATGGATACAACAGCCGGATGGAGGCAGAGGGGAAGGATGAGCAGGTGATAACCTACACGGACGTGGTAGGCACCCTCATGTCCTCTGTGACAGATATCATTGATATCATCAGCTATGTGCTGATCGCCTTTGTCGCGATCTCCCTTATCGTGTCCTCTATCATGATCGGAGTCATCACTTATATCAGTGTGCTGGAGCGGAAGAAGGAGATCGGGATCCTGCGCGCCATCGGCGCGTCTAAGGGGAATATCTCACAGGTGTTCAACGCAGAGACATTTATCATCGGGCTGTGCGCGGGACTGATCGGTATCGGGCTGTCGCTGCTCATCCTCATACCCGGCAATATGCTGATACACTTCCTGGCAGGGACAGACAATGTAAGCGCTGTGCTCCCGGTCATCCCGGCGGTCATCCTGATCCTGCTGAGCGTTGTGCTGACGCTGATCGGCGGGATCATCCCATCCAGGAAAGCCGCGAAGAGCGACCCGGTGACGGCGCTGCGGACAGAGTAACAGCATGTTGATATGGAAATGGAGGGGGAACAGATGGATAACCTGATCTTCAGCCTGAACGCGACGGTCCCGGTATTCCTTATGATGGCGCTGGGGCTGGTGTTCCGAAAGATTGGCTGGATCGACGACGTGTTTGCGTCAAAAATGAATAAATTTGTGTTTCTTGTGCCTCTGCCGGTGCTTGTCTTTGAAGATCTGGCGACCGTGGATTTTTCAGAGGTATGGGATCTGAAGTTCGTCCTGTTCTGCTTTGGGGCGACTTTGGTGGGCATCGGGATCGCGGCGGCAGTATCTTTTCTCTGGAAGGATAAGTCCATACAGGGAGAGTTTGTCCAGGCGTCCTACAGGAGCAGCGCGGCTCTTCTGGGAATCGCTTTTATCCAGAATATCTACGGCGATGCGGGAATGGCGCCTCTTATGATCATCGGGAGCGTGCCCCTCTATAATGTGATGGCAGTGGTCGTGCTTTCCTTCTTCCAGCCGGAGCGGAAGCGTCTGGATAAGGAGATGTGGAAGGAGACGCTGAAAGGGATTGTCACGAATCCCATAATTATTGGTATTGCCGCAGGGATCATCTGGTCCGTCCTGAAAATCCCCATGCCGTCCATTATGGAGAAGACCGTATCCAGTGTGAGCGCTGTGGCGACCCCTCTGGGACTGATGGCGATGGGAGCCGCATTTGATATCCGAAAAGCCTTTGCAAAGGCAAAACCAGCGGCAGTTGCCACGGTGATGAAGCTTGTGGGATTTGCGGCGGTTTTCCTTCCCATGGCGGTCATGCTGGGATTTCGGAGGGAAGAGCTGGTGGCGCTCCTTGTCATGCTGGGCTCCGCGACCGCGGTGAGCTGCTTTGTCATGGCGAAAAATATGGGGCATGAAGGAGTCCTCACGTCCAGCGTGGTCATGCTCACCACACTGTTCAGCGCGTTCACGCTGACCGGATGGCTGTATGTGCTCAGAAGCATGGGGATGGTATAGAAAAAGGGAGTGCCGTGAAAACATCCTGACAGACGATTTCACGGCACTCTCTATATTTTATGAAAAGCTGGTATTTGTTAATATCCGGCAGTTCTTCTCATTGTCATAGTCTTTGTGGACTCCGTCATCATCGTAGAGCGTATACTCAGCCCCATCATATCCGATCGTACGGAGGTGTTCCGTGTCGATCTCATCCACGCACTCCGCAGCGTCTGCCACAGGGATACATTTCCCTCTCCGGATGAACAGAGGCACCTCGTTGAGCGCGATATCCACATAGTGGACGCCCTGTCCCAGGAGTTCTTCACTGATAGTCCCATCAGGGAGGAATTTGATGAATTTCATTTCTTCCGGCAGATAGACATATCTGCCTTTTCCGTTCTGTTCATATACCGGGGCGATCATGATCTCATTTCCGAGCATGAGCTGATCCTCGACCCGGGCTGCCATTTTGTCTTCCGGGTAGACAAAGGCGAGGGGCTTGAAATACAAGTCGTCATTTAATGCTGCTTTCATGTACTCGCTGTACAGATAGGGCAGCAGCCGGTATCTCACGCCGATCACATGGCGAAAATCTTCAATATCCTCAAACTGGTAGCACTCCTGCTCCCTTGTGCCGAGCGCCGCGTGATTTCTCATAAGAGGGGTGAAGACTCCCAGGGCAAGGAAGCGCATCAGGAGTTCCCGGGTCGTATCCGAACCGAATCCCCCAAGGTCATCTCCGGTATAGAGGAAGCCGCACATGTTCAGGGAAGGCATCATCTTCAGGTTCAGCAGCAGATGCGACCACCAGGAGTGGTTATCTCCTGTCCAGATTCCGCCATACCGGTGCATTCCGATGTAAGATGAGCGGGAGAACATGAGAAAACGCCGATCGGGATCGATCCGCTCAAATGCCTCTCCTGCGGCGCGCGTCATGTTGAAGCCGTAAAGATTGTGTACTTTGTCATGCCGCACTTTTTCTCCGTTTATGTTGTGATAAAACCTTTGATAGTCCTCCGGGTTGTTGGCCAGGTCCTGGAGTTTGCCTCCCATCTCCCATACACCCACTCCGCCGGATCCGCCGTCCCAGCGTCCGTCTCCGCTGTCCGCGAACTGGCGGGCAAGTTCCTTAGCCTCATCCAGCCCTTCCTTTGAATAGAAGATGGCCGGTTCATTCATGTCGTTCCAGAAGCCCTCAATGCCCTGGTCGGTCAGGAAGCGGTATTTATCGCCGAACCATTTTCTTGCGTCCGGATCCAGAAAATCGGGGAAATGCGTATCGCCGGGCCATACTGCGGCGACGAAATCGCTGCCGTCCGCCCGCAGGCAGAAATAGCGGTTCTGCACACCTTCTTCATAGACGTCGTATCCCTTCTCGATCTTGACGCCGGCGTCGATAATAGGGATGAGGCGGACATGGCTGTCCTTCATCTTACGGACGAACTCAGGAAAATCCTTAAATTCTTTTCCCAGTGTAAAATCCTTATAAGAATCCATGTAGTCGATATCCATGTAGATCATATCCAATGGGATATGATTTTCCCGGTAGCCTGCCGCCACTTTCCGAAAATCCTCTTTTGTCTTATATCCCCAGCGGCTCTGTCCGAAGCCAAAAGCGAATTTTGGGGGGATATAGCTCCTGCCGATGATGCGTCGGAACTGCTTTACGATATCATAAGGCGAATCTCCGTTGATGACATACAGGTTTAAGTCCGCATTCTCACAGGAGACGGTCAGGGTATCCATTCTCGTGTATCCGATATCAAATGTCAGGCGGGCGGGATAGTCGAAAAATATGCCGAAAGTCTGTTTCCCCGCGATGACGATGAAATTGTGGGCTCCATAAAGGGAACGCTTGTCTTCGGTATGATTCGGATCATCCGTACAGTCGCTGATATAGCAGTACCCCCGCTTGTTGATGCCCCGGTTCGCCTCACCGAGACCGTAGACGATATCATCGTCAGCCATGACGTAAGAGAAGGAAAACCCTTTGTGCGTGCTGATGGTCCCATAAGCGGGGACGCCGCTCTCTGCCGGGATATCAAGTGTCACGGCCTCAGTCTGGAGCGGAGCTCCGTAAATAAATTTCTGTATCATGTCAGTACCTCCTTTGGATCAGTTGGATTAAGCTCAGTCACAGATATGCGGATCATACAAGCCCTGCGTTTTTGTGTATGGTCTCGCGTATGATATTCTCCACATAATCGCCGATATGTCTTTTTGTATTTTTATCCAGTTCATCCGGATAGATCGGTTTCCCATACTCAATGATCACATGGGTCTTTTTTATTTTCGGAAAATGATTTTCAAAGATTTCTGCCGTATTGTTCATGGAGATCGGCACGATAGCGCATCCTGACTTTGTGGCGATCTTAAACGCTCCGTCTTTAAATGGCAGCATGCTCAGCTCTTCACCGTCATTTCTCGTCCCTTCGGGGAATATGCAGATGGAAATGCCGTTTTTGATATAGTCGATGGCTGTGAGGATCGTCTTCAGTCCCTCCTTTGGATCTTTCCGGTCAAGGAAGAGGCAGTGGACACGGCGCATCCAGGCAGCCAGCGTCAGATAACGTTCCATTTCTTTTTTTGCGATATAACCGGTGAGTCTTTTGCATCTGCTGTAGGTCAGGAGGATGTCAAAATAGCTGCGGTGATTTCCGATGAACAGGACCGGTTCGTCAGGGATATCCTCCTCCCCGATGACGGTCACATTTACGCCGGTCATGCGGAGGATGACCTTAAATCCCCACTGTACGATGCGGAGAGAACTGATATCGCGCGCGTATGGATTGAATTTCCCGATGATCCATTCAACGAGGAGAACAGGGATCGTCAGGATGAGATATAGGATCAAAAAGACTACAATACAGATAAACCGAAACATATGTTGGTCTCCATTTCCTTTTGTGATAATGATAGATCATGCAAACAATTATACAGCCGCAGTATTGAAAAAACAACCCATTGCAGGAGAAGCGGGCAAAAGAATATTTCTCCGGCGTCTCACATATGATTATAGGGAAAATACTGCGGGGACAAGAGAATGAAGCGGACAGGGAAAAGACACGAAAACGCCGGTCCCGGACAGCGCCGGAGGAGCAGGCTGCTCACGGCAGGATGCATTGTCCTGTGCGCGGCGCTCTGCATGCTGCCGGGGTGTGTCACCCGCGGGCAGAATACACAGAAACTCCGGGAGCTGGAGTTCACGGTGCTGGATAAATACGCTGTGCCTGAGGAGTTCAAACTGCTGATCGATGAAAATAAGACTGAGCCCTTTAAGCTGACTTATGCGGATCAGGGGCAGCTCTATATTGCCGAGGGATATGGGGAGCAGCTCACGACAGGATACAGCGTGGAGGTGACGGACTTATATGAGACAGAGGACGCAGTCTGTATCCATACGAACCTGTTGGGGCCGGAGAAGGGAGAAGAGACAAAAGAGATCGCCACATTTCCCTATGTGGTCATACAGCTTAGATATATAGAAAAAGATGTTTTATTTGACTGAATCTGAAAAAAGATCGACAGGAGGAGAGATATGGAACTGATCAAAAGACCGATCCATTATACGCAGGAGGGAAAGAGTATCTTCGACCAGTTTTATCTGGATGAGGATTATAATGTGCCGGAACAGAAAGAGGATGTACAGAGGATCATACAGGGAAGCGCGGAATGCAGGACAGAGGATATCCGCCCTGTGGAAAACTATGTGAAGGTCACAGGGAAGGTGTATTTCAGGATCCTTTATATGACTGCGTCAGGCGATCCGGTACCGGCTGTGCTGGAAGGCAAACTGCCCTTTGAGGAAATGGTATACGCGGAGAGCGATGGGAACGAGACATTTTTTGTCCGGAACATGAGGACAGAATTTACCGGTTCAGTTGTGAATTCGCGGAAACTGAGCCTTCGGGTGATGGCGGAGCTGGAGATCGGGAGAGAGCGTCTGCGGGATGAGGAGGTGACTGTGGATGTGGAGAGTGACATTCCTGTTTACCGTAAAATGGAAAAATTAAATCTCCTGAAACTGGCAGTTTCCAGAAAGGATACATACCGGATCAAGGAGGAGATCGTCCTGCCGGGAACAAAGGAGAGCATCGGGCAGGTGCTGCTCACGGATGTGGGGAGCAGAAAACTGGATATCCGGCTGGGTCCGGATGAGATACTTCTCAGGGGAGAACTCCAGGTGTTCTGCATGTATCTGTCAGCGGATGAAAAGGCGGACTGGATCGAACAGAGCGTTCCCTATGAGGGAAGGATCTCCTGTGAGGGAGCGGCAGAAGGGATGTATCATCACATACGTCACTCCCTGGAAGATACGCTTGTGGACGTCAGGCTGGACGAGGATGGGGAGATGCGGATCCTCGGCATTGAGGCAACGCTGTCCCTGAGGATGAATATTTATGAGGAAGAAGAGACAGAGATATTGCGGGATATGTATTCCCTTGAGCAGGTATGTGAATTTGACACCCGGGATGTAGTGTATGAAGAGCTTCTGATGCAGAATCAGTCCAGGTGTAAGGTGTCCGAGCGGCTGGCGCTGCCGGAGCTTAAAGAGGATGTGCTCCAGATCCTCCACAGCCAGGGGAGCATCCAGACTGAGAGCGAGCAGCACACCGATGAAGGTATCCGGGTGGAAGGGATCCTGCACCTTTCTTTCCTGTATCTGAGGGGAGACGATATGGAACCTTACGGAAGCTGGCAGGGGATTGTTCCGTTTTCTTATCTCATCGAATATCCGGAGATGCCGGAGGGGGCGGAGAGCAGCCTTTCCAGTCATGTCGAGCAGCTCGCTGTGACGCTGGCGGGGAGCGAGGCCGTGGAAGTCAAAGCGGTCCTTGCCTTTGATGTTTTCCTCCGCAAACAGCTCCCGATGGAAATGATAACCGATGTGAGGATGCGGCCGGCAGATGCGGAGACCATCGCTGACCGTCCCGCGATCGTGGGACATATCGTCCAGGATGGGGAGGATATGTGGAGCCTTGCCAAAAAATATATGACCACTGTTGAAGGGATCATGGAGATAAATGGCCTGGAAAATGAAAATGTCAGGCAGGGGGATAAACTGTTGATTTTAAAGGAAAATGTGAGTATACTATAAGTACAATGTATACAAGATACAGAAGGGTCAAAGGGGGCGGTCCCCTTTGACCGCCGTATTCAGGATATTCAGAAAAGACAATGGAGGACACAGGATGAATCAGATTGAACTGAAAGCACTGGCAAAGATCAATCTG
>ERZ1090864.1176-NODE-1179-length-12602-cov-42.925560_pt1 | contig 12602 bp, 7 predicted proteins | sample MGYA00478479_ERZ1090864 | MGnify/ENA primary metagenome ERZ1090864 (study PRJEB33644, sample SAMEA5815743) | chicken gut metagenome | biome: Chicken; feature: Gastrointestinal Tract; material: Caecum | place: Ireland | collected 2019-01-01 | study: A study of... | reverse complement strand
TTGATCAACGTGACTTCGCGCAGATTCCCGGTTCGCCGATTGTGTATTGGTTGAGTGAAACCATGCTGAAGACGTTTACTAAGGGTGAAGCGCTTGAGAAAGTGGCCAAGCCCCGGCAAGGTCTTGCGACTGCAGATAATAATCGCTTTGTGCGTGAATGGTGGGAAGTGAGCAATAATAGAACCTCGTTCTGCTGCACTAGTCGAGAAGAGGCTTCCCAATCCGGTGCCAAGTGGTTCCCCTACAATAAAGGCGGCGATTTCCGTAAGTGGTATGGAAATCAGGAATATGTTGTCAATTGGGAACATGATGGACGGGAACTCAATGATTACAAACCACGTTCTGTAATTCGAAACCCTCAAACGTATTTTCGGGAATCGATTTCGTGGTCCAAAATATCCAGCGGTAGTCCTGCATTTCGTTACTTTCCGTCAGGATTTATCTATGATGTAGCAGGGACTTCTATTTTTGCTTCTGAAGAGATTCGGAATGGTGTTCTGTCATTCACTAATTCTGCAGTAGCATATGAGGAACTAACAGCTATAGCGCCGACCCTAAATTTTGAAGTAGGACAGATTGCTACGCTGCCGATTGTTGCTGAGCTGGCACAATCTGCAGACGATAACGCTAACAACCTTATATGCATTGCTCGGCAAGACTGGGATTCCTATGAAACATCGTGGGATTATCAGCAGTCGGCGTTGTTGAGCCAATCTCATGATGGCAGCTTGGAACAAGCCAGCGCTTTGCTGTCGCAACAGTGGCAAACCCTCTCCGAGGAACAGCGTCAGCGTGAGATTCGTAATAACGAACTGGTCGCCGACGCCTATGGCGTGCGTGATGATGTGCCATGTGATGTGCCGCTGGAGCGGGTGTCGCTCAAACGCAACTCGGCGTTCGTTTATCCGGACAAGACACCGGCCGAACGTGACGAGTTGTTCGCACGGGATGTGGTCAAGGAGTTCATCTCCTATGCGGTCGGCTGCATGTTCGGACGCTACTCCATCGACAAGCCGGGCCTCATCCTTGCTTCCCAGGGCGAAACCGTGGATGATTTCCATGAGCGTGTGCCGGATGCTCGCTTCGAGCCTGACAAAGATAATGTGATTCCGGTTACGGAGGTCGACTGTTTCGAGGATGACATCGTTTCCCGGTTCCGTCGGTTCCTGGAGGTCACATTCGGGTCGGAACATCTGGCGGAGAACCTGGCGTACATCGAGCGGACGCTCGGCAAACCGCTGCGCAAGTATTTCGTCAACGATTTCTACAACGACCATGTGGCCATGTACAAGAACCGCCCGATCTACTGGCAGTATTCCAGCCGTACTGACAACAAGGGTGCGTTCAAGGCGTTGATCTATATCCATCGCTATACGCCGGCCACCACGCATACGGTGTTGGAGTATCTGCGTGATTTCACTGCAAAGATCGCGGATCAGGCCAACCAGTTGGAACGCTCCGACCGCACGAAGGACAAGCGCGAAGCCGAAAAGCTGCACAAGGCCGTCACCGAGTGCAAAGCATACGAAGACAATATCCTCTACCCGCTGGCCACGCGCAACCTTGAAATCGACCTCGATGACGGCGTACTCGTCAACTACCTGCGCATGGGCCAAGCCCTCCGCGCCATTCCCGCTATCGAGCGCAAGCGCAAAGACGTCGCCACCTGGACTTGGCCCGTTCATCCGTTGAAGGAAGGCGAATAATGAAAAAAAATCGAATCAACGTTTTTTTAATTAAAGAAGGTATTGCTCTTGAATGTATTTTGAATGACTTAGAGGATTCGGGAGCTGAATTTGTGTCATTATCTGATGAATATGAAAATTATTTTTTTGGTGTCCGTCCGCAAAATATTCACATCCCGGAATGGGTCTCAAGTTTCTTTGAGGATTCCTTGTCACCAAAAAGTGTTGGTGAGGTTGCAAGTGTTGGTGCAGTGTTGATTGTGCCTGTCCAGGTTATGAAAAATGCTGAGAGGCAATCAGTCAAAGTTATCGCAAATGTTGCTGCGGATGAAGAAGATTGGGAGATGACTCGGTATTTCGCGTTAACATTTGGCTATGGTCGTTCATTGCTGAATCCTTCGATGATTGAGGAACGGTTTGGGTTAAAATGTGTTCTTAATACCGTAAGAGATAATTCTTTGAGAATGATTCAATCTGTCGACGTCTCTGGAAGTTCAAGGCGCTTGAATGAACAACTTCCGCGTGAAGGTCGAATCGAAGCTTTTGATTTGGATATCGAGCGAAATCTTCTGAATAAGGTAACTGCTAAGAGTGAAACGAACTCTTTGTTGCCGGGGATGATTACAGGAGGCGATTCTTTAACCGTAGCCGTAAATGTATCAATTAAGAATCTTGCTTCTTTTCTACGAGATATTTATATGCTATATCGGCGTGATGATTATAAAGAACATTTCGATTGGGTTGATAATATTGCAGCAGTTAAAGACCCTGACTTGAAGGATAAGCTTTGGAATACCGCTATACAAGAGATACGCTCTTATGATGATGAAGAAGATGATGTTTGGCATAGATTGTGGATGACTGTCCCTGAGGTTTTAAACTGGGATGGGATTGATGGTTTTCAGATAGGACAACAGCAAGATTCGCAGGGAAGACCTCTTCTGCACAAGGATATAGTGCTAAGGGATGTTGTCCAGTCATTTCGCAGACAGCCACTTACGTCTTTGAGTCAATTACAGAATAAGAAGATTTATGCTGTCAAATTGGATGGCGATGACTATTTTGCACCGTATGGGTGGTCTGCGGACAGATGTCTCGTCGGTGACGTGACTTTTGATGACAGAACATATTGTATTAGCGACGGAAAATGGTATGAAATTGAGGCTGACTATTTGAAGCGAATTAATACTGATTTTGAAAATACTGCTCCATCTTCAGTGCCTTTTATACCTTATTTAAACATGTATGATAAAGATGAATGCTTCGTGCCCGAAGGCATTGAAGGAAAAGAAATTTCCGTCAAAGGTGAAGGTCGATATAATTTCGAGATTCAACATCAACTAAATAAGGAGGAGACTGATCATTATTTGTTAATGGATAGAAAGAATATTGGTTATGGTGGAGGAAGAAGTCAGGAGGAGTTCTGTGATGTACTCACAGATTGTGGTCAACGTATTCATGTAAAAAGATGTTCTGGTTCGGCTGCAATGAGCCATCTGTTTAATCAGGGCCTTGTATCGGCATCGCTTGAGAAAGATGCAGATGAATTTGTTCGATTAGTTGATGATAAAATTATGCAGATTGCAAAGGGACGAAATGTGTCTCTTGATCAGTTTTTATTAACAGAAAATAAAATTCGAGAAGTTATATTTGCTGTTGTTCCTGAAAGACGTTACGACCATCCTGATCTTCCCTTTTTTAGTAAGGTGGCGTTTGCATCTGTGAAGAAGCAACTAAAACGTATGGGGATTGAGACTTATTTTAATTGGATTCCTCGTGAGAAGGCAGAATCTGATGAATGATAAGTTTTTATTGACACTCATGAAGGTTGTTCCTGATTTCGGTTTGTCTTTGACTGGTTGTGCCAAGAACAAGGGAGATGAGCTGTGAACGCTGAACAGTATTTGGCGGGGGAATCGAAGCATGTGGAATACAAGCTGACGATTCCCAAGCAGAGCATCAACTACACCAAGACGGTGGTGGCATTTGCCAACTGCCAGGGCGGCCACATCATCTTCGGCGTGGAGAACAATACATGGCAGGTGAAGGGCATTCCCGAGGATCAGGTGTTCGTCATCAAGGACGCCATCGCCAATGCCATAACCGACAGTTGTGAGCCGATGATCCTGCCGGACATTTCACTGCGTGACTATCAAGGCAGGACCATCATCGATGTGGCGATACAGCCGGGTATGCAACGCCCGTATTACATCAAGTCGCTGGGGCGTGACCAAGGCACGTTCGTGCGTATCGCCGGTACTACCCGGCAGGCGGATGAAGCCACGATCAGGGAATTGATGTTTGAGGGTAGTAATCGAAGCTTCGATAAGGCACCTTGCCTTGGCCTGACCATTACGGATGAGGATATTGATCGACTCTGCGAACGGATGACCGACATTGCCAAAGGCAACGTCAACAGTGGTGAGAACGTCAAACCCGTCACCCATAGACAACTACTGTCTTGGGGAGTGCTGATCGAACGAGACAGCGAGCTGCTGCCGACCAATGCCTACGCGATCCTGACCGGTAATGAAGCGGTACGCTCCGTGGTGCAGTGCGGGGTATTCAAGGGGAATACCAAGGCGGTGTTCGTGGATCGACGCCAGTTCACAGGACCTGCATGGGAGCTCATCGAACAGGCCTACCAGTATGTGTTGCGCAACATCCATCTGGGAGCTCGGTTCGATGGCGTGTACCGGCATGATGTATATGAGATTCCTCCGGATGCCATCCGCGAGCTCATCGTGAACGCCATCGTGCATCGCAGCTATATCGACCATTCCAGTATTCAGGTGGCGGTGTACGATAATCGTCTTGAGATCACCTCTCCGGGGCGTTTGCCGATGGGACAGACCATCGAGCGCATGAAGGAAGGATACTCGAAGATCCGCAACGAGGCCTTGGCTTCGGCGTTCGAGTATATGGGATATATCGAGCACTGGGGCAGTGGCATCCCGCGCATTATCGAGGAGGTAACGGCAGCGGGGCTGGAGGAACCGGAGTTCCTCGGCGGTGATACCGATTTGCGTATTAATATCTATCGGAATACTCAAGACGTTGTACTTGGTGAGGTCTTGAGTGACGATGGGAACAGTGGCTCGGATGTCGCGAAAACCGATGTTTCGCGACAGGAAATTGATCCGGATGTCGGGATTACGACGGGATTACGACGGGAAACCGGCTCGGATGTCGGGATTACGACGGGATTACGACGGGAAACCGACGCCGGCGGCGAGACTGTCGCTAACGATGAGGTCCAGACGACGTATCAGCAGCGGACATCGATTCTTGATGCATTGCGTATGCGGCATGAACTTGGCATTAAGGACATCATCGAGGTGTTGGGTGTTCAGGAGCGTCAGGCTCAGCGCATCATCAGAAGCATGGCGGATTCCGGGTTGATCCGACGTGTAGGTGCTGGGCGAACCACCCGATACGTGCTTCCCGAAGACAATGGAGATGAGCGGCAATGAGTGATCTCGACCAGATTTCCAAACTGCTGGCCGCACGGTTCAACCGTGCCGGTGAACGCGGACGTATCGTCTTCTGGAAGGACGATAAGAACGCGTACATCAACGATGTCGAAAAGTTGGTCGGCCCGTCCGCAACCATGCTCGAGCTGCGGGATGTCGAGCTGATTCCGCTGAACCATAACCCGTTCTCTGCACGATACCGCATGTTCGTGGAGCGTCCGGACGGGAAATTCCTGGTGTATCTGGCTCAAGAGGAAATCAAGGAAGCCAAAGACAACTGGCTGCTGGATCTTGAACTGGCGTATGGTCCGGTGTTCACATCCGATAAACTCGCCATGACCGCCACGGAATTGGTGCCGGATGCATCTCCGGACACGCGTGCCGCATGGTTGGAAGTGATGCGCCGCTACCCGTTGTTCTTCGAAGCCAAGTCCCGCACAGAGGCTTTGGCTGCTCGTCTGACGGCATCCGATGACACGCAGGTGTTCCAAGCCAAGATGATTGCCGTGCTGCTCAAGCTCAAGAACGACCGGCATAGTTTGCAGGATATCTGGCGTGAGTTGCTGACCCAATATGCCAATGATGACGATTCGGGAATGGAATCCATTGAGCATATGGGACTTGAAGAATTCCATTGGACCGGTACAAGCCGCATCTATCATTACAAGGCAGCGGAGGGTGTTTCCCCATCCGTGAAGGATTTTATGCTTTGGCTGTTCCGATTGGCTTGGAAGGGGTTTGTCTCCGGTACTGCGGGAACAGACACGTATGCGAATATCCGTAGGGATTTCGAATCCTGGCGTAATGAGCGCAACTTTGAAGCGACGTTCAAAGAACTGTCTGACACGGCGGCTGATGAACTGGACATCAATGACGAAATCGGCCATATGGACATCGAAGAGCTGCAGGATCGTAACGTATTCCGCGCCGTGGATGATGTTCTGATCCACCATATGTATGAGCGGTTCAGTACCGGCTCGCTCAGCGCGGAACAGGCGGAGCGGGTTATTGCCGCACGCCGCACCAGTTTGTGGTATGGCGACTATCAGAAGGAATACCAAACCATTGAGGCAGCGTGCAGATTGCGCCACGAACTAAGCGCGGCACCGGCGGTAATCGACGAAATCACCTCCCCGGAACAGGGCTTCGAACTGTACCGAGACCGCCTGTACCGCGTGGATCAGGCATATCGACATGTTGTGGCTGCTTGGCGGCAGACGGAGTATGACGTGCCGGCGATCAAGGATGATCTGGAACGCGCCTACACGGTGTTCCAGCGGTCTTTGGGTCAGACATGGCAGAAGCAGCTTGACTCCATGGAATCCTGGTCGATTCCGGGAGTTCTCGCACAGACGGAGTTCTACCATCGCCAAGTCGAACCGCGTATTGCGAACGGGAAGAAACTTGCCGTTATCATTTCCGACGCCCTGCGCTACGAAGTGGCCGAGGAATTCTCCAGAACAATGGCTGCGGAGAATCGATACAGCACCGAACTGGAGGCATGGTGCGGCGTCCTGCCGTCTTACACCCAACTCGGCATGGCCGCTTTGCTGCCGCACAGCACATTGTCGTTCGACCCGGCGAACCATTACGGCGTCTTGGCCGACGGTCGCAGTACATCGGGCACCGATAACCGTAACGCCATATTGTCCGAGCATGACGGTCGAGCGATCCTGTACCGGGATTTCATGGAGCTTGATCGCAATCAGGCGCGAGACCTCGTCAAATCATGCAGCGTGCTGTACATCTACCACAACAGCATCGACGAAACCGGCGACGCAGCCGTATCGGAACGCAACACCTTCGACGCTTGCCAATCCGCCATCGCGGATCTGGTCAAGGCAATCAAGAAACTCGCCAACGCAAACGTCAGCAACATGATCGTTACCGCGGACCACGGTTTCCTCTACCAAGACCATGCCGTCGATAATACGGAATGGCTGAGCGAACAACCACAGGGTGACGATGTGTGGGAACTGCACAACAGATTCGTCATCGGACGCAATTTGCAGCCGAAGTCGGCGTTCCTCACCCTGTCCGCGGAACAACTCGGCATGACGCCAACCGGCGAACAGGACGCAAGTCTCACCGCGCAGTTCCCCAATTCCATCCTGCGGCTGCGCAAACCGGGATCCGGCGTGCGGTACGTTCACGGCGGAGCGGCATTGCAGGAGATTGTAGCCCCCGTCGTGCACATTAACAAAGGACGGTCCGCGGAAGGCGACGCCCGTCCGGTGTCATTCAGCCTCCTGCAGAAAACCGATCGCATCACCACCGGTCAGCTCACCGTCGAACTTGTACAGGATGAACCGGTGGAAGGACGCGTACTTCCACGGACCGTATTCGTCGGCCTGTGGGGCGGCGATACGTTGATCTCGAACGAGACCCCGGTGGCATTGGACATGACCAGCCATCAGATCGCAGAACGGCACGTATCCGCCACACTGGTGCTCACCAGCGAAGCGGACGCATACAACGGATCCACGGTGGAACTGCGAGTGCGCGAACGAATCAAAGGCACCGGGCAGATGAAAACGCTGGGGAAGAAGTCCGTGTACACGCTTCGGCGTGGGCTGAGTTTCGATGACGGCTTTGATTTTCTGTGAGAGAGGACAATCATGGATGCTATGACGGATATGGGAACGCTGGACCGCAGCATTACAGATGTATGCCCGGAATACACGGTACGTAAGGATCTGGTCGGTGCCGTTAAAGGGAACGCGCTGGTGCCGACGTACGTGCTGGAATACCTGCTGAGCAAGTACGCCACAACCACGGATCAGGTCAGCATCGACGCGGGCGTGGATCGTGTCCGCACCATTCTGGCGGACAATTACGTGCATCGTGAGGAAGCGAACCTCATCCAGTCGAAGATCCGGGAAAAGGGTCGGTACCAGGTCATCGACAAGGTGCAGGTCGCGTTGAATGAGAAAACCGACCAGTATGAGGCCACGTTCGAGAACCTAGGCATCAGCCGGGTGATTGTGGACCCCGAAACGGTGCGGAAGAATCCGAAACTGTTGGTTACCGGCATCTGGTGCCTGTGCATGCTGGTGTATGCGTATTCCGGGGAGAAGAACGAGGTTCCGTGGCGGCTGCACCGCCTCATGCCGGTGCAGATGTCGCATGACGACCGCGAACACTACCTTGCCGTGCGCGAACGGTTCACAGCGGGGGAGTGGATCGACCTGCTCATGCAGTCGGTCGGGTTCAACCCGTCCCTGTTCTCCGATCGGGCCAAACTGCTGCACTTGGTGCGCATGATTCCGTTTGTGGAGCGCAACTACAATCTGATTGAGCTCGGGCCGAAAGGCACCGGTAAATCGCATATCTATTCGGAATTCTCCCCGCACGGCATGCTGATTTCCGGCGGAGAGGTGACGGTGGCCAAACTGTTCGTCAACAACACCACCGGGCGTCCGGGTCTTGTTGGTTTCTGGGATGTCGTGGCCTTCGACGAGTTCGCGGGGCGCGCGAAGAAGGCCGGCAAGGATCTGGTCGACATCATGAAGAACTACATGGCCAACAAGTCGTTCTCCCGCGGCGTGAGCGTCATGCAGGCCGAGGCGAGCATGGTGTTCGTGGGCAATACGTCGCACAACGTGCCGTATATGCTGAAGAATTCGGATCTGTTTGAGGAACTGCCGGCGCAGTACCATGATCCGGCGTTCCTGGATCGTATCCACTACTACTTGCCGGGGTGGGAGTTCGAACAGATCCGATCCGAGATGTTCACGCATGGCTATGGGTTTGTGGTCGATTATCTGGCGGAGATTCTGCACAATCAGCGCGACGTGGATTATGGGGCGGCTTTTGAACGGTACTTCACGTTGTCGTCCACCCTGTCCACGCGAGATAAGGATGCCATACGGAAGACCTTCTCCGGATTGATGAAGCTCATCTATCCTTCCGGGAATGCGACTCCGGAACAGATGGAGCCGTTGCTGCGCTGCGCCATTGAAGGGCGCAAACGCGTAAAGGACCAGCTGTGCCGCATCGATTCCACCATGGCCGAGGTCGACTTCAGCTATACGCGAGCAGGGTCTGCTGATCCGATTGCGGTGCGGACGTTGGAGGAGACTGACTATCCGGATTTGTACTGGCGTGATAGGCCTGATGCTGCCGCGTCCATTGCCGCGGAGGATGCGACGTTGTTCGCTTCGCTGCTGATGTCGGGTGACGCGAGCGCTGGCGCGGACATGGGCGCAAGTGACGGTGGAACGGTGTCCGTCGAGACAGCACAATCTGGCGATACGGAACAATCGAATGGTGCGGCACAGTCTGAAGCCCCGATGGCGGAACCTGCGGAATCTGTACCGACGACAGATGGAGGAACAGCTCGGACGTCAACGGTCGAATCGGGAGAACGGAAACTCACCCCAATCGAACGTTGGGCGGCACAAGCCAAGGAAGGGCATCTCGAATTTCGGGAGGACCAGCGTGGCGTTACGTATGCCAAACTCTTTGGCCCGTATATTGCCGGTGCACAGGAGATTACCATCAAGGATCCGTATATCCGTAAGCCGCATCAGGTACGTAATTTTGCGGAATTCCTGGAAACTGTGTTCAATTACACCGATCGTTCTGATGAGGTGCACGTACATCTGATTACCGGGTACACGGATTCGCAGTACATCGATGAACAGATCGATGGGCTCAATACGCTGCAGACCGTCTTCGGACAACTTGGCATCGTATTCACTTACGAGTTCGATGAATCCGGACACGACCGATCAATCGTCACCGACACGGGGTGGCGGGTCATTCTTGGCCGTGGCTTGGACATCTACCAGCCCTTTGACGGCAACTGGCTCAATCCGCTAGTCCGGCAACAACGGCTCCGCCGCGTGCGCGCGTTTGAGGTTACTTATCAATATATTTGATTGCTGACTGAGCCCTAGTGTTTCTAGGATATAAATGCAAGTTATCAGTGAGGAATGAGATTCATGAATGATAAATGGATAAATTTTTTTGAAACGGAGTTCGATGTATTTGTTATTAAACCATGGTGTATGATTGTATATCTTTTAATTGGAGTGTTCTGTTTTTGCTTTATTCGTATCGCTGGGCCGAAGGTTTTACTTGGTGGATATCATACAAATCTTGAACAATATTCTAATGATGAAATCAGTGTGTTGAATATTATTTATAGAATAATCTCTCCCGTAGTATTTTCGTATTTTATAATTATTGTTTTATCTATTGTATTCAGCATAATTGGTGTTCGGTGGGAATTTGAAATATACTGGATGCCGGTATTGTTCTATTGGGTTATTCAAATCGTAGTTGTTGCTTCAACGAAAATTGGCATATATCCACTATGGACTTTATTTGTTCAGGCTTTTGTCTCATTGTGTGTTTCTATTTATTTCGATTGGGTTGTGATTCAGCAATTTCCTAATAGAGGAATTGAATCTTTAGACCAATCAAATATTGGGTGGCAAGTGCTAACGGGATTCTTTCTTGCAGCTAGTTATTTAGTTTTATATGGGATTATTTATTCAAGTAAAAAAATATAAACAAAAGTTGTATAAGCACAATAATGTATTTCAGTATTCTATTGATGTTCGTACAGAAGAACGTCTATATAAGTACTTACGTAAATACGACAATCTTCTTTCTACGCGTTATCAGTCAGATCTGTTGTTAAAAGCCTTCTTCTACACTGTTTTGACAATAGAAGATTCAAATCGCCCATCATGGTTTAGGCGACTTGAACGTCTCTTCTTTTGGACTGGCAAAGTTAAAACGACTGGAATTATGCAAGTAAAGGAAAACAGAAAGCTAACCGACGAAGAAAGTGTACATCTTGGAGCAGAAATTGTTGAAGAAATCTGGAACAATTTTTTATATGATGTCGCTGAGCATAATTCGAACGATTCTCTGCCTATGTTAATGTTTTCATCTGAGTACTACGGATATGATTATTCGTCAATGAAGGATGCTTTGTTGTCAAATGGAAGTAAACTATATGGAAGATATTGCGGTACCTTATCGTATGATATACGTGCGGTGTTGAAAACTACTATTTTCTTTTTTGAAAGTTATAAACAATTTCTTCCTGCGAAGACAGTCAGAGTTCATTCTGCATTATTTAAAAATCAATCTTCATTGTTGCCGAATAGGATATTATGTTTTAGAGAAGGTATTCTTTCTGTTGCTCCTCAATATGTGCCAATTTACAATTCTAGAATCATTGCGTCAATCACTGTTGATGCTGGGTTTGAACAGATTAGTTCATGTGTTGAATTTCTTGAACAATATTCATACGTTATTTCAATCGATTATTTAACTTCGCTCGAATATGTTATTACAGCGACAGCGAATGATACTTCTTTCATAAATTCGATTCCTGTGAATTTACGACAATGGAAGTTCACTGTTTTAAATAGATGACTGTTCGTCTTTGGTTGCATCTTGGGACGTTTGTGTTGTTGCTGGACAGGGATTGAATGGTTGTACCTGGTGTCTTACGCAAGACACCAGGTACAACCCTCATCCTTGATTCTGACATCATTGGTGACTCTGATATCTGCCTTGGAAAATAATCGTTTTTGGTAATGGGGTCTCCGATAAGTGGTACCGCCGGTAACCTGTGGATGGTACCGGCGGTACGTTTGGTCGACAGGGTTATTCGTTGGTGCCTGCGGTCACTTCCTTCCATCCTTTTTCTTCGCTGAGTGTGGTGTTGCGTCGGCGCATGTCGGGGCCTTCGAGTTCGAGATACCGGGCGGAGCCGGTGAGACGACTCAGGGTACTGTCGGCGATGAGCTCGCTGCCGGACCTCACGTACCATTGCTCGGGTTCGCATTGGCTGGCGCCGGGCGTGGCGCCGGCCGAGCTGCGTGCCTCCATGATCCCGGGAGATGAGGATGCTGTCCGCCGCGTCGGCCGGCGTGGCCGGGAAATCGTCCAGGACCGGCAGGTCGATGCTCTTGAATTCGTCGACCTTCCTGTAGTAGGCGGCCTGGCCGTCGAGCCGGGCGCGGTCGATTTCCCCGGGCATGTCCTGCATGCGCGCGTATCGTGTGGGGATTCCCCGGCGGCATGCGGCGTTGCCGAGGGCCTGGCCGATCGTGGCTTTTCCCGCTTCCCGTGCCGGGGGATGATGATCAGGGTCTCCCTGTCACGCACCCACTGGCAGGAGGCGAGGCGTTCGATCCTGTCGCGGCCGGGCTTGCGTTCGGGTGGGATTTTCGATGTCCTCGACGCACGCGTCCTTGTATTTGAACCTCGCCTGCCGGATGAGCCTGGCGATCTTGCGCGCGCCGCGCGCCTCGGTCCCCGGCGTTCGGGCATGAGTTTGATTTTCTCCTCGAACCCCACGTGGTCGTAGGATTCGTCGTCGATGATCCCCGTGGAGCATGTCGCCCATGGCGCGGATCTTGAGATAACGTCCGGTTTGTTGCGCACTTTGGTTGAGCTTTGAAAGGAGACATGGTCC
>ERZ1090864.1172-NODE-1175-length-12638-cov-10.937773_pt1 | contig 12638 bp, 16 predicted proteins | sample MGYA00478479_ERZ1090864 | MGnify/ENA primary metagenome ERZ1090864 (study PRJEB33644, sample SAMEA5815743) | chicken gut metagenome | biome: Chicken; feature: Gastrointestinal Tract; material: Caecum | place: Ireland | collected 2019-01-01 | study: A study of... | reverse complement strand
GCCGCCATAGTGATTCTATGTCCAGATAGTGATGTTTATCTGCTAAAGAGCGTGGAGTAGAGGATGTGAGGAGGAAGATGGGCGGAGGGCGGCCTGCGCCGGAGGTAAAAGATATGTAAAAGTGTGGGGAAACAGCAGGAAAGCAGGTAAACAAATCAGATACCATCCGTGAGCAAATTGTCATCCGGCGGTAGATTACATAATTTTAATTTTGGGATACAGTTATAGTTGTAAAAAGGATTTCACAAGGCGGCGGATCACAGGATGGTTCATTGGGATGTTTTGCAATGGTGATTCTGCAAGACGTCGGAAATTCGGACGCACTACATGATCGGTTCCCTAAAATAGTGGAATCTGGGACTGTTCCATTCCACAGAGGAGGTGAGGACTTTTGATAGTGGCACAGATAAAATAATATCCAGAAACAGGCCGAATTGGCTAATGGGCTATTAGCCTGAATTTGTCCGGGAAGGTAACATCAATTACAGATGTAGATTTCCAGACATAGGCAAGAACATTACTAAAACAAAATAATCAAGCCTGAAAAGTACGCGCGTTAGAAGGCAAAGGTTACATACGGACATTTAAGTTGACCGACAGTTAAGCTATCTGAACGGAACCGTTCAGAATATCTGACAGGTCAAGCGAGGATGCTCCGGGAGAACCTTCCTTTTGACGCGCTTTTTTTGTACCCATTTTCGGGCGACCAAGAGCACGCAGGGATTAGTTCCTATTCAATGTGGCCTTTGCCTTCCGCGACCAGGCGGAAAGGACAAGATCATGAAATATTACAAGACAGGGAACAAGAATCGTCAGACTTATACCTATGTAGGATTGGACGGCAGGAAAGAGACACTGGTGCCGGGCGAGAACGGCATCACGGAGGAATTTATCCTGGCGCTGCACAGGATGGACGATAACGAGGTCTACAACAATAACAAGAACCGCAAGCCTCCTGTGCAGGAATGGGAGAAGGAGGGTATTGAGGACTGGAAGAGGCGGCATCCGAACGAGGAGCTGCCGGAGCGGTATAACGTGACGCTGGACATGCTGACGGACACAGATGATTCGGACTGTATCGGAGATAAGGGTGCTGTACTCTTGGAGATGACTGCAGAGGAAGAAGTTCCTGCAGATGTGGAGCGGCTCCGGGAAGTGGTGGAGCTGTTGACTGCCGATCAAAAAGAGCTGTACCGGCGGGTTGTGCTGGAGGGTATGTCTCTTGAGGATGCTGGCAAAGAGATGGGGTTAACCAGTAATGCTGTGAAATGCAGGATGAGACGTATACGGGAGTTCATAAAGAAGAGTTTTTGAAAAAAATTATTTTTTTATGATACGCGACACCTTTTGGAGATTTTCATTGCCTAAGACTTAGAGGGGCAAATAAATCCCTCCCGTAAGCACAGCGTCCCTGGTTTCAACAGGTGTGAGGCTGGGGGCGTTGCCAGGAAGAAAGGAGAACCAGACGAATGAGCAATACCCAGATGAGAAGACCGAAGAAGAAAAAAACAAAATATGAAAAGCCCTGGCTTAATGCCGAGGGATATCACGATCTTACAGCGTATCTGGCTTTGAGAAGCATAGAGAAGGTAGATACCCGGAGGCATTACAGCTGAAATACAACAAAATAACCGGATGAAGAATCCCGCCATTTCTCAGAGAGATCTGAACGTTGGCGTAAAACAGGGAAGTGCAGAAAGGAGGCGCAGACTGTGAGGAACAGGAAAGTGCAGCGAGAGATGCGCAGGACTGTCGGGAGGGAAGAAAAGCTCGACCTTCACGACTATTGTGGAATCAAGGATCCTACTCCTTATGAAGCGGTGAAGGAAATGATCCGCGCAGATAAGGAAATGAGAAGGATAGCTAAAGCACATGCCCGTGCAGCTATGGCAGCGAGAGCGGCTATAAAATAGCTCAGTTGGAATTGATTCAGACTGCAGACCGGTTCTGCAGAGAAGGGAGAACACATTGATCAGAAGAAAGAATATTTTCGTCTGCTCTCCGTACCGTGGACACGGAGACACACCGGAGGCGGTAAAGGAGGACAGGCTTCGTAACGTAAGGTTGGCGCGGGCGGCCTGCAGATACATACTTGGATGCGGCCACTATCCATATGCTCCCCATCTTTACTTTACCCACTTTCTAAACGATTCAGATCCCGATGAAAGGGATCTGGGAATGCAGTTAGGGAGGAGCTGGCTTAAGCAGTGCGACGAGCTCTGGGTGATTGGCTATCGGGTCAGCGAGGGAATGAAGGCGGAAATCGTTATGGCCAAGAAGCTCGGCATTCCGGTTAAGCATTACGTTTATAAGCGGACTCCGGAAGAAAGGCTCCTGGATGCAATCTTACGCCCGGAGATCCAGTACCACGAGATGGATTGGAAGAGCCTGCAAAAACAGGACTTAGCCAATAGATACTATCAAAATTATACGAGGAGGACTTTATTATGAGCAAGAAAAACAGAGCGCAGCACAATGTATCCCGCCGTCATGGCGACCGCAATGTTCAGACCCGTTACTCCGGGAAACACCAGGAGCAGCATATGGAACACAGCTGTGGAGGAGCCTGTAAAGGAGCCGGTGTGAGCGAGGTTCGTGAAATCGGCGGTCTTACCTTCATCCCGAAGGTGAAGGTAACCATCAAAATCGGTGAGCTTCATCTCCACGGGGATGAACACATGGAGACCTTCAATTTCCATAACGGATGTATGGCGACCGTGCTGCATGGCACTGGCGATACCGAGATGGAAATTGAAGGCGAGACGGAGGTTGACTACGAGGATGAGGAAGATGATGAAGATGAGGAGGACGAGTATGGCGAAGAGTGAGAATAGCAGGATGGTTCCGGTGGATCTGGGAGTCCTTAATCGTGGACTTATGACAGCCTTCCAGGGCGTTGCTATGATCTTTAGCAGCCTTGGCGCTTCGGAGGCAGCAGAGGAAATTACAGCGGCGGCCAAGGATAAGTCTGTGATGGGACAGGAGCTGGCGGGTGGCTATCATCCTCCTGTGGAAGAAGAGGAACTTCCGTTTGACGCGAAAGGATACGGAGAGACTGCCAACACTGAGAATGTTGGGGAGCCGAGCACAGCAGAGCCGGACAAGCCTGCGGAGGACAAGCTCACAGAGAAGCCGATGCCATCCGTCACTATCGATGACATCACCAAGGTCATTGTGGCGAAGATCAAAAAGAAGCGGGACAACAACGCCAGGATCGGCTCTCTTCTGAAGACTTACGGAGTGGACAAGGTCAGCGGCCTGCCGCCTGAGAAGTACGAGGCATTCCTGACCGACATCTCCCAGCTCTAAGGAGGTGGCCGGGATGCCGGGGAAACACGCGGTACTGTCCGCGTCCTCATCCAAGCAGTGGCTGCACTGCCCGCCCTCCGCCCGCCTGCAGGAGAACTTCCCCAATGAATCGTCGGTGTACGCGGAGGAAGGCACCTGGGCGCATGAACTGTGCGAGTACAAGGTAAAGAAGTACCTGCATGAGAGGAAGAAGCGCCCGCAGTCGGAATTCTTCACAGAGGAGATCGAGCAGGCCACTGATATCTATGCCGAGTTTGTCATTTCCATCATCGAGGGGATGAAGCGGAACGGTGTGGAGCCTCTCTGCTTTGTGGAGGAGCGGCTGGACTTTTCCAATATCGTGCCAGAGGGTTTTGGTACTGGTGACATGATCATCTTGGGGAAGGACGAGCAGGGATGCGGCCTGATTCATATCTGTGACTACAAAAACGGCAGAGGCGTGTTTGTGGATGCCCACGAGAACAGCCAGATGATGCTCTATGCCACAGGAGCATTAAATGCCTACGGTTACATCTATGAGATTGAGACTGTACGCATGAGCATCATCCAGCCGAGGCTTGAGAACATCTCCACATTCGAGATGAGTGCCGATGACCTCCGTGCCTGGGGCGAGAGCATCAAGCCTATCGCACAGATGGCTTTCGAGGGAAAAGGCGAGCAGCATCCGGGAGATTGGTGCCGGTTCTGCCGGGCAAAATCGGTCTGCAAAGCCTGCATGGAAGAAGCGCTGGCGCTTGCTAGGGAGGAATTCCTTGACCTGGACGGCGGTGCGCTGAGTGAGTCGCCGGATGGTTCTGCGGATGGGACAGCTGAAGAAACGGATGCCACAGCTCCTTATAATGCGGATACTTCCACACCTGTGTTCAAGGCTCCCGGACTCGTGTCTTTCGCAGAGCTGGTCAAAGTCCTGCCGACCTTAAACCGCATCTCTTCCTGGATCGAGTCCGTGTTTGCTTTTGTATCCGGGGAGGCCATTAACCATGGCGTGCCGGTGGAGGGGTACAAGGTCGTGGAGGGGCGCAGCAAGCGGGTCTTCACTGACACCAAAGCGGTCATCAAGGCAGCAGAGTCCGAGGGTTACACGGATATCTATAAGCAGGAGCTTCTGACCCTCACGGAATTTGAAAAGATGATGGGAAAGAAGAAGTTCGCGGAGATCCTGGGAGAGTATGTGACGAAGCCTCCCGGCAAGCTGGCTTTAGTTCCAGAATCCGACCCCAGGCCGGCGGTGGATCTGAGCGCGGCAGTGGATGAATTTGAGGCGCTGGAATAATGGAGGCGCGGGAAGGCGATGAGAATGATGATAAGGAACAGGGACAGTCCTGCAGGCGTATAAGGGCGCATAATTATGTGTCAGTATGCGCCTTATATTTTACACAATAATCCAACATGACAGGCCGACAAAAGACTTGATACAACAGACTGACACATCTGTCAAGGCCGTCAGAGTTATCAGCATAACAATTTATGGAGGTAATTTCATGGCAAATCAGAAGAATTTCAGCGCGACGAAGATGGTGATTCCCTGCCGCATTTCCTTTGCGAACATCTGGGAACCCAAGGCAATCAACGGCGGTGACGAGAAGTATTCCGTGTCCTGCCTGATCCCCAAGAGCGACAAGAAGACTATCGCCCATATCCAGAAGGCGATCGAGGCGGCAAAGGAGGATGGCAAGACCCGCAAGTGGGGTGGCAAGATCCCGCCAAATCTGAAGCTTCCTCTGCGCGATGGAGATATCGACCGCCCGGATGATGAGAACTACGAGGAGTGCTTCTTCATCAATGCCACAAGCAAGGATGCGCCCCAGGTGGTAGACCGCAAGGTCAATCCGATCCTGGATCCGATGATGGTCTACTCCGGCTGCTACTGCAACGTGTCTGTTAATTTTTACGCTTTTAACGCCAACGGCAACCGTGGCGTGGCTGCCGGCCTTGGCAACATCCAGTTCGTAAAGGATGGCGAGCGCCTCTCAGGCAAGGCTTCTGCGGATGCGGACTTCAATGCCCTTGTGGATGATGACGAGGACGTGCTGGGGGATGACGTTCCCGACTATCTGAGGTAATTCGGTTTCATGACAGTGTGATAAACTCAATAATTTTCTGGGAGGATGGGGAAGCCTGTCCTCCCTCTTTACATAGATGATTGACGGAGGTGATGAGCGTTTGGAAAAAGAGAGAAAAACAAGAACCCTGTCCATTGATCTGGAGACCTACTCCGATGTGGACCTGGGTAAATGCGGTCTGTACCGGTACGTGGAGGGAGATTTTCATATCCTGCTGTTTGCTTACGCTTTTGACGATGAGGAGGTAACCGTGATCGATATGGCTCAAGGTGAGCAGATCCCGCAGGAGGTATTGGCTGCGATTGATGACCCTGAGATTATAAAGGCTGCCTGGAACGCACAGTTTGAAAGGACATGTATCGGGAAGTACCTGGGGCGCAGGCTGTCCCCGGTAGGGTGGAGATGCTCTATGGTCCATGCGGCTTCGCTATCCCTTCCTCTGGCCCTTAAGAACGCTGCCAAGGTGCTGAAGACCGGTGAACAGAAGGACCGGGCGGGAGAAAATCTGATCAAATATTTTTCGGTTCCCTGTAAGCCGACAAAATCCAACGGCGGCAGGACCAGGAACCTTCCGGAGCATAACCCGGAGGGCTGGCAGCAGTTTAAAGATTACTGTGCCCAGGACGTGCGCACAGAGCGTGACATCCGAAAGGTGCTGGAGCGGTTCCCCATGCCGGATAAGGAATGGGCTTTCTACCACATGGACCAGCGGATTAATGACCGGGGAGTCCGGATCGATACGGAACTAGTCCATCAGGCCATTGCCTGCGACCTGATGCTTTCGGATGAGATGAGCAGACGGGCTTATGAGCTGACCGGCCTTGAGAATCCGAATTCAGTATCACAGCTGAAGTCTTGGCTGGAAGAACGGGGCATCCCTGTGGAGTCTCTCGGAAAGAAGGATGTGGTGACCATGATCACTGACCTTGACAAGAACAGCTGTGACCAAGAAGCAATTGATATGCTAAGGCTCCGGCTTCAGATGGCGAAGAGTTCTGTGAAGAAATACCAGGCGGCGGAACGGTGCGTCTGTGCCGATGGCCGCGCCAGAGGGCTGTTTCAGTTCTACGGCGCGAACCGCACAGGCCGCTTTTCCGGCCGCCATATCCAGCTACAGAACCTTCCTCAGAACCATATCTCCACGCTGGATGAGGCGCGGGAGCTTGTGAAGATGGGTGAGATTAAAATGCTGGAATCCATCTACGGAAACGTGCCGGACATCCTCTCCCAGCTTATCCGCACCATGCTGGTGCCAAAGGAGGGCTGTGAGTTCATCGTGGCGGACTTTTCTGCGATTGAGGCCCGCGTGCTTGCGTGGCTTGCCGGGGAGGAATGGGTGCTGGACGCCTTCCGAAAAGGACAGGATCTGTATTGTACTGTTGCATCCCAGATGTTCCATGTCCCGGTAGTTAAGCACGGTATCAACGGCGAGCTTCGCCAGAAGGGGAAAATAGCAACTTTAGCGTGTGGCTATCAAGGGGGAGCAGGTGCCCTGATCTCGATGGGTGCCCTTTCCATGGGATTAAAGGAAGAGGAACTTCCAGACATCATTGATTCATGGAGAGAAGCAAATTCAAAGATTGTACGGTTCTGGTGGGATATGGAAAGAGCCGCCGTTGATACGGTTAAAACACATGAGGAACACACGGCAGGCAGGGTCAAGTTCCAGTATTACAGCGGGACGCTCTGGATGATCCTTCCGAGTGGCAGGAAACTCGCCTACCTGAAACCGAAGCTGATGCCAAACCGCTTCGGACGTATGAGCCTGACCTTTGAGGGTGTGGGTAACATAGCCGGATCTGGCGGATGGTCCCGGCAGGAGACATATGGTGGAAAACTTGTGGAAAACTGCGTGGCCGAAGGGACTCTCGTGATGACAGATAGAGGATTAGTTTCAATAGAAAATATCAGAGAGGATGATCTGATTTGGGATGGAGTTGAGTGGGTTTCCCACGAAGGACTGATCAATAAAGGAATACAGAATACGGTTTCTATTGGCGGTATCCGTCTTACTCCTGACCATAAGATTCTTACGGAGGAAGGATGGGTAAAAAGTGTCGAAGCTGATCGATTTAACTGGGCAGATGTTTCATTACCTTACGGTTCTGGAACGGACGGAAAATACAAAAGACGGGAAAGCACAATGGTTGTGCCAGTGCATTTGCGGGAAGAAAACTGTGGTGGCAGCATCGGATTTAAAGAGGAAACGATACCCGACAAAGTCATGCGGATGTATGAGCGCAAAATTGATATCCAAAGCGAAATCCACACATGGGATGACTCACCATCCGGCATTTGGTGTGTGGCATTCCATGAAGCAAAGATGCATGGATCGGAATCATCCGGCCTATCACAACTACGGCGGACGTGGTATAACGGTCTGCCAGGAGTGGGCAGAAAGCTTCGAAAGATTCTGGGAAGATATGGGGCCAACTTATCAGAAAGGACTGGAACTGGATCGCATCAACAACGAGGAGGGTTATTATCCCGGAAATTGCCGATGGGTAAGCAGGAAAATCAACTCCAGGAACAAGCGGGACAGCCGGTTGGTAGATTCTCCCTTTGGGAGAATAACAGTGGCAGAGCTTTCCGAAAAAACAGGTATTGGTGTAACAACGCTCCTTTACAGGCTGGATCACAGCTGGCCGATCGAATTACTGTGCATCCCACCAGACGTAAAGAACAAGTCTACGACATCAGGAATTGTGGTCCGAGGCACAGGTTTGCAGTATACGATAAAGAATCCGGAAAACTACGCATCGTGAGTAATTGCACCCAGGCAACCGCACGGGATATCCTGGCGGAAGCCATGTGGAGGCTGGAAAAGGCCGGATTTGCGATCATCGCCCATGTGCATGATGAGGTGATCATTGAGGCATCGGCCGGCCAGCATACGGTGGACGGGGTTTGCAAGATCATGTCACAGAACCCATCATGGTGTCCGGAGTGCCCGCTAGCGGCCGCAGGTTATCTTGCCCCTTCCTACTACTTCAAAGATTAAGGGGGATCGGTATGCCGCACGTATTGAAACTGAAGGACGGAAAATTCCTTACAGCGTTTGCCATCGAAGATGTGCTGGACGCTGTCGAGGAGTATGCCGGGGACGAGGTAAGGCGTTATCTGGCGGAGAACCTCACAGACACAGCAGCTTTGGAACAAGAGCTGGATGAGACTTACAAGGAACATGAAAAGGAGCTGGAGCAGCTGACAGATTACCAGAGGTCAGTTCTGTGTGATATTCAGGAGGAGGCGGACGCGCTGGATGAACTGTTGGACGCTCCCAGGCTTGACAGAAAGAAACTGAAAAAAACAGCAAACAGCATCTGGCTGATGTGCAACCGGGAATTGTGATCTTTCTGCGGTGCATCAGCCTTTTTTATGACAGGAAACGCTGAGAGAAGGAGGAAGATTGCGATGATGGGAATGAGTGTTGCAGCAAAAAATGAGATTTATGAGGAGGGGACTGTACAAGAGAATAACAAGATCGGAGATTCGTTTAACATGGAGGCGGATAACGCAGAGGATAAGGCGGACGATACTGAACCAGTCTGCAGGGCGCATCCGGATTGCCATGCCTGGAAGAACGGAAGGTGTATCGCACTTACGGATACGGACTTTGGCACACGCGGCTGTCCATTCTACAAGAACCGTGACCAGAACGAATGGGAGCAGCAGGATGCGCTGGAGCGGCTTATAGATAAGGGGCGTATGGATTTGATTGAGAAGTATAAGGTTCCCCTTCTTAAACTTGGTGTCCTGCCTGATGAAGAGGAAATCAACAGTAGCTCCGGTAGCCTGGAGGATCCCTATATTGATCAGATTGCGGCTGAGTTAGATCAGTATTCCGAGCAGTGCATGGATGAGCTTTTGGAAAAACGGGATGCCAGTGGAGTGGTGAATACCACAGAAGAATACAGCGAGGAGGGATGGGATGACTAAGCTTAATCAGCCGATTGTCGGGAGAAGCATTGCTTCCGTTCAGTCAGGCTGGATGGATGACAATTATCAGGAGCTGGTCATTGCCATTATCAAACAGGCGGAGAGGGACTATGAAAGGGTTCTGCTTCGCCTGTTTTTACGTCTGGCCGGAGCCAAAAGGGTGGAGCTTTTGAAGGAAAAAGCAGAGCTGGAGGGGTTCTTCCGCTCTTCCTGGTATCAGACCCTGACGGATGTGGATGGGGACAAGCTGATAGGGCTTGCGAGGTTAAACGCTATAGAAAATGCGAAGGCGGCTATCCGCAGGAAGCAAAAGAAGAAGCTGAAGGAAATGGAGCATGCAGATAAGGCAAATATACGCCGGTGACGCATAATTATGCGCCGATGATGGCGGCAGTGAGGCGACAGCGAAGTAATAGGAATAAGCGCACATGTAGGTGCAGAAGGGAGTTTTTTATGAAAACAGGCAGACCACTGAACGAGGTAATGATGGAGCTGAACCGTCAGAACCAGATGAAGAAGGACTATATCGGCTCGGCACAGGCGCTTCGTTTATTTGACGATGGGCAGACCTTTGAGATCGGTTCCGCGAGCGGCACTCAGAGGCTTGGCACCACCCGGCTATTTCACAGGCAGGTAGCGTCAGCCCTTGGCATCCCGGCAAAGTATTATGACCTGATGCAGACACAGAAGCCGGAGCTTCTGGCACAGAACGTGAACGCATGGTTTTCCGACCGGGACAACAGCTACATGATCCGTACCATGGATTACGGTACCGGGCGAGTGGCAAGGGCGCTTCTCTCCGACCGGTACCGCCGCATTGACAACATGGAGATCGCATCGGCAGTGCTTCCGCTTTTCGCCGGTTCTGATCAGTACGAAGTGGTTTCGTCAGAAGTGACAGAGGATCGCATGTATTTAAAAATTCTGAGCCGTAGGCTTGAAATGGAGGTGGTTCCCGGTGATTACGTGCAGGCCGGCGTGGTGATCTCAAATTCTGAAGTGGGCCTTGGTTCTGTGAACGTGCAGCCGCTTGTGTACCGTTTGGTCTGTTCAAATGGACTCATTGTAAACGACATGGGTGAGCGCAAGAACCACGTGGGACGCGCGGCCAAGGCGGTGGAGGACAGCTTCCATATCTACTCGGATGAGACCATGGAAGCAGAGGACAAGGCATTTCTTTTGAAGCTCCGTGACGTGACCATGGCCGCCATCGAGGAGGGACGGTTTGCACAGGTGGTAGGAAAGCTGAAGGAGTCTGCGGGGATTCCGATTACAGGTAAGGTGACGGAAGTGGTAGAGCTGACCGGCAAAACCTATGGCTTCAATACTGATGAGCAGGACAGCATCCTGCGGTACCTGATTTCCGGCGGCGATCTCAGCAAGTACGGACTTTCTAATGCCATCACAAGAGCAAGCCAGGATGTAGAGTCCTACGACCGGGCTACGGCTTTGGAAGGCATCGGATGGCAGGTGGCGGCGATGCCGGCCACGCAGTGGAAGGAGCTGAATGGGTAATGGGGGCAATGGAGAAGATCAGGGAGAGCATCCAGAAGTCTCCCTCTATACACGAACGCTATCCCTTCCGATGGGTGGACAAAAGGGAGGAACCTAGCCGGCTTATTACGTGTTCCCGTGGGTATCCCGACCCGACTGCGGATGCCGCAATCGCCAATGTAATGCGTGAGGAAAAGCGCAAGAGGAAAGAGGCACTGATGGCGAAGCTTCGGGAAAAGCAGTGTGAGCAAGAGATAGTGAAGGAACTTGAAAAAGAGCACCGGAGGGAATGTAGAAAACAGTTGAAGCAGGGAAAGGAGGCTGGGGATGCGTGAATATGTCGTTGAAAATGAGTTTGTCAAGGCCGTGAAGAAGGCGGGAGGTGTGGCGTATAAGCTGACCTCTCAGACTACCAATGGACTGCCGGATCGTCTGGTCTTGTTCTTCCCGGCTAAGACTGTATTTGTGGAGTTGAAGGCGCCGGGAAGGGTGCTGCGGCCGCTGCAAAGGAAGCGCAGATACCAGCTCCAGAAGCTGGGTTTTCCAGTCCTCTGCATCGACAGGCTTTCACAGATTGGACCGGCGATACAGGCCATCCTTGACTGGGATCCGGGAGAGCCATTTCCGGAAGGAGTCGGTGCTGCGGTACCGGAGCTTGATATATCTGATCTCCCCACGATTCCCGGAGCGGCAGAGTCCCTGGCTGATCTGGAGGATTTTGGAGAAAACCTGGAACCGGAAGACCCGTCCGAGCTGGCGTTTTTTTTTAATTTGGATAATGCTGGTGCTGATACAGATGGCGAGGCTGCGGCTGCCGATCCTGCCGCCAGAAAGCGGGGTGGCGGCCTATGATCTTTAAACCACACGACTACCAGAGCTATTGCATTGAGTATATCAAGACACACCCGATTGCGGCGCTCCTGCTCGATATGGGACTTGGCAAGACGGTAATAACCCTGACCGCCATCCGTGACCTGATGCTTGACACCTGCGAGGTAAACAAGGTGCTGGTGATCGCACCTCTTCGTGTAGCCCGTGATACCTGGCCGGCAGAGGTGGAGAAATGGGATCATCTGAAGGACATGGATGTGTCCGTCATCGTTGGGACACAGAAGGAGCGGCTTGCCGCTATCAACCACAACGCTCTCATCTACGTCATTAACCGGGAAAATGTGAAGTTCCTGGTGGAGCATTATGAGAAGAACGGGATGCACTGGGACTTTGACTGCATTGTCATCGATGAGCTGTCATCTTTTAAGAACCATCAGTCACAGAGGTTCAAATGGCTGCGGAAGGTACGTCCCTTCGTAAAGCGGTGGATTGGCCTGACCGGTACGCCAACATCCAATGGTCTCATGGACCTGTGGGCAGAGATTGGAATCCTGGACGGCGGTGAACGGCTCGGACGCTTTATCGGCAGATACCGAGAGGCTTACTTTAAAGCCGGCTCCATGAATCCGCAGACTGGCGTGGTGTTCCAGTATGTTCCAAGACCCGGAGCCGAGGAGCAGATCTACGAGCGGATTTCTGACATCACCATCTCCATGAAGGCCATGGATTATCTGAAAATGCCGGACTGTATCTACACACAGCACTATGTGGAGATGGATAAGCGGGAGCGTGAGTATTATGACAGGTTAAGACGCGACCTAATCATCCCCTTAGAGGACGCAGACATTGACGCGGCGAACGCTGCCAGCCTGACCGGGAAGCTCCTGCAGATGGCAAACGGTGCTGTGTACGATGAGAACAGCAACGCCAGACACATCCATGAGCGAAAGCTGGATGCGCTGGAGGATCTCATAGAAGCCGCCAACGGCCAGCCGGTGCTGA
>ERZ1090864.1171-NODE-1174-length-12638-cov-15.896607_pt1 | contig 12638 bp, 11 predicted proteins | sample MGYA00478479_ERZ1090864 | MGnify/ENA primary metagenome ERZ1090864 (study PRJEB33644, sample SAMEA5815743) | chicken gut metagenome | biome: Chicken; feature: Gastrointestinal Tract; material: Caecum | place: Ireland | collected 2019-01-01 | study: A study of... | reverse complement strand
GATTAGCTGCAGTCTCGTGGGCTCGGAGATGTGTATAAGAGACAGGTGTTTGAAATATTCCATCTGATTTTTCTTCTATCGCTTCAATACACCATCCTGATACGTCTTTTCCCAAATCAGAATATCTCTGCAGACTTATAGTTGGATATTCTAATACGTTTTTGGCAATCACAATTTCGTCATCAAATCTTGTGGCCACTCCATCAATCCCCAGATAATTTAATAATTCCGTCTGCTCAAACAAAACCCATAGAGCAATCGTAAGATCATCTGTTGTGTTTAACAGGGGACTATTCGTATAGTCCGGCACAACAATTTTATAACCGCCGTTAATTGACTCACATATAAACACAGAAAAACCAATTTCTATTTTATACCCATCCCTTATCTTATTAGGAGGAATGGACTGTATAGCTCTGAATAGAACCTGTGCTTGTGAAATTAAAAAGTTATCTGCTTTAATACAAAACTTAATTCCATTGATAATTTTACTATGTGTTTCCATTATTTAACCTCTCCAGTATCGCTTTTTTTATAGCACTCCGGCCAATCTCATCCCTTCGAATCAACTCCATTCTCACTTCATCTGAAATTGGTCCATATTTAGAATGCCCATACCATTCACTAATAGGTTTAGCTCCTTTAGAAGCATTTGTTGCCCTCCCAAGCCCTATAAAATTTTCCGGAGTATTTGCCACATCGATTTGATCTTGTAGGCTTAACATATCAAAGCCTGGCTGCTCCGTTATTTCTTTAAGTGGCATAATATGATCCGCTTCGAGTTTTTCAACTTCATATCCATAAACTGGATCAACTTTTTTTCCAGTTTTTTTATTTATCATATCTCGTATTTTGGGAGAAGGAGATGCTTTACGTATAGCTCTATAAGCCTCACTCGCATTATGCACCAATACAAAGAGTCCACCCACATAATATGTATGGAAATCCTTAACCTGGAAGTTATACACTGTTTGCGGCTCATCCAGATATTCCGTCCGTGTATTTTCAACCACGAGTATATTTCCATGTACATCAATCAGAGGATCTCCAATCAAAAGGCTGCCTGCATCTACAAATCCGCGCTCCTTCACATAGAAGGGATGTGTTTCTGTGGTAATGATCTCTTCCCCATTGATAACCAAATGGATCAGCTTATCTGTCCGCCGTATGTAAGTTTCCAGGACAGTTTTTTCTTCTGTCTCAAATGTGTCTGCGTTCGTCGAGATCACTTTATCCCCGACACGGATATTCTCAATCGCAGTCAGGCCGGACGCCGTCAGAACCATTGTCCCTGCCACAAAGCATAACGGACCGTAGGCGTTCTCATAGAGTCCCTTTATACCACCCAGGCTGAAGACCGCCAGCGCGCCTGCCCCGAATTGGAACGCATTATAGAGACTGTTTGAGTGAAGCTGCTGATTAAATGCAGTAAATGCATTATCCGGTGCGAATAGCCCTGCTCCCCATGCCAGCAGGTCAAACGTCCCCATCCCAAGTGATATTGTGCCGGATATTTTTGCCAGTTTTTCAAGTCTTCCTAGCGCCTCACACGTAGTCCCCAGCTTTCCTAACGCTCCCAGAGCCTCTCCCGCGCCTCCAATTCCGCCAAACAAAGCTCCTGTCAGCGCTCCCATGAAGGCTCCGTCTTCAAAGCCTTCAAAAAATGATCCCCCCGCTGCCAAACTGGAGATTCCGCCCATAAGGCCTCCTGTCAATGCTCCTGTAAGCAATCCTTTTGCAGCTCCGAGAATAATTGCCGCGAATGGTCCTCCAACACCCGTGCAGATCAGAACAACCGCGGCCACTGCTAATACAATTGTTACGACAAATTTCCAATGTTCTTTGCACCATTCCCCCGCCGCCGCAAATCCATCACAAATCTTTTCCCACAGATTCTTCTCGCAGTCTGGTTTCAGATAATTGTATTTGTCATAAAACTCGTCCTTGTTCCGATTGATTACTTCCGCCGCGTCACCGTCTATCCGTACCGCGTCAGCTATAAAATTATCCACATTCTGCCTGAGTGTTTCCAGGGAATCAAGTTTCTGCTACTGGAGCTGGGTAGAGCTCTGGACAGAACGAATGACGTCATCCAGGTCACATACGCTCTTATTTACATTCAGCGTCTTGGACTTTAATGAAAAAAGCTCTGTCTGATAATCGCTTACACTCTTTTTTGCCCCCTCCAGCAGGGAGGACATCTGATTCATTTTACCTGCATATAATGTAATTGTAGCCATTAAACTTTATCCCCCGCAAATACTCTGCTCCTCACACAGCTTCCTGCATCTTCCTCCTGTAATACTCCATGTCATAAGACGCATTTGTTTTTATGCGCCGCCACTCTGCCAGGTCCGCCTGAGTGGAACTGATCTGGCTTTTTATATTCTGCAGCTGGTTTTCTGCTGCCCTCAGCTGCGAATTCAGATCGGAAATTTTTGCATTTAATGTGTTTTTTCTTGTATTTAATGTGCTCATCACATCTGACAATGTGCTTTTGGTCCTGGCTGTTTCATCTCCATACACTTGAGTGAGGTTCTTGCTTACCACATTGCTGGATACAGCCATGCCGATAAAATTAGCGGAAGCGTCATCTGTTTTGCTCATGACCGAGGCGAACTTACTGTTCAGGCCATCTTCATGCCGCACGACCTGGACCATTTGTTCATAAGCATTTTCATGATCCTTAATGTCTGTTTTGAGCTGATTAATACGGTTAACCGTATTCTGCTGCTGTATTCTCAGATCATTCAGCTTGTTCTGACAGCTGTTAATTTCAGAACACGCGTTATAATAACGGTTCCGTGCATTATTATAATAATATTCGTAACTCATCTTCATCCCTCCGCACTGGAAACAATGACCCTGTCCAAAATGAAAGCGGGTACTTACATATCAGCAATCCCCGCATCGCCATCAGCAAATTAGCTATAATTATAATGCAATTCTTTAGTTAAATTGTAAGATATATCCATTTTCGCGTCAAGTATCTTTTCTGTCTTTGATAACGTCTTTTACAACAGCCCTTTCTCTATCTGCGTACATAGAAAAAGCCTGAAAATGAAGCTGCTCATCAGATGTGAGTTCTTCACTTTCAGGCTTTCTTCAGATTTTATGATTGCCGGATCAGCATTCTATTTTTCTTAACAGCCTCCCGCTGTCACATTCTTACTCCTGCGGACCTGCTGCAACGAGTGCTTTTCCAAGCTCATTGCTCTCGTATTTCTTGAAGTTCTTAATGAATCTTCCCGCAAGATCTTTTGCCTTTGTCTCCCACTCGGAAGCGTCAGCATAGGTGTCTCTCGGGTCAAGGATCGCCGGATCAACTCCCGGAAGCTCTGTCGGCACTTCGAAGTTGAAGTACGGGATCTTCTTTGTGGCCGCTTTCTCGATGGAACCGTCAAGGATCGCGTCGATGATGCCGCGTGTATCTTTGATGGAGATACGCTTGCCTGTACCATTCCATCCTGTATTCACGAGGTAAGCCTTTGCTCCGCTCTCTTTCATTCTCTTGACAAGCTCCTCTGCATATTTTGTCGGATGCAGTTCAAGGAATGCCTGTCCGAAACATGCGGAGAAGGTCGGTGTCGGCTCTGTGATGCCGCGCTCTGTTCCTGCCAGCTTAGCTGTGAATCCGGACAGGAAGTAGTACTCTGTCTGCTCCGGCGTCAGTACAGATACCGGCGGAAGTACGCCGAACGCGTCAGCAGACAGGAAGATCACATTCTTCGCTGCCGGAGCCGCGGATACCGGGCGCACGATCTTCTCGATGTGGTCGATCGGGTAAGATACACGTGTATTCTCTGTCACGCTCTTATCTGTAAAGTCGATCTTTCCGTTTTCGTCAAGTGTCACGTTCTCAAGAAGCGCGTTTCTCTTGATCGCGTTATAGATATCCGGCTCGGAATCTTTGTCCAGGTCGATAACCTTCGCATAGCAGCCGCCCTCGAAGTTGAATACTCCGTTGTCGTCCCAGCCGTGCTCGTCGTCACCGATCAGGAGTCTCTTCGGGTCTGTGGAAAGTGTTGTCTTTCCTGTTCCGGAAAGGCCGAAGAAGATCGCTGTATTCTCTCCGTTCATATCTGTGTTTGCAGAGCAGTGCATGGAAGCGATGCCCTTCAGCGGCAGATAGTAGTTCATCATGGAGAACATACCTTTCTTCATCTCTCCGCCGTACCATGTATTCACGATTACCTGCTCACGGCTTGTGATATTGAACATAACTGCAGTCTCTGAGTTCAGACCCAGCTCTTTGTAATTCTCAACTTTTGCTTTGGATGCGTTGTAAACAACGAAATCCGGCTCAAAGTTCTCGAGTTCCTCAGCAGTCGGCTTAATAAACATATTTGTAACAAAGTGAGCCTGCCATGCCACTTCCATAATAAAGCGGATCGCCATGCGTGTGTCCTTATTGGCGCCGCAGAACGCGTCTACGACAAAGAGTCTCTTATTGGAGAGCTCTTTCTTTGCGATCTCTTTCACAGCAGCCCATGCTTCCTCAGAAGCCGGATGATTGTCGTTCTTATATTCGTCAGATGTCCACCATACTGTGTCCTTGGAGTTCTCATCCATTACAATATATTTGTCTTTCGGGGAACGTCCTGTATAAATACCTGTCATAACATTGACAGCGCCAAGTTCACTTACCTGTCCTTTATCAAACCCTTCCAGATCCGGGTTTGTCTCTTCTTCAAACAATGTCTCGTAAGAAGGATTGTGAACGATTTCCGTAGTTCCTGTGATACCGTACTTAGTTAGATCAATCTTTGACATGTTACGCTCTACCTCTTTCTTTCTATATTTTTACCTGCCAGACACTCCGAAATACAGTCTGACACCGGCGTATATTTGATTATACAGAAGAATTAATAAAAAATCAATAATAATCTTTCCAAACTTTTCTATTAATTGAAAGTTAATGTTTTGATTAATTCATCTTTTGGAATTTCCCACAGGAAAGATCAGGGATTTTTGATACAAAAATGCAGGATTCAAAAACAAATCCTGCATTTTCGTTCTTATACTCCAAGAATCTCTTTTACCGTTTCCTCCATGCGGCCCGCGTCACACTCTCTTGTATGGCGGATCTGCGCGCTACATATCTCTTCGATCGCTTTGGGGATATCTGTCCCGGAAATCCTGCTCAGCTCATCGATCAAGTCAAACTCCTCTGCTGACGCATATTTTTCATCGATGGCCGTCATCACACTGTGGATAAATTTATATGGGCTTGCCGTGGAAGCCACAAGGCACTTTCTGCCGTCACCGCTGTCCCTGCGGTACTGAGCGCACACGGATGCCGCCACCGCAGTGTGCGTATCCATCACATAACCCATGCGCTCATAAGTTGTGCGGATGGCTTCTCTGCATTCCGCCTCAGTCGCGAAGCCTCCAACAAAATCTCCCAGCTTCTCCCGCATCTCAGGCGTGATCTCATATTCTCCTTTTTCCCTTAACTGTTCCATGAGCTCCGCGTTTTTCTCCGCGTCCTGCCCTGCGATCGTATAGACCAGGCGTTCCAGGTTGCTGGAGATCAGGATATCCATGGATGGAGATGATGTCAGGATGAATTCGCGGTTTCTGTCATATACTCCGGTCTGGAAGAAATCAAAGAGGACTTTGTTTTCATTGGAAGCGCAGATCAGTGTTCCGATGGGTACTCCCATCTTCTTCGCGTAGTATGCGGCAAGGATATTCCCGAAATTTCCCGTGGGCACTGTCACATTGATCTCCTCACCGGAAGTGATCTCCTCATTTTCAAGCAGTTTGGCGTAAGCGTATACATAATATACGATCTGCGGTACAAGACGTCCGATATTGATGGAATTCGCCGAGGAGAACTGATAGCCTGCCCTAGCAAGCTCTTTTTCCAGATCTTTGTCCTCAAACATCTCTTTTACGCCGCTCTGCGCATTATCAAAATTGCCGTGAATGGCTACAACAGAAGTATTCTCTCCCTTCTGCGTTACCATCTGGAGTTCCTGGATCCGGCTTACGCCGCCCTTGGGATAGAACACGATGATCTTTGTCCCCGGTACATCCGCAAACCCGGCGAGCGCGGCTTTTCCTGTGTCTCCCGATGTGGCGGCCAGGATAACGATCTCTTTTGTGACCTGATTTTTCTTTGCCGCGGTGGTGAGCAGGTGCGGAAGGATGGAGAGAGCCATATCTTTAAATGCGATGGTGGCTCCGTGGAATAACTCCAGATGATAAATGTCTCCCACCTTGACCAGCGGAGCGATCACTTCCGTATCAAACTTTGAGTCGTACGCGCTGTTGATACAGTGTCTCAGCTCTTCCTCTGTAAAATCTGTAAGAAACTGACTCATCACTTCATAGGCTGTCTCCTGATAAGACATGCCTTTCAGCTCTTCCATCGACACATCCAGCTTGGGGATATACTCCGGAACGAACAGCCCCCCATCGTTGGCAAGCCCTTTCAGGATCGCCTGGGACGCAGTCACTTTTTTTTCTGCATTTCTTGTACTGTTGTATAACAAATTCATCCTTTTACCCTCTTTAATTCTTTTCGGTTTACTATTTTTCCTGATACCAGAATGCCCTGCCCGACAGGCCACTATCTGCTGCTGCGTATTCATATATTGAGCAACACCAGACAGGTTTCCCCTTACTTTTTCTTGCTGTTTGTATAATTGACCAGACCGCCCGCCGCGATCAGTTTCTGCATGAATTCCGGGAAAGGCTGTCCCTGAAATTCAGTCCCTTTCGTGCGGTTATAGATCTTTCCGGTGTCAAAATCCACCTCGACCTCGTCCCCTGAATCAATCCCTTTCGCAGCCTCAGGGCACTCGATGATGGGAAGCCCGATATTGATCGCATTGCGGTAGAAGATCCTTGCAAATGTCTCTGCAATGATACAGCTCACGCCCGCCGTCTTCAGACAGAGCGGAGCATGCTCTCTGGAAGAGCCGCAGCCGAAGTTCTTGTTCGCCACGATCAGATCGCCCGGCTGGACTTTTTTCACGAAATCCGGGTCAATATCCGCCATAGCATGGCTGGCAAGCTCTTTTGCGTCAAAAGAATTCAGGTATCTTGCGGGGATGATCACGTCCGTGTCCACATTGTCCCCATATTTAAAAACATGTCCTTTTGCCCTCATCTACTTATCCCCCGCTTTCTCTGTGCTTTCCTGCTCCGTGTCCGCTCCGATCTTCTCGGGGTTCGCGATATATCCCGCGATCGCGCTTGCCGCCGCCACTTCCGGCGACGCCAGGTAGATCAGGGAATCCACATGCCCCATACGCCCCACAAAGTTGCGGTTCGTTGTTGATACACATTTCTCTCCGGCTGCCATGACGCCCATATGGCCTCCCATGCAGGGACCGCAGCTCGGCGTGTTCACCGCGCAGCCCGCGTCGACAAAGAGCTCCATAAGACCTTCTTTGATACATTCTTTGTAGATCTTCTGTGTGGAAGGCACCACCATAACGCGAACATCCGGATGTACGGTATGCCCTTTCAGGATCGCTGCCGCTTTTCTCATATCTTCCATACGGCCGTTTGTACAGGAACCAATGACAACCTGGTCGATCTTGACCGGCTCCATTGCTTCCACCTCGTCGATGGTCTTTGCATTACCCGGAAGATGGGGAAACGCCACAGTCGGACGGACTTCCGACAGATCAATGGTGATGACTTCGTCATACTGCGCGTCTTCATCCGCCTCATATATCGTATACGGTTTCTTTGAATGCTCCTTTATGTAGGCCAGCGTCTGATCATCCACCGGGAATATCCCATTCTTCGCTCCCGCCTCGATCGCCATGTTCGCCATGGTAAAGCGGTCGTCCATGGACAAGTTCGCAACGCCGTCGCCTGTAAACTCCATTGACTTATACAGAGCGCCGTCCACGCCGATCTTTCCGATGATGTGGATGATGACATCCTTGCCGCTTACATATTTCCCCGGCTTTCCCGTCAGCACGAACTTGATCGCGCTGGGCACTTTGAACCAGATATCGCCGGTGGCCATACCTGTCGCCACGTCTGTTGTTCCCATTCCGGTAGAGAATGCACCCAGCGCGCCGTATGTGCAGGTGTGGGAATCCGCGCCGATGATACATTCCCCGGCAGTGACTACCCCTGCCTCCGGAAGGACCGCATGCTCCACGCCGGACTTACCCTGCTCAAAATACCAGGTCAGTCCCTGTTCCTTCGCATACTCGCGGATCGCTTTGGAATTCTCCGCGGACTTGATATCCTTGTTCGGAGTAAAGTGATCCGGCACAAATACGACCTTATCCTTGTCAAACACCTTATCCGACATCTGTTTAATGATAGGCAGAGCCATGGGACCGGTGATGTCATTCGCCATGACCACATCAAGCTTTGCCTCTATCAGCTGCCCCGCTTCTACGGAGTCAAGGCCCGCATGAGCCGCCAGGATCTTCTGCGTCATTGTCATTCCCATTGAGAAAGCCTCCTTTTTGTGAAAATTCTGTGAACCGGGACGTAGTCATTTCGCATTTCACTACGTCCCCAATTAAAAATCGCCCTGTCCCTTTTTACTTTTTCGCAATATATCCTTTTGCTGTCAGCGCCTCTGCGCACAGAACCGCGCCGCCGGCAGCTCCCCTGACTGTGTTGTGTGACAGTCCGATGAATTTGAAATCATACATGCTATCCTCTCTCAAGCGTCCGATAGAAACGCCCATGCCGTTCTCATAATCAACGTCCAACGTTACCTGCGGACGGTTGTCTTCCCCGAGATACTGGATAAACTGCTTCGGCGCACTCGGCAGCTCCGCTTCCTGAGGGAATCCTTTGAAGCTGACCAGTTTTTTAATGAGCTGCTCCTTGGTCGGTTTCTTTTCAAAATTAATGAATACTGCAGCTGTATGTCCGTTCAGCACCGGAACACGCACGCACTGACAGGTGATCTTCGGCATCTCTGCCTTTACGATCACTCCGTTTTCCACTTTCCCGAGGACGCGGAGCGGCTCCTGCTCACTCTTTTCTTCCTCCCCGCCTATAAACGGAATGATATTGCCCACCATTTCCGGCCAGTCTTTAAATGTCTTTCCGGCTCCGGAAATCGCCTGATATGTGGTGACCACCAGTTCCTTCGGACCGAATTCTTTCCATGCCGCAAGACACGGAGCATAGCTCTGTATGGAGCAGTTCGGTTTTACCGCGATGAACCCGCGTGTGGTGCCGAGACGTTTTTTCTGATCCGGGATCACATCAAAGTGAGCCGCGTTGATCTCCGGCACTACCATCGGAACATCCGGAGTCCAGCGGTGCGCGCTGTTGTTTGACACCACTGGAGTCTCTGTCTTTGCATATGCTTCCTCGATCGCTTTGATCTCATCTTTGCTCATGTCCACTGCGCTGAATACAAAATCAACGGTAGACGCCACATGTTCCACATCATTTACGTTGAGAACGACAAGCTTCTTTACAGCTTCCGGCATGGGGGTGTCAATTTTCCAGCGGTCTCCTACTGCCTCCTCATATGTCTTTCCTGCTGAGCGGGGACTTGCAGCCACTGTCACCACTTCGAACCATGGGTGATCCTCAAGCAGCGCGATAAAACGCTGTCCCACCATTCCTGTTGCTCCTAAAATACCTACTTTTAATTTCTGATCCATTTTTTTCGTTCCTTTCTATTCTTTATTTGTCTGTAAGAGTATCTTCGTACATCCTGTTTTTCCTAGCGGTCTTTCCTTGTGGCCTTTCCTTTCGGTCATACCTGCGCATCTCATCCACGGCGTTCATTCCGCGTCCAGATAAGCTTCCTTCTCAGCGATGACCTTCTCCATGGCCGCCTTTCCCGGCGCTCCGATCGTATTTCTCATCTCCACGCAGGTCTTCATGCTGATGGCGTCATAGATGTCTTCCTCAAATACCGGAGAGATCGCCCGAAACTCCTCCAGTGTCATGTCGTCCAGCGCGATCTTTTTGTCAATACAGTGTAATACCAACTGACCTACGATCCCATGGGCGTCGCGGAAGGGTACGCCGTGATTTACCAGATAATCCGCCGCGTCTGTGGCATTGGTAAATCCGTGTTTCGCGCTCTCCTCCATACGGTCCGCATTAAATTTCATGGTCTTTATCATTCCTGTAAATAATGCCAGACATCCCTTGGTCGTGTCAATGGCATCAAATACCAGCTCCTTGTCCTCCTGCATATCCTTATTATATGCAAGCGGAATGCCTTTCATCGTTGTGAGGAGCGACATCAATGCCCCATATACTCTTCCTGTCTTGCCCCTCACCAGCTCGGCGATATCCGGGTTCTTCTTCTGCGGCATGATGCTGCTTCCTGTGCTGTATGCGTCGTCAATCTCCACAAATTTATATTCATTGCAATTCCAGATGATGACTTCTTCGGAAAAACGGCTCAGGTGCATCATCACCGTGGACATTGCCGACAGCAGCTCGATCAGGTAGTCTCTGTCTGAGACAGAGTCCATGCTGTTGAGGGTCGGTCCGTCAAACCCGAGCAGCTCCGCCGTGTACTCCCTGTCAAGGGGATACGTTGTTCCCGCAAGCGCGCCGGACCCCAGCGGGCAGAGGTTCATCCTCTTATAAATATCTTTCATCCGGGAACGGTCTCTCTTAAACATCTCAAAATACGCTCCCATATGGTGAGCCAGCGTGATAGGCTGTGCCTTTTGGAGATGTGTGAATCCCGGCATGTACGTCTCCGTATTATCTTTCATTAATTTTAAAAGCACTTCCAAAAGCTCTTTGAGAAGAGTGTCCAGCTCAGTGATCTCATCTCTCGTGTAGAGCTTCATGTCCAGCGCTACCTGGTCGTTCCGGCTGCGCCCGGTATGCAGCTTCTTTCCCGCATCTCCGATACGGTCGATAAGATTTGCCTCCACGAAACTGTGGATATCCTCATACTCGTCTGTAATCTCCAGAGTGCCGCTTTCCACATCCCTTAAGATACCCTCAAGGCCGTCTATGATCTGTTCCTTCTCCTCATCCGTCAATATCCCCTGCCTCGCGAGCATGGTCACATGCGCGATGCTGCCGCGGATATCCTGAGCGTAAAAACGCCTGTCAAAGGAGATGGAGGCATTAAAGTTGTAAACTAACTTGTCCGTTTCTTTTGTGAAACGGCCGCCCCATAACTGTGCCATTTCCTTATCCTCTTTCCTGATTTCTTAGCTGTATGCAGATCAGAAAAACTGTCTTCTCTGCATTTCCACTTAGTTTATCACACTAAAGTGTGAAATGTCTACTGTTTTATACAGGAATTATCTGACCTGCTCCTCCCCCTGCCTCATAGAAAACTCGCATCCGCAGTAGTCCTGCCTGTACAGTCCATACTCTTTTGACAGAGCGATGGATCTTTTGTAGCCGTTCTTTTTCTTAAAATCAGATACCAGATACTCTACGCCGTATTCTTTTCCCACACGGATTCCGATCTCATTGAGCTTCTGGGCATTCTTCATGGGGCTGATGCTCAGAGTTGTGGTAAAAAAGTCAAATCCCCCTGCCGCAGCCTGGCGCGCCGCCTCGGAAAGCCGCAGTTCATAGCATTTCATGCATCTCGCCCCGCCTTCTTTCAGATTTTCCATTCCCTCTGCCATGGCGTGGAATCGCTCTTTCTCATACTTGCCGGCAACAAAAGAGACCGGATGCCTGAACTTCATATCCTGGATTAACTTCTGCTGTTCCAGGATCCGTTTTGTGTACTCACTCTCCGGGTAAATGTTGGGATTATAATAAAAAAGCGTGATCTCAAAATACTGAGACAGATATTCCAGCACATAGCTGCTGCACGGAGCGCAGCAGCTATGGATCAGAAGAGAAGGAACCCTCTGTTCCGACTCAAGCTGTTTTAACAGGCTGTCAAGTTCTTTCTGGTAATTTACTTTCTGTACGTTCATTTTCAATCCTTTCTCCTATATCTTTTACCGGGGGATATTATAGCCCATACTTCCCGTAGCCGGAATACCTCAGCTTTTGTACATCAACTCAAGATAATCCACGATCTTCTCCATCCCAAGCAGACTTACGTTAAACAGAATCTGATGGGAAGTGATATCGCCCCAGTCCTGTCCGGTGTGGAGTTCATAATAATACCACCTCTCCCTGTCCGTCCTCCGGATACGCTCAGCCGCTTTCCGCTCTGTCAGATTATAAAGTCTGGCAATCCTTTTCTTTCGGTCATCCTTATCCGCACAGATAAATACATTGATGCACTCGGCCCGGTCCTTGAGGATATAGTCCGCGCATCGGCCCACAATGATGCATGGCCCCTTCTCTGCCAGCCCGCGGATGATCTCCGCTTCTGCCCGGTATACCTGTTCATCGAAGGACTGAATGTACGATGCCGCGCTGATATACTCCATGTACATCCCCGGAGACACGGTATAATTAGCGACAAACGTATTCAAGCTGGACTCATCCACTCTCTCGGCATCCTCTTTTCTCACACCCAGCGATTCTGCCGCCATGCTCACAAGCCTGCGGTCATAGAGCGGGATACTCAGTCTCTCCGCCAGTTTCTGTCCGATCTCCCTGCCGCCGCTCCCGAACTGTCTTCCGATCGTAATGATCTTATGTCCTGACATATTCATCTCTCCCTTCTTTTATTGTATCCGTTAGGCGTTTGCGAAACGCCACAAACCGCATAAATACGGCATTTTTTGTTCCTG
>ERZ1090864.1169-NODE-1172-length-12647-cov-7.291852_pt1 | contig 12647 bp, 16 predicted proteins | sample MGYA00478479_ERZ1090864 | MGnify/ENA primary metagenome ERZ1090864 (study PRJEB33644, sample SAMEA5815743) | chicken gut metagenome | biome: Chicken; feature: Gastrointestinal Tract; material: Caecum | place: Ireland | collected 2019-01-01 | study: A study of... | reverse complement strand
GCGCCCTCATAGAGCCCGATGCGCTCCTCGTTTTCGTAAAACTCAACTGCCGGAACGCCGTCAAAGCCGTGCAGCTCGCCCTCTTCGTCTTCAAAACGAACGGTGCCGCCGGTAACATAGAAATACCAAACGCGACTGCTGTCTGAAATGCTGCCGTGCAAATTCTTATCCGCGTCAAAATAGTAGCGGACAAAGTATTTCGGATTCGTATTCACACTGTCATCATAGATCATAAATGCCTGTGTGGGCGGCAGATACGATATGCAGATCATATTCTCGCTGTTGACATAATACAGTTCATACGCCCTGCCGTAGATCGAGCACAGTTTGGAAAGTTCGGCGTTCTTATCGTCCTGATTGTTAAACGTATCAAGCAGCGCCGCATATTCGGCAACGTGGCTGTCATCACACTGCGTTTTGATCGGGATGCCGATAAAAAAGCCGTTGAACGTATCCGTTATGTATTTTGCAAAATTGACGGAAAGTCGGTTGTCCGGCTTATATTTTGGCTTTTTCGGTAAACGAAAGATTTCATACCGGTTGCAATACGCGTTTTTTAAATCCATGTATCTGTGCGTTGAAATATGGATATTCGCCATAATAAACGAATACAGATCCTCTTTTGAGAGTTCCTCTTCAGCGCTCATTCTGAAGACATTGTATTCAACCATCAAATTCCCTCCTTAAACAAATGGATACCGCCCGCCGGCTTTGAAAGAATGCGCATCAGGCTGGCTGCGCTGTCCGGTGCGTCATCATGAACCGCCTGCTCCGTGTAATCCAGGATCTGCGCAAGGTACTCCGGATCTGTATCGTTAATCCAGTAGATCCTGCTCCAGCTTGCTTTTAAATACGTTGATATTTTGATAAATTTGTTCATCTTTTCTGCGTAGGAATCGCAGGGCAGGCCGTTTGAGCGGAGTTCCTTTGCAAGATAGCCTTTATCCGCATTGCGCTCGCAATGGATTGTGCCGAGCCTGTACTTTTCCTGATAAGCCGCTATTTCGTTTAAGCAATCGTCAACATGCTTTTGCCATATCTTCCCAAATCCGATGACCGTGCCGTCCGGCTGCCGTTTAAACGCCGTGTATGCAGTGTAGTCTTCGCCACCGTAAGCCGCGTCTATGTGCGAAATGCCGTTATACAGCCGTTCAACCTGGTCTGTGAACTTAGGCTCGGTAAACATGGCGTTTTGATCCGCTATATGCTTCAGTTCATAGTTGGCGGCAAAAAGGCTTGGGCTCATGCTGCTGCGCAGCTCCCTGAGTTTTTCAGGCGTTATAAGCCCGGTTGAGTAGCAGTCGTATTTTTCAATGTTCGGCATCAGTGTGAACGCGTCATCCTTATGCCAGGGCGTACCAAGATTGATAAAACGACCGCCGCGGTTACATACGTTTTGCAGTTCCTGATAAAACACCTTAATGCGCTCGCGTTCGGCACGGCTGATCCTGTCTTTCAGGTTCACGACATCATCCGTAACGATGATGTCGGCGTGTTTACCCGTAACGCTGCCGGTTGTGCCCATGCCCACGATCTGTGACGCGCCGCGCACGCCTGTTACAAGGTTTGTGTCGATCTCTGTGGCGTTTTCTTTAACAAGTTTGAGATCTATACCGTAAAGTTCATGCGCGATCTCACGCACGCAGCCTGTTGCAATGATCTGTTTGACCTGTTTGATAACCTCGATAACATCATTATCTGTTTTACGGAAAAACAGGATATTTTGATTTGGCGCAACAATCGTATGCAACGCCATAAATAAAGAAACGTCCGTTGTTTTATAAGAGCCTCTGTGCGCCTGTTTCGTCTGGTCTTCTTTTGAATAAAGAAAAGACCTCAACCACTCGTTATGCAGAGCGGTCAGGTCTTTAAATCCTACCCAATGACCTATCAGAACGGGCTGATCATAGAGCAGGTCAAGTATTTGTTTTTGTCTGGTTGTCATTTTCAATTCGACTGTTAAGGTATTCGGTCATTTCTTTTACGGTTTCGTCAACAGGCTTTGAAAGCTCGATCTTGTTGGTATATATGCCGTCCATCTTGTTAAGCGTATCGATCGCCTTGATCCGTGAATCGTCTTTTTTACTGAACTGCGCAATATCAGACAGCGTGATCATACGCTGCGCACGTGTCATGATCGCGGCGTTTTCTGCTTTTTCTCTTAGTTCTTCGTACCTCGCCTTAACCTTGGCTACTTTAAGCAGGTTACAAGCCTTATTGTCAACAGATTCATCTTTCCACTTTTCGGAGCTCGGATACGCGGCGCGGTAAGCCTTACGCTGACTAAGTCCGCTTACAAGACCTCTGACAAACTTTTCCTGTTTAGTTGTTAAGTTCATAAGGCTCACCTCCCCATAAAAAAGCAAGCCCATCCAAACGGCAGGCTTGCTTTGATCTTATTTGCTATTTTAATCATACCACAGATCTATTGTGATTTTTGTGAATGTTGTGAAAGATAAGTATTTAACTTCTTGATGCAGGTTGAATAATGATAGTTCATCTTTTCGCCGATTTCTTCATAAGTCATGCCTTTAATAAATTTTAATTCGGCTATGGTTTTAACAGTTTCATCTTGGATGCTGAATATGTAGCGCTGGATCTCTTCAATTTCAGCAACAAGCCTGTTAAATTCAGCGGAAAGTTGTCTTTCAAGTTCCATAGAGCGCAAAGCAAAAAGAGCCGTAGGATCTCCCACCGTCCCCGTCTGCACAGATACCTGAGACGGATCTATGCCTTTCAGATATTCTGCTTTCAGTTCCTCGCGGATGATTTCCAGCTGCTCAACCTTGTCTTTATAAGAATTCAACTCTGCAAAAGTCATACACTATCACCTCGACACAAATTTCAACTAAATACAATCAGCCTGCAAAAAGGCTTCATACAACTTTGGAAACTGAATAGCAAGCCAGTCCACCATCTCTTCATTATGCGCCCAACTGCAAACATCGAGCCCGGATTCATTTCGTGCCTTGTTACAGATTTTTTATAAAGTTCGATATTTTTTAAAGTCCTCTCGTTAGACTTTTTCATTTCATCAACAATGCACTCCTTGGAAGTATGATCCGAATATCCGTCCGCTTCTGCAAGTTTTTTATCCGTTTCCAAGTTTCGCTCTTCAACGGTGTATTCGGTACCCAAAATATTAATTTTCATTTACTTTTACCCTCCTGTGATAAAGCCACGATATAATGTGCTTTTGTAAGATTCTTCTATGGCTTTTTGTATTTGTATCAAAGCATGTGCCAATTTTTTATGATTACAAGTCTTTACATAAGGACAACCCGCGCATGCAGGATCAAGCATTGTAACAGCCGCGTTATCATCCACTTTCTTTTTCACCTCTTGACATACGCTGATTCCACAGTTTGGCTGCTTCATCAGTAGCGCAGTAGTCAATGCTTCGCATAACGTCCTTAGTTTGGACACGGCAGTTCTCACATTGTACCATGGCGTACGGTGCAGAAGCTTGCATATTGATAATCAATTTTGCTTTACCACCGCAAAACGGGCATGGTAATAATTCTGTATCTTTATCTTTCATTATTCGTTTTCCTCCTCATCATTTTAGCGCCGCAGTACGGGCAAAATGGGTATATAAGTCCTTTCGATGTTTTGAATGCTGCATTGCAATTTGAACATATCAAAACTTGATTATGATTTATAATGTCATCAACATAAGACCAATGAGCGGTGCCTCTATCATATTCTGCTTTTGCATCGCTATAGCCTTTCAAATATTGATCACGGTCATATTGTAAAGCCCTGATGAGTTCGGATTTATCCACTTGAACTCCGGCTCTTAGCACTGCCTTATAGACATTATTGTCAAATTCATCTTTGACGCGCTCTATAATCTGATCAATATAACTAAACGATTCAATCGGGCATTTATAATTCATTTAAACCTCCTCCACATAGAACCAAGACTGTGGAGGTCTTGACACTCTTGCGCCTAATTTTACTCCACAATGCCAAAACTCTCTCAATCTTTTCGGCTCGGCATATATCTTTAGTTTTGATATGTGCCAGCCAAATACACCAAAGTAACCTGGCGAAAGTTCATAGTTCATTATTTCGTCTTTAGTTAAGCAAGACATCCGTGTCATTTCTCCGTCAGAAATATCAACGCCATCTTTTGCATCGCAGGTGGTATATTGATAAATTTCATCACACACAAACTCGCCTATGACTTTTCCTGCCAAACGGTCTTTATATGCTTTTCTGTCACCAACAAGATTGCTTTTTGTCATATATATGTAACACTTAAATGGTGTTTTGAGTTTCGGCATTGACTTCCTAACCTCAATAGTTTTCTCGCCCTTTGCAATCAGCTCGCAGTATTTCGGTTTTATACTGAGCATTACTGCTTTCATTCTTTATCACTCCAATCTAAAGCCTGTCCGCATTCTGGACAAAACTTATCTTCAACAACGCCCTGATTACACGAATTTTCTGCACCGCAAACAGGACAAACATACTCATCAACATGAACTTCTGTTATTTGCATAGGTATCTGCTTTTCAAGGGCTGAAATTGCCATTCTGCAAGCCTCGATTACCGGTTCTATCGATTCATAATTTTCCTTGTGTTCCGGATTAAGAATTTCTATCGCTCTTTCTATTGTCATGTTTAACTCTTTTCCTTTCTTTACATGCTCTGAACCCGCTTAAAAAGCCCAAAGCAAAGACCGCGCAAATTCCGTTGAAATCCGGCTCAAGCAGTTTATTTTCACAGATTTCTTTATAACAATCATAAATTGCACACAGCGAACCATAAGGAATCTCTCCTTTTAATTTTTTTGCTTCATCCATAGTACACCTGGGTTTAAAATTCTCATAATGATCCATATCTTTAATTCTCTTTCTTTTTGTGTAAATTTAATCTCATGTAGCAAATATCCTGTCAAGGCTGCATATTGTTATGCTGTGTTTAGCCTTAAGATCCTGGATCTCTACTTGGTAGAAAAAATGATTTTTCTTATCTTTTCGGATAATGCAGCCGGTAAGTTTACATTTTCTATCTCCAAAATCCGAATCATGATAAATAACTACTTGATTTAGATTTTGTTTAACTTCAGAAATATCCATATCAAAGATCCTGTATGCAGATGAAGAGCCCAGGCTGATCAGCGTAGAACTTTTCTACGATCTCGGATACCACCAGCGCATCATCTTTCCAGAAATGCAGCGCCGTCAGCAGATCTTTCAGGATCTTCTGAAGATTATCCGTGTCCGGCTTGGAGGTTTTGTACTCTCCGTCATGGTGATTTCCGGTGATTGGGAAAAGCCATTTGACCATTAAACGCACCGGACCGGTGTACTGCTGCTTTGGAACATACGCCGCCAGATGATCCCTGAACTTTACCTTTGCCGCTTTGATCTCCGCGCTGTCATAAAAATACGGCTTGCCCGATTTGCTGATTCCCACACGATGCTCCTGTGCAGTAACCGTTGGCGGGATCATCGGGATAAAAAATTGTGTATTCATTTCGCTTTACCTCGCTAAAGTACATTTTTGATTCTTGAAATTTGCTTTAGTCACGTTATGCAATGGTAGGGGGGAACTGCGCCACTTAGGCAGTTCCCCTACCGTCCATTGCGTGACGTGTGAACGGAACGTTTTTACATACGTAGTATGTAGTGTTATTTTCCGTCATTGAATGAAACATAAATTTGTGTTATTTTCCGTCACGGAATGAAACATAAAATTATGTTGTTTTCACTAAATGAAAAAGTGAAATAAATATGTTATTTTCAATTTTCACTTTTCTTGACAGTTCCGTCATTCTTATCAATATAATAGCCGTATTCTTTAACATAATTGCGAACAGTACGAACCTCAACCGATAAATATTCGGCTAATTCCTGTAGAGTAGGCGCTTTGTCCATGCCGCAGAAATTAACTGCATTTTCAAATTTTAATCGCTTACTCTTTTTGTTTTTTTCAGCATTATTTTTTCGTTTGTCTACCGCTTTCTGCCACGGGGGCTTTTCCTCGGTAGAAATATCTTTGAGGACGCCGTCTGCGTCGGCAACATGAACGGGATAATCAAACCAAAGGTTGAGCGGATCAAAGCGCGGGAACTCGCGGAGCGTGCCCTCTATGCGCCACGCCGTGCGTGCTTTGTATTTCTGCCTGACTTGATATATTTCTTCCCGCAGCCTGTCCAGCGTCGTCTCCGGCAGCCTGTCGCGGCATATATCCACGATTCTGTCCGTAACGAGCAGATCATCCTGACTGTATTCTTTCAGATCGATATTAAAACGTACAAGCCACTTGCGGCATACGTTGCAGATCTCACGCTCTGTCTGCTGTCTGCTCACTTCTTCCGGCACCTCCAGTTCGATCAGATCCAGCAACGCATCCGGATCTCTGGCAAATACGCCGGAACCGGACGCACGATCCATAGAACGCTTGCCGCCCTGCGCGCCCTTCGAATGGTGGTGGCAGTAGATCACGGCGCAGCCGAGCTCCGTGCACACCTTGTCAAACTGATTGCAGAAATAGGACATCTGATCGGCGGAGTTCTCATCGCCGGTTATGATCTTGTAAATGGGATCGATCACGATCGCGATATAATCCTTTTTGGACGCCCTGCGTATCAGTTTCGGCGCCAGTTTATCCATGGGTACCGAGTTGCCGCGCAGATTCCAGATATCAATGTTTTCCAGCGCTTTCGGCTGCATATGCAGCGCTGTATAAACGTCCTTAAAACGGTGCAGGCAGGAGGCTCTGTCCAGTTCCAGATTCACATACATCACTCTGCCCTGAGCGCAGGGAAATCCAAACCATTCCTTACCCTCGGCAATGCTGATGCAGAGTTCTATGAGCGCATAACTTTTGCCGGCTTTTGAGGGACCTGCCAGCAGCATTTTGTGCCCCTGTCTTAATACGTTTCCGATCAGCGGCGGGGAGAGCTCCGGCAGGTGATCCCATACCGCAGCCATGCTCTCCGGCTCCGGCAGATCATCGTTTGCCGCCTCGATCCATTCCACCCATTCTTCCCAACTGGATTTGCCGATCTCTTTATCAATGATAAACTGCTTGCGGCCGTTTCGCATCACGCCCGGAAGACGACTGAGCCTGGACGGATTCTTGTTCTGCCGGTCAATGCTCATGCCGTTCTTCAGGCATATGTTATACAGGTAATCCACCCGTTTTTGATATTCTTTGAAATCCGGCGCGTCAACCTTTACAATGGCGTGAATGGATTTCTTGCCGGAATAGACTAATATCGCGATCGGCAGTTCCAGTTCACGCAGGATCGCATTCTGCCTTTCCAAATCCATGTTATCCGATTCCACAAGAGCATATCTGTATTCCGTTACGTTCTCGTTTTTTACACCTTTGCCGTCCAGCGGGTTAAACCGGATCCATGCCCCCGCCTCCGGGTTGTAATCGCCGAGAACGCTGCCGATATCGCCCTTGCATTTGTTTAACTGCCGGATCAGTTCGCCGGCAGTGCGGTCATAACTTCCCTTTGTGGGCAGCCATTTGCCTTTTTCATTCTGCCAACTCTCTGTAACATAGCCCACGTTTTCATCCGGCGAAAACAGCGTTTCAAGATAGGTTGTGATCTCGCTGACCGGATCAAAGTACTCCGGTTCGCTGATCTCCCTGCTCTCTATGTACGCCTTGTCTACGATCACATAGTCACGATCCCCGCCGATCTGATCATCCCAGTCAAGTGCGCAATCCTCTTTTGTCTGGGGCAGCCAGCCGTTTTCCTTTGCCATTTGATAGATCGTGCCGCCTGTTACCCTTGCGCCGCTGTAATTGCCGAATGTGCGCCACTTTTTTTCGCATTCGCCCTCGTGGTAGCGTGCGCGGTCTCTCCGGCTCCAGTCCTCCCAGACAGCGCAGGCATAGCCCTCTTCCTTTAGCGCCATACCCACGTTTGCCCATTGCTGATAGTCAAGAGCGGATGGATCAATGTAATCAAGCAGTTGCGTTAAATCCAGATTGTGTTCCATAATCGTCTCCATATGTTGCAGGATCTATGTTATGCGGAATCCGCCAGCCGTTGGCAGCGATCCTGTCAATCAATTTTCTTGCAGTCTCAAACTGCCATGTGCCCACATGCTGAAATCCCCGGCTTTCAAGAAAACGTATCTGTTTCGGTGTTGTGAGCCCTTCTTCCCGGCGTTTTGCAAGTCTGTCCAGCAGAAGGCTCGCTTTTCCGGCATTGTCGATCTCATCCGGGAATATACCGAATTTTTCAAGCGCTGAGATCTGCTTGGATGACGCCGGCGCCATTTCCCAACCAAAGGACGGCACATAACCGGAAAGATCCTCCGCCTGTATGGACATTTCAAACTGCAGCGGATCAACCAGTTTGCGTTTACGTTTTCTCATTTCCGAAAGCTGCTTTGCAAGCGCTTCTTCCCGCTGCGCCACCACTTCGCTTTCGGCGGCTTTGGCGGCTTCTTCTATATCTGCCGGGCAGCCTGCGTTTGCACAAAGATCCTCTGTCATTTGTTTTGCCGTTTCCGCGTTCTCGCAGATCAGGTTCGCCGGGTGGCACAATTCGTGCCGCTCCGTGTGCCATAAAAAATCAAGTAACAGCAAATGATCCTTTCCGGGTGCAAGCCGTGTGCCGCGCCCCACCATCTGGCAGTACAGACTGCGTACCTTTGTGGGTCTCAATACCACAACGCAGTCTACATCCGGACAGTCCCAGCCTTCTGTTAACAGCATGGAATTGCACAGCACGTTGTATTTGCCGTTTTCAAAATCTTTCAGGATCTCCGTGCGGTCTTCGCTGTTGCCGTTGACCTCCGCCGCAAAAAAGCCGTGTGAAAGCAGTATATCTCTGAATTTCTGACTGGTTTTAACCAGCGGCAGAAACACAACGGTTTTTCTTTCTTTGCAGTACTTTTCCATTTCAGCGGCGATCTGCTCCAGATAAGGATCAAGCGCCGTTCCGATCTCGGACGCTTTGAAATCTCCTGCCTGCACAGAGACAGCAGACAGATCCAGCGTAAGCGGAACAGTCAGCGCCTTGATCGGGGATAAATACCCGTCCCGGATCGCCGCAGGCAGCGTATATTCATAAGCCAGACTTTCAAAATACTGGCCTAAATTTTTCATATCGCCCCTGTCCGGGGTGGCTGTAACACCGAGCACATCGGCAGAATCAAAATGTTCCAGCACACGCTGATAACTGTCTGAAATACAGTGATGCGCTTCGTCAATGATGATTGTGGTAAAATGATCCGGTGAAAACTGCGCAAGCCGTTTTTCCCGCATGAGGGACTGCACAGATCCGACCGTAACGCGGTACCATGAGTTAAGGCTGCTCTGCTCCGCTTTTTCCACGGCGCTTTTCAGCCGGGTTGCTTTTTCCAGTTTATCGGCGGCCTGTTCCAGAAGTTCTCCGCGGTGGGCAAGAATCAGCACCCGCCCACCGTTTCGCACGCAGTCTTCCGTGATCTTGGCAAAAACGATCGTTTTGCCGGTTCCCGTAGGCAAGACGAGCAGGGTCTTTTTATGCCCCTGTTCCCACTCGCGGAACACTGCCGTTTTTGCCTCCTGTTGATAAGGTCTTAACTCCATCAGAACTTACCTGCCTGAAATTTCGGCGCGGACCCTGCCGGCGCTTCGTAATCATAAAACTTTTTGATCTGGTTGTTTTTCATCGTCTCGCCCTTATCGTTCACCCATTCATGGATGCCGACCTTGCAGCGCCCCTGTGCGCCGACCATGGCGTTCCAGTTTGGTCTGGTCGGTTCGCCGTGTTTTTTCTGCCCGATCGCGATGAGAAACGCGCTGATCATACCCTCGGTCTTGGTATGCAAAAACAGGTTGTGCAGAATAGTGCCCGTATTTCCTTTTCCGTCATCCACCTTCAGTTCCAGTTCTGCTTTGTTGCACGCGGGCAGTTTCGCACTGCCGTTGTGCCTGCCCCTGTTAAACCCGACAACTGTAAATTTGTAATCGCCTTCCGGGAGGAGAGTAAATTCACTTTCTTTGGATATTTCGTCATCCCAGTCTAATTCTCTTTCAAAATCTGCCATAATTTTAATTCCTTTCTTTTAAAATGGTACACTGTTGTATTCGCAAATCTGCGCATAGACCTGATCCCATGCTGCTATCAAACAACCGGAGATAAAGTCTTTATCATAATTTTCTATTGGTGTTTCTTTTGGATAATACCCTTTATCAGCAATCACTGCCCTTAATTCTTCCTCACCAACGTGGCTTTCGTTCATCAGATCATATAACTGCTGAATGACCGGATCACGGCTGTGCAGCGTCTGCGGCTCTGCGGGGCTTTCTTTTGGGCTTTCAACAACCTCTTCAAAATCGCCTTTATCTTCCATCGCGTTCAGCTGATCCATTGCCTGCTGTTTTGCGTTTTGCGGTGCGGTCGCCTGCACTGCGCCCGTCTCCGGGAGAATGTGGCGGATCTGTTCAAAATCAAACGGCAACTCCTCCGGGAGGTTGTCGCGGTTTTTGGCGTCCCAGCACGGATTATGCGTGGTATACATGACCCTTTGACCGCCCTGCGCCTTTTTCTTGCCGTTTCCGTCATCGATCACATACGTTTTGTAATTGACGAAAAAGACAGCGTCCGCCCATTCCTTAAGCATGGGTGAAACAAATTTGCTGAGTTTCATTTCATACCGGTCATAAGCGCCCATCTCATCCGGCTGTTCAAACTTTCGCAAAAAGGAATGGGCTGTAAATACTACATTGACTCCTGCAGCTATGACTTCTTCCAGCAGGTTCAGCAGTTTTCCAAATTCGTCCCGAAGATACACATAGCCTTTGCCGTAGCCGAAATCCTCTATGCCGGACTTATTTGCTCTTGCACACACGGATTGTATACACAACCGTTCCGCCCAGTCCGCTGTATCGATAACATAGGTTTTACACGGTTTGTAATCGCGCACATACTGCGCCTGCATCAAAAGCATCTCCCAGCTGGACGGTGCGTCAAAGCGCTTTACGTCCAGTTTTTTTGTGCTGCCCTCTGTATCGGAGAAAACAGGGTCGGGGAACTTTGATGCAAACGTGGATTTACCGATCCCTTCCGGGCCGTAAACCACGATCTTCTGCTCGCTCGGTATGATTCCGCTTGATATATTCATTTAGAATACCCCTTTCGTAAATTTAGGTGCTGCGGGTTCTGCCGGTACAGAAGAATACCCGTCCTCGATCACGATGGAACATTCGTCTCCAGTGCTCACCCTTGTGGCAATCACCTGCAGCCCTTCCCGTTCAAGCCAGTGTCCGAAATCGCAGAGCGTATCCAGATCCATCTGCTCCAGCTTGTCCACCAGCACAAAGCCGCATTTTGGATTCAGGCGGCGTATGATCGCAGTGGCGGCTTTCAATTGGTCCGAGCCGCTCATGTTATCCCATTTCATACCATTGAGGGTGATTTCACCGTCTTCCACGGAAAGACCGGGCAGGGGCAGATCCGCACTTTCCAACAGTTTTTTCTTTTCGCTGCGAATGTTTTCCAGTTTTACGCTGAGTTCGTTATACTGCTCCTGATAACGGTGCGCCTCCTCTTCCGCTCTTTCCTTATCCAGATTGGAACGGATCTTTACATTGATCTCATCGATCTTTTGAATGTTTTCTTCCAGTTCAGCAGTAGATCTGTCCTCTAATTCCGCTGCGGATAATTCGGCGATCTTCAATTCCTTCTCGCATTCTTCCAGCGCCTGCTGCAATCTTTGCTTTTGTTCCCGGAGTTCGGAAAGACGTTCGCGTTTCTTTTTGTTCTCGGCATTCCGGAGCAGGATCGCCTGCTGTTCCTGAATGAGATCCGATGCAGAGAGCAAATCATCCGGCACGCCGTCATAATGCGCCATCTCATCCGCATATTTTTGTTTTTGCGCCGCGATCTGACCGATCGCATGGCGGCTGTTGTAGATCTCGTTTTCCTCTTTTTCCAGTTCAAAGAGTTTATCGCCGACCCCGATGATCCGCAGGAGGATATCCGCTTTTTCTTTCGCATTTGCCTCCATGAACTTCGGCAAATTCAGAGCAAAACTCTCTATGAACTCATTAAGCAGCTGCTGACCGCCTTTATTACCGGACGGGTCGATCACCTTAAGGCTGCTGTTCTTGCCCTGGCGTTCCACGATGATGCCGTTGGAAAGTTTGATCTTTATGTACGGCGGAATAACTGAGCCTTCCCGTTGCGCCTGGGATGGTCTGAACCTGTCCCCGCCAAGCGCCCATGCTATGGAATCCAGCACGGATGTTTTGCCCTGATTGTTTTTGCCGCCGATCACGGTGATCCCATTTTGCGTAGGCTCGCATTGAACGGCTTTGATTCGTTTTACGTTTTCAAGTTGAAATTCACTGATCTTGACTGCCATTATTTTACCTCCGTAAATTTACCGTTTTTAAGCGTATACCAGGTGTCCGGCTTGACTGTCTTCCCATCCACCTTATGGCATTTAACGGTTTTGAGTTGTCTGTCACCATCATCATCTTCGCCCCACTCAGCAAGGACAATGTAACAGCCTAAAGTGCCTTTTGCTTTACTCTCAACGCCGAACGCAAGAGCGATACTATCCTTGCCCTCTACGCTTGCAGCGGAGCGGAAGCCTGTGTTCGTTGCTGCGGAGCAGTAGCCTGTGTTCGTTGCAGCGGATTTGTAGCCTGTGTTCGTTGCAGCGGATTTGTAG
>ERZ1090864.1166-NODE-1169-length-12664-cov-7.714569_pt1 | contig 12664 bp, 9 predicted proteins | sample MGYA00478479_ERZ1090864 | MGnify/ENA primary metagenome ERZ1090864 (study PRJEB33644, sample SAMEA5815743) | chicken gut metagenome | biome: Chicken; feature: Gastrointestinal Tract; material: Caecum | place: Ireland | collected 2019-01-01 | study: A study of the... | reverse complement strand
CCGTGAAAAAAGGCGGGGCGGACTTTCCCATCCGGGCGGCCGTGACCCCCACCAGCGAGGGCTGGACGCTGGCCCGGCTGCTGGAGGAACTTTCGGCCGAGCACCGCGCCCTGGGCGGCGGGCAGCCGCAATGAGGGCGGCCCGCCTGCCCCGCCGCGCCTGCCTGCTGGCCGCGGCCCTGCTGCTGGCCGCGCGGGTGCCCGGCTGTTCCCGGCAGCAGCGGTACCAGACCACCTGGTTCGACGTGTTCGACTCGGTCATCCGGGTGACCGCCTACTGCGACAGCGACGAGGAGTGGCAGCAACAGTCGGAGGCGCTGCACGCCGATCTGCTGCGCTACCACCAGCTGTTTGACATCTACAGCCACTACGACGGCGTGACCAACCTGGCCGACGTGAACGACGCGGCGGGCGGCGCGCCGGTGGCGGTGGACGACGCCCTGCTGGATCTGCTTGCGCTGGGCAAAACGATGTATGCCGAGACCGGCGGCCGCTGCAACATCGCCGCCGGGGCGGTGCTTTCGCTGTGGCACGACGCGCGGGAGACCGAAACGCTGCCCGGCGACGCGGCCCTGCAGGCCGCCGCCGCGCACTGCGGCATCGACGGCCTGGTGCTGGACGAGGCCGCCGGCACCGTGCAGCTGACCGACCCGGAACTGCGCATCGACGCGGGCAGCATCGCCAAGGGCTGGGCCATTGAGGCCGCCGCCCGGGCCGCCGAAGCCCGCGGGCTGGACAGCGCGCTGATCGACGCAGGCAGCAACATCCGGGCCATCGGCGCCCACGCCGACGGCAGCCCCTGGGTGGCGGGCGTCACCGCCCCCTGGGACAAGGACGGCAGCACGCTGATCGAGGTGGAACTGGCCGACGGTCAGTCGCTGGTGACCAGCGCCGACACCCAGCGGTATTTTGAGGTGGACGGCGTGCGCTACGCCCACCTGATCGATCTGGAAACGCTGTACCCAGCCCGGTATTTCCGCCAGGTATCGGTGCTTTGCAATGACAGTGGGGTGGGCGATGCGCTTTCCACCGGGCTGTACTGCATGCCGCTGGACGAGGGCCTGGCCCTGGTGGACAGCCTGGACGGCGTGGAGGCCGTCTGGTACGGCGCCGACGGCGAGACGGTGACCCGGACGGACGGCTTCCCGCAGTAATTTGCCGCGCCGGGCCGTGCCCGGCATCCCGCCCCTGACCCAGCGGTCCGCGCGCCGGGGAACGCCGCCTGCACGGCGGCCCCAAAGCGCCGCACCGCACACCTGGAAAGAAGGTCGTTTGTTATGGCAGCTTTGACCATCGCCCTGCTCCAGCTGCTGCCCGGCCTCACGGCGGACACCGCGCTGGAGCGCGGGCTTGCCGCCTGCCGGCAAGCCAAAGCCCGCGGTGCAGACATTGCGCTGTTCCCGGAACTGTGGAACACCGGGTATACCATTCCGCAGGACCCCGCCGCCCTGCGGGCACTGGCCCTGCCGGCGGACGGCGGTTTTGCCGGGGCGTTCGCCCGGCTGGCCGCCGAGCTGGACATGGCCATCGGCGTAACGCTGCTGGAGCAGTACGCCCCCGCGCCGCGCAACACGCTGCTGCTGTTTGACCGCCGCGGCCGGCTGGCGCTGACCTACGCCAAGGTGCACACCTGCGATTTTGGCGACGAGCGGGTGCTGACCCGCGGCGAAAGTTTCCCGGTGGCCGCGCTGGACACCGCCGCAGGCCCGGTGCAGGTGGGCGCCATGATCTGCTATGACCGGGAGTTCCCCGAAAGCGCCCGCCTGCTGATGCTGAACGGCGCCGAGCTGATCCTGGTGCCCAACGCCTGCCCCATGGAGCAGAACCGGCTGGCCCAGCTGCGCGCCCGCGCCTTTGAGAACATGACGGCCATTGCCACCTGCAACTACCCCGCCGGCCGGCCCGGCTGCAACGGGCACTCCACCCTGTTCGACGGCGTGGCCTACCTGCCCGATCTGGAAGGCTCCCGTGATTTCTGCCTGCTGGAGACCGGCGAGGGACCGGGCGTCTATCTTGCCCGGCTGGACCTGGACCAGCTGCGCGCCTACCGCGCCGGGGAGGTCCACGGCAACGCCTACCGCCGGCCGGAACTGTACGGCGCGCTGACCGACGCCGTCATCCGCCCGCCCTTTGTACGGGACGACCGCCGGCCGTGACCCCGGCCTGCCCGCCCCTCCCTTTCCGATGCCTGTATATGCAAAACGCGCCCCATCCCGTGTAGAGATGGGGCGCGCTTTTTTGCCGGAACTTCCGGGGCGCGGCAGGGCGGCCGCCGCCAGGCTGCTCAGTCCGCCGCGCTCTGCTCTTTGCTCAGCAGGATGCGGTCGTTGTCCAGCATATGGCCGGTGCCCTTGGCAAAGCGGTCCAGCAGGTCGTCCACCGTCATGCCGGCGCGCTCGGCGCCGCCCACGTCCAGCACGATGCGGCCGCCGTCCATCATCAGGGTGCGGTTGCCCAGCTCCAGCGCGGCGTGCATGTTGTGGGTGATCATCAGGCAGGTGATGTTGTTTTCCGCCACGATCTTTTTGGTCAGCTCCAGCACCTTGTCGGCGGTGGCGGGGTCCAGAGCGGCGGTGTGCTCGTCCAGCAGCAGCAATTTGGGGGTGACCAGCGTGGCCATCAGCAGCGTCAGCGCCTGGCGCTGGCCGCCGGAAAGCAGCCCCACCGGGTGTTTCATCCGGTCCTCCAGCCCCAGGTCCAGGTCGGCCAGCCGCTGGCGGAACAGCGCCCGCTCGGCTTTGGTGATGCGGGAAAAGGGCGAGGTATGCCCCGACGCCCGCAGGTAGGCCAGCGCCAAATTTTCCTCGATGGTCATGCTGGGGGCGGTGCCCTTGAGCGGGTCCTGGAACAGCCGGCCGATGGTCTTGGAGCGGCGGTAGTCAGGCTGGAAGGTGATGTCCTGCCCGTCCAGCACGATGGAGCCTTCGTCCGGGACAAAGCTGCCTGCAATGGCGTTGAACAGCGTGGACTTACCCGCGCCGTTGGAGCCGACGATGGTGACAAAGTCCCCCTGCTCCAGCGCAAGGTCAATGCCGGTCAGCGCCTTTTTCTCGTTGACAGTGCCGGGGTTGAAGGTCTTTTGCACCCCGTGGAGTTCAAGCATCATGGCGGGCGCCTCCCTTCCGGTGCATGGCGGCGTAGCGGCGGCGCTGGAAGGCGACGCCTTTCTTGATGGCGGGCGCCGAGATGGCCAGCACCACGATGATGGCCGAGATCAGCTTGAGCGCCTCCGACGGCAGGTTGGCCCGCATGGCCAGCGCAATGATAAAGCGGTAGATGATGCTGCCCGCCACCGCGGCCACCGCCCTGGTCCACAGGCCGCCCCGGCCAAACAGCGTCTCGCCAATGATCAGCGACGCCAGGCCGATGACCACCATGCCGGTGCCCAGGTTGATGTCCGCCGAACGCTGGTACTGGGCCAGCACCGCGCCGGACAGGGCGGTAAGGGCGTTGGCGATGCACAGCCCCACCGTGATGGTGAAGGCGGTGTTGATGGAGCTGGCCCGCACCATGTCCGGGTTGTCGCCGGTGGCGCGGATGGACAGGCCCAGCCGGGTGCCCAAAAACAGGACGAGCAGCGCGCAGACGATGGCCGCGATCAGCGCCGCCAGCAGCAGCTTGGTGGGGAGATTCTCGCCCAAAGCGTCCTCCAGCATGGTAAAGATGGTGTTGGTCTTGAGCATGGGCACGTTGGAGGAAAAGCCCATCACCGCCAGGTTGACGGTGTACAGCCCCGTGTTGGTGATGATGCCCGCCAGGATGGAGGGCACCCCCAGCCGGGTCTGCAGCAGCGAGGTGACAAAGCCGGCGGCGGACCCCGCCAGCATGGCGGCAAACAGCCCCAGGACAGGGTGCCCCGCCACGGCCATGGTGGCCGACACGGCGCAGCCCAGGGTAAAGGCTCCGTCGGTGGTCATGTCCGCGATGTTCAGCACCCGGAAGCTCAAAAACAGCGCCATGGCGACCAGGGCGTAGATGCAGCCCAGCTCCAGTGCGCTCAGCACGATTGCGGTGGTTATCAATGCGGTTCAGCTCCTTTACAGGATCGGGGATCGCGCGGCGCGGCTTGCTTTTTGTGTGTTATGGGGGGTATGGGTCACTCAGCGGCGGTGGTGACTTCGACCACGTTGTCCACCATGTTGGTGAAGGCGTTGTAGGACAGGTCCAGCGCCGCGGCGGTCTCGGTGTTGACGGTGATGATGCCGCCGTCCATCACATGGTAGTCGGCAGGGACTTCGCCGCTGAGCAGGGCGTCCACGGCCATATCGGCGGTGTAGCTGCCCAGGTCGGTGTAGTTGACGCCGCAGGTGGCAAACGCGCCGGAGGTGACGAAGGAATCGGCGCCGGCGTAGAAGGGGATGCCCGCGTCGGTCAGCGTTTCGGCCACTGCGCCGGCCGCGCCCATGATGACGTTATCGGTGGGGGTAAAGACGGCGTCCACCCGGTCGGTCAGGGTGGAAACGGCGGTCAGCACCTCGTCGGTGGTGTTGCCGGTGGCTTCCACGTAGGCGATGCCCTTCTCCTCCAGGTAGGCTTTGGCATCGGCGATGGGGGTCTCGGAGTTGGGCTCGGAGTTGGAGTAGAGCAGGCCGACGGTCTGGATGTCCGGGTCAATGGCGAACATCATGTCCATGATAAAGGCGGTGTTCAAAGCGTCGGAGGTGCCGGTGACGTTGGGCAGGTCGGTAAGGCCGGCGGTCGCCGGGTCCGAGATGGCGGCGTAGACGACCGGGATATCGCCGTCGGCGGCGGTGACCATGCACTGGGCCGCCAGCGAGGCGATGGGGATGATGGCGTCGTAGCTGTCCGAGACCACCTGGGTGCCGATCTGGTTGAGCATGGTGGCGTCGTTCTGGCCGTTGAACTCCTGGTATTCAATGGTGATGCCGTCGGCGGCGGCACGGGCGTCCAGCTCGGCCTCAATGGCGGCGCGGATCTCGTCCAGGCTGGAATGGTCCATCTGCTGGACGATGGCGATGCGGTAGGACGCGCCCTCGGCGGAGGCCGGATCCGAGGCGGCCTCCGACTGGCTGGCGGACCCGGACGCGGCGGCGGAGCTGCCGGAGGAATCTGCGCCGGAGCAGGCGGCCAGGGACAGGGCAAGGGCGGAAGCGGTCAGAACAGCAAGCAGTTTTTTCATGGAAATTCTCCTTTTCTTGGCGTTTGTTTGGGGATGGCTCACGGTACGGCGGGGATCAAAACCGGGCTGCCGTCCGCCATCGCCGGCCGGGGAGATTTTTGTTTGGTTTCATGGGTGTGCTCCTTTCGGGTCCAACAGGGCCGGGGCGCGGGTACAAAAAAACTGCCCCTGCACAACCCCGGACGGGTGTTGTGCAAGGACAGGACAAAATCTTGAAAAGATCCAGTGACCTGCGGTGCCACCTTGCTTGCTGCGTTTTGGCGCAGCCCCTTTGCGGGGAACCAGCATTCCCCTGCCCTGTAACGGAGGCTTCCGTCAGCAGATACTCGGCTTTCGGCCTTTCCCTGTGCCCTCGGCGAACCATTTGTCTGCCCCGCTTCCGGCCCCACTCTCAGCAACGGGGGCTCTCTTTGCGTGCGCCTGCAGTTTTACTTTCGCTTCATTGGTTTAAAGTCATTTAAGCACATTCCGGCAGATTTGTCAACACTTTTTGGGCATTTTTTTGCGGCGGCTTGCGGCGGGCGGTTCCCTGCCCGCTGCCGGCGGCTTTACTCCGCGGCGGGTACGGGCAGCGGCAGTGCCTTCCCGGCCGGCGGCTCCGCCGGTGCTTCGGTCAGATCCACCTCCAGGAAACCGGCCTTGAGTTCGTTCAAAATCGCCGACTCCATGCAGAACGCGCGGACGCCGTCCCGCAGGTAGGTCTCCATGGCAGGCAGCACGTTGGCCTTTACGCCGCACATATACACCGGCACCTGCCGGTCGGCCGCCATGCGGCAGACCATGTTGACCAGGCGGCGCACAGCGGGGGTGTCGGCATGCTCGTACCGCTTGGCGTCCTCTTTGGTGCCGGCGGCCAGGGTGTAGCGGGTCAGGTCGTCGATGTCAATGGCCAAAAAACGCGCCCCGTGGTCCATGATCTGGTCTGCGGCCAGCGCGGCGCCGGGGATCTCGATCAGGCAGCCAAAAGGCAGGTCCCGGTCGTACTCCACACCGCGGCCGTCCAGCCGCTGCTTGCATCGCTCCACCTCCTGCATCACGTCGTCCCATTCCTCCGGGCCGGTGATCATGGGCAGCAGCACCCGCAGGTCGCCGCGGGTGCCCGCCCGCAGCAGCGCCGTGATCTGGGTGCGCAGCAGGCGGCGGTTCTCGGTGGCGCGGCGCACGTCCTCCACCCAGGGGGCGGCATCGTCGGCACCCACGTCGCCGGTGCGCACCACAACGGCGCTGCCGGCGGCCGCCGCCAGGCAGCTGATATAGCGGAAATACTGCTGCTGCTCGGTGGCGTGGTCCAAAAGCAGCTGCTCGGTGCGCACCAGGCCGATGTCGTCGGCGCCGGCATGCATGGCATTCTCGATATCCTCCGGTGTGGAGGCGCTGGCCCCCAGCCGGACCCGGGTGCCGTCCCGCGTGACGCAGGGCCTGCCGGCCAGCTCGTGCTGTTTGCGGCTTTTGCGCTGGTGCAGCGCCAGCTTGTGGTGGGCCGCCACGATGTCGTCGGGGGTGGGGTCGGGCGTCACCGCGCCGGCTAAACCGTCCAGCAGCACCTCGTGGCCTTCCAGCGCGGCGGCCGCGCCCTTGCCCAGCCCGAACACCGCCGGGATGCCCATGGTCCGGGCCATGATGGCGGCGTGGCTGGTGTCGCTGTCGCCGTCGGCGGCCAGGCCCAGGATCATGCCGCGGTCGATGGAAAAGATATCGCTGGGGAAAAACAGGTCCGCCGCCAGGATAGAAGGCCGGGTCAGGTGCAGCTTCTGCCGCGGGCGGCCATCCAGGATATCCACCACCCGGCGGCAGGCGTCCCGCACATCCACGCTGCGCTGGCGGATGTAGTCGTTGTCCACATTGTTCAGCCGCGCGGCAAAGATCTGCTCGGCCCGCTCCACCGCGGCGGCGCTGCCGGCGCCGGCGGCTATGTAATCGCCGATCTCGTTGGTGAAGGACTCGTCCTCCAGCAGCGCGATCTGGAACATCAAAATATCGGCGTCGGCCCCCTGGGCGTGCTGCTGCAGGCGGCGCAGCTCGTCCTTGGCCAGCACGATGGCCGCCTCGTACAGCGCGCGCTCCCGGAAGGGGTCGCTGACGATGCGGTGCAGACCCACGATGCCGCGGTCCAGCCGCACCACCGGGCCGGACGCGACGCCGGGCGAAACCTTGGTTCCCTTCAGTACAGGCATTGGGGTCCCTCCTTTGTTTTTGCTTCTCCGCTCACCAAAAGATCTCGGTGCCCATGTTGGCCAGCGTGCGGGCCACCAGCGCGGTGACAAATTCCTCCGGGTGGGCGGCGGCCAAAGCGGCCTCCCCCACCACGCTGCCCTCCTGCCGCCCCAGCAGCACCGGGTAGCGTTCACCGGGGTCCCGGTCAAAGCTGCCCAAAAAGGTCAGCGCCAGCATTTTGGCGGTCATGGGGGTCTCCGGCGGCACCTGCATCCGCTCGGCGGCCAGCTCCAGCGGGGCGATGCCGGCGGCGGTGGGCGCGGCGGGGTCCTTCTCGTACACGGCCGGGTAGCCTGCCACCTGGCGGGCCATGCTCTCGGTCAGCCAGAGGGTGGGCGCGCGGCCGGCGGCATCCGCCAGGGCGGCGCGGTAGGTGGCGGCAAAATCGGCGGCAAAGCCGTCGTCCGCGGGCAGGATGGCATAGGCGGTGCCGCCCACCCGGCCAAACAGCCGCAGCGTGTCCAGATAGCCCAGCTGCATGTTGCGGGCGGCCCGCTCGCCGTCAAAGTCGAACAGGGGGCCCAGGTCCCAGTGGCTGTGCAGCGTGCGGGCGGGCAGGCCGGTGGTGTTGGGGCGGTTGATGCCCACCCCGTCGATATCCACCGCCAGCAGCTCGCTGGCGCCCATGCGGGCGGCCAGCGCCATGGGGATATTGTCGCTCCAGCCGCCGTCAATGTACTTGACGCCGTCGATCTCCTGGGGACGCAGCGCCGGGAAGCAGGCGCTGGAGGCCATCATGTACTCTTTCAGGCGGCCGCGGGGGATCTCCTCCAGCGTATACTGGTGGCTTTTCAGGGTGTTCATCTCGGTCATGACAAGGCCGTAGCGGGTGGGCGCGGCGCGCATCCGCTCCTCGTCCAGGTACTCGTCGATGGTGCCGCCCAGCGGGTCGATGTTCAGCCCGCCGCTCCGCAGGACTTTCAGCAGGAAGGCTCGCAGCTCTTCCGGCTTGCTGCTTTTGGGGGTCTCCAGCACGCCGTGGATGTCCAGCGTCAGCCAAAGACGTTCGGCTTCCTCCAGGCGGTCCATCACCAGCAGGGCGCCGTTCAGGCTGCCCACGCTGGTCCCGGTCACGATGCCCGGCCGCCAGCCCACTTCCCGCAGGCCGCGGAACACCCCCACCTGATAGCTGCCCTTGGCGCCGCCGCCGGCCAGCACCAGCGCCTTTGTGTTGGTGTGCATCCTGTTCTCCCTCCTTATGCCGTGCAGGAACACGGCGGATCGGCTCTATTATAGCATGCCGCAGCGCGAAAATTGTACATTTTTAGAAAATTTGTTTATTTTATTATTTCCAAACCCCGCAGCGGCCCCGCCGGCCTGTGCCGGCTGCTGCGGCGGAGACTTCCGGATAGTATATTATAGCATTTTGCCGCAATCAGTTCCAGTATCCGTCGGCACATTTTATGCAAAATGCAGATTATTGATGCAGAGCAACAGGCGCGTCCCCGGTTTTGCCCCGCTTTGCGTTTGGCCGCCCTTGCCAGGGCCCGCCGGAATGTGTATGATAGAGACAGAAAGCTTTTTGCAGCGAAGGAGCGTTTGCCATATGAAAAAACCGATTCTTGTTGTGATGGCTGCCGGCATGGGCAGCCGCTACGGCGGGCTGAAGCAGATCGACCCGGTGGGCCCCTGCGGCGAGGCCATCCTGGATTACAGCCTGTACGACGCCCGCCGGGCGGGATTTTCCACCGTGGTGTTCATCATCAAGCACGAGATCGAGGCCGAGTTCAAGCGGACGGTGGGCGCCCGCGCCGGGAAGGCCGGCCTGGAGGTGCGCTACGCCTTCCAGCAGCTGGACATGCTGCCGGAGGGCTTTGCGGTGCCGGAAGGCCGCGTCAAGCCCTGGGGCACCGCCCACGCGGTGCTGTCCGCCGCCGGGTGCATCGACGCGCCCTTTGCGGTCATCAATGCCGACGACTACTACGGCCCGGCCTGCTTCCGGCTGATCTTCGACTACCTGTCCACCCATACCGACGGCGATAAGCTGGCCTGGGCGATGGCGGGCTTCCACCTGAAAAACACCGTCAGCGAGAACGGCTCGGTCAGCCGGGGCGTCTGCGTCACCGACCAGGCGGGCAACCTGGTGTCCGTGACTGAGCGCACCCGCATCGAGCCGCGGGGCGGCGCCATCGCCTACACCGAGGACGACGGCAAAACCTGGGTGGAGCTGCCGGGGGACGCCATTGTCAGCATGAACCTGTGGGGCTTTACCCCCAGCTTTGTGGAGCAGGCCCGGCAGGGCTTTGCCGAGTTTTTGGCGGCCAGCCTGCCGGTCGACCCGCTGAAGTGCGAGTATTACCTGCCCAGCGTGGTCACCGCCGCGCTGGAGGCCGGCAAAGCCGAGGTCAAGGTGCTGACCAGCCCCGACAAATGGTACGGCATCACCTACCGGGAGGACAAGCCCGCCCTGACCGCCGCGCTGGAGGCCATGACCCAGGCGGGCACCTACCCGCGGGGGCTGTGGGGGTAACGCGGATCTCCCTTTCCCTTATATAAAATCGAAGCAAAAAGCAGCCTGCTTCCCGGCATGACGCCGCGGGAGGCAGGCTGCTTTCTGTTACAGGAACCGGTCCTTCAAATTTTTGAAGAAGCCCTTGCGTTTTTCGTAGTTGTCGTCCTTGAGGGTATCCTCAAAGGCTTTCAGCGCATCGCGCTGGGCCTTGGTCAGCTTTTTGGGGATCTCCACATCAACCACCACATACTGGTCGCCGCGGCCGCGGCCGTTCAGGTACTGGATGCCCTTGCCGCGCAGGCGGAACCTGGTGCCGCTCTGGGTGCCTTCGGGGATGGTGTAGGCCACCTTGCCGTCCACGGTGGGCACCGTGATCTCGGCCCCCAGCACCGCCTGGCTGAAGGTGATGGGCTCATGTACCCACACGTCAAAGCCGTCGCGCTCAAACACCGGGTCGGGCTTGACGGTGACATGGACGATCACGTCGCCGGCGGGGCCGCCGTTGCTTCCGGCGTCGCCCTGGCCGCGCAGCGCAATGTTCTGGTCGTCGTCAATGCCGGCGGGGATGCGCACCTCCAGCGTTTTGCGGGCGCCGGTCTTGCCGGTGCCGCGGCAGGTGCGGCAGGGATTTTTGATGATGGTGCCCCGGCCGCCGCAGTAGCTGCAGGGCTGCTGGCTCTGCATCACGCCAAAGGGGGTGCGCTGCTGGGTGACCACGTAGCCCCGGCCGCCGCAGTGGGGGCAGGTTTCGGGGCTGGTGCCGTGCTCTGCGCCGGAACCGCCGCAGTCGCGGCAGGTCTCCTGCCGGTTGATGGTGACGGTCTTGCTGCAGCCGTGGGCGGCTTCCTCAAAGGTCAGGATCACGCTGGCCTGGATGTCGTGGCCCTTGCGCGGCGCGTTGGGGTTGGCCCGGCTGGAACCGCCGAACCCGCCAAAGCCGCCAAAACCGCCGCTGCCAAAGATATCGCCGAAAAGATCGCCCAGGTCCACACCGCCGAACCCGCCGCCAAAGCCGCCGGCCCCGCCGCCCTGCTGGGCTGCGTAGTTGGGGTCTACGCCGGCAAAGCCGAACTGGTCGTACCGCTTGCGCTTTTCGGGGTCGGACAATACGTCGTTGGCCTCGTTGACCTCCTTGAACTTTTCCTCGGCCTCTTTGTCGCCGGGGTTCAGGTCAGGGTGGTATTTTTTGGCAAGCTTGCGGTATGCGCTTTTGATCTCGTTGTCGCTGGCATTTTTGCCAACGCCCAGGACCTCGTAGTAATCACGTTTTTCTGCCATAGTATCACACCTTTCCATTCGCTGTTCCCACCGGCGCGCTGCCGCGCCCCACAAAGCAGGCCCAGTGACTGGCTGGGGCGCGCCCGGATGGCCGCAGCGGCCGCCCCGCGCCCTCTCTATATAACCCCACAACGGCCGCCGTCGGGAAAGATTCCGGCGGCGGCCAGTGGGTCGTTTTGCTTATGGGTCAGGCTGCAGGCCCGCCCGTATCCTCAAGTGCTGCGCGCCGCCATGATGGGGCCGTGCATCACACCTCGTGGAAGTCGGCGTCAACGGCGCCGTCGTCGGTCTTGCTCTCACCGGCGTTCGGCTGCGCGCCCGCGCCGGGGTTGGCGCCGGCCTGGCCCTGCTGGGCCTGGGCAGCCTGCTGGTAGATCTTCTCGCTGACAGCGTAGAAAGCCTTCTGCAGGTCCTCCTGCTTTGCCTTGATGTCGTCGATGGTGCCGGACTTCAGCGCCTCTTTCAGCGCGCTGACCTTGGTCTCGATGTCGCTCTTCTCGGAAGCGGAGACCTTGTCGCCAAACTCGCCCATCGCCTTCTCGGTCTGGAACACCAGCTGGTCGGCGTTGTTGCGGACGTCAACCTCTTCGCGGCGCTTCTTGTCCTCGGCAGCATACTGCTCGGCATCCTTGACGGCCTTGTCGATGTCCTCCTTGCTCATGTTGGTGGAGGCGGTGATGGTAATGCTCTGCTCCTTGCCGGTGCCCAGGTCCTTGGCGCTGACATGGACGATGCCGTTGGCGTCGATGTCGAAGGTGACCTCGATCTGCGGCACGCCGCGCGGGGCGGGAGCGATGCCGTCCAGATGGAAGGTGCCCAGGCTCTTGTTGTCGCGGGCAAACTCACGCTCGCCCTGCAGGACGTTGACCTCGACGCTGGGCTGGTTGTCAGCCGCAGTGGAGAAGATCTGGCTCTTCTTGGTGGGGATGGTGGTGTTGCGCTCGATGATCTTGGTGCAGACGCCGCCCAGGGTCTCAATGCCCAGGCTCAGCGGGGTGACATCCAGCAGCAGCAGGCCCTTGACATCGCCCTGCAGAACGCCGCCCTGGATGGCAGCGCCGACAGCAACGCACTCATCGGGGTTGATGCCCTTGAAGGGCTCGCAGTTCAGTTCCTTCTTGACGGCGTCGTAGACAGCGGGGATACGGGTGGAACCGCCGACCATCAGAACCTTCTTCAGGTCGGAAGCCTTCAGACCGGCATCGGCCAGAGCCTTGCGGACAGGGCCCATGGTGCGGTCGACCAGGTCAGAGGTCAGCTCGTTGAACTTTGCGCGGGTCAGGGTCATATCCAGATGCTTGGGGCCGTTGGCGTCCGCGGTGATGAAGGGCAGGTTGATGTTGGTGGAGGTAGCGCTGGACAGCTCGATCTTTGCCTTCTCAGCAGCTTCCTTCAGGCGCTGGGCAGCCATCTTGTCCTTGCGCAGGTCGATGTTGTTCTCACGCATGAAGTCCTCGGCCATCCAGTCGATGATGCGCTGGTCGAAGTCATCGCCGCCCAGGTGGGTATCGCCGTTGGTGGCCAGAACTTCGGTGACGCCGTCGCCCATCTCGATGATGGAGACATCGAAGGTGCCGCCGC
>ERZ1090864.1160-NODE-1163-length-12686-cov-9.121051_pt1 | contig 12686 bp, 13 predicted proteins | sample MGYA00478479_ERZ1090864 | MGnify/ENA primary metagenome ERZ1090864 (study PRJEB33644, sample SAMEA5815743) | chicken gut metagenome | biome: Chicken; feature: Gastrointestinal Tract; material: Caecum | place: Ireland | collected 2019-01-01 | study: A study of... | reverse complement strand
ACAGATAAAATCTATCTCCAGCTGTTTTTTTACATACTTTCCATCCTTGCCCTTATCCACAATATTGAGATTTCCGACATCTACACTGAAACCTCTCATCAGCATCTCATTGTAGATCACATTTTCCATGGAATGCGTCACTTCCATCTGCCGGTAGTTAATCCTTGCATTCTGAAGCCCCAGATCCATGAAATAATATTTTACCGGCGTACCGATATAAGATTTTTCTTTGATATCATACCGCTTATAAAATAGAGGTTCAAGATTCTAAAAGATATTTCGGTAAAAATTCCCCAAAATATCTTTTATAAAATAGAAAAGGCAGCATTTCTGCGGCCTTTTCTCTGATATTCCCTTAATATTTACCTGTATTTTTCTATACTCAATCATAACAGGCAGTTGTGGGGAACAGTTGTCATCATTTTCCTGCTAAATGCCTCAGCGTATCTTTCAGATCGTCGCTGAATCCTTCCAGATCATCAAATGTGATCGCCCCCTCATTCAGCAATGATACCAGAATGAAAAGCAAATTCGCTCTGCTCATCCGGCACTGTACGCCGCAGTCTTTCTTATCCTCCCGTATCCGCTTCTCCAGCGCCCAGAATCGATCCGACGCATTACCCCCACCTGACAACAACTCAATGTATTCCTGGTTTAGTTTTTCCATATACGCTTCCTGCCAGCCAGAGATCTTACTGCGGAATAACTTCCAGTCTTTCTCTGAAAATCTGTTCATAACATATCACCTCGCATTTATCTGATTTACCAGATATTCCCTTATCCCCTCTATCAGCCCTTTATCCGCCGGCAGCCACTCCACACTCTCCAGCGTCTCCGCTGTCAGCCATTTCGCTGCCTCATGTTCTTTCAGCACCAGCTCTCCTGATCTGATCGTACAGAAGAAGCAATCCATGGACAGATGGAACTCCGGATAATCATACTCCACGGTCTCCAGGAAATCCTTCACTTCAATCTCGATATCCAGCTCTTCCTTTATCTCCCGCACAAGCGCTTCCTGTGGCGTCTCACCGGGCTCAATCTTCCCGCCCGGAAACTCCCAGCCGTCCTTGAACTCTCCGTATCCACGCTGGGTCGCAAATATTTTATTCTCGTGTATGATGATTGCTGCCACTACTCTTACTGTCTTCATACCATTCCTCCGTCAGTTGTTTACAATGTATTCGTAAATATCTTCCCGGACCGGCGTGTCCAGATCCCACTCGATCTCCACCGCCGTCTTGTCCGTATTCGCCATGATAAATTCCTCTGCTTTTCCAGTGGCTGTCATCCGTCCAAGATAATAAAATTCCTTAGAAATCTTATCATCCTTATTCTTGCGGACAAACAGCTCCACATCAATACCGCGCTCTCTGGCATGCAGAAAATTCTGCACATCCTCGGAATCTTTCGTCCGGCTCTGCTTCGATATAGCAATCAGTCTGTTCGGGCTTTCAAAATGATCCTCGTATTTAATGGTATCCTGAATATCCTCATCCTTGTCATAATTGATGAACACCGGAAATGTCTTCGTCTTCCGGTCATATTTATATCCGCCCAGGTTCAACGGGACTTCGTTGTTCTCCCATTCCAGAAGCCGACACACATCTTCGTATGTATATTTCTGGTAAAGCACAAAATTCGTATCCTGATATCTGCGGCTGTAATTTTCCTCATACCGGGACACCCCGAACTCAACCAGCTCCTTCAGGATCTTGTAAAATTCCAGGTTCTTCAACATTTCCCCAAATTCTTCTGACAGCTCATACTCTCCGTTCCCTGTCTTCTCTATAAAAACACAGTCCGAATAAGTCTTCCTGCCTGATCCGGTTGGAAATTCATTTGTCATTACATTGACAACATTTCGGATTGTTTTGTCCTGCAGCTCGATTCCATAACTTTGCGCCAGATCCTTCTCCCACAACTGGAAGAAACCGTGCTGATAACTCAGCATACGGTTCAGCATAGCAAGCTCATGGATCCGCTTCCCGCTGGCCAGCTTTCTGGAAATGAATTCAATCACCTTTTCTTCTGCTGCGGACAGTCTGACCGTATAATCCTTCTCATAAATAATTGGAGTGTATCATATGCAATACCTTGTCTCTGATATTTTTCTACAATATCTATCCCCACTTCCGGAGTCACAGATTCTAACTTTCTTAAAACAATATTACCGGCATATTTTTTTGTAGCTTTCAATATAACAGAAATATGCTTCCTCCGTCTCCACCACCACAAACTCTTCCGTCCCAATCGCTCTCCCATCTCTATACGTCGAGAACACATCGCACGATATCACATTCCCCTCTCTGTATATCTCCTCCACCGGCGTATGTCCCACCACCTGCAGGATCTTATCCTCCCCGTACATCTTCCCCGACGTATACTGCGGCCTGTACCAGATCGGCGATACATTACTCCACATATACTCCCGAGTCAGCCCATTAATGATCCTCACCACTTCATCCACATCATCATATTTTGACACCGGCACCACTTTCTTCACAAAATAATCTGTAATCCCTCCGTGGCAGAAAAGCACATTATCTATCTTCTGGACATATCGAATCTCATTTCCTTCCGGCAGCGCGGATTTCAGCTCTTCAAGCTTCTTCACAACTGTGTACGCCGCAGCCGGGCTGTACCCGCTCTCCCGCTCATCCCACAAGTAACACAGGTCATGGTTTCCATATACCCAGAGCGTATCCGGATATTTCTTTGCAAATGCGATCGCAGCGTCGAATGTCTCATTATACAGTTCCAGATTATATTCCTGATTCCAGTCATCCGGAATATCCATAAGGCATACCGCCCGTTCCACGGTTCCTTTTTCCATAATTTCTCCCGCCTGCCGGAACATCCATGGTTTCAGATGAATGTCCGGTATCACAAGCACTTTCATTTCCTGCCTCCTGTTATCTCAGCGCCTCACTCAGCTCCTCCGGTATCCCTCTCGGCCCTCTGACCGCATAAATCCCATATTCTTCCTTCAGTTTTCCAAACGTAAACTCATCCGGCTCATATCTCTTCTGCAGCCTGATCTTCATCACCGCCGTGATCGTCAGATCCCGGTCGCTGTACTCATATGGGATATCTGTCTCCGTTACCCTGCATTTATACAGGATTGCCGACACCGGCGCCCCCGCATAGATGAACACCGTATCTCCGGCTTTGATTCCCCTGCCCTGCTTCCAGTCGATTTCCCGAACATCGTCAAAAGCATGCACGATGTCATAATACTTCGGATTCGCTGGCACGATCCATTCCTTTGGCGGCCGGATTTTCTGCTTCTTCTTTCTCGAAGCTGTCACTGCATAGCTCTCGTCGATCCACTGGCAGATTTCTGCAAAAGGAACCGTCCCGTCCAGCAGGATGGAGATCCAGCTGCTGCGGGTGATGTGATAACCGTAGAAATATCCCGGCTGCCGGACAAGCATATCCGCCAGCATCGGATCTCCCAGCTTCACATTAATGATATCCACATATTCCGTTCCCTTTAAGCCCAGCTTCTCCCGCGGGACGTCCATGATCAGCGCGAACCATTTCCGGGTGTCCGCGTGTCGCAGGACGGGATATGTCGGAGCGGTACGGAACGGATAGTCCGGTACTGTTTTATATTTTTTCTTTACATACTGAAATATTTCTTCTCTCAATCTGATCACCTGTCGCTCAGCGATGCTCCGTTACTTTTATATATTTCGATACCATTGGTCCGATTATGAACCCACGCCAAAACCAGACCGCACGGTCAATTTTTTCTCCCGCAGCACTTTTTATATTTCTTTCCGCTTCCGCACGGACACGGATCATTCGGGTAGACCTTCTTCTTTCCGACTACTGTCTTACCTGATATCCCATCCGGCATGGACATTGTCGTTATCTCATCCGCATGATTGTCGAGATCCACGCCGAAGCCTCTTTTTTTCAGTTCATCCGCCGCCTCACCGAGCATTCTGGCAGCCTCGCTGCTCATAGGCACGATTGTAGGCTTTCGCCCGCCAGGCGCTGTCGGCATCTGGCGGAGCATTTCATTCGGCGTCCATCCCCGGTTTGACAGCATCCTTGTATGATTATTGATGTCCGTCATAAGTGAAACGAATTTCCTCATTGCCTTTTCCGATGGAAATACGATCCCCTGTCCGTCAAGCATCTCCATGATATCCGTCAGGGGATTCCCCATGCTCACACGGTTCCAGATTACCGGCATATATTCTTCCACTTCATCCAGATCCATATCCAGCTCTTCGACAAAGAATGTTTTCAACCTGCTGTAATAAGGGTCAGATACCGGATACCCGTTTTCTGTGTACTCCACAATCTCATCCGGATCCGGAATATAAAATTTTTTCTCTCCCTGCGACGCTTCAATGCTCAGATACAGCTTGTCCCTCAGTGTCTCTTTCACAATCACCCTGTCGCCCCGCAGCACGCATGGGTTCAATTCATCCGGTACATTTTCCCACAGACTTTCCAATTCTGTCCGCTTCACCTTACGGCCGAGACATTTTTTCATCATCCGGCAGACAACAGCCGCCGGCGCGCACGCATAGAGCAGATCCACCATCATCAGACAGTGATACAGCCAGTATGTTCCGCGCCGCTCTTCCTGATATGCCGGCGTATTGATCGTCTTATATATCTCAGCAGCCTCGCGCGGGACCTCTGCATAATCATCGCTGTAAAGCATCACATAAGTAAGGTCATACAGCTTCTCCAGATTCTCCATTTCCTTCCGGTCCGGATAATAACCGTTTTCCTTTGTTATCGCCTTTTCAAACTCCCGGATCTCAGCATCACTGAGAAGCAGCATCCGCTTTGTCATGACCTCCGGTTTCAGTATCTCGTCTCTGATCTTCTCTGCCAGACTGTTCTTATCAAGAGATTTATAACGGGTCAGATGCAGGTCCTCCGCCATCTCCCGCAGCGTATCTTTTGTCTCTTCAAGAAGGAATCCTTTGATATCCGGATGCCGGGACTCCTCTTTCTGCACATCGCGCCCGAGGATTTCCTCCATGATATCCCGTTTCATCTGCCACGCCGCATCTTCCAGCATGCTCCGCAGAAGATTCAGATCCGCATCGCCTCCTTCCTCTCTGCGCTCTGTCTCTTCCATTAATTTCTCTTTCAGCTCATTGGTACAGCGCTGCATAATTATATCTGCAAACGCCTGCATCACCGTTTTGCCGGACGGATTATTTCTATCCGTCTTATCTCTCGGGCTGCAAGCTCCGGTAAGTCCCCTGTTAGAATGCTCTACATCCTCCCGCAGCTCTTCAAAAGTCCGGTAATCCGGCTCGCCGTACTGGATCGGATACCGTTGCTCCAGCTCCCGGTTTACAGTATCAGCATCTCTCCAACCGCATGCCTGCAGGCCTGTTTTTTCCTTAATAATAGCTGGATAGCCGACAGCCTCAGAAAGACGTTTCTCAATCTCGGCTCTGTACTCGCTTCCATCTCCCGGCCGGAAGGTAAACCATGCCTCCTTGTCCGCCAGGCTGTCGATAAACGTATCGGAAGCACACTGAAAATCGTAGTAATATGTCGCTGCCTGACGTTCTCCCTCTTTCCATTCCCGCACACGGATCCCCGCCTGGTAAAACTCATACTCATACCCGTCGCACCTTTCCGATTCTACGATATCTTCCAGGATCAGCGCCAGCTGCGAAAATGTGATCCCCGCCGGAATCAGGCACCGTCTCCATACCGGCGGTTTTGAGTTTTTCAAAATAATCTTGATCTGATATGCTTTCATCTGTACTCCTCCGATTATCTCCTAATATAATCTGCTTTCATCTCACATCTCCCGATACACCGTTTTCCCATTCTTCATCTCCGACCTCATCAGCGACACCTTCCTCACCGTCATCTCCGCCTTGGGCAGACGCACCTGATACGCCTTCTTCGCCGCCGCTTTCCGGATCAGCGTGATATGCGGAATGAACTTATCATCATCAAAAGGGATGCCCGCCGCCCTCAGCGCATCCCTCAGATCTTTCACATACATCTTCAGCTTCTGGTTCCCTTTTACTCCCGCCCAGAGGAGATTCCCGAAGTTCCCTTTCTCCGACAGGCTTAGCCGGAACTGCGGCAGCGGCACGTTTTCGATGACCCGCTTCACCTTCGCCGGATCCTCATATTCCCCGATAAACGCCAGCGTCAGGTGCAGGTTCTGCGCCGGCACATAATTTCCTTCCACACCCTGCTTCTTCAGATCATGCATACAGGCGACCAGCGCCTTTTTCATCTCATCCGATAACTGGATAGCAACAAACAGTCTCATGGCTTTCATCCCTTCCAAACATCTATGCTTCTATGTTAGCATGCAGGGCTTCAATCCACAAGCCCGATACCAATCCAGCCCGGTTCCCGTTCAGCCTGATTCCTGTTCAGCTCAATCCCTGTTCAGCTCAATCCCCGTTCAGTCTGCTGGCTGACCGTTTTGTTTTGCAAGGCTTTTCTTGCACACCTTGCACAGCACGCCCCGTTCTGTCACCAGCACAACCTTCCCCTCAGCCTTGTCCCCGATCTTATCATACAGCCGTCCCGCGCTCATGGACTCTCCCAGCACTGTATAGGTGCTGTTCGCCACATACCCGATCTTTCCCAGCCCTTCCAGATTTACCTTGATCGCCTCTTTATCATGCTCGTTGTCCGGCTCCTTCTCCAGTTCGACCCGCATCCCTTTCTTCAGGAAATACGCCCCGAAATAATGCCTTGTCCCTGTTAATGTAAAATATGTCTTTGCCATTTTCCTCTTCTCCTTTCAAAAATCCCCTCAGTAAATCGCCAGACGCCGGATTTCTGGATCCTGCTCCTCAATCTGCCTGAACAGATTCTCAATCCGTATCCGCGCCATTTTTCTTTCCCTGCTTTTCGCTTTTCTTTCTGCCTGCCTGTAATATTTTCTCTGCCTTGCTGTTGTTTTCGGGAGCTTACGATAGTCATCCATAATGATAAGCTTTGCCTTGTCATGTTCTGTGATATAGTTGATCAGCTGATGCAGCGAATTTGTGGGCTTCACATCTGTCTGGCGGTGATACATTCCATTTGCAGCCTCTTCCAGAGCCATATTTTTATCATATTCATTCCTGTGATAGAGAACAAATCGTCCGATCGATTCTTTATAGAAGATTTTCCAGCATCCGATTCCGGTTCTTATATACAGCGTATCTGTCCGATTTACATAATCAATCGAAATGTTATATGACTCTTTCCATTCATCGATTTTCCCATTCGTGCGTATTTCACCTTTCAGACCGCCACAGTATTTACAGCAGTGATAATGATAGTCCGCTGCCGTCTCCTGCGGAAGGCTCATCCTGTTTTGGGGTTTTATCCGTTTTACATAAATGCATCCTGGTCTATGGTATACTTTCCTGCCGCCTGTTTCTTTCATACTCACAATTACATCCATTTTCCTCTTCTCCTTCCCGGTAATCCCGAATCTTTTTTGTTTCTGCCCTTACCTTACCCGCCCAGATGGGCAATAAAAATACCACGAAAGCACGTTCGCTCCCGTGGCATCCCCACATTCCCTATTCTGTTGTATTTTCTGTGCGCGGTCTCCTGCGCGCAATCCCTGTCTGTCATTGCTGCTGCCGCCGCTGATACTGTCTCAACAGCCGTTCTCCTTCTTTCCGCATCTTCTCCGCGACTTCCTCCGGTCCCAGGATCTTCACCCGCTCTCCCAGCGAGAATACCCATCCGAGGAATACACTGCTCACCATGACAGGCACATTGACTGTGAAATGCTCCTGATCCGCGGGGATCATCATCACTTCTTTTCCGAACCGGTCGATGATCACCCCTGCCAGACTGTTGTCCACCAGCAGCTTCACTGTCTGCTCCTTTCCGCCGAACATGCCGAAGCTCTTCTTTGCATAGTCCGCCATATCCAGCTTCCTGAAATACTCTTTTCCCTCCCTCGGCTCATCGCTCATCCGAATATGTAGCATCTTGTCCACCCGGTAATGCCGGATCTCCCCGGCGTCGGGATCATATCCTACCAGATAGTAATTCTCATTATCCCAGGACAGTCCCCACGGACTGATATGATACCAGGCGCCGTCCCGCCGCAGTTCCATTTCTTTCTTTACATTCCACTGGAAATACTGGAAACAGATCTTCCTGTTTTCGGAAATGGCGTTGTGGATCGCATCCACCGTATAGTAAATGCTCTCGTTCATCGTCTTGATCCGCCCGGAGACAAAGACCTGTCTCTGCAGTTTCATGGCCTCGTACCTGCTGACCTGCTTTTCCAGCTTCCGGATCAGGGCGTTCGTCTTTTTCTCGGTAATGAATTTCGAAGACTGGATCGCATCCACCAGAAGTTTCAGCTCCGGCAGTTCAAAAGGCCGGCTGACCACATGGTAGTGATAGCCCTTTCCATCCTGCTCTCCCTCGACTTCGATCCCCAGCACTTCCAGATCCCTCAGATCCGCGTAAATGCTCTTCCGGTCCGCCGTGATATCATACCGGGCGAGTTCTTCTTTGATCTCCGGCATGGTAATATAATGTTCATCATCCGTCTGCTCCAGCATGATCTGCGCCAGACGGTACAGCTTAAATTTCTGATTCGTTCCCTTCGGCATGTCAGTCTTTCCTCTCCTTCCTCTGCCTGACAAACTTCAAATTCATCCGGCTTCATTGATCTGAAGATCATCGCGTCATTATCCCAGCTTCTCTCTCCGGATCTTCACACCAATCCCCGTCTTCTTCATATTCTTCATATTCATGATCTCTCTTCCTCATATTCAAAGATATCCTCCACCTTCACCTGACAGATCATTGCCAGTTTCAGCGCCAGCGTCACCGACGGCGAGTAATCTCCCCTCTCGATAAGGCTGATCGTCTGCCTGGACACGCCGGCCAGTTTCCCCAGCTCGGTCTGGTTGATCCCAAGCCTGGCCCGGTATTCTTTCAAACGATTGAGCAATGCCATAATGCATCTCCTCACCCTCTTCATTTTTGACAAATATAATTGTCAAACTTATTGTAATATTTACAACTATCTTCGTCAACAAAAATGACAATTTTATTTGTCATTTTATCTGTCATCCAGCAGCAGTCCAGCCGCAAAAATCCGGTTGCACTTCTCCCTCTGATACTATATGCTATTTAAGCAGCCTCTTCTGGCAGAAAAGTTTAGAAGGAGTACTAATGACATGGATAAAAATGACATCCGCTACCAGACTTACGTAAATATCCTGAAAGAAGAACTGGTCCCCGCTTTCGGCTGTACCGAGCCCATCGCCCTTGCGTACGCCGCGGCCAAAGCCCGCCAGACGCTCGGCGCACTTCCGGACCGGGTTCTCCTGCAGGTAAGCGGCAGCATTATCAAAAATGTAAAAAGCGTGATCGTCCCCAACACCGGCCATCTCAAGGGTATGCCGGCCGCCGCGGCCGCAGGCATCATCGCCGGTGATCCGGACAGGGAACTGGAAGTGATCTCCCAGGTTCCCGAAGAGAAGATAAAAGAGATCCGGGAATTTCTGGGAAATGTCCGGATCGATGTGGAACACATTGACAACGGCCATGTATTTGACATCATTGTCACAGAATATAAAGGAGACAGCAGCGCCCGGGTGCGGATCCTGGATACACACACTAACATCGTATGGATTGAGAAAGACAACAAAGTCCTGTACGAAAAGTCCGCCGGTCATACGCCGGAAGCCAAAGCTGAAACCACCAGCAGCTCGGACCGCAGTCTCCTCAATATGGAAGGCATCTGGGATTTTATCACCACGGTCGATGTCGCTGACATTTCCGACATCCTGGACCGGCAGATCCGATATAATTCCGCCATCGCAGAGGAAGGACTCCGAGGCGATTACGGCGCCAACATCGGCACAGTTCTCCTGCGCTCCTCCGGCAATGACATTGCCACCCGCGCAAAAGCCTGGGCAGCGGCAGGCTCCGACGCCCGTATGAACGGCTGCGAGCTCCCGGTCATCATCAATTCCGGCAGCGGCAACCAGGGGATCACCTGTTCCGTACCGCTGATCGAATATGCCCGGGAGCTGAACTCCGATCACGAAACTCTCTGCCGCGCCCTTGCCCTCTCCAATCTGGTGGCCATCCACGAGAAGACCGGCATCGGCACCCTCTCCGCCTACTGCGGAGCTGTCAGCGCCGGAGCAGGCGCAGGCGCGGGTATCGCTTACCTCTGCGGCGGGGATTACCAGGCGGTCATCCACACTGTGGTCAATGCGCTTGCCATCACTTCCGGCATTGTCTGCGACGGCGCCAAGGCATCCTGCGCAGCCAAGATCGCATTCTCCGTAGACGCCGGTATCCTGGGATTCCACATGTACCAGAACGGCCAGGAGTTCAAGAGCGGAGACGGGATCGTCATGAAAGATATCGAGAGCACCATCCGCGGCATTGGCCTGCTCGGGAAGGACGGCATGCGGGAGACGAACAACGAGATCATCCGCCTCATGGTCGGAGAAGAGAAATGCTGACACCAAACATCACGCATCATACATCAGATACACGTACACAGAAAAGCCCTGCGGCTCATATGGACAGTCCCATATCGCCGCAGGGCTTCTTTTTTTACTGATATTTATCCGATGATCTCTGTTTATCCGTTTTAGAAAATATGGTAATTCACGACCAGTGCCGCGAACACGATGGAAACCATGGACAGCAGCTTGATCAGGATGTTGATGGACGGTCCTGATGTATCCTTGAACGGATCTCCGACCGTATCGCCCACGACAGCCGCCTTATGGCAGTCACTGCCCTTTCCTCCGTGGGCGCCGCCCTCGATATACTTCTTCGCGTTATCCCACGCACCGCCTGCATTCGCCATGAAGATCGCCATCAGGAATCCTGTTGCAGTAGAGCCCGTGAGAAGCCCGATCACACCATTGTACCCGAGGATCAGGCCTGTCACGACCGGAGTAATGATCGCGAGCAGTGTCGGCAGGATCATTTCATGCAGGGATGCCTTTGTACAGATATCCACACAGGTCTCATAATCCGCCTCAGCTTTCCCTTCCATCAGGCCTCTGATCTCCCTGAACTGCCGGCGCACTTCTACAACAATACTCTGCGCGGCGCGTCCGACAGAATCCATTGTCAGGGCAGCGAACACGAACGGCAGACATGCTCCGATAAAGATACCAACCAGTACTGTCGGGTTCATAACACTCATATCAAGAACAATATCCGGTCCTCCGACTTCCTGGACTTTCTCAACATAAGAAGCGATCAGTGCAAGAGCTGTCAGCGCGGCTGAACCGATGGCAAATCCCTTTCCTGTAGCTGCCGTTGTATTTCCAAGAGAATCCAGGGCATCCGTACGCTTCCTCACCTCTGCGTCCAGACCGGCCATCTCCGCGATACCGCCCGCATTATCCGCGATCGGTCCGTACGCGTCTGTCGCCAGTGTGATACCGAGAGTAGACAGCATGCCGACTGCCGCCAGGGCAATCCCGTAGAGTCCTCTTGTTGACTCGATGAACCCGCCGGACAGGGCGTATGCCGCCATAACACAGATCGCGATGATAATGATCGGCACTGCCGTAGAGAGCATGCCAAGGCTCAGTCCGCCGATGATGATCGTCGCTGATCCCGTCTCGGATTTATTCGCAAGCTTCTGCGTCGGCTTGTACGTATCTGACGTAAAATATTCCGTAAAGAATCCAATCAGCACACCTGCCAGCAGACCGCCCAGGATCGCAAAATAAAATCCGATGAAATCTTTGCCCAGGATAAACCATACGAGCGGGAACGCGACCACTGCGATAATGATCGCACTTGTGTTTGTTCCCCTTCTCAGTGCTTTCAGCAGTGTACTCTGATCCGTGCTCTCGCCCGTCTTAACGAGCAGTGATCCGATAATGGATGCCAGCACTCCTACTGCCGCCAGGACCATGGGGATCACAACCGCATTCACACGGTCAACTGCCTCTATCTTATTAAAAGCAATGACGCCGAGTGCGCACGCAGACAGGATCGATCCAACATAAGATTCGTACAGATCCGCTCCCATTCCTGCCACATCTCCTACATTATCGCCCACATTATCCGCGATAACGGCAGGATTCCTCGGGTCATCTTCCGGAATGCCAGCTTCAACCTTTCCTACCAGGTCAGCTCCAACATCCGCTGCTTTCGTATAAATACCGCCTCCCACACGGGCGAACAGCGCCATGGAAGACGCGCCCATTCCGAAAGTCAGCATCGTGCTCGTGATATCCTCGATCGGAAGCTTAAATACAAGCCTTAAAAGCAGGTACCAGATCGAGATATCCAGAAGCCCCAGGCCTACCACGGTAAATCCCATGACAGAGCCTGCGGAAAACGCCACATTCAGGCCCTTGTTCAGACTTTTCTGACATGCAGCCGCAGTCCTCGCATTTGCCCTTGTAGCGATCTGCATCCCCACAAATCCCGACAGGCCTGAAAAAAATCCGCCCGTCACAAAGGCAAATGGGACGAACCAGGTAAGAAGGTCCAGAGCCGCCATCACAAACAGGATTACAAACATCACGGCAAAAAAGCCGATCAGGATCTTATACTGACGGCGCAGGTACGCCATCGCCCCCTTGTGGATGGATCCGGAAATCTTCTTCATGGTCTCGTTCCCCTCCGGGAAACGGAGTACCTTCTGCGCCCTGCTTGCCCTGTCTCTTATACACATCTCCGAGCCCACGAGACTGCAGCTAATCGCGTAT
>ERZ1090864.1154-NODE-1157-length-12726-cov-9.823376_pt1 | contig 12726 bp, 8 predicted proteins | sample MGYA00478479_ERZ1090864 | MGnify/ENA primary metagenome ERZ1090864 (study PRJEB33644, sample SAMEA5815743) | chicken gut metagenome | biome: Chicken; feature: Gastrointestinal Tract; material: Caecum | place: Ireland | collected 2019-01-01 | study: A study of the... | reverse complement strand
GGGGCAGGCGGGACCCATCCGCCAGTCCGAGATGAACAGCTGGGCGATCTTCTCGTCCACCGTCAGGGTCTTGACATAGGCGGCGGCGCGGTCGGCGGGGTCCAGACGCCAGTCGTTGACGGCTGTCAGCTGGCCGGTGCCGTCGATATCCTTAAAGGTGAGGCCGTCCTGCTCGATGACCCGGCGGGACACCGTGCCGATGGTAGGGCCGTTGGGATTGTGGTAATATGTAAGGTTGTCGGATGCTTTTTTTGCCATGAAGCGTTCCTCCTTCTGGGGGTATGGGCCGGCCGGACACAGCCGGCGGCGGGCGATATATCACTATTCCTATTATGGCACAAAAGAAGCCCAAAAGGAAAGGATTATTTTTGGGGGAATCCGTATAATTTTTTCATTCTGCCCGATTTTACCGGCTTTTGGGCAAAGAAATCGTATACTTCAGAACAAATTCGGGCCTTTGAAGTGTGAAAAATGCCCGCGCGCAAAGCCGCCTGTCTTTTCTCAAATGAACTTTTGTGCTATAATAGGGCCGTATTTACAGAAACTTGAGAGAACAACTTCCGCGGCGGAAGGGGCAATACGGAAAAGCATCGAGATCAAAGACTGAGGAAACGGAAGGTGATTGGATGAAGGTCGAGATCAGCCGCGTGCTGGAAAAGCTGACCGGCGCGCAGAATGTGGGCTTGACCAGGATGACCCCGCCCTTCGAGGGGATCGAGAATTTTGATTACGGCCTGCGCCGGGCCCTGGATGCAAAGTTCGACTGGCCGGGCTTCGGGGACATGATGCTCCATCAGGTGCCCGAAAAACGGCTGGTTTTTGTGCGGGGCGTGTTCGAGCTGCGGTTCGCGTTTTTCCTTTCGCCGGACGAAAAGGATACCCTGTACTGCATTGGGCCCTGGGCCTCGGGGCCGCGCAGCAAAGAATCCATCGCCTGGTGCAGCGCTTACCTGGACGAAAAGGCCCAGAAGGTGGTGGAGGAATACCACAACCGGGTGCGGCAGATCGACGACAACGCCATCAAGACGCTCCTGTTTGCCATCATCTCTCTGCTTTTTCCCGAGGGGGAGCTGCGCACCGAGGAGTGGCGGGAGTTTATGCCCCTGCATTTCCGGCTCAGCATCGAAAGTTTCAGTGACACGTCCTTCACCGAACAGCTGCCCGCTGAGCTGATCGCCGAGCGCTATGCCAGTGAGAACCGGATGCTGCAGGCGGTGACCAAAGGCGACAACGAGGAGGCCATGGCCGCCTATGAGAATTTCCGGCGGTTCCAGCTGACGCCGCGCCTGCACAGCCCCCTGCGGGACTTCAAGAACTTTTCCATCATCCTCAACAGCCTGCTGCGCAAGGCCATTGAGCAGGCCAGCGTCCACCCGTATTACATCGACCGGATCTCGTCCCGGTTCGCCATTGAGATCGAGGCGCTGGCCAGCCTGGAGGAAGGGGAACGGCTGCGGATGCGGATGGTGAAGGAATACTGCCTGTATGTAAAGAAATACTCCCTGCAGCAGTACAGCCCCCTGATCCAGAAGGTGATCAACGAGGTCAACCTGCACATGGACTCCAGCCTTTCCCTCAAGAGCCTGGCGGCCCAGTGCTACATCAGCCCCAGTTACCTGTCCAATGTGTTCAAGCAGGAGACGGGCCAGACCCTGACCGACTACATCAGCAGCCGCCGAATGGAGCGGGCCGCCCGCCTGCTGCTGACCACCAACGCCCGGGTGGCCGTGGTGGCCGAAAAGGTGGGCATCCTGGATGTGAACTACTTTACCAAGATGTTCAAGAGTGCCACCGGCCAGACCCCCACCCACTACCGCAGGGATCAGCGGGCCAAGGCCGCTCTGGAGGTGGCTCCCGACGGCGCGCCCCCGCTGCCCCAGACCCCGGAGCGGGAAAAACGGGAAAAAACCAGAAAATCTTGAAATTCCCTCTTGCAAAGCTGCGCCCGGTGTGCTATAATACACCTCGCAGCTGTGCTGCTATAGCTCAGTTGGTAGAGCGCATCCTTGGTAAGGATGAGGTCTCCAGTTCAAATCTGGATAGCAGCTCCATATGCAGTGCAAAAAGCCTCGAAGGTAGGAACCTTCGGGGCTTTTTGGCGCAAAAGTGGCGTTTGCCCTTGACAACCGGCCCGGGAAAGATTAAAATGGATCCAAAGAAGTGACATACTTCTGTAAAAAGAATATCTGTTTGGCAAACCTGTAGAAATGCAGGGGCGCAAAGCATGAAGCCTGACGTGTCTGCAGCTGGCTGCGGCGCAAGGTGGTTCGGCTGCAATGACCTGGTTATCCGGGTGCCATTGCAGCCTTTTTTCATCCGCCGGGCCATGTGCGCCGGCCAGGAAGTGGAGCGTGTGGGTTTTTGAAGTTCTGTATCAAGCTGGCGGGCGTTGTGGTGGAGATCCGGTGCAGGTATTCCTACATTTGGCAGATGTGCGAGGGATATCGTGTAGAAGAAGCTCCGGCTTTTGCCGTATGTGCCAGTGCGGACGAGATCGAAACGGAGCGTGCTTCCATGCCGGCGGCTTCGCTGGGATACTGTGAAAGCCTCTGCATCTACCGGGCCATTTGTTGCCGGATGCCGCAGTATGGCGCATTTCTGATGCACGCAGCGGTGGTGGCTGTGGACGGCGAGGCATATATTTTTGCTGCACCCAGTGGTACAGGCAAGACGACCCACATCCGGCTTTGGCTGGATCTGTTTGGTGACCGCGCCCAGGTGGTCAATGGCGATAAGCCGTTGATCCGTGTGGAGAAAGAGGGGGTCTATGCGTGCGGTACCCCCTGGCAGGGAAAAGAAAGGCTGGGCTGCAACATCATGCTGCCAGTGCGGGGCGTTTGCTTTCTGGAGCAAAGTCCCCAAAACAGCATCCGCAGGCTGACCATGTCGGAGGCGGGCAGGCGTATTTTCCAGCAGGTGCTGATCCCAAAAAAAGAGCCTTGCTTCGATTGCTTCTGGACCTTGCTGGAGCGTATGATGACGACCGTGGACTTTTACCTGCTGCAATGCAACCGTGAACCGGCGGCTGCACAGCTTTCTTATGAGACGATGAGGAGGAAACAAGATGCTGAAAACCAAAAAGGGGTTTTTGCTGCGTCATCTGGGGGATGAGGCCATGGTGGTGGCCATCGGCGAGGCCAGCAAGAGCTTCAACGGGATGATCCGGCTGAATGAGACCGGCGCTTTCTACTGGAAAGAGCTGGAGCAGGGCGCCACCCCCGAGGAGCTTGTAGCCAAGACCCTGGAGCGCTACGAGGGCGTGGACGCAGAAACGGCCCGCCGGGACGTGCAGGCGTTCCTGGAGAGCATCGAGGTGGCACTGGAGAGCGATGGAGCGGACCATTGAACAGCAGCTGGCCGCCGGAGACCGTGCCCTGTCCTGGACGGTAGGGGTGAGCATGGAGCCGCTGCTCCACGCCCGCAAGAGCACCGTGGTGCTGGAACCGCCCAAAGGGCCGCTCAAGCGGGGAGATGTGGTGCTCTACCGCCGCCCGGCGGGGGAGTATGTGCTGCACCGCATCGTCAAGGTGCTGGACGGCGCTTACCGCATCCGGGGCGACAACTGTTATCGGTCCGAGAAGGTGCCTGCCGGCTGGGTGATCGGCGTGATGACCGGCTTCTATCAGGATGAACGGGATACATACACCAGCTGCGACAGCCCGGCTTATCGGAAATATGTCAAAACCGTCCCTTTGCGCTATACAGCCTTGTGGCTGCGGGCCTTTCCGGGGCGTGTTTATAGAAAACTGCAACGCGTTGTCAACCGAAAGAGGGGTGAAGGCATATAGATAAGAAAGAGGAGTACCGTAAAGCGGCTGCCGAGCTGATCTTGTTTGACAACAGCGATGTGGTGGTGACCAGTACGTGTACTACACATGGACATGAAACAGCGGGTATTGGTTGCAATAATCAGCTTAGCGATAATGGTTGCGACAAAGGAATGACCAACGGCAGAGGATAAAAAGTACGAATGTATTTAGCCGTAGCAGTTGGGATCATTCGTTGTTCTTTGAGTTGTATTCTAAAGGGGGAATTGCAATGGATTCGAAAAAGAATTATACGCAATATGAGCCGGCCGCTGCTGAATTGGTGTTATTTGATAACAATGATGTAGTGGTGACCTCGGATAGTGAAAATGGCGGTTGCAAAACGTGGTCTAACCAGACCGGTAATTCTTGTTATTATGGTTTGACAGAATAATAAAAACAAATAAATGAATCGGCAAACAGATTTTTGATCTGTTTGCCGATTTTTGTAAACTGCATTTACGAAAGGAACGGCCTATGTTTTATAGACTAAAATCCTCCTATGCGCTGCGTGGCTGGAAAGGCATGGCCTGGGTGCTGGTCAAACAGCCCGAAAATCAGGCCGATCAGCTGTCACAAGAAGCATTTCAGACCCTGCTGCTCTGCGATGGAGAAACAGAGCTGCCTGGCGGCCTGTTGAATGACGCAATGGAAAAGGCGCTGAAACAGTATGAGGAAAACGGCGTTGTGGAATCTTGCGAAGAGCCACAGCCAATAGAAAAACGACAGTATTACAAATATTACCATAACCGGTATGTACGAAGCATCTTCTGGTCCATCACAGGAAAATGCAACTATCGCTGCCGTCACTGCTTTATGGATGCGCCGGAGGGAGCGCTGGGGGAGCTGTCCACCCAGCAGGCTTTTGACCTCATTGACCAGATGGCGGAATGCGGTGTGCTGCAGGTCGATATCACGGGCGGCGAGCCCTTTGTGCGGAAGGATTTCTGGCAGCTGGTGGACCGAATCCGTTCCTATGGGATGGTGATAGGAAAGATTTATACAAACGGCTGGCTGTTGAATGAAGCAATTCTGGATGCATTTGAGCAGCGTGGGATAAAACCTGCTTTTTCCATTAGTTTTGATGGGGTAGGCTGGCATGACTGGATGCGGGGTGTTCCCGGTGCAGAGGAGGCGGCGCTGCGTGCACTGCGCTTATGCAGCCAGCGAGGATTTTATACCGATGTTGAAATATGCATTCATCGTGGCAATGTGGATACCTTGCCACAGACGATCGAAGCACTGAAAAAAAGCGGTGTCCAAAATGTAAAAGTGGGCAATGTTGCAATGACAGACCTTTGGTGCCGCAACTGTGATGGCAATGCCATGACAGACCAAGAATTCGTCGAAGCGATGATTCCTTATATCACCTGGTATTATCAAGCAGGACAACCTATCGAGCGTTTGGTTCTATGCAATGTGGCAGACCTTGGTCGGAATAAGCCCTGCAAAATTGTTGCAGAACCTCATGATGGAACTGAAAAATGCTTGAACTGCTATATGTGCGGTGCGGCCCGGATGTCCTGCTATATCACCCCGGAGGGCAGACTGCTGCCCTGTATGCCCATGACAGCCAGTCCCCAGCAGGAAAAATTCCCGCTGGTGCAGGACATTGGTCTGAAACAGGGCCTGAGCGACAGCTATTATATGCAGTTTGTGAACGGGCGCATCAGGGACCTGTTTGCAGAAAATGCAGAGTGCAACGCCTGCCAGTACCGCTATAAGTGCGGCGGCGGGTGCCGGGCAACGGCATTATTGGACGGAAACCGCCAGCTCATGGGCTGCGACCGTACGATGTGCCTGCTGTGGAAAGGCGGCTATGTGGACCGTATCCGGCAAGTGGCGGACGAGGCCGAAGCCAAATACGGCGCTGCACAGAACACATTACAATAAGGTAGGGGACGGGGCATGGAGCAAAACCACAACAGGCGCAGCCAGGGGGCTGCACGGTGGCTGTGGCGGGTGGCCGGAAAATACAGAGGCTGTGTTGCGGGTCTGATGCTGATGGAAGCGGCCCTGGGGGCCAGCGGGGTGGCCTATGCCATGCTGTTTCGGGAGATGATCGACGGGGCGGCGGCAGGGCGGATGCGCACCTTCGTGTGGGCGGCCGTGCTGCTGGCCGGGCTGACTTTGGCGCAGATGATCCTGGACGCACTGGTAAGCCTGCTGGCCGAATGGACCCGGGCTACCGTGGAAAACCGGCTGAAAAGCCGACTGTTCGACTGCCTGCTGCACAAGGACTTTGCCACCGTAAAGGCCAAGCACTCGGGGGAGTGGGTGTCCCGGCTGACATCGGATACGGTGGTGGTGGCAAACGGCCTGGTGAATATCCTGCCGGGGTTGGCAGGGATGCTGGCCCGGCTGGCGGGGGCGCTGGGGATGCTGCTGTACCTGCAGCCCGCCTTTGTCTATGTCGTGCTGCCGGCCGGGCTGGCGGTGCTGGCGGTGACCACCCTGCTGCGAAAGGTCCTCAAGCGGCTGCACAAGCAGATCCAGGAGGCCAGCGGGGCGGTACTGTCCTTCCTGCAGGAGCGGCTGGAAAGTATGATGATTGTCCATGTTTTTGCCATGGAGGAGCGCACCGGCCGGCAGGCCGCCCAAAAGATGGAGGCCCACAAGGCCGCCCGACTGCGGCGCAACCATTTTTCCAATCTGTGCTATTTCGGCTTTGGAGGGATCGTCAACGGCGGGTATCTGCTGGCGGCGGTCTACTGCGGCTATGGGATCATGCAGGGGACCATCTCGTACGGCACCTTTGCGGCGGTGCTGCAGCTGGTGGGACAAGTGCAGTCCCCGGTGGCGGGCATCACCGGAGTGGTGCCCCAATACTATGCCATGACCGCCAGCGCCGAGCGGCTGATGGAGGCTGAAGCTTACCCCGATGACGGCGGAGAGACACCGGTCCCCGCCCGGGAGATCGCCCGCTTCTATCGGGAATCCTTTGAGAGCCTGGGCGTGCGGGGCGCCAGCTTCTCCTACCGCACTTTTGAGGGGGAAAGCCACGTCTCGGAACGGCTGGCTGTCATCGACGGGCTGGATCTGGAGGTGCGCAAGGGGGAGTATGTGGCCTTTACCGGCCATTCCGGCTGCGGCAAGAGCACCCTGCTCAAGCTGCTCATGTGCCTGTATCCCCTGGATAAAGGGCAGCGCTACCTCAAGGCCAGGACCGCCGCCGGCCCGGCGGAGTACCCTCTGACAGCGGCGTGGCGGGGGCTGTTTGCCTATGTGCCCCAGGGCAATCAGCTGATGAGCGGCACCATCCGGGAGATCGTGGCCTTTGGGGAGCCGGCCGCCATGCGCCAGGAACAGCGGCTGTGGCGTGCTTTGGAGGTAGCCTGCGCCGACGGCTTTGTACGGGAGCTGGAACACGGCCTGGACACCGCCCTGGGCGAACACGGCAGCGGCCTGTCCGAAGGGCAGATGCAGCGGATCGCCATTGCCCGCGCGGTGTTTTCGGAGCGTCCCATTTTGATCCTGGATGAGTGCACCAGCTCGTTGGACGAGGACACCGAACAGAAGCTGCTGACCAACCTGCGCCGGATGACCCAAAAGACCGTGCTGATCATCACCCACCGGCCTGCGGCCCTGTCCATCTGCGACCGGCAGGTGGAGATGGCCCCCGAGGGCCGGAACCATGCATAAAGTTCTCGGAAAATGTATATTTCTGAAATGAGATGCAGGAAACGCTTCCAACCGCTTGACAAAAAAGAAATGACATTATAAAATGTTTTCAGGAATAAGCACAATGGTGCACCCATAAATTGGATATCGTTTTGGCAAACCCATAGAAATGTGGGGACGCAAAGTTGGAAGCCTTAAACGACGCAGATCAAGCGGGACTGGAGATGCGGCGAAAGGTGGTTCGGCCGCAATTCTTGTCTGGATTGCGGCCGTTTTGTTTTTTGGTGAAAGGCCTTGCCCGCCAGGGCCGGGGTATGTTGCAGGAGGTGGACGACGTCGTGAGACGACTTTCGTATCTGTTCATTGTTGTGATCATCGTCAGCAGTCTGCTGCTGGCGGGTTATTCCCCCGATCTGTTGTCCTTGATCGTCGTCGGGGGAATGTGCATCATTTCCGTTTTGGGCAGCATCTATTGCCTGGCGCCGGTGATCTCATTCACCAACGGCCTGCGCAACGGGCAGGAGAACATCGCCCAGGCGGCCAGCTCGGAGGGCAACTCCGCCTGGATCGCGGCGTTCCAGATCGACCGATTCTTCCGCCAGAAGCGGCTGGACCTGCTGTTCCAGGAATACCGCGAGAAGGTGCGCCAGCAGCGGGACAGCGGCCTGATCGTCAGCGACCTGGATGACAGTATGAACGAGGACGTGCTGGGGCTGTACAGCTGGCAGAGCGTGGCGGCCCAGATCCCCGGCGTTATGACCGGCCTGGGCATCTTGGGCACCTTCATCGGCCTGCTGATGGGCCTGCAGGGGGTCAGCTTCACCACGGTGGATGCGGCTTTGAACAGCGTGGAGAACATCCTTTCGGGCATCAATACCGCCTTCTATACCTCCATCGCCGGCGTCATCCTGTCCATCCTGTTCAACATCGCCAACAATATCCTGCGCAATGTCATGAACCGGGAGATGTCCCTGTTCCTGGAGGAGTTCCACAAGACCATCATCCCCACCACCGAGGAACAGAGCCGTTACAGCGACCGGCGGGAGTCCCGGCAGATCGTGGAGCTGCTGGAGCGGCTGCCCAAGCGCAGCACCATGGTCGGAGCGGCGGCGGGCCGCCCGTCGGGCAACGAGCAGATCCTGATGCCCCAGATCCTGGACGGCCTGAAGCGCAACGAGTTCGTATTCTTCCTCCAGCCCCGGTATGAGCTGAATACCCGCAAGGTGATCGGGGCGGAGGCTTTGGTGCGCTGGAATCACCCCGCCCTGGGCGTGATCTCGCCGGCGGTGTTCATCCCTGTGCTGGAAGGCAACGGCTACATCACCAAGCTGGACCAGTACATATGGGAAAAGGTGTGCCAGCAGGTGCGCATCTGGATCAACGGCGGGCTGCACCCGGTGCCGGTGTCGGTGAACGTCACCAAGACCGACGTGCTGGCCATGGATGTGGCGGACTTCTTTTTGGATATGCTCAAAAAGTACCGCATCCCGCCCAAATACCTGGAGATCGATATCTCGGAGCACGCCTATCTGGAAGCCTACGGCGTGCTGACCGACGTGGTGGCCCGGCTGCAGCAGGCGGGCTTCCGGGTCATTCTGGACGGCTTCAACGGGGACTACATCAAGCTGAGCAGCGTGGGGCAGATGAGCACCGACCAGCTCAAGCTGGACCTGCGCAGCGAAGGGCTGGACGGCAAGCCCGAGGCCCTGCCCCCGGTGTTTGAACAGGCCAAGACCCTGCATCTGAACCTTCTGGCCGAAGGGATCGAGAGCATGGAGCAGCTGACCATGCTGCGCAAGTGCGGCTGCACCGAAGGCCAGGGGTACTTCTTCTCCCAGCCTTTGTCGGTGCAGGAGTTTGAGAAGATGCTGAAAGTGGGGCAGAATCGATGAGGCCCAGAAAGAGACGGGGAGATTCCAGATACAATTTCTGGCAGCCCGCTACCGATATGATGAGCGGTCTGGTATTCGTGCTGATCCTGGTCATCGCACTGCTGGGCCTGTACATCCTCAGCGACTACACCGGTTATCTGGAGGACTACGGCGCCTCCAGCGGCGCTTCCAGCTACCCCAACGGGGACGAATGGGAGGGCGACAGCTGGGACGACTGGGACGGCGGCTGGAACTGGGATGACTGGGACGGCGGCGGTGGCGATAACGACGAGGAGGAGATCGTCGCCGGCGGCGGAGGAGCCTACCCCGACGAAGGGGTCAAGTCGGCGGTGTATGTGGAACTGGTGGACGCGGAGACCGACCGCCCCATCCAGGAGGAAAACATCCGCTTTGAGCTGTACCGCACCGACATCACCCACCTGCAGAAGGGTTCCCTCCAGATCCTGAACACCTATTACCCCGAAAAGATCTCTTACCGGCTGTACGCCACCCGGGAGGACGGCACCTTCTATCTGCCCGAAAAGATCTGGCAGGGGAACTATTATTTCCACGAACTGAACGCGCCGGAAGGCTATGACCTGGCGACGGATACCTACTTTGATGTCAATGAGCTGTTCGACTGGCCCGAGCCCTATGTGGTGCAGATCCGCCTGTCCCCGGCCAAAAACATCATCCGGATCCAGATGAACGACGCTGACACCCAGCTGCCGGTGGGCGGCGGCACCTTCTGGGTGATCGCGGCGGAAAACATCATCACCATGGACGGCACGGTGCGCTACACCACCGGCCAGGTGGTGGATACCATCTACTGCGACGAGGAGGGCTACGGGGAAAGCGACGAGCTGTACCTGGGCGCCTATACGGTGCAGCAGGTAGGAGCGCCCGAGTACTACGCCTCGATGACCGAGACCTTCACCGCCGAGGTGGAGCAAAGGACCGGCGCGCTGCCCGAGGTGCACGAGGTGGAGGCCGAAAAGACCCAGATCGTGCTGCACGTGGCGGATGAGCTGTACGCCGACCAGAACATCGGCGGAGCGCGCTTCACCGTCACCAACCAGCGCACCGGCCTCACCCAGCAGCTGACCACCGACAGCGCCGGCAACGCCGTGCTGACCAACCTGGAAAAAGGCGTCACCTACACCATCCAGCAGAGCCAGACGGTGGGGGATTACCGGCTGGACAGCGACACCTATGAAATGGTGGTGACGGCGGACGGCCGGGTCAACGGCGAGAGCAGCGCTCAGCTGGAGATTACCAACCGTGTGCTGCGGGTGGTGATCCACCCGGTGGACGCGGTGCTGCGCACCAACACCCTGGACCAGCAGTTTGCCCTGTACGACAGCCAGGACAATATGCTGGAATCCTGGACCTCCGACGGCCAGGACCTGGTGCTGACCGACCTGCCCGAGGGGGATTACTATATCCTGCACAACGGCGATGCGGAGCAGAGATACACCTTCCGCGTGACCAATACGGCCAGCGTGCAGACCTGGACCATCTCGCTGTTCACCCTGCGCAGCGTCGTGGCTCTGGTGCTGGCGGCCCTGCTGACGGCAGGAGTCATCGGCCTGATGGTGTTCCTGATCCGGCTGGCCGCCCGCAAACACGAGGAGGCCCGCAGGAAAAAGCAGGAGGAACCCCCCAAGGAAAAGCAGGAGAAGGAAACACCCCCTGCGCCCAAGCATTGACAGGCAGAAAGGACGGAGGTGAACGGATATGAATCAAGACGAGATCCGGATCGGGGATCTGCTGAGTACCCTCCTCAAGCGGTGGAAACTGCTGGTGGGACTGACGGTGCTGGGATTTGCCATCGGCTTTGTGCTGAACAGCATCTCCTTTGTGCGGGGCAATTACACCAGCTATGAGATCTACTGTTCGGTGGCTGTGACCTCAGAGGACGCCACCACCGGCGGCCACGATTTCAACCTGGCCGAGGATATGACCGAGGCCACCGCCTATCTGATGACCAGCTACCGGGTGCTGAGCGCCGCCATCGACGAGGCCGAGGTGATCTCGGTGACGCCCCAGGATGTGGCCAGCAACCTGAGCATCCGGCGCTACAACGACACCCAGATCCTGGAGATGACCCTCTGGTGGACCAACGCCGACGCCGGTGTGGAACTGATGAATTCCATCCTGAACGTCACACGCCGGATGATGCCCCTGACCCTGATGCAGGGCTCCCTGATGGAGATCGACGCGCCCGCGGCCTACTTCACCCCGGGCGGCGGCGGATACGTCAGCATCCGGTGGTGGATCACCGGCCTGATCGGCCTGGTGCTGGGCCTGGGCATCGTGGGCATCGAGTTCCTGGTGCGGCCCACCCTGATGGATCCCAAGAGCGTGGAGGATACCCTGGGACTGGAGATGCTGGGCATCATCCCCCGGGATGTGCCCTATTTCCAGAGCACCAAGGAGCTGCTGAGCAGCGAGCCCACGGGCAACTCCTCCATCGAACAGAACTTTGCCGCCGCGGCTTACATCCTCTGCAACCGCCTCAGCGGCAAAAACAAGAACCACTGCTTCTACATTACCTCCGCGGAGGATGGTGAGGGCAAGAGCACCGTTGCGGCCAATCTGGCGGTACAGATCTCCAACCTGGAGCGCCATGTGCTGCTGGTGGACCTCAACCTGCGCAATCCCAGCCTGGGCGGGATGTTCCTCCAGACGGTGGACTACAACCGCACCCTGAACGCGCTGTATAAAGGGGAGGCCACCGTACAGGATGCGGTGGTGTCCCTGACGGGGTATCTGGATCTGCTGCCCGCCGTGCTGGAGCGCAACGCGGTCAACCTGGACGGCGCCCTGTTCGAGTTCCTCAAACAGATGATCCCCCATTATGAGTACATCATCGTCGATACGCCCTCCATCGGCCAGTCCTCAGACGTGCTGCGTCTGAACGAGATCGCCGAGGCGGCGCTGATGGTCATCCGCTACGACACGGTGCCCATGCCCGCCATCCAGGAGGCCATCGACAAGCTGGATAAGTCGGGCATCCGGATCCTGGGCTGCATCGTCAACGCCTCCAAGCAGATGCGGGGCTTCCGCTCGTGGCAGTCGCCCCCGCCTCCGCCCCCGGCGGATACGGCCATGGAGGCCGACGAGCAGCGCCCGGCCATTCCCCAGCAGAGCGACGCGGGCTGGTCCACCCCCGGCCAGGCTCCGGAGGAGCCCCGCAGTGTGCTGGATGAGCTGATTGGCGACCAGGACGGCAAGGATAAGGTGCTGTCGGACGACGAGGCCATCGACGCGCTGCTCCAGATGGGCGCCGAGGGCAGCTGGAAACAGCCCCAGGAGGACGCTCCGGCACAGGATGAACCGGAACCGGCCGACCGTCCCCAAGAACAGCCCGAAGCCGCCCCAGTGCAGGAGCCCGAGGTGAAGGAAGAACAGCAGGTGTATCAGAC
>ERZ1090864.1151-NODE-1154-length-12738-cov-49.826145_pt1 | contig 12738 bp, 10 predicted proteins | sample MGYA00478479_ERZ1090864 | MGnify/ENA primary metagenome ERZ1090864 (study PRJEB33644, sample SAMEA5815743) | chicken gut metagenome | biome: Chicken; feature: Gastrointestinal Tract; material: Caecum | place: Ireland | collected 2019-01-01 | study: A study of... | reverse complement strand
CCTGGCTGTCCATGTTGCCGATGATGGTATCGGCGTTGTCCTTATACAGCGCTTTGAGCTGAGACTGTGCCTGTAGCACCAGGCAGGCCGAGATTTCCCGGCTGCGGATGGTGGCCACCAGCTTCTCCAGGTTCGGGATTTGCCCGATGTTAGCACACTCGTCAATCAGGCAGCGCACATGGACGGGCAGCCGACCGCCATACACATCATCTGCCTTTTCGCAGAGCAGGTTGAAAAGCTGGGTGTAAACCATAGAGATCAGGAAGTTGAAGGTGCTGTCTGTGTCGGACATAATCAGGAACAGTGCCGTTTTGCGGTCACCCAAGGTGTCCAGTTCCAGCTCGTCATAGGCGGTAATCTCCCGCAGCTCAGCAATATCGAAGGGGGCCAGCCGGGCACCGCAGGAAATGAGGATCGACTTTGCAGTCTTGCCGGCGGCCAGCTTATACAGACGATACTGGCGTACTGCAAAGTGATTGGGCTGCCTCTCGCCCAGCTTCTCAAACATCTGGTCTACCGGGTTCTGGAATTCTTCATCATCCTCCCGGACTTCCATCACGTTCAAAAATTCCAGCAGCGTGGCAAAGTTTTGTTCTTCTTCCGGGGCCTCATAGTGGATATAGGCAATCAACGACGTAAGCAGGAGTTTTTCCGCCTTGTCCCAAAACGGATCACCGCCTTTGCCTTCGCCTCGGGTGTTGGTCATAAGGGTTGTTACCAGCTTCAAAATGTCCTTCTCGCTGTGGATATAGTGGAAGGGATTATAATGCATCGACTTTTTAAAGTTGATGGTGTTGAAGATCTTGATGCGGTAGCCTTTTTTCACAAACGCATTGCCTACCTCAAGGACGGTAGTTCCCTTGGGGAGGACGTTGTCAAGACATTCAGAAGGAATATCTTCCGAATTTTTGCCTCAAAAATTGGCGGTTTTAACATCATCCAGCATCAAACGCTTCATTTTGTCCTCCAAAGTGTCTTTTGCGGTCCGGTTAAAGTGAACACCCACCACATAGGTGGTGTTCTCGATCTTCATGCTGAAAGTGCCTGCAGGGGTTGCCTGCAGCGGTGTCATAACCTGCTTTGATTCTTCCATGTCTTATTCCTCCTTCAAAAAAGTCCAAACAAAAAAGCCCTTTTCCTTGGCAGAAAGGGCTTTCATTATGGTATAATATCCCAAAGGATATTGTTTTTAATCGGCGCAACGCGCTTACCCTGTACCACAGGAGCGCCAGCGACTATGCTATAATGTTTTTATAAAAATTTCCCCTAGATGAAAGGAGTGCTCTGGATGCGCTATCTTCTTCTTAATAAGGATGCCATCTGGCTGGAGTTCCGGTGCGAACGAAATGAATACCTGGAAGTCACAGCACAAGAGGAAGTGTGGCACACAGGGCAGCGGCCTTTTGGCTATACCAACCTGACCGATTTTCTGGAACGCCGGAAAGCACCCAAGCACCGGGCCCATATCGCTGAACTGCTCCGGCAATATGGGTGTCAGGAACTGGACGGTTACCTGGATGTGACCCATGCTCTTTCCCTGAATGACACTTTCTGGGTCAAGCGGGTGGATTCACCCCTGAAATGGGAGGAAGTCTCTCTTTACCGTAACCCGTTTAATGAAGTGATTTCGGAGGCAGCGTTTGATGGTTCTCTGAGCAGCTCCTCCTTTTCCTCTACCTCGCCGGAATTCAGCACCGATGGCCAGTATGCCAAGTGCTGGATGCGGGAAGATAACACCATCTGGCTCTACAAGACTGGTGGTATCTTCGGTATGGAGCCCCTTTCGGAATATCTGGCATCCCAACTGGCAGCCTGTCTCTGCCCGGACGCCATGACCTATGACCTGGGGTTCTATCATGGTGCGCTGATCTCCAAATGCTCGCTCTTCACCAGCGAGACATTTGGCCTTGCCAAGGCAGCCGTTCTCACCAAAGACCGGACCATTTCCGGTTTTCTGCACTACTTTGAAAGCATCGGCAGCGGTGATGCTTTCCGCCGAATGTGCATTCTGGACGCCTTGATTCTGAACACCGACCGCCACAGCGGCAATTTTGGCGTTCTCTACCAGAACGACACCATGGAAGTGCAGAAGATGGCTCCGGTGTTTGACAACAATCGAAGCCTGTTGTTTGACCTGGACGATGACCAACTGAAGAATGCCGAGTGGTGCATCCGGCACTGCTCCCCCCGGCTGGGCGTGGATTTCGTTGCCACCGCCAGAGGCTTGATGACCACTGCTATCCACAGCGATCTGGAGAACCTGCGGGATTTTCATTTTGAGCAGCATCCGAATATCCCGGCACCGCAGGAACGGCTGGACTGTTTCACCGAAATCGTGCAGCGGCAACTGCAGGAGATTCTGGCATAGCGTTATAGTTTTTTGAACTTTTCCTTTCCTACCAATGAAATAGCGGGAGCGCAGTAAGTCAAACTGCGCTCCCGCTATTTAGTACGGTTGCTGATAATACGCTACCATCAATTGCTGGGAAAGCTCGGGTGTTAACTGTCCATGACTTGCCAGTACCTGCATGGTTTTTAAAATCTCTCTCCGTTCTTGACGTTTGGCCTCAATAAGAATTGCAAGCAACTCTTTTTGTGCTTTTGTTTTTTGGTAAGCAAGGATAGGAGCTGCAAGCGCCAAAGGGATAGCATTTAATATGTCACTTGCAAGGGATCCTGTACTCGGCGGGCATGAATACGCAACCAAATTGTTATTGCTGTTTGTGTTAAGTAAGTTATTCATAATGCTACTCCTTTCTGAGGATGACTTGTCCTGTCTGCTTTCGTCATTTATTATAACAGATTTCAAAAAATCTTGTAGTCCCTTAAGTGAGATATAAATAGAGACAGTTTGTGACAACATCTCAATAAAAGATTGTCACAAACTGTCTCATCTTATTTTATGAATTTTAGGATTTCTGTTAAGTCACGACAAGAAGGAATACAGTAATTCCACACGGTCGAGTTACCGATATCTGTTAATTGGGGATTTATGCATAGAGTGCGTGCTCCTGATATATATGCGTATTGATCATTGATCGAGTTGCCGACAAACAAGATGTCACTTGTTGATACTCTCAATTCTTTTGAAAGTTCACTAATATAGGCAGCTTTACCATCAAAGTCGTACTTTGTCCCAATAATTTCTTTTAAAAGTCCATCTTCACCAAACCGAAATTCGTTGGCTTTGATTCCATCTACATATTGATATATGGGTCGAATAACAGAACGGATAACAGTCATTATTGACCCTGAAATGATATAGATTTTAATATCACGCTGATACAACTCTTTGAAGGTTTTTCTTGCTCCTTTTATTAACCGAATTTTTGAAGAAAGTTTTTCGACCATACTTCTGTGTAAATGTCTATTACAAAAATAAGTTTCTGTTATTTTGCACCACTGGTCGTGAGATATCTCCCCTCGACTAAAGCGCATATGAAGTTCTTGACAGCACTTAATATCATATCCCAGACTAACCCAGATACTTTCCCAGGTTGTCTTATTGGAGTTCCCCTCAGTTAATGTTCCGTCAAAATCAAATACTACTACTTGTGTTTTTCCTGTGGATGGTATTTCGTCACAGAAATCTAAAATAAGAGCTTTGTTTTTTGCAAATAAACAACAGGTTTCCAAAACTTCGCCTGAAAAATTTTTCATAGAAGGGTACATCCTTCTTAATTTGTAAAATATTTGAACAGCCCCTCGGCTATCAAACAGGGCTTTTACTTTTTCATATATCTTTTCGTCAGTTGAGTTGCTCGAAGGTATGTTGTTGTAAAAGTATTCCTTAATATGGGCAAGTCCTTCTTTGGGGCAACTGCGCCCACTAAACCAATATCTGACAGTTGATTCACTCCAATTATATTGGCTTGCAAAAGAAGTATAGTCTAGGCCGTATTGATTAAACAGGGCACTAAGAATAGTTCCAAAGGCCTTTTTCCAACTGGTATTGTCTTTAGTATATACTCTTCCCATATAAAAGTCGCCCTCACTTTCGTTTTCACATTTTACATAAAATTATGTCACAAATTCGAGTGAATGGCAATTGCAATCTCAGAAATTTTTTGTCAGGAATATAACATTGTCATAATATACAATTTTCTTTCTAGCTTTTTCTGTCGCTTTCCTTTTGACCAACCCAACAAAGTGTCCACATTTTGCGGAAGGTATCATCCCCCTTCTCCTCCCATTAAATCTTCCGAAGTTCCATTTGCAGGGCGGTCTTGTGGGCAGCGACTCCATCCAGCTCTACTTTCCGCTTTTTGGCTGAAGGAAGTTTGGTAAGTCCAGCCTTCTGGATTTCTCTGGCTGCTGCCTCAAACAAGATGATCTCGCTCTCAAAGCCTCGCAGGAATTTTTCCTTGTCCTTTGATGCCTTGTATGGTCATAGATAGGTTTCAGCTTGCGGTAGGTGTCAATTTACTTTCCCAGGAGAGTAAGGCCGGTGATCCGGTAATCCGCTGTTCCGTATCCCGCAGGCTTTCCTTGGTGCGGATAGAGGCAGCGACAATGGCGTCGCACCGTTCCACCAATTCCTCATTGCTGCTGATGCCATGTTCGGTAAGAAAGTTCATGGTGGCGGCTGTCCGTTTCAGGTTCTCAATGGTTGCCCACCGCTGGTATCCGGATCTCTGCTGGACCTTGATGTTATTCTGAATATCAACGAGCAGATTGACCTTTCCGCTGCGCTGCCGGGGCTGCCTAGAGTGGCGAAGGACTCCAGCAATCCGCATGGTAACGGCTTCTTTCGTGAAATCGGCGCCTAGAGTTTTGAGCCGGGTAAACTGCTCCTGATCCGGAGCCCTGGCGGAGATATACTTTCCCCGCTTGATTTCATATCCTTCTCACCGCAACCGGACAATCAAATCTTCCAAACTGGAGGATACGGGGATCAGGCGGTCAATAGCGATTTTCAGCTTTGCCTTGTAGCTGATGTTCTGTGCGGCCTGATGCTCAATGTAGCTCTTACCCTTATCCCGGCCGGGGACGATGACGGATAGACCATGTTCTCAGCCGAGCTAGTCACTGGCTCGGCGTATTTCGTAATAACTACGCTTGTTGGAATGGTAATATTTATGGTCAGTGAAGCTGACCGCATTGAAAATCAAGCTAGTGGAACTATTCCCTCTAAATTGTATTGAGAAGCCGTTACCATGGCCCCCGGCCCCTATCTCCCCCGGAGAGGGCGGGAAATGTGGTCAAAATCTCGCGTATCTAACGCTGGCCGGCCGGCTCTCTGGGCTTTTCCTGCCAGTTTGTTTTTCCTTGCTCACTTTTTTGTGCAGCTGCTCCACCACCGACTGCTTACCTCCTGCCTTGTCCAGCTCTTCCACCTGCTCCGCTCCCAAAATCTGACCGACCCAATAGCGAACTTGATTCAGCGGTTTTAGCTCCGTCTGCACCTGTTCCAGCTGACGGGCAAAGGCTGCGTGATCCGCTTGCAGCTTGGTATACTCTGCCTCCAGGGCATCCAGGTTCACATTCAGGTCAATATGCTGTGCTTTCAAATAGCGATAGGCTTTGTTGTAGGCTCTCAGCTCCTCCTGATGACTTTCGGCAAAGGCGGCCTGCCGCTTCTTCCAGCCGATCTTCAGGTATTTATCATGGACGGGCTTCTGTTCCTGGCAAACTGCGACCGCGCTCTGAATCCCGACAATATCCTTCATTCGCTTCTCGGCCTTTCGCATACCGGTACTGGCCTGGCTGGCTTTTTGCTTCACGCCGGACAGGACAGTATGCAGCTGCTCCAGGGTTGCGATCTTATGCTGTTGGAGATAAACAACAGCCCTTGCTACATCCTTCAAATCCTTCAGGTCGCCCTTCTGCTGGCCGGACCAAGACCAATCGCTCCGTTCTGCTTTCCGCTGATTCAAGTAATCATTGAGGAGCACCCCAAGGTCTGTGGCGACTGCTTCCTCTTTCAGAAGTTCCTTTTCAGCCTGGACCAGTTCTTCAATCCAATCCAACAGACTCCGAATGGTTTTGCGAATGGCAGACAGCATCTGGTTGGCTGCCTTGATATCCCGGTTGAGATTTCCGATGTTGGTCTGGATGCCTCGCCGCTCCATCTGAACCACCGCAGACCCCATGTGGACGGTGGGAATCACGTCCAGACCCTGCCGCTCATAGGAACGCAGGTCAAGCCGCTCCGGCCGGTCTGCTGCTTCCAGGTAACGGTTGACGGTATCGGCCCAGCCTTGCCGCCAGACCTCTGCATACCTCTGGTCGTTCCAGTCCACAGTATCTTCCTTGTGGCTTTTCCAGTTCCCCGACGGGAGCCGTATGCGTTCGCCGTTTTCATCCAGGTCGTACACCTTTCGGCTCTTGGGAAGCCACTTTCCTTGTTCGTCCATGGCTCGAAGGGTCAGCATCACATGACAGTGAACATTGTGTCCGGGCGGGGCCGGATCATGGATAGCAAAGTCAGCGATCATCCCCTTGGAAACAAACTGCTTCTCGCAGTAGTCCCGGACCATCTGCGGGTACTGTTCCGGCGGAACTTCTTTGGGTAGGGCCAGCACAAAGCGCCTGGCCAGCTGGGCGTTCCATTGTTTCTCGGCAGCCTCCACCGAGTTCCAGAGGGTTTCCCGGTTAGCGTATTCCGGCGGAGCGTGGGACGGCAGCATGATTTCCGTGTACAGGATGCCGCGCTTGCCGGAGTAGTTTTTGGTTTTCTGATCGTATTCCGAAAACAGCTTCTCCCCGCTCTGGTAGGCTGCACCTGCCACCGCCGACTGGCCCTTGCTGCGCTGTGTGATGGTAATTTGAAAATGCGGACACGGAATAGGCATCACCTCCCAAACAAAAAAACCGCCCGCCAGAATTGATCTTGACGAACGGTCTGAAATCGTATTCGGTTGTGCTCTCTGTCCAGGGATGGAGCGAAGTGCGCTTCGGCCCTGGGCGAGAGCTGCAAAAGGATAGCTGCGGAGCAGCGCAAGGAAAATGCAGTTTTCCTTGGGATGGAATCGGGATGGCGAACAGAACGCCAGACCGATTTCATCAAGCCGTCTGCAAGACCGCAATTTCACCGGAACGGTGTATAATTGCGCCCTATTACAATAGGGTTGGAACGTTCCGGGCTTCCTGCAAATCGTGAATCATCTTTGCCAGGGCCAGCGCAACCTCCTGCTGACGGAACGAGAGTTTCAGCAGCTCCATCACCTGGTCGTCAGTCAGCTCTCCCGGGCAGATTAGGAAGCTCTCCAGCATTCCCCCGCGGGTGCAGAGGCGATAGGTACGGGCCTTGCGGGTCATTTCTGGTATCCGGTGCTTCAGCATTTTTTCCTGGTGCTGGTAGTAGCGTAGTTTCTGTTCGGCCTTTTCCTTTTGGCCTTTCATGTGGTCCAGCTTTTCGCTCATAGCTGTTTGCTCCTTTTGTTTAAATTGATTTTTTCTTATTCGTCCCTACTTTCATCCAATTTTTATAGACAGAATTTCCTCTTTATGATATAATTTTATTGTTTAATTTTTATTGTCATCTCTTTCTGAATCGAACTTTTACACCACTTCTTTTGCTGGCAAGTCATTCTAGCTTATAGCATCAAAATTACTTTTATGGAAGAGGGTGATCCCTGGTGCATCTCTGATTTATTTATAGATTCGACCTTTTTACAGATGGTATTGGTGTAAATCATCTGCAAAATCATGAAAGTTTGATTTAAATGGAGATGCCAAAAATGAAAATTGACGTATGTAACCTGAGCAAATCTTATTCCACACGTACTAAAACAACCCATGCATTGGAACAGGTCACCTTCTCAGTAGACAATGGTGAGATCCTCTGCATCTTAGGGCATAATGGCGCAGGAAAAACCACACTGATCAAGTCAATCTGTGGGCTGTTAAAACCAGATTCCGGCGATGTGTTAATCGACGGAGTTTCCTCTGTTAAGGATACCGCTTACGCCCATCGCAAGTGCGGCACCGTTCTGGAAGGATCTCGAAATATCTATTACTATTTGACGGCCTACGAAAACCTGCAATACTTCGGTATTCTGAATGGGCTAACTCAAAAACAAATTCAGACCGATGCCGAGCGGTATCTGCAATTATTCGACTTGCAAGCGTTTCGAAATGTTCCCGCCAGCTCCTTCTCCCGTGGGATGCAGCAAAAGCTGGCAATTACGGTGGCTTTAATGAAGCGGCCGGAAATTTTGCTGTTGGATGAACCTACTCTCGGGCTGGACATTCTTTCTTCTGAATCTGTGATCCAGCTGCTGAAAGATCTGGCCCAGGAACGAAAGCTGTCTATCCTGATTACAACCCATGATATCCATCTGATCGAACAGCTGAACTGCCGACTGATCTTTATGAACCATGGAAAAATCAGCTGTGACCGCTCCCTGTCCAAACTCAAGCAGGAATCCCGGAATGCAAGATATCGTGTGACCTGGCAGATGCAGACCGAATCGATCCCGACCGATGCACAGACGCAGCAACAACAGAATGATATTGTGATCTTTGAAACCGAAGATACCTCCTGGCTGGCACATCATATTGCCTCCCCTCAACTGGTGCAGATTGAAAAATGCAATCAATCTGTGGCTGAAATTTATAAGGGGGTGATGGGCCATGTTTAATGGGCTTCGACTGTTACGTGCCGAATGCCTCCGCGTTTTTGGAGACGTAAAGAATTACTGGTTTAACTACCTGCTGGGAAACCTTAATGTCTTTTTTATGTTTTTTGGCCTTTTCTTTACCTTTTCCAAAAATCAGGGTACCTCTTTGGACAAACTTCTTTTTCTGTTTGGGTTGATGTACTGGTATTTCGGAACCCATGCGATCGATCTTGTCAGTCTTTTGATGGAAGAAGAGATCGAACAGGGAACCCTTGAACAGTTGTTGATGACCCGTATCCCACTGGCAGTTTCCTTTGCCTTCCGGATTGCAGCTCAGATCCTGTTTGATCTATGCAAGGGCTTTCTGGTTTTTGTTTTATGTATGTGGTCTTTTGGAATTGATTTTGCACTGGTTGCAAATGTTCGTTTCCTCCTTTCCATTGCGGTTTTCTTTTGGAGCTTGGCAGCCATGTATGGTGCCGGTTATATCGTTGCCGGATTTTCCCTTGTATATAAACAGGCATCTTCTCTGGCTTCCCTCTCTTCTTCGCTGATCCTGTTCTTTTCCGGAACTACAATTGAGATCAGCGCTTTTCCTTCTGCAGTCCAGTTCCTGATTCAGTGTTTTCCCTTTTATTGGAGCAATCAGGCGATTGGGCAGATCCTGCTGGGCCAAACAGATTCCCTGGCATTTTGTCTTCTCATGCTGGCGTTGGAATTCTTTGTCTGGCTTTTCGGCGGCGTATGGATCTTTCATCGCTGTCTGAACCGGGTCTACCGCAGCGGAACTACCGCAAGTTATTGACAGGAGGAATGAGAAATGAATTTTGTTCGTTTGATCAGAGTGGAAGCCGAGCGTCTTCTACGAGAAATTCGGTATTATAAGTTCGACCAGATGATCAGCTTTTTCGACCTTCTGCTCATCTGTTTGGGAATCTTTACCGGCATGGGCAGGGATTTATTCCAGGGGCAGTCAATCTTTTATGCTTGGATTGGAATGATTCTCTGGCGTTATGCTACAGTCGGCCTTCAGACTGCTTGCAGTATCGTGCAAAAAGAAATCCGACTTGGGACATTGGAGCAGTTGATGCTTACTCGGTGTTCCTTTGATCGTATCTTGATAGCGCGGATACTTGTACGGTTGCTGGTAGAAACGGTAAAATTGGGTGTGGTTTCTCTTTTGATCGGCTGGATTTTTCAGATTCAGCCTGATCGGGATGCCTCCGCGTTCATTTTACTCCTTTCTATCCTACTCTTTCTGCTAGGAGCGGCTGGCATGGGCTGCATGATTGGAGGCGTAAGTCTTATCTATAAAAAAGCAAACGCCTTGGTGAATGCGATAAGTTATTTTACCCTCTTCTTTACGGGAGCTGTTGTCCCTTTGCAGGTAATCCCGCAGATTTTCTCTTTTCCCGCCCGTGTAATGCCTTTTTATTGGTGCGTTGAATCTATTCGGAACTCTGTATTGGGACAAGAAGTTTTAATCTTGTCCATACTGTCATTTCTATGGTGCAAAAATCGTCACCCCAGCCCCATCTGCACGCGATTTGAGCACCACCTTGCCGGCGGTTTAGCCCCACTTTCACGCACTGAAGCCCCACTTGCTTTGTCGCACTTTTGGGCCTCTCTGCCGGTTAGATGCAGAAATCGGACGCTGAGCGACATGTGCACGGAGTTTTAGCGGCACCCTGCCGGAGAACCAGCGACACCTCACCGCCCCAAAGCGACACCCCTGTACCTTACATGCAAAAACTCTGCCAGCCTAGCCAGCCGGCAGAGCCCAAGTTAATCTTCTTCGGGAATCGAGATACCGCTTGCTTTCAAGATGTTCTCCAACACCCGAATCCGCTCGCGCTGTCGCTGAATTTCTTCTTCAGCCATGTAAAAGTATTCCATCGACTCGCGCTCCATCTTGTCGTAGCAGGCTCGTTCCAGTTCTAAAGCTGTGCAGCTTTCCTCGTCGCGTTGCAAAGATATGGGCGGTCACACATCCCGGCCACCGCCTTCCCGGGCAGCCTTCAAGCCCTTGCGTTCCCGCATCGAGACTCGGCCGTCTACCAGAACCTCGTAAGCATTGTGGATAATGCGGTCCATAATGGCTTCTGAAACGGGGCTGTCGGATTCCGGGTTCGGGTCGATCCTGGTGTACCACCCCTCAGATTCGTACTGCGTGCAAAAGATCGTAGACTTGCGGCACCGCGCCTCCACAATCTCCAGCATATCGTAGGATTCCTGCGGGGACAGCGGGCGAATCAGCCACTCGTCCAAAATCAGCAGGTCCTTCTTTTTGTAAGATTCAAGCACCTTTTTCAGCGTGCCAGCGCTGCGGGCAATGCTCAGCTCATCCAGCAGTTCCGGCATACGGATGTACTGCACCTTTTTGAAACGGCGGCAGGCTGCATTGCCCAGGGCGCAAGCAATGTAAGTTTTGCCGTTGCCCGAGGCTCCCTTGAGGATAATGTGGTGGCCTTCGTCAATGTACTGGCAGGTGGCAAACCACAGCATCTGTGCCTTGTCCAGCTTGCGGTCCTCGTGGTATTCAATGCCTTCTACAGTGGCAGACGGCACGGCAAAATGCGCATTGCGGATAAAACGGTCCAGTTTGTTGCTCTGGCGGCGGTTCCATTCCGCATTTACCAGCAAGCCCAGACGCTCCTCGAAGCCCAGTTCATTGAACGTGGGATCTTTCAGCTGGTTGGCGAACTCTGCTGCCATAGCGGTCATCTTCATCGCCGTGAGCATATCCATTGTTGCCTGGTTCAGCATTCGTGGTCGCCTCCCTTCCGGAAGTAGGCCGCTCCGCGGGTAATGCCGTAGCTATTGGCTTTGGACTGAGCCGTTTGACTTTCTGCCTTGTCCGGCTTGTCCAGGCCATTTTTCAGAATGCTGGCAATGGTGCGCAGTGAGGGCGCGGTGCTGTACGCCAAAGCCTTGCCGCAGGCCGCCTCCAGCCGCTGTTTGCCGTACCGCTGTTCCAGTTTGCTCAGACCGGCGCAGGCCTTGTAGCCCTGTTCGGCGGCCTTACCGGACTTCAGGAAGTGTTCAGTCACCTTCTCGGTCATAGGGCCGACTGACATCGCCCAGCGGCTGAACTCGTCTGCGTTGTAGGTGAGATATTTCTGGTGCTCTGGAGGCATATGTTCGCGCTTCACCAGCGGATCACGCTGCCGGGTCTGCAACCGGCGGTGGCTGGCTACACGGCTGCCGTGGTAGAACACCTCTACTGTTGTCTTGGTTACCCGGATGTCCACGCGCTCGCCAATCAGGTTGTAGGGAACGGAATACTTGTTCCTGCCATCCGTAACAAGATAGTCGTTGGCGACCTTGGCAACCGACCAGACAGCCGGCTCAAACGCACTGGCAGGCAGCGGCATCATGTAGGGCTTTTCTTCTTCCAGATAGGCGCTGCGGCGGCAGCCAGCCATCTGCTTGAACGGGCGGCTGTTCAACTCATCCAGCTTTTTGGCAACCGCTTCATTCAATTCCTGCAGGGAAAAGAACTTGCGGTCGCGCAGAGCGGCCACGATCCACGTTTCAGCAAAGCGGACAGATGCCTCTGCCGCGCTCTTGTCCCGCGGCTTGCGGACACGCGCCGGTACGATTGCGGTGCCGTAATGCTCGGCCAGTTCCTGGTAACTGCGGTTCAGAATCACATCGTACCGGGTGTTGGACAGCGTGGCCGTTTTGCAGTTGTCAGGGATCAGCAGCCGTGCGACGCCGCCGAAGTAGTCGAATGCATGGACATGGCAGTTCAGCCAGTTCTCGGTTTTCATGTCGTCGCAGGCTTCCGCATAGGTGTAGTAACTGCAGGGCAGAACGGCGACAAACAAGTAGGCTGCACTTTGTTCGCCGGTGACCGGGTCCTGAACAGGAATCGAGTCGCCAGCCCAGTCCACCTGCATGGCGTCCCCCGGTTTGTGCTGGATGCGCATGGTTGCCCTTGTAACGCGTGCCCAACGGCGGTATCGTTCGCCAAACTGGGTGCTCATGTACGGCTTCTGACCGGCCTCATTGCACTTCGCGCAGTATTCTTCCCAGAGCAGCGTCAGGGTCACGCCCGACCGGGCCAGTTCGCGGTGGATGTACGGATAGTCCGGTTCGGCGTATTGATTGGATGTTTTGTGCTTGTTTGGGAAGAGAAGCTGTTCCAGTTCGGCGTTGGTGATGTCGTCGG
>ERZ1090864.1145-NODE-1148-length-12787-cov-8.148680_pt1 | contig 12787 bp, 6 predicted proteins | sample MGYA00478479_ERZ1090864 | MGnify/ENA primary metagenome ERZ1090864 (study PRJEB33644, sample SAMEA5815743) | chicken gut metagenome | biome: Chicken; feature: Gastrointestinal Tract; material: Caecum | place: Ireland | collected 2019-01-01 | study: A study of the... | reverse complement strand
GAGCCTTATCGTCGGCAGCGTCAGATGTGTATAAGAGACAGCTTTTGAATAAAATGGGAATATTTTTTGAATCGGGGTAAAATATTCTTTTTTATTCTACAGAAACTGCTCCCTGTATTCAACAGGTGAAATATGGAACCTCTGCCTGAACTGAGCGGTAAATTCCTCCACACCGGCGAAGCCGCAGTTCTCCGCGATCTGGTAAATATTGAGATCCGGATCCGCCAGCAGTTTAAGCGCCTCCTGCAGCCGGACTTCTCTTACAAAGCTCGCCATATTCCTTCCTGTATGCTTTTTCAGCTGATCGTCCAGCTGGACAGTCGTGCAGCCAAAGTGCTCTGCGACCGCATCCTCATCCTCCTTCAGACAATGTTCCTGCATATACGAAATAAGCCGATGAGTATATTCGTCACATCCGTAATAACTGTACTCCCTGGCGTTCACCAGATAGGCGAAGAGCAGCGCGAACATAGAGCCCAGCTGAAACGTCTGGCGAAATCCTCCGTCCGCATACTCCTGTATGATCGACGTCAAAAGAGACTGAGCGTGAAGGCTGTGTCCCAGCGAAAAAAATATGTAATTTTTGCCAGCATTTTCAGGCTCATGGAAAAATTCCGCCAGGAAATTCTTATCCTGATAAAACTCTGACAGTGTCCGTTCAAATATTTCCGGTTTCAGACAGAAATTTACCAGAAGCGTGTTTTTCCGGATAAAGCGCAGTTCATGAACGGCCTTTCTATTGAGAAAAACAAGATCCCCCGGAGCCATATAAACTTCGTTTCCGTCCACCACATTGACCAGCGCGCCGCTGCAAAGATAATTCAGTTCAAAATGACTGTGGGTATGTCCGGGAAAATCTTCTGTGACCTGATGGGAAAGAATATAAAGGCAGTCTTCCTTCGGAAGCTCCCGGAAGGCCCGGTGCAGATTTTCAATCTTATACAGATTATGGGTGATCTTCTGTCCATACCGCAGCAGCTTTTCCGGAGTAACCGATCTGCCGCCGTCTTCGCCGGCAGTTGCGGAAACCATACTCAGAGCAGGCGCCATCCTGCTCCCATATCCTTCCGAGCCGGAACTGTAAGGGCTCCTGTATTCCTTTTGCGCCGGAATCCGGATCTGCACCTCCGTGCCCTGTCCCGGCCGGCTGGAATAAGTAAGTCCATATTCTGTTCCATATAGGATCTGCAGACGTCTGTGAGTATTATAGACCGCGATATTCGTTCCGCCTGAACTGCTGGTTCCCTTTCCGGAAAGGATCGTTCCAAGTTTTTCCGGAGAGATACCTACGCCGTCATCGGAGATCAGCAGAATGATATCATCATTTTCCATCCAGCTGGTAAGAACGATCGTTCCGGATTTGTTTTCCTTTTCCAGTATCCCGTGAAGAACCGCATTCTCTATTACCGGCTGCAGAGTCAGCTTGGGAATCAGATATTCCGTCAGTTCATCAGGAATATCTGAAACAAAGGTAATGCTGTCATGAAAACGCATATTCTGGAGCTGGAGATAAATAGAAACATGCTCCTCCTCCTTGCCGATCGTGGAAATGCTCTCTTTCCGGCTAAGCGTCAGCTTGTAAAACCTGGAAAGGTTCTGCACAGCATTGGAGACTTCTGTGTTCCGGCCCTGCTGGGCGAGCCAGTTGATCATATCCATAGTATTATAAAGAAAATGGGGATTGATCTGTGCCTGCAAGGAATTGAATTCCGCAATTCTCAGTTCTTCCGCCGCTTTTAACTGATTCTCCACCATATCCCCCATCTTTCTGGTCATATAGTTGTAGGTATCAATAAGATCGCCCACTTCGTCATGATACTGCGGGCTGTCCATGGGAGCAAGCGTTCCTTCCCGCACTTTGCTCATCTGGTGAATAACGGAAGATATACGGTTTGTAATAGAATGAGAAAGGATGTGCGCCGCCACGGTTGCAAACAGAAGAATGCCGAGATACATCAGCATATATTCCAGCATCAGAAAATTGCTTTGATTGATCAGCGGCTCTGAAGGAAGCACTGTCACCATGAACCATCCCGGCTGCTTGATACTGTAGAATCCGGCGTATACTTTTGTATCCAGAATATTTCTCTCAATAAAGTTATTGGAGGACATAAAGGAATCCTCAATGGTATCGTAGTCCAGCCAGTAAATTCCGGCAAGAGAATCATTGGAGGACGCAACCATGGCGTTTCTGTCGTTCATGATATAGGAAACGCTCCCGGCCAGGGTCAGATTATCCCTGAGTATCTCGTCAAACTGGTCCGAAGAGAAATATACCGCCACATAAGCCTGATAAGCTTTCTGCTGATAATAAAAAGTAGTAGATGTGATATATGCCATATCCCCAAATTTTTCTCTTTCCCGGCTGCCCAGATAAAACGCGGGACAAAAGAGCTCCGACTGGCCTGTTCCCTGAAAGATCCCGTACCAGTATCTTCCTTTTGCCTGATCCATGGGCGAGAAATAATCCCGGGTCAGTTCATCGTGAAAAAGTTCTATGGAGTCCATGGGAAAATCCATATAGACCTGCAGGCCTGTGATCGTTCCGCCGTCCATAAGCCCCCGGACCTTACTGTGAAACTCTCTCGCGTCTTTTTTACTGAGGAGCACCTGAGACGGCGCGTTTACCGGCTGGTGAAAAAGATCCTGATACAAAGACATATCGGTGATCTCCCGGTAAGCGTCCAGGACATTCTGGACCCTTTTCTCTATCAGCGGCGCCGTTCTGGAGGAAGAGTCCTGTTCCTGTCCGATCGTATAAGAGACCACCATATCATAGAGCCTGCTGTAGAAAAAGATTCCGATCATAATTACAGGGATACTTACCGCAAGGATCAGTACAATAGTAAATTTTGACTGCAGACTCATGTCGCCGTAGGACTGGCGGAGTCTGTGAAAAGGACTGCTCATTGTAAATTCTTCTCCCTGTATTCTGAAGGTGATAATCCGGTGTGTTTCTTGAAGCTTTTGCCAAAATAATTGCCGTCGCTGTAACCGACCCTGGAGGATATATCGGCAATCTTATAGCGGGAATCCTGAAGAAGCTGTTTTGCCTTTTCCATCCGGTATTCCGTTATGTACTGATTCAGCGTACGGCCTGTTTCATTCTTAAAAAACGTGCATACATAAGAAGCCGAAAGAAATACATGTGCGCTGATGTCTTTTACAGACAAAGTCTCTTTCATATAATTCTGGCTGATATACTGTTTGATCAGGAAAATCGTCGGGTTTTCCTGCTGTGATTCAGCCATATCCCTGAAATATGCAGCAGTCTTATCCGCGAGGGTCTGATGCAGTTCCGGGAAAGTAAAACATCTGGCAATGGTTTCCGCAATGCTGTCCGTTCTCTCTGAACCGGCCACTTTCTGATGCCGTCTTGACTCTTCCAGACAGAGAAAAAGCCTGTAATAAAGATCCTTGACCGGATTCTGCAGAAATCTCCGGTTTCCCAGGAATATTCCTGAAAGACCGTCCAGGATCTCTTCCGCCGCTTTCCGGTCGCCTGATAAAAGCGCCTCTGCAAAGTCCTTTTCCGGAGACGGCATGGTCAGATCCTCTGACAAAGCATCTTCCTTTTCTTCCACCGTGATCAGCGTGTCTTCCGGAAAGAAAAAACTGTTCTGAAGCAGGATCACGGCAGAGGCATATGTCTGATAGGCTTTCGCCACCCCGATGACATTTTCTCCTGCCGCCATGGAAAATCTTACAAAAGACTGAAACCTATCTTTCAGAAATTCCCCCGCCGCTTTAATTCCCTGCGTGGAAAGCTCTGTCTGTCCGAACAGAAAATAGACAAGATACTGCATCTTTTTTTCTGTATAAATACAGTTCATGTGATACTGTCTCAAAAATCCTGTAAATTCCTCATAGATTTCTACAAAAGAAGGCGCTCCGGGCTGAACAGAATCATCCATTTTTACGATAAAGGCAGTGAAACCTGTGGATGCATTCATAGTAAGCTTAAGTTCTCCGGACAGTTCTTCAATAGAACAGCCGGTGTCGGCGCTGTAAGGAGTCGTCAGAAGAAGAGCCAGCTGAGAAGCCGTTTCCATGGATTTCAGGTTCTCGCCCCTTCGGGAATGCATTTTCTGCATATACAGATCCCGGGCTTCCAGTACCGCTTCTTTTATTTCCGATGGATTCAGGGGCTTTTCAATATAGTTCACCGCTTTCAGTTTGATGGCGGCTTTCAGATATTCTTTATCCGAATAGCCGCTCATGAAGATCGGCACGGAATCCGGAAGGAACTTTTCCATTCTTTCCAACATAGTGATCCCGTCCATCCTCGGCATACGCACATCACAAAGAATGATTTCAGGCCTGTGCAGCCTGGCGGCATCCAGACCATGTACTCCGTCATCCGCCTGGATCACTTCGCTGATCCCGATACTTTTCCAGTCCACAGAAGAAATCACGCCGGTACGTGTAAGTTCTTCATCGTCTACAATCAGAAGTTTCATGGTTTTCTCCTTCTATTGGCCAGGTCAATATGTTTCATTACTGTTTTCTGTCGGAACTGATTTTTTTCAGGATACGTCTGCATATGTCCTCGCAGCATGGTCTGCGGATCTCGTTAAACATGCGATTTGCCCGGATTCTGTCATCCATGTATGGATCATTTTGCGCAGCCAGGCAGAACAGGAAACTCTTCATGTCCTCCGGTTTCGGACCCGGAGTCACTTCGTCATAATCAAAATTCATTCCCCGCCCCTCAAGGTACCGTTCCCTGTCATAGGGCAGAAAGATCATCGGATTGCCGGTAAGCAGGTAATCAATATAAATGCTGGAATAATCGGTGATGAGGCAGTCAAAAATATCAAGCATGCCGGTAACGTCATCCGCCTGCTCTTCTCCCAGGAACCGGATCCGTTTTCCAAGATAAGAATCCGCCGCGGATTTTTCCGCAATATGTGTCCGGATAAACAGGATCATCTTCTGCTCCTCCAGAAAATCCTCCAGACGCTCTCTGTCAAAATCCTCAAAGGGAAACAGTCTGACTGACCCGTAATCCCGGAATGTAGGCGCATACAATACCGTTTTCCTGTATTCCGGAAGCTCTCCGTATATTTTCCTCAGGATCTCCTGCCTGTTCTTTTTTTCAAACATCCCGTCGTTCCTGGGCTGTCCCCAGACTTTGATCCTGCTCTCCGGAACGGAGAAGCTTTCTGCCATCAGCGGTACCAGAGCCCGTGACGTGGTAAGGATACAGGTATAATTATCCGAAAAAATCTTTTTAAAGTAAAGACGGGCTGTCTTTCCCAGATTAGGATCCAGAAGAGCGATTTTTTTCAGCGGAACGCCGTGCCAGAGATTAATGATCATCCTGTCTTTCCGAAGGCCTGTGGCGTACACCGGAAGGCCCGCGGAAGTAAACCATACTCCTCCGCCCAACGCGCGGCGCATTCCGTCGGCCGTTTCGGTTTCAATGAAGTACTGTCCGCCGTATGCTTCCGACAGCCTCTGCCTCAGTTCCGGGTCGTTGATCACAAAAAGCGGCGTCACTTCCGGCACATGATCCTTCACATATTCAAAAAGATATCTGGAATTGTAATTGTAATGGCTGTTGTCTGTCGAAGAGAACACCCACACAAAGGGATCCGGCCGGACGCCTCCAAAATGTGAGAGAAATTCCCCTTTCAGAAGATTTTTTACTTTTCCCATCTGTCTCTCTTCTTTCCTTACTTATATTTCCAGAGGCCGTGAAGGGCATAGGAAACAAAAAACGCTGCGCTCTGCAGGGTATTATAGCCCATATAGCGGTACACCCGGTATGTCATGACCGCCGATTTTCCCTTGTTTCTCGACTTGCTGTTTTCTGTGAGACGGTATTTGAGATAAGGTTTATTTATCCCCGCCGCCGATCCGTAATGTTTCAGAATCTTCAGCCATGTGAGATAATCCTCATGGCTGTCGTCATGCTCCATGGGGAATCTGAGAGCAGCCTCTCTCTTTACCAGCACCGACGAGCAGTTGATACTGTTGTGCGCCAGCAGATCCCGGTAGGTAACAGCCTCCTTCACCGGGATATATTTCCCCGCGGAGGTTCCGTCCGGATTCATCAGTTCTCTTCCGGTGGAACAGAGTACGTTTCCCGTCCGCCGGAGAAGTTCCAGCTGTTCTCTCAGTTTTCCCTCCGCCCACCAGTCGTCCGCGTCAAGGAAAGCAATATACTCCCCCTTTGCTTCCCGGACGCCCAGATTGCGGGAACCTGCCGCTCCAAGATTCCGGTTGTTCCTGAAATAACGGAAACCGCTTTTATCTCCGCAGGAATCCAGTATCTCTTTTGTGTTATCTGTAGAGCAGTCGTCGATCACCAGAAGTTCCAGTGGAACATCCTGGATATATACGGAATCAACTGCTTTTTTTATATAAGCCGCGCCGTTATATACCGGCATAACAACTGATACCAGCGGCTGTGTCATAATAAACTCCTTCCCGGTCTGCTTACTGAATCTCTGTTTCCTCTGTACAGTCCAGCATCTCGGCGATCATATCTTCCACCATCTGCGCAGACTCCCGGTTCATTTTCTCATAATCCAGACAAAGCGTCCGGACTTTTCCTTCCGCAAAAAGCCTCATTCCCTTCAGTATCCCTTCCTCGGAATTCTCCAGAAGAGTTCCTCCATGTTCCGTAAGGAATCCATGAGGGCCGCTTACGTCGCAGGCCATCACCGGCACGCCCAGAGTATCCGCCTCCAGCATTACCAGTCCCTGCCCTTCATAATAGGAGGACAGGATAAAAAGGCTGCATTTTTTTAATACCGGCATGGGATTTCTCAGAGAACGGATCAGTACAATATGATCCGCAGAGGAAAGTTTTGCCGCATATTCTGCAGTCTCCTCATACATGGAGCCGCTTCCGCCTATAATGACCATCCATGTAGCCGGATATTCTTTCCTGTACTGTTCAAAGGCGTCCAGAAGGCGCCTATGTCCTTTCTCAGGAGAAAAACGGCCGATACTGATGAATTTCGTTTCTTTATTATCCAGTATCTCCCTGACTTCTTCCAGGCTATGCGTAGATTCTGTAACCGGTTCAAAGCTCAGCGGCCGCTCTGCCAGCGCCAGAACTTTTTTATGATCGTGACAACTCGGGATCACCTTTACCCGTAATGGATCGCCCCCGATTCCATGGATAACCGGATCCAAAACGTCACCACTGACTGTTACCACACGATCGTAAACATTATAGGCTTCTCTCAGAATGTATAGATTCTGGTTGCCTCTTTCTTCGATCTCATGCACCATATCACTGTGCACCCATATGATCTTTGGGCAGGGAGCCTCTTCCAGAAGGGAAATCACATAGGCTTCATATCCGTTATAATGGATTGCCAGAGAGAACTCCGTTCCGCCGAAATGCTTGCGCCACTCCCGGCGGTAAGCCCTGTGTACCCGGCTTGCTGCCCGCGCGGATACGGAACCTTTCATTTTGCGCATAAGAGCGAACATGGTAAGGATGTCCATATTCATCTCGCTTCCCATGGGGAAGATTCCCAGTTCCTCCGGCAGCTCGTCCAGTTTTTCCTGGTGCTCTTTTGTATATGAAGTGCGGAAAGAAAGAAAATAATTATACTTTTTCAGATCCAGCTCCTCCAGAAGAGAACAGAGGGCTGTGGTAATCCCGTTCTGCCCCAGATCGCCTCCGTAAATCAGGATATTTTTCTTTCCGTTTCCCGTATATTTTTTCATACGGCAGCATTTTTCATGAAGAAATACCTGGCGGCAGATCTTCTCCGCGCCGTGACCATCCTCCCAGGTGGCATATTTTTCCATAAAAGTAGCGTTCGGGATTCCTCCGCCCCTGCGGATACAGCCGATCACCTCCGCCGCGTCTTCTGTATAAAGAAAAGGATATTCCCCGATATCCTCATACATCCCCCGGCCGTTCTCATATTCTCTGCGGTCGTAGGCAAAAAGGATAATCTGTTTCCCGGCGTTGGCAAAATCATAAAATACACTGGAATAATCTGTGATCAGCGTACTGCACAGGCTGAGACCCTCATAGGTATCCCACTGCGCAGGAAAAGTCCTGATATGACGAAAGCCGTCAAAATTCTCACTTCCATGGAGAAAAGGATGAAGTTTGACCAGCAGCACTTCGTCATCGCGAAGGCCTTCATCCCATATCCTCAGATGTCTGTTCAGAACATCCATATACTTCCCGTTATCTACGCTGCCCACCAGTCCCCTGAAGGTTGGCAGATACATGATAATTTTTTTCCCCTCCAGCCCCTCTTCTTTCAGAAGCCGGCGCTGCCTCTCTCCAGGTTCGCTGTAGAAAATATCATTCCGGGGATATCCTTCATGAAGAACCGTACCTCTGTAAAGAGCAGACAGCATATAGGCGCGGGACATGATCTCTTCCATGAAACGGTTTGGAAAAACCAGGTAATCAGAATCCAGCAGGTTCCTGAGAACGTTACCCATGCTCACCGCTTCAGGCCGGTTGTCCCGCCCCATTTTCTTCAGGGGCGTGCCGTGCCATGTATTCAGATAGATCTGACCGTCTTTTTTTATGAATCTTCCCGGAAAAGTGGTATCGTTCACCAGATATCCGGCCTGGCTGAGAGCTTTATAGTAGGACAGAGACCCTGTGCGCACAGTGCGGGAAACCCGGATCCCGTTTCGGCGAAGTTTTTCTCTGATCTCGTCCTCCGCGCTTCGGTGAACAGAAAGTACCAGTGTAAATTTTCTGTAGGCGTCTTTCTGAAGTTCTTTCAGAATCGCGAGGATATTGCTCTCCAGAGCTTTTCCGCCGCGGGATTCCAGAAGGATCATGTTTTTCTTCAGTTTTGTTTTTTCATAGAATGTATTGTATAACGGATACCAGGAACCGTTTTTCAGTTTTTTCTTTACCTTGTCTGTGAATCCCATACAACAATGCCCTCTCGCTATTTCGCCGCAGCTTCATTCAAGACGATTCGTCTGTCTCTTTTCAACATCAACATTAGTATATTTATGATATCAAATGGGGTTTGAGGTGTCAACGGGCGGGGCAGCGACAAATGCGGGCCAGTGGCAAGGGGAATGAAGACGGGCGTACGCAAATCTGTTGATTTTTCCAATTTTGTTCCGCCACCTTTTGTATGGCAAAAACACAAACTCGGGCTTATAGCCCTCAAACATGTGTTTTTGCCATACGTTATGCTCACAAAATCGTAAAAATCTGCCAAAAATTTGCGTACGCCCGTTTTCGTCCTCCTGCCATTTATGCAGTTGCCGGATGCCCTATCGTCTATATTTACTTTCTTAAAAACATTGAACCTTAATTACACCGGGAGTACAAAGCAATACGCTGACTCCCGGCACACTCCAGATTGTTTCTATCTATATTTGTTCATCAGATCCAGGTTTGCCTTTTCATATTCGTTGAATTCTGCTTCGATCTGCGCGTCTGTCTTTCCCTGAACCGGCTGATACCAGCTCTTGGAGCTAAAATATGCGCTATTGTCGGCATTTGTAAAAACTCTGCCGTGACGGGCGTAAATCTCATTGATGGCCAGTTGAAGCTTCTCCGCGCCCAGAGCCGCCGCTTCGGAATCGTTCAGGTATCGGGTATTGGAATCCGGCAGGATGTATTCCGAAGAGACTGCCCCCGCTGCCTGAGGCTGTTCCTGTGTAGCGGAAACGGACTGTTTCCCCTGAAATTCCATTATATCTTCCGGCAGAGTTTCGCTATAATCCTGAATGTCATACCAAAGAGTATCCAGCGTTCCTCCATTCGATACCAGGGCGGCTACCTCTTCCTTTGTAGAGTCGCTGCCCAGAATCAAACGGAGCATAAGATAAAGATTTTGATTCTGGTTCATAGTCATATGTTCAAAACTTATATTTGGCCTCTGAAATCCTAACGAACAGTAGTTATTAAGCATTCCCTCATATGTTCCAGTGTCTATAACATCGTAGGTCCCGTCCCAAAGCATCGTGATAGGAGAGCCTTCATAAAAAATATTCTCAGTCTCAGGAATTACAGAAAACGTATTGTTCTCAAATCGGAAACCTCTCATAAACCATGTCTGCCCTGTAGCAAACATTCCTTCTCCATAGTATTCATAAAATATTTCATATTTTCCGTTATATTTTCTCAGAAATACAGATCCTTCATAATAAATAGAACTGTCCTTCATAAAGCTCACATCGTATAACGTATCCCCATATTTAGTTCCCAAAACTTCTGTTTCTGTAAGTACATTCCAGTTACCGTCGCTTTGTTTCAATATTGACAGATGAATCGTATTTTCTCCCTTAATCTGACTACTGGCTTCATACGTCACGGCCAGTATTTCCTTGTTCCCGTCTTCATCCATATCCAGTGCCGCAGCATATAGAATACCTGTCTGACCCACAGAGGAAACGCCAAGATTATTGTCCACACCTCTGCCCGCCGTCAGCGGATAGATTCTATTTCCCATATAAGACAGATTTTTTACAGAAGCTACAATCTCCACCGGTTCTGTCTGATTCTGTGGTACAGAAGTCTCTTCTGTTTCAGCACTTCCCACATCGTCGCCATTAAGCAAAATGAAATCTGCATTTACCACTTTCTGGCCATCTGCATTGATCCAGTCCACAGACACTTTTTCTTGTCCGGGAATTAAAATAACAGAATTATCGCTTTCCACCACCCCATATCCAGAAACATATATATCAATATTCTCATATTTGCTTATACCGTTACTCAACGGAATTTCAAAGCTGATCCCACCTGTTCCTGAACCGCCGCTGCTGAACGTTCCCATAGATGCGAATATGTTCCCTGCAGACCCATTAAATGTCAACTGATAGTCCATGGTTCCATCATCATACTCATACACCTGTCCCAGTAGAGGATCAAAATTCACCATCTGATCTTCCTGAACGGCAGCCGCTGAAACCTGCTGAACTCCAGATAGGTATTCCGGAACTGCCGTCTCCGGAAAAATTCCTGCTGTTAAAACTGCCGCTGAAATTATAGACATTGCTGCGCACCATTGCTTTTTCATACACTTATACATCCTTTCTATCCAATTATTTCATATCATAAATATAGCCGTCTGCTTTAATCTCTGCTCTGTATCCATTTTATCTTCCATGGGGCTGTTATCAGCCTTTGGGTCTGGATACGATCATACTTTATTCTCCTGCAATATTCTGATTTTCAATAAATCCATATTTCAGAACTTCAATTTTCCGTATTACCTCCCGCGTAGCTTCTGCTCTTTCAAGTGTCGATTCGGTATTGCTGCTTACTTCATGCCATCCGTCCGGCATAGAATCATTTTTTTCCAGATACAGGACATAATTCATATCATCTGACACCGGAAGATTTTGAAAAGATTCAACCCCTGCGCCTTTCTTCCAGAACAAATCCTCTGTATGAATCAAACTGTTCGGATCCTCTGTCGCAGCGTAGCACTCTGCCGCATCTGCATAATCATAGAACACCTTTGCCAGCAGATAACAGGTATGTCTCCAGAATCCGGATCCATAATTTTCTTCTTCCGCAATCATCAAACCATCTTTGGTATTAATTGCTAAGCCTGTCTCTGTCTCAGTAAAACTTAAACGCTCTATCCATTCTGCCGGATAATACAATGTATAATTTTTATATTTGCTTTCATATGATGCCAGTTTTCCAGACAGTCCCAGGTCTTTTAATTTCTGGATAAGATTTTCCCTAGCAGGATTAGAATTTTCTGTCTGTTTTGTCTCGTCTGATTCAGAAGAAACACTGGCATTATTTACTGGAATATTATTTTTTATATCAGACAATATATCGGCTTGTGAATTATACCATTCATTAACTTCCTCATTATTTTTTAGATTGATCCAGTTTAAAAGGCCAGCATCGTTAATCAATATACTCCAAAGGCAGTATTCACCCCTTTGTCTGCAAGCCACAAGAAAATGAAACATAGTAACGATCTCGTCTAAATCAACTTCTTCATTACTTTCGCCAAAATAGTTTGCCGCAAAATCTGGAAAAGTCGAAGGAATATTATATTGTAAAATTGAACTGATATCGTATAAAGCTTCCATTTCTAATACCCTATAAATAAGATTTTCTCCGCCTACCGTTAAATTCCCAATTAATTTACCGATGTCCAGTCCTAAATCCCAAGAACTTAACAGTAACTTCACAGAACCTAAAATATTTTCGCTCTCATCCACGAAAAATTGAAATGTGCTGTCATTCGTGTATTCATCTGTACTTTTCGCTATTTCAAAGAAAAGATCATCAAAGAAAAATTCTGTATAATTCGAGAAATTCTCATTACTAACGTCTCCATACATTTGCAATTTTATTTGGACAGCATTGTGCATGGAATTACGCGTAGTTGCCGCTGCTTCTTTCAGGTTTCCATCTGCATTTTCTTGAATAATACCTAGAAAAGCATCATACTTTGAATAATCCTGAATTATTGTCTCCAAATTTGTAAGTGCGTCTATCCAGTTATCTGTATTTTCCCTCAAAGTATCCAGTCCGCCCATTGCTGTCGATATTCCCTGTTCCAATTTACTTGTTGAAGGTGAAATACCAGTAAAAACAGAAACAGCATTCGCTCCTATTTCAGCAATATCTCCGGCATAGCTTCTAAAATCTTTTAAATTATCCAGTTTATTTTGCTCAAAATTTTTTTCCGCGTTTTCCTGGTCGCAAATTGTAATCAAATTAACAAGTGTTTTTATATATTCATCTACATCCGGTTCTACTCCTGTATTTATTAAATAATCAACCGTCTCTATCAAATACTGGGAAATTATATCTGAACGAAAATCTGAAGCAAATTTCATATAACTATAC
>ERZ1090864.1137-NODE-1140-length-12857-cov-8.346743_pt1 | contig 12857 bp, 13 predicted proteins | sample MGYA00478479_ERZ1090864 | MGnify/ENA primary metagenome ERZ1090864 (study PRJEB33644, sample SAMEA5815743) | chicken gut metagenome | biome: Chicken; feature: Gastrointestinal Tract; material: Caecum | place: Ireland | collected 2019-01-01 | study: A study of... | reverse complement strand
TTGAAATTGTCCTTAGCCGTATCCCATTCTTTTTACGTCTTTCCCAGATTACGGAACCGGAACCTGAGCCATATCCCCGCCCACCGCGAAAACGTCCTGGATCAAACCGACGGTTTTCGGACGTCATATTCACAAGGAAGGCTCCCCCACAAATCCAGATTTCCACCTTGACATATCCTCCCCCCTTGCGGTAGAATAACCGATGTAAGCAAAAGCGTTGAAGAGGACAGTAAGCTGTCCGGTCATCTCAGAGAGAAGCCCGTCTGGTGCGAGGGCTTTGGTGTTCCGGCTGACTGAAGACCACCTCGGAGCTGCCCTAATCCGGCACGGTGATTCCGTTATCATCACACGAATGAAGCAGGTTTTCCATGGAAAACAAGCAGGGTGGAACCGCGGGAATACTGATATCCCGTCCCTGCGTGGAGTGTTTCCGTGCGGACATAGATTCAGAAGGTGAGAGACATTCCGGGAGGGATGTCTTTTCTGTTTTATGGATCAGCATCGGACAGATAAAAGGGAAAGGAAGGAAAAGAAGATGAAGATCACTTTAAAAGACGGATCGAGCAAAGAATATCAGCAGCCGATGAGCGTGTATGACATCGCGCTGGACATCAGCGAGGGGCTGGCAAGGATGGCGACAGCCGGAGAAGTGGACGGCGAGGTCGTTGACCTGAGGACAGTCGTTGACCATGACTGTGACCTGAGCATCCTGACATTTAACGACGAAAAGGGAAAAGGTGCATTCCGCCACACGGCGTCCCACATTATGGCGCAGGCGGTAAAGAGACTGTATCCTGAGACAAAGCTGGCGATCGGACCTTCCATTGCTGACGGGTTCTACTATGATGTGGACAGGGAGACTCCGTTCACAGCGGAAGACCTGGAGAAGATCGAGGCGGAGATGAAGAAGATCGTCAAAGAGAATCTTGAGATCAAACAGTATACAATGCCGAGAAACGAAGCAATCGAGTATTTTAAAGAGAAAAACGAAGACTATAAGGTGGAACTGATCGAGGATCTTCCGGAGGATGAGACGATCAGCTTCTATTCCCAGGGCGAGTTCACAGATCTGTGTGCGGGACCGCACCTGATGACCACAAAACCGGTGAAGGCATTCAAGCTCACAAGCCTGGCAGGCGCGTACTGGAGAGGGGACGAGCACAATAAGATGCTCCAGAGGATCTACGGGACTGCCTTCCCGAAGAAAGCAGAGCTGGAAGAGTACCTGACGATGATCGAGGAAGCGAAGAAGCGCGACCACAGAAAGCTTGGAAAAGAACTGGGGCTGTTTATGATGCGCGAAGAAGGTCCGGGATTCCCGTTCTTCCTTCCGAACGGTATGGTGCTCAAGAATACGCTTCTTGACTACTGGAAAGAGATCCACCGCAGGGCAGGATATGTAGAGATCAGCACGCCGATCATGCTGAGCCGCCATCTGTGGGAGACATCTGGACACTGGGATCACTATAAGGAAAACATGTATACAACCGTGATCGACGACGTGGATTTCGCGATCAAACCGATGAACTGCCCGGGCGGTATCCTTGTATACGAGTCAGAGCCGCGCTCTTACCGTGATCTCCCGATCCGCATGGGCGAGCTCGGACTGGTGCACCGCCATGAGAAATCCGGACAGCTCCACGGCCTGATGAGAGTGCGCTGCTTTACACAGGATGATGCGCATATCTTCATGATGCCGGAGCAGATCAAGGACGAGATCAAAGGGGTCGTAAAACTGATCGACGAGGTGTACAGCCTCTTTGGATTTAAATATCATGTAGAGCTCTCCACACGTCCGGAGGACAGCATGGGAAGCGATGAGGACTGGGAAATGGCGACAGACGCTCTGAGGAGCGCGCTGGAGGACATTGGTCTCCCATATGTTGTAAATGAAGGGGACGGAGCGTTCTACGGGCCGAAGATCGACTTCCACCTGGAGGATTCCATCGGCAGGACATGGCAGTGCGGTACGATCCAGCTTGACTTCCAGCTTCCGCTCCGGTTTGACCTGGAGTACACAGGAGCGGACGGAGAGAAGCACAGACCGATCATGATCCACCGTGTTGTATTCGGATCTATCGAGCGATTTATCGGGATCCTGATCGAGCATTTCGCGGGTGCATTCCCCACATGGCTTGCTCCGGTACAGGTAAAAGTGCTCCCGATCTCAGACAAGCACATGGACTACGGTATGAAGGTGCTCGACGCGCTGAAAGACGCGGGCATCCGCGCAGAGATCGACACCCGTGCCGAAAAGATCGGGTATAAGATCCGCGAGGCGCAGATGAAGAAGATCCCATACATGCTTGTCGTGGGGGCAAAGGAAGAAGAAGAGAACAAAGTCTCCGTGAGAAGCAGATTCGCAGGAGATGAGGGACAGTGCGGGCTGGATTCATTCGTGGCGCAGATCAAAGAGGAGATCGCCGGGAAGGTCAGCAGGAAGATCGAGAAGGAGAACTGATGAGCGCGCAGTACGAAAAACTATTAAAGTGCTATGAATATTACAGGTCAGTGACAGACTTTGAGCCGAGGGTGGGACTGATCCTCGGCTCGGGCCTGGGCGGATATGCCAGAAATATGAAGGTCGTCAAAGAGATCCCTTACGGGGATATCCCGGGCTTCCCGGTCTCCACTGTGCAGGGGCACGACGGAAGATTCCTGCTGGGCTATATCGGAAATGTGCCTGCTGTGGTCATGAAAGGCAGGGTGCATTATTACGAAGGCTATTCTATGGAAGAGGTGGTCATGCCGGTCCGGCTGATGAAGATGATGGGCATTGAGATCCTTTTCCTGACCAATGCGGCAGGAGGCATGGGAGCAGGGTTCCGTGTGGGAGATTTCATGCTGATCACGGATCAGATCTCCAGTTTTGTGCCGTCGCCTCTGATCGGGGAAAACGTGTCCGAGTTCGGGGAACGTTTCCCGGATATGACACATATCTATGACACGGAGCTGATGAAACTGATCCGAAAGACTGCTGAAGAAGAGGAAATCCCGCTACAGGAAGGCGTGTATCTCCAGACTTCCGGACCGAATTTTGAAAGTCCGGCAGAGATCAGGATGTATGCTGCTCTCGGAGCCGGCGCGGTGGGAATGAGCACTGCATGCGAAGCGATCGCGGCGCGGCATGCCGGCGTCAGAGTGTGTGGGATATCCTGCATCTCCAATATGGCGAGCGGCCTGTCGGACGAGGAGCTGAGCCATCTGGACGTCCAGGAAGTCGCAGACCGGCGTTCGGGAGAATTTGAACTTCTGGTGACCCGGAGCATAGAGAAAATGTAAAGACACAGCAGATAATGGAGACAGTTACCGGGATAGAACCTGAATGACTGAGATAGAAGAAGGGAGCATGAAGGCTGAGATGAGGACAAGGATCTATAATGCCAGGATACTGACAATGGAACCGGGGAGAAAGATCTTCTTCGGGGAGATCGGGATCGAAGACGGCAGGATCATATCTGTCAGGGAAGAGCAGGGAAAAGAGAAAGAGCAGGCAGAAGACGGGGCTGCGTTGGAGAAAGGAAATCAGAAGGGACAGGCCTGGGATGAGGAGATCGATGCGCGCGGGAACCTGGTCATGCCCGGCTTTAAAAACGCGCATACCCACTCCCCGATGACATTCCTGCGGTCTTATGCGGATGACATGAAGCTTCAGGAGTGGCTGTTTGACAAAGTGTTCCCGGCGGAGGCAGAGCTGACATCCGATGATATTTACTGGCTTACGAAGCTGGCGGTCATGGAGTACCTGACCAGTGGAATCACGTCGGTCTTTGATATGTACAAGCTCAAAAAAGACAGCGCAAGGGCGGCTGAGGAGACCGGGTTCCGCATGGTGTTCTGCGGAGATATGAATGATTTCGGCGGGACAGTGGAAGAGATGGAGAAGGATTACATTGGATACAATAAAGATCCGGACAGCCTTCTGTCCTATCAGATCGGCTTTCACGCAGAGTATACGACCAACCGGGAGAGGATGGGGCAGATCGCGGCCCTGGCGGAGAAATATCAGGCTCCGGTATGTGTGCACTGCTCAGAGACGAAAAAGGAAGTGGAAGAATGCCGGGAGCGTTCCGGCATGAGTCCTGTCGCGTACATGGATTCCCTGGGGCTGTTCCAATACGGAGGATGCCTTTTCCACGGCGTGCACATGGATGACAGTGACTTTGACATCATCAGAGACAGAGGGATCAGCGTGGTGACAAACCCGGCGTCAAACCTGAAGCTTGCAAGCGGCATTGCCCCGGTCAAAAGATATCTGGATCAGGGGATCCCCGTGGCGATCGGGACGGACGGACCAGCCAGCAATAACTGCCTGGATATGTTCCGTGAGATGTTCCTTGTGACAGGGCTTCAGAAAGTGCTGTGCGATGACCCGGAAGCGGTGCCTGCGATGGATGTGCTCAAGATGGCAACCGTAAACGGGGCCCATGCCATGGGTCTGGAAGACTGCGATGTGCTCTCCTGCGGGAAAAGGGCGGACCTGATCCTGATCGACCTTATGCAGCCGAATATGCAGCCGCTCCAGAATATCGAGAAAAACATCGTGTACAGCGGAAGCAAGCAGAATGTCAGGATGACGATGATCAACGGAAAAACAGTGTACAGAGACGGGGAATTCTTTATCAGGGAATCTCCGGAGACAGTATACCGGAATGCGCAGCGGATCTCCGAACGCATTCTCGGGCAGTAAGCATACAGGGGAGAAGTGAAAAATCATAACGGAAAGGGGTACAGATGATGAGAGCAGCAATTTTTACGATCGACAGTGGGATTTACAAGGCAAAGGCAGAGAGCGCCGCGGCGTCCGCTCTGAAACGGATGCTGGAGCAGGTTGGATTCGAGGTGAAGGCGGCCAGCGTCCTTCCCCAGGAGAGGGAAGTTGTCGCCACAGTGCTGCGCCAGCTTTCGGATTCAGGGGCAGTAGATTTGATCCTGACCACAGGCGCTGTGGGATATCAGGACGGAGACTGTGCGCCGGAGGCATTGTCTGATGCAGCGGAGATGCTCATCCCGGGGATCCCGGAAGCACTCCGGGCATATAACCTGAGATATACAAAGGCGTCCATGATGGACAGGATGATGGCAGGTATCCGGAAGAAGACGCTGCTTATGAACCTTCCGGAAAGCGCGAAGACGGCAAAAGAGGATATGGAGTACATCCTCATGGAGACCGTTCAGGTTGTGGAGAATCTGAGTTTATGATGAAAGTAACATATTTAGGACACAGCGGATTCCTCGTTGAGACAGACGATGCGTATTTCCTTTTTGATTACTATAAAGGAACAGTGCCGGAACTGGACAGCTCGAAGAAAATGTTCGTATTCGTAAGCCACGGACATTATGACCACTACAGTAAGAGAATCTATGAATTCCGAAAGGAGTTTGAAGAAATCTATTATATCCTGTCCTGGGATGTCCCGGCAGGATCAGAGAAGGTTTATCACCTCAGGCCCGGTGAAGAGACAGAAATCGCGGGATGCAGTGTGCGCACGCTGCGCTCAAATGATGAGGGAGTGGCGTTCCTGGTCCGTTATCACGGAAAGACGCTGTACCATGCCGGAGACCTGAACTGGTGGCACTGGGAGGGCGAGCCGGAGGAATACAATACAGGGATGAGGCGTTCCTACCAGTCCGAGATCAACAAACTCCAGGGAGAGAAGATCGACGCGGCTTTCGTGCCTGTGGATCCCCGGCTCGGGGAACAGTACTGCTGGGGCATTGACTGCTTTATGAAAAGGACGGACACAAAGGATGTATTCCCCATGCATTTCTGGGGGAGCTATGATGTCTATGACCGCCTGATGCTGGAACCGTGCACCCGGGATTACAGGGAACGCATCATGAAGATCGAGCGGGAGGGGCAAAGCTTTCTCCTGGACAGATCAGAAAAATAAAGGTGGAGAGAAAGAGATATGCTTGTTAAGATCTATACAGACGGTGCGGCCAGGGGCAACCCGGACGGACCCGGAGGATACGGGACTGTGCTCGAGTATGTGGACACAAAAGGAGAGCTGCATGTAAAAGAAATATCCCAGGGGTATGTCAGGACGACAAATAACCGGATGGAGCTGATGGCTGTCATCGCCGGTCTGGAAGCCTTGAACCGTCCCTGTACAGTAGAGATTTATTCGGATTCCCAGTACGTGGTAAATGCATTCAACCAACACTGGGTGGACGGATGGATCAAGAAAGGGTGGAAGCGGGGCAAGAATGAACCGGTCAAGAACGTGGATCTCTGGAAACGCCTGTTGAGCGCGAAAGAGCCGCACAGCACAAGCTTCCACTGGGTGAAAGGCCATGACGGACATCCCCAGAATGAGCGGTGCGATGAGCTTGCGACATCCGCGGCGGACGGGGATGGGCTGATCGTGGATGAAGGAGCAGGGCAGTCTTGATGTGATGCCAAAGCTGTGTCAGATGCTCAACGACCGTTTGAAGGAAAAGACAGTCCCCGGTTTCCAGGAGAAAAGTTTTAATTGTCAAGAAACAGTGGCATTTTTAATTTCCATATAGTATAATCAAATACTGTGTTAAGTAAGACAGGCGATCGCGGCTGCAGGTGCCGAAAGGCCGCAGACGAGGAAAGTCCGGGCTTCACAGGGCAGGATGCCGGATAACGTCCGGTGGAGGTGACTCCAAGGCCAGTGCAACAGAAATAAACCGCCCGGGCGGAGGGCTGAGAAGAAGACGGAGACGCTTCTTTTGAGCTCTCCGTCCGGGTAAGGGTGGAAAGGCAGTGTAAGAGACTACCGCCTCGCTGGTAACAGAGAGGGCACATGTAAACCCCATCCGAAGCAAGACCGGATAGAAGCAATGCGGCTGCCCGCCGCGCTTCAGGTTGGTCGCTCGAGCACAGCGGCGACGCTGTGTCTAGACAGATGATCGCCCACGACATAACCCGGCTTATCGTCTTGCTTAACACAGTATTTTTTTGGAGGCATGAAAAATGGGAATGAAGATAAATGCAGAGCTGCCGCTCCCCGCGGATCTCAAGGCGGAGTACCCGCTTTCAGAAGAAATCCTGGAGATCAAGAAAAAAAGAGATCAGGAAATCCGGGACATTTTCACCGGAAAGTCTGATAAGTTCATTGTGATCGTAGGGCCCTGTTCCGCGGACAATGAAGATTCTGTCTGCGAGTATGTAAACCGTCTCGCGGGAGTGAATGAGAAGGTTTCTGACCGTCTCATGATCATCCCGAGGATCTACACAAACAAGCCCCGTACCACCGGCGAGGGATATAAAGGAATGCTCCACCAGCCGGAGCCGGATCAGGCTCCTGACCTGCTGGCAGGGATCATCGCGATAAGAAAGCTGCATACAAGGGCAATTAAGGAGAGCGGTCTTACAGCCGCGGATGAGATGCTCTATCCTGAGAACAGAAGCTACCTGGATGACATCCTTTCTTATGAGGCGATCGGCGCCCGCTCTGTTGAGAACCAGCAGCACCGTCTTACCGCAAGCGGCATGGATATCCCGGTGGGGATGAAAAACCCGACCAGCGGGGATTTCTCAGTGATGCTCAATTCCGTCGTGGCAGCGCAGAGCTCGCATACTTTTATCTACAGGGGGATGGATGTGACCACAGACGGAAATGATCTGGCCCATGTGATCTTAAGGGGCGGAGTAGACAAATATGGCACGTGCATTCCGAACTATCATTATGAGGATCTGGTCCGTCTCCTTGACATGTATCAGAAGCGTGAACTGAAAAACCCTGCGGCGATAGTGGATGCAAATCATTCCAACTCGAATAAACAGTTCAGGGAGCAGATACGCATTGTGAGCGAGGTGCTCCACAGCCGGAAATATAATCCGGAGCTGAGGACGCTGATCAAAGGCGTTATGATCGAGAGCTACCTTGAGGAAGGATGCCAGAAGATCGATGAGAACAGAGTGTATGGAAAGTCGATCACCGACCCGTGCCTCGGCTGGGAGGACACGGAGAGACTTCTGTATAAAATAGCGGAAGAGTGCTGATAGAATGGCTGAGTAAAAAAGAAACCATACAGGGCAGATAGAATAGTTTATTCCCTGCCTGTATGGTTTCCTTTTTTTATCTGTGAGCGGGCTTATCTGTGCCTGCGGTATTTCTCTTCACAGTATTTGCAACGGTAGATCTGGTTCTCCTCATCCGTGAGAACAAATACATGATCCAGTTCCTGCTCGATGGAAGTGATGCATCTCGGATTCTTGCACTTGATCACATTGCGGATCTCTTTCGGGAGAGAGAGAGGTTTCTTGGAAATGATCTCCCCGTCCTCGATGATATTTACAGTGATATTATGATCAATGAAACCGAGGATATCAAGATCCATAAAATCGATGGGACATTCGATCTTCATAATGTCTTTTTTTCCCATCTTGCTGCTTTTGGCATTTTTGATGATCGCCACGCAGCAGTCCAGTTTGTCGAGGTGGAGATATTTGTAGATCTCCATGCTCTTGCCGGCCTCGATATGATCCAGTACAAAGCCTTCAGAAATACGTCCCACGTTCAGTGTGTTTTTTACCATGATCTTAATCCTTTCTATACAATTAACAATTACAATATTAGTCAACGTGGATATCCAGGAGAGTCAGGATCAGCGCCATGCGGACATAGACCCCGTACTGTACCTGGCGGAAATATGCGGCGCGGGGGTCATCGTCGACCTCCACGGAAATCTCATTTACCCTGGGAAGGGGATGGAGCACGTACATATCTTCCGGAGCAAGCTTCATTTTCGCCTTATCCAGGATGTAGAAATCCTTCATCCGTACATAGTCGTCTTCATTGAAGAAGCGTTCCTTCTGGACTCGAGTCATGTACAGGATGTCCAGGTTCGGCATGGCGTCTTCCAGTCGGACGACTTCCTCGTAAGGAATATGTTTCTTGTCCAGGACGTCATGGCGGATGTACTCAGGAAGACGGAGCTCCTCCGGAGAGATCAGGATAAAGCGGATGCCCTCATATCTGACCAGAGCGTTGATCAGAGAGTGGACCGTACGGCCGAATTTCAGGTCCCCGCACAGACCGATCGTCATATTGCTGAGACGCCCCTTCAGATTGCGGATCGTCAGCAGGTCAGTCAGCGTCTGGGTCGGGTGCTGGTGTCCTCCGTCTCCGGCGTTGATGACCGGGATGGAAGAGTGCTGGCATGCGACCATAGGCGCGCCTTCTTTTGGATGTCTCATTGCGCAGATATCTGCGTAGCATGAGATCGTGCGGATCGTGTCAGATACACTCTCTCCCTTTGCCGCAGAACTGGAGTCTGCGGAAGAAAATCCCATAACGCTGCCGCCGAGATTCAGCATAGCCGCCTCATGGCTTAACCGGGTGCGGGTACTTGGCTCGTAGAAGAGAGTGGCAAGTTTTTTCCCATCGCACGCATGTGCATATTTCTCGCGGTGCGCCTCGATATCCTGGGCGAGATTCAGCAGTTTATCAAGCTCCTCCACTGAAAAATCCAGCGGGCTCATCAAATGTCTCATAAATAACCTCCTTAATTGCGGGATGGGACTTCCATCCCAAGACATACAGGAAGCGCAGTCATCTGCGCTTTTTGTTTATCTGTATTGAAGTAGCTGTTCTACGGTTTTGCGCTTCGGCGCCTCCGGCTCAACGTCAGGGTATCCGAGGGCGATCAATGCCCCAAGTTCCTGATCTTCCGGGATGCCGAGCAGTTCTGAGATTCCGTCCTCATCGAAAACACCCATGATGACAGTCCCCAGCCCTTTGTCCCATGCCGAAAGGCAGAAGGTCTGGCAGGCCACGCCGACGTCAAACATCTGCCAGCGGTCTTCCTTTTTCGTCGTGAAAGAACCGTCCCGCTCAAAGCCGCAGCGTCCTTTGATAAAGGTGACAGCCATCAGTACGGGAGCCTGGCGTATGATCCTTGAATTGTAATCCGGGGTATACTGATCCGCGATCCCGGAGAGGACAGTACGGTCCTCAACAGCGATATAGCGGGTGATCTGAGTATTTTTCCATGAGGGAGAGTAAGATGCCGATGATACGACAGAATCAATAATAGAATGGTCAACAGGATCCGGTTTAAATTTTCGTATGCTCCTGCGCGTTTTAATGCACTCTGTTACGTTCATATATGTACCTCCCTGAATTCTCCACCTAATCATATAATAAAACGGGTCGATTTTCAACCGGATTTCAAAGATCAAAAATCTTTTTCTTTGTCCCGAAAAGTGGATTTTGCCTGAAAAATGTAATATAATGGGCGGTAAGTGCTAAAACCGGGATGAAAACAGAAAATATCATCCGGGGATACATGAGAAGGGAGATATACGGAAATGGCATCACTGGAAGAACTCAGAGAGAGGCTGGATGAGATCGACGGCCAGCTCGTGGACCTCTACGAAAAGCGGATGAAGGTCTGCGAGGAAGTCGGTGAATATAAAGTAAAAGCAGGACGAAAGGTTTTTGACCGGCAGAGAGAAAAAGAAAAACTGGCGGACGTGGCCTCAAGGGTGACCGGAGACTTCAATAAAAAGGGGATACAGGAGCTCTATCAGCAGCTTATGTCCATGAGCAGGAAACTGCAGTACCAGCAGCTCGTGGAGGCGGGAGCGCTGGGACGTCTCCCGTTGATCCGGATGGATAACCTGTACAAGAAGAATGCCCGGGTTGTGTTCCAGGGGACGGAAGGGGCGTACGGACAGGCAGCGATGCAGCAGTTTTTCGGCGAGGATGTAAACAGCTTCCATGTGCGCACATTCAGGGATGCGATGGAAGCGATCGAAGAGGGGGCGGCTGACTATGCGGTCCTTCCCATCGAAAACTCCACTGCCGGACCGGTCATCGAGATGTATGACCTGCTGGATGAATTTGAAAATTATATCGTGGCGGAGACCATCCTTCCGATCGTGCATACTCTTTCCGGCCTTCCCGGGACAAAGCTCTCTGACATCCAGAGGGTATATTCAAAGACAGAAGCGCTGATGCAGACATCACGCTTTCTGGACGAACACTCGGACTGGCAGAGGATCAGTGTGGTGAATACCGCGATCGCGGCAAAAAAGGTGCTCAAAGAACAGGACATTTCCCAGGCGGCTGTGTGCAGTGCTTATGCGGCAAAGGTGCACGGTCTGGAAGTGCTGGTGGACGGGATCAATAACGATGCGGACAATTCTACCCGCTTTATCGTGGTCACGAATCAGAAAGTGTTCCTGAAGGATGCTTCAAAGATCAGCATCCGGTTTGAACTGCCGCACCAGAGCGGTTCTCTGTACAGGATCCTCTCACATTTTATTTACAATGATCTGAATATGTCCAAGATCGAGTCTCGTCCCATCAAAGGAAGACCATGGGAATATTGCTTTTTCGTGGACTTTGAGGGCAATCTCGAAGAGGCGGCAGTGAAGAACGCGATACGAGGACTGAGAGAGGAAGCGCAGAATCTGAAAATTTTGGGGAATTACTAAAAGACCGGTCAGTGTGTAGTGGGAAAGGAAGAGATAACATGCGTACAAATGAACTGATGCTGTATAAAAATATGGATTATGGCGACCTTCTGAAAGATATGACATTTCTTATGGATAATCACGGGAATGATTATTACAACAGGGAAGATCTGAGAAGTCTCCTTTTCGAATGTATCAACAGACTTCTGGAATTGTCTGTAAGCCATGGGTTTGAGGGGAATCTCTGGCATACTTATCTTACCTTTCTTCTTGTCAATGATGAGAATGCTTACAGCACTTCCTGCGAGATCATCGGAGACACAGAGGGGAGCATCAATGAGATCGCGCTCCATGATTTTGAGATCTTCAAAGAATTGTTCGACTATGACTTCTCAGCAATGGAGAAGGATCTTGGAGCCGGCTGTATGCAGATCCTCATGGATTATAAAAACGGCAGAAGAAGCGGAAAAATCTTCAACCGGCGCATCCGGGACCGCATCTGCCATCTGGCGGAAGGGCTGGGGAGTGCATCGGACGCCTCCGATTTTCAGCGGAAAATGACACAGTTTTATAAGGAGTTCGGCGTAGGCAAGCTTGGCCTGCACAAGGCGTTCCGCATCGAACACCCTGAGGGTGGCAGGATGGAGATCGTACCGATCACAAATATCGCCCATGTCCATCTGGATGACCTGGTCGGCTATGAGATCGCAAAGAAAAAACTGATCGACAACACAGAAGCATTCGTGCAGGGGCGCAGGGCAAACAACTGCCTGCTGTTCGGCGATGCGGGCACCGGAAAGTCCTCATCCATCAAAGCTATCCTGAACCAGTATTATGATCAGGGACTCAGGATGATCGAGGTGTACAAACATCAGTTTAAAGATCTGAATGAAGTGATCGCCCAGATCAAAAACCGCAATTATAAATTCATTATCTATATGGATGACCTTTCTTTCGAAGAATTTGAGATCGAGTACAAGTATCTCAAGGCCGTGATCGAGGGAGGGCTGGAGCGCAAGCCGGAAAACGTGCTGATCTACGCTACGTCCAACCGCAGGCACCTGATCCGGGAGACATTCCGGGATAAGGCGGACCGGGATGAAGAGCTGCACACCAATGACACAGTCCAGGAAAAACTGTCTCTCGTGGCCCGGTTTGGCGTGACGATCTATTTCGGTTCGCCGGATAAAAAGGAATTCCAGGAAATCGTGCGGGTACTCGCAAAGAAGGGCGGCATTGACATGCCGGAAGAAGAACTGTTGCTCGAGGCAAATAAGTGGGAGCTGTCCCATGGAGGACTGTCCGGGCGGACAGCGCAGCAGTTTGTAGATTATCTGATGGGGAAAACTGGATTTGCGGGGGAGCCTTCCTTGTGAATATGACGTCCGAAAACCGCCGGTTTGATGCAGGACGTTTTCGCGGCGGACGGGGATATGGCTCAGGTTCCGGCTCCGTAATC
>ERZ1090864.1131-NODE-1134-length-12897-cov-8.660956_pt1 | contig 12897 bp, 10 predicted proteins | sample MGYA00478479_ERZ1090864 | MGnify/ENA primary metagenome ERZ1090864 (study PRJEB33644, sample SAMEA5815743) | chicken gut metagenome | biome: Chicken; feature: Gastrointestinal Tract; material: Caecum | place: Ireland | collected 2019-01-01 | study: A study of... | reverse complement strand
CAAGATACTTAAAACGGTTGCGGCTCCGTTTCAAGGTGATTTTTATTATACACAGTTTTGCACAATTTGTCAACTGAAATATTAAAAATTTTTGCGCAGATTTAACAACGATATAAAAAACAAACAAAAAATATCCTGCCGGTTTGGTTAATTTTGCCTGAACCGTCTCAAAAAATGTACTTTATTTTCTGATTATATAATTTGTAAATATGCATTTGCAAATTGTTATTGACATAGAACAAATGTTCGTATAAAATAAAGACCGTAAAGCGAAAGCCGCCCCAGCAGCGCTTTATATTTTGATGGGAGGTATAAATCTATGACGGTTACGCAACTTGCCGAGGAATATGAAAACCAGTACCGGGTGCTGAACGCAAAAATTCAGGGTCTGCGCCCGCTGCTCTGCGTCTATACGGGGGAGGATCTGGTGATCCTGCGGCGAAAGATCAAAATATATTATGATATGGCAAGCCAGTGCAAAGTGATTGCCACCATGCTTTCCGGGTATTATGAGGATGAGGAGGCGCGGAATTGAAAAAGATACCGATTACCGATTATTTATATGCGGACAGTGAAACAGGCGCGCAACGGCTGAACTGCAGCCGGGCAACCCGCAGCGCGCTCAAAGCCGTTTTGCCGCAGGTGATCCGGCGCGAACTTACACCGCAGCAGCGCAGATGCTTGGAACTGCGCTTTGGCAAAATGATGTCGCAGCAGGAGATTGCGCGGGAACTGCATGTTTCGCAGCCAACGGTCAGCCGCCATTTAAAAACGGCGCTGGGTACGCTCTCAAACCGGCTGTATTACTGTAAAAGTGCGCTGAGCAGGGCAAACGACTCATGGATCAAATATCTGGAGTAACGGCTTTGCCCTGCCCGTTATATGATCAATCGAATACCGCCGCGGCTGTTCTTAGGGGATAGTCCCACCGGGCTAAACGATTGTGAAGCACACCTTTTTCATTTTATGAAAGGTGTGCTTTTTGCGTGTCTGAAATCCCGGAAATAAAAGAGAGAATATTTTATCACGTTTTCACCGGGGCGCAGCTTATCTTCCGCGCCGGCTTAGGCTAAGTTTTACCCGGCGGATGAAAAATTTGAAAAAGAATAAAAAAGCAGTTGACAAATGCAAATCAACATAATATAATGAACATATGAACAGACGTTCATATGAATGCGCGGAATTTCCCTGCTTTTCATATCCGCGCTGTTTGTACGATCCGAAAAAGGGGGGCTTTTCATGCTTGATGAGGAAATGGTTTATGATCTTGCAGATCTTTTTAAGATCTTTTCCGATTCCACAAGGCTCAAGATCCTGTGCTCTCTGTTTGATAAGGAATTAAATGTAACGGAGATCACTTGTGCAACCGGCGTGTCGCAAACCGCCGTTTCGCACCAGCTGCGCATACTAAAGCAGAACCATCTTGTTAAGTATAAAAGAGACGGAAAACAGATGGTCTATTCCCTTTCTGACGACCATGTAAAAACCATTATTAACTGCGGTATTGAACATATCGAGGAATAGGAGGAAATTATGGCAGATCAGCATAAGCACGCTCATGCACATGAGCACGAACAGGGTCATGCACACGGCGAAACATGCGCCTGCGGGCACAGCCACGGCGACGCCTGCGGCTGCGGTCATGATCACGAGCACGGCGGCGAGGTAAACAAAAAGGCGTTTGCCCTGAAAATGGGCTTTGGCATCGCGCTTTTTATTGCCGGTTATCTCATAAATGAACTGACGGCGCTTCCGTTTTATGTGCCGCTTATCATCTTTGCGGCGTCCTATCTTGTTGTCGGCTTCAACATTTTAAAAGAGGCTGTGGAGGGCGTGTTCCGCGGCAATATTTTTAACGAGAATTTTTTGATGTCCATTGCGTCCATCGGCGCGTTCATTATAGGCGAGTACGCAGAGGGCTGCGCTGTTGTGATCCTGTATACGATAGGCGAGTTTCTGCAGGATCTTGCAGTGGGAAAAAGCCGCAAATCCATTACGGATATGATTCGCTCCGCACCCCAGAAAGTGCATGTGGAGCGCAACGGCAAACTGGTGGAGGAAGACCCGGAAAAAATCCATGCCGGCGAAGTATTTGTTGTGAATCCCGGCGAAAAGATCGAGCTGGACGGCGTGATAGAATCCGGCAGCGCGGAAGTGGATATGGCGGCGCTGACGGGGGAGAGCATTCCCGTCTCGCTCGGCGCGGGGGATGAGATCCTTTCCGGCTCCATCAATATAGACGGCATGCTGAAGATCAAAGCAACGAAAGAATTTAAGGATTCTACCGTATCCCGCATTCTTTCCATGATTGAGGATGCGGATTCCAAAAAGAGCCACGCGGAAAAATTTATCAGCCGCTTTGCCAGGATCTATACCCCGATCGTCTGCCTGATTGCGCTGCTGATCATCGTTGTTCCGCCGCTCTTTTTCGGCGGCGAGTGGAAAGACTGGGCATATAGGGGCCTTTCCGCGCTTGTTGTTTCCTGCCCCTGCGCAATCGTGATCTCCATACCGCTTGGCTTTTTCAGCGGTCTGGGCGCAAGTTCCAAGCAGGGCGTGCTGATCAAAGGCAGCAATTATCTGGAAATGCTTTCTAAATTTGATGTTGCCGTTTTTGATAAAACCGGCACGATCACAAGCGGAAAATTTGAATTTGTAAGCTGTGAATGTGTAAACTGCCACTGTGAAAACAAAAAAGAGCACCGCGAACTGTTAGGTTTGATCGCGGCGTGTGAAAAATATTCCACGCATCCGATCGCAAAATCCGTAAACCTCGCGTTCGGCCAGTTTGCGGATGGATTAGAGGTAACGGACGCCAAGAATTATGCCGGAATGGGCGTTTCCGCCGTGATCAACGGAAAACGGTATTATGCCGGCAATGAAAAGATGATGAAAAAAGCCGGCGTTGATTTTAAGGAGACCAAACTGGTGGGCACGGCGATCTACCTTTGCAGCGAAGAGGAATTCCTCGGCGATATCGTATTTGCCGATGTGATTAAGTCAGACAGCAAAGAGGCGATCTCCAACCTCTATGATCTTGGTGTGAAAAAAACGGTGATGCTCACCGGTGATAAAGCAGAGATCGCTGCCGATATTGCAAAAAAAGCGGGCATCAACGAATATTATTCCAAACTGCTCCCGGATGAGAAAGTGGATAAGGTCAGAAAGATCAAAGCAGGCAGTGAGGATATCGTTCTTTATACCGGCGACGGCATCAACGACGCGCCCGTGCTGGCGCAGGCGGATATCGGCGTTGCCATGGGCGGTATCGGGTCTGACGTTGCCATTGAGGCGGCGGATGTTGTCATTATGGGCGACAGCCTTTCCAAAATCCCTGTAGCGCGCAGAATCGCGAAGAAGACCATGAATATCGTTCATGAGAATATCATATTCAGCATCGGCATCAAGGTGCTGATCATCATCGGCTGCGCAGTAGGTATTTTTGATGAAAACGCCATGTGGCTTGCCGTGTTCGGCGATGTGGGCGTGTGCCTGATCGCGGTGGCAAATTCACTGCGCGCGCTGCATTATAAAGCCAAAAAGAAAAAGCGCAGTAAATAAAACTAACTATAAGAGCCGCTTTAGAGCGGTTCTTTTTTTCTGCATTTTCGTCATTTTGTATAAATCTTACACAGATAGAACAATTATATGTTGTAAATTTGACAAAACCATTTATAATAGAATAGGAGGTGTATTGCCTTGTTAAGGTTTTTTCAGATAACGGATCTGCACTATTATCCTGCAAGAGTGCTGAACGCGCGCGGCAAAGCATGGGAAAAGCGCGCGCTTTATGACCAGCGTTGTGTTGCCGAAAGTGAGGCGATCATAGATGCCGCGTTTCGGAAGATCGCAGAGGATGAAGATACGGACATTGTGCTTGTTACGGGCGATGTTGTGTGTGACGGCGAACTTGCCGGCCATATCTCTCTTGCGGAAAAACTGCACAAATTGCAGGCGGCAGGCAAACGGGTCTTTTTGATCACCGCGTCGCACGACATTCGGCCAGACCCCAAAGGTTACAGCGAGGAAAAGGGCGAATATACTGTGGAATGCGCAACCAAAGCGCAGCTTTTTGATATCTACTATGATTTCGGCCTGCGCGATGCTTTAAGCATACATAAGCCAACCAATTCTTACTGCGCCCGGCTGGAGCCGGGCTACCGTCTGCTGATGCTGAATGATGACAGGGACGGCTGGGGCGCGGACAGTTACGGTTTTTCCGCCGAACAGCTTGCTTGGGCAAAACAGCAGATCGCAGAGGCGAATGCGGCAGGGGAGGAGATGCTTGCCGTCTGCCACCATCCGCTGCTTTCGCCCGTAAAGTTTTACCGCGCGTTCAGCCCGCATGAGATGATTGATAACAGTGATGCCGTTGCCGCCTTCCTTGCGGACAGCGGAATCCGCTTTCTCTTTACCGGCCACACGCATATGCAGAATATCAATTTTTATGACAGCCCTGCCGGGCGCCGGCTGTATGAGATCAATACCGGCTGCCTGACGGCATATCCCAGCCCCATTCGGAAAATGGCGCTGGAGGGCGGCACGCTGGATATCCGGACCCTGCATCCGGATCGGATCAATTATGATCTGCAGTGCAAGCCGTATATGCTGTATCTGAAAGATCATTTTGATTATATGCTGCGCGATATCTTTGACGCCGCTGCGAATGATATAGATCGTTTCTGTGAACTGGGCGAAGGTTTCAGCCTGAAAAAAGAGCAGGCGGAGAAATTAAAAGTGCCCATCAATCTTGCCGGCAAGGCGCTGGAAAAACTTACATTTAAAAAAGCGGGCAGATTGCTCGGCGTGCGCAGCCGGATCGCGCCCAGAATGTATGATGTGCGCCTTTGCGATTTTCTGATCACGCTTGTAAACAATGTTTACGGCGGCACGCGAAACTATGCCCCCGGCAGCGCGGAATATGATTCCTTTATGGCGCTTGCGGACCGGGCTTTCCGCCTGATCCCGTCAAAGAGCATACAGGCAAAGTACGCGCAGGAGTTCCGCCCCATACTTTCCGATATTCTGTTTAACGCAAACGGGATAGACAGCAATGATGCCGTGCTCCGCTGTTAAGTGTAAATTTAAGTTGAGCAAAAAATTTTAAGGAGAAAATTTATGAAGAATTATGTGCCGACAAAAGAGTGGATGGCATATGCAATAGGCGCGCTTGGGCAGGGTATGGTCTATGCCATCATGAGTTCGTACATATCGGATTTTTATCTGAACGTGCTGAAACTGACTCCGATCTTTGTTTTGCTGCTGGTGCTGCTTGCAAGGATCTGGGATGCCGCGATTGATCCGATCCTCGGTTATTATATGGACAGAGCCAACCCCAAACACGGCAAGCTGAAAAGTTATATCATCTATACGCCCATTCCCATCGCCGTTCTCACGATCCTTTTGTTTTACTCTCCGGATCTTTCCGGCGGCGCGCTTATGGCGTACTGCGTGATCACCTATCTGCTGTGGTCCACGGTCTATTCCGTAAGCGATGTGCCGTTTTGGAGTCTGCCGAACCTGATGACGCCGAATCCGGATGAGCGCGGCGCAATCGTCAGCAGGGCGCGCACGTCAAACGGCGTCGGCTCGGCAATACCCATGGCGTTCTTTATGCTGCTCGGCTTTATTCTGCCAAGTTTCGGCCTCAGCGGCACGCAGCTGGAAGAGACCAAGTATATGACGATCACCCTGTTCTGCGCGGTTGTGGGCAATATTCTGTTTATTCCCGTTTACTTTAAAACAAAAGAACGTGTAAAGATCGCACCGCCCCCCAAGAAAAAGAAGGGCGAAAAAGGCGTGCTGAAAATCATATTCAGCTGCAAACCGTTGCTTTTAACGGCGCTTATGGGTATTCTTTCCGCTGCGCGTTATCTGTATCAGGCAGGCGCCGTTCACGTTGCAAGATATGCGTTTTATATCGGCAAGGATCCCAGCCTGCTTTCCGGCGCGGAGCGAGAGGCAGCGTTGCAGTCCAACATCAGTTTGGTATCCACCGTGTTTCAGGTTGCCGCGGCTGCCGGCATGTTTGTAACCATGCTCGTTATGCCGCTTGCGTTCAAAAAGTTCAGTTATAAGCAAATTATAATCAGCACTTCCATTTTAGGTTCCGTTTCCAGTTTCATCATCTATTTTCTTGGCTACGACAATTTCTGGGCGTGCGTTCCGTTCTTCGTAATCTCGTGCATTCCGCTCGGTGCAATCAATGTTTGCGCTTTTGCCATGATTGGGGACTGCCTCGATTATATGGAGTGGAAAACCGGCGTGCGCCTTGCCGGAACCGGCCAGGCGATACAGAGCTTCGTAACCTCGTTCAGCAATGCGCTTGCAACGGGCTTTATCGTTGTTATGTATATGATAGTAAATCTGGATGTGGCGTCAATTAACGCAAACGTAACCGCAAATCCGCTGGAGATGACCCACGCCGTGCGCCAGGGCATGTTCAGCCTGATCTCCATTGTGCCGGCAATCAGCCTTCTGCTCTGCACCGTGCCCATGTTCTTCTATGATCTTGTGGGCGAAAAGAAAGCGCGCATCACGCGCGAACTGGAGGAAAGAAGAAAAGCCGCAGGCACACTGAGCGAGTAATCGTATTCAAACGAATAGCAGATAACAGAACGCCGCCGTTTTCGCGAAAACGGCGGCGTGATTTATGTATGGCGGGCAAACTCCCCCCGGCCAACTGCTTTTTGGGGCTCCGCCAAAGGGAAGCCAAAGTATGAAAAACCCGCCTCCCTTGCGCAAAGAGAGGCGGGTTGATTATCCAAGCCTGAATTATTTAATTCTTTTTATCTTATTGCCGCGCACAAGATATGCGGATTTTGCGATCTCCACCATGGGCATATCGCTTATGTTGTCCGTATAAAATTCGTCTATTTCGGTATCGCCGAACATTTCCATGAATTTATCTTTTTTATTTTTGCTGAAATTCAGGTATTCCACCTCAAGCGTATCTTTGTTTATAACGGAGCACACACAGCGGGAAACACCCAGCCTTTTGCATATTTCATCCATGATTACGTTGAAAGAAGCGGTCATTATAATATCGTCTTGCTGCGGCGTATACCATTTTTTAATCTTTTTCATATGGCTGTTCCAAAAGGAAACCACCATTTTTTCGGGATCGGGAAAAGAGGCGATATAATCATGCGCGTATTTGGCACAGCCGGTTTTCAGCTGTTCTATGGTCATTCTGCCTGTTTTGTATTTCAAAACATAGCTGAGCACGGTAAAGATCAGCTTTGCCGCGCGCGGGTTATAGCGCAGGCTGAACAGATAAAAATCAAATACGCTTTCACCGCGGTAAATGGTGTTGTCAAAATCAAAAACACGCATGGGCTTACTCCGTTTTGTGCGGCATCACGCCGCTTTTATCTTGCGCAGGCAAAATGGGAATGCGCCTATCGGATCAGTTCGTTTATGTTCTTTTCAAGCAGGTCAAAGAAACGCTCAACGGTCTTTTGGTCCTCCGCATTGCCGCGCACACACATGGAAAAGGTGATCTCTTTGCGCAGCGTGGTAACGGATAGCAGCGCATAAGGCTTGTATTTTACCGCGCCGCTCATAAAGCCGTCAACCGGCTCGTGCCCGGCAAGGGAAAGTTTTTTAACATCCAGCACGCCGATATTGCTCATTGCCATAAGCGGGTTGGAATAACCGATCTTCACGATCTCCTCAGACGCCGCATGCGGCAGAATCTTGTACCCGAGTGAAAGCAGGGGCAGGCCGTGCAGGCCGATAAACCGGTCGCTCTTGAATTTGTTTACGCTTTCTATTGTGAACTGCAGCGTTTCAAACACATCTTTTCCGCAGCGCGGCACGCGGCACTGCATCCATGCCGTGTGGTTGGTAACGCCGGTGTCTGAACTGTCTTTAATATGCCGGCGCAGGTCAATAGCGCAGGAAATGGAAACGGATTCGTTTTTGTCAAACCCGGCAAGCTCGTAAACGCTGTGGAAATACGCCGCGGTCAGCATATCGTTTATCGTTGCGCCGTGTGCCTTTCCGGCGGCTTTTATAGGGTCAAACATTTCCGCGGGCAAAGTCCTGCGGGCTATGAATGAACGGTCGCGGATATTATCCGGCGTAAGGGGGAAAGCGTGGTCATCTTTCGCGTTAATATTGCGAAACAGATTTTTTGCCATGTGTTTTTCGTCGGGGGAAAGATCTTCGTATACGGATTCGTAGGAACGCGTGCCCGTCTTTAAATCGATCGGGCTGGCAATGCCGCTGATATAGTTGTTGTAATTTTTGCACAGGGCGTTTAAAAAGTATTTAAAATCGCCGCCGTCCATGCACATATGGTTCTCCACAATGCAAAGCACGCTTCCGCCGCCGCAGTTAAAAACGGCAGCTTTCATCTGCACTTTTGCCTCCGGCGGTATGCACTGGGTCAGAAATTCGTTTGTTTTATTGTCCAGTTCTTCCGCGTTTACGGTTTCCACCGTTAAGATATCGTCAATCGTATAATCGTTTACCGTCCAGTAAGGGCGCACATGATTGTCCGTAAACGAGGCGTGCAGAACGGGCGCTTTTTCAAAAAAGCAGAGCAGCACGGTCTTGAGCGCCTCAATATTGATCTCAAAATCATATTTAAGTTCCACATGCACCATTCTGTCGTTAAAATCGCGAAACAGATAGTGCATCTTATCCCAAAGCTCGGCGTTTAATCTTCGTTCCAATGTTTAGCCACCTCCCGGGCGATCTTTTTGTTGCGCAGGATAAGCGCGGCGATGATCGCAGCGTCTATCAGCAGTGAAAGCGGTATCATGATCCAGCCGGGCGCCCAGGGAATGATGCCGGGCGCACCCAAAAGAATATAAACCATAGCGGCAGCCGCCGGAATATAAGCAAGGTAAAAGATAACCGCCAGTTTCTGCCGGGTAACGGAGATATAAATACTGTCCGCCGCGAAAACGGCGGCGATCCCCGCAATGATGATCAGCCAGCTGTAAGGCATGTGCAGCACCGCCATGCAAACTAAAAATACGGCAACTGCGGCAACCATAACAGCAATCCCTAAAAGAATTCTTGCAAAAATGTGAAAAACGCGGCGCATAGAGGTGATTTTAACAACGCCGATCATAAGCAGGTAATCGATCCAAAGCAAAATGCCGTCCACCATGATCACCCAGGTGCGCTCCCAGGCGTCCGTAGCAAAACTGATGCCCAAAAACGCAACAAGCAGCAGCAGTATGTATGCCGCAGAACCAATGGCGTTGGCAATAAAATTACGTTTTGTGCGCTGCTTTTCCGTCTTTTTGTCATAGTAAGCGGCGTATCTGCCCGGCAGATCCGGATATTCGCTGATGATCAGATCTTCCCGCACTTTTTCGTCGCGCAGCCCGCGCTTTTCCACGGTTTTATCCATCGCTGTCATTTCATCCAGCATTTCCCGTTTAAACTGAAACAGGATTTTATCCCCCGGTCTGTCCGGCAGGGATCGTTCAATGTACGTAATAAATCTTTCTTTCATATCTGTTCCTTTTTTGTGTGAATTTTGCATTGTCTGCGTTTTCCGTTTACCCGGTTTGCGCGCAGATATTTTTACGTTTTTTATATTTTGTGATTATAACATTAAATGGAGTCTATAGCAAGGAGGCGCTGTTTCCTTTTGCCAATAGGATTTTCTTTGGCGCCGGTTATTTAAAGCAGGCGGAATAGCGCTTTGCCCAGCGCAGCACGGTGCGTTCCTCCCAGCGGTGCGGAATGGCCGCGCTTGCCGCCATTGCCCCGGCAATTTTCGGCACGCCGGAAAGCAGTTTTTTCATGGCGTCTTTGTTTTTGCACAGATTTCTGCCTTTTTTCATCAGATCCGCCGGGTCAAACCGGATCAGGTCAAACAGGCTGTGAAAATCGGCGGTCATTGTAACGTTGTCCTCGTTCAATATGCCGGATTCAAAAAAGTAATCAATGTCCTGCGGCGCCATGTTCAGCAGCAGGCGTTTTGCCGCGGCAAGCGGCGCCAGACCCTGCCCGAGTTCTCGGAAATACCGCACTTCGTATTGCCACAGCGTTTCGCAGTCATATCTGCCGTTGGCGTCCGCCATAACCGTGTCCGCCAGATACCGCGCGGCGCGCAAAGCGTTTGCAATGCCGGATCCGATCAGCGGCACCGTCATAAACGCGCTGTCTCCGATCGCGGCGTAACCGTCCCAAACCATAATGCTCAGCGGCTGGCGAACGGGTATCTGCACAAACTGGCCGCCCCGCATCACTTTTGTGCCAAGCTGGGGATGGCTTTTTCTGAGGCTGTTTGCAACGCGTGATACCTCTTTTTCGTCAAGATCCGCAAACCTGCCGATCAAAAGATCCGTGTGCTCCTCTTCGGTTGCGATCCAGGTTATACCGCAAATGCCCTCTGCAAATAAGATCACTTTAAATTTATCCTGCACTTCGTTTCTGTCGGCGCGGTCAAAAAACGCGCGGTAAATGGAGATCCTGTCTTTTCTGCCCACGGCTTTTTCAATGGGCATCCCGGCAGGCAGGTTCATCCTTACGGGCGATTCCATACCGCAGGCGTCTATGATCAGATCGCCGTAGATATCGCCCTTCTCCGTTGCAATGCCAACCACTCTGCTCCCCGCAGTGATCGGGCGCCGCACTTTGCAGTCATAAACGAGTTTTGCGCCGTTTTTTTCCGCGTTTCGGATCAGAAGATCGTAAATATCGCGCCGTTCCATTTTGATCTCGCGCTGATCAGCCGGCACGTGCTGGCGCAGCCCCACCGTCATGGCGGGGTTAAAGAATGTCATGTCTTCTTTATATGTATAAAGCGTTTCGGGCGGCATCGGCAGTTCGGCGGCGGCAAGCGCTTTCGGGTCAAAAATATCTGTCCAGTCGTAACCCAGCGTTCCCTCGCTCTTTTTTTCGTAAACGGTAACGTCATATCCGTTTTTTGCAAGAATTCCCGCGGCTGCAAGGCCGCCGTGCCCCATCCCGGCAACGATGATCTTGCCTTTCATTCTGTTCCCTCCGATATGCATTTGGTGGTTCCGGCGTGTTTTACCGGCGGAAGATAAATTATGCCTATATTATTATAGCATATCCGGCAGGGAAATTACCATAAAAACTTTGCCCGGCATCACACGGCGCAGAGTCTGCGCGGCTGTTCTTATCAGGGCGCTGAAACAAAAAGAAAAAGGAACCGTTTTACGGTTCCTTTCTTTTGGCTCCCCTTGGGAAGTCAAATCCGCGCTCAACGCTGAATTTTCTATATCTTTAAATGTAACAGTCTGTGTTCCATCTTTATAGTTAAGAACTAAAACAAATTTGTCATCATACAGATAAACCGCATTAACAAAGGTATCGATCAACTTGCGTTTATTTTCAATTTCGCCGGTATCTAATCCTTTGTATTTTTTAAACCAAAATCTAATTTGATTTTCGGTTAATTTTGGCTTTGCAATTTCTTCTTTGCTGATTGCCGTAAACAAATCATTTTTCTGTTTTTCCAAATCGTTCAGCCTTTGTTTAGTTGAAGGCGTGATTATACCCATTTGTATTGCGTTTACAAGATTTTCGATGCCTTTTTCAACATTGTTCAGCTGTCTTTGTAAAACAGGAATAACTGTATTTTCCTGCTCCTGTAATTTTAATACTGCTTTCACAAGCCGATCTATGCATTCGTCATCAAAGATAGTTGCCATTACTTGTTTAATAACTATGTCTTCAATCCATTCTTTTTTTACATTTTTCTTGTTGCAGCCACGATGATATTTAACGCTGGGGCATTTATAATAGCGATATTTTGTGCCATTTCTGCTTGTACCGCTGTCTCCTGCCATTAAGCATTTACATTTACCGCAATATAGTTTTGTTGTCAGCAAATACTCATCATCTGTCTTGTGTCTGGCAGGTGCTTTTTTGTTTGTTGACATTTTCACCTGAACCTTGTCAAACAATTCTTCCGAAATGATAGCGGGTATACCATTTGGAATAACGATATCCTTAAATTTGTATTCGCCTATGTACTTGCGATTGTGAAGCATATTTGTTATAGCGTTTATAGTTATCGGTTTTCCACGCTTCGTACGAATACCGCGGCTGTTAAAAATATCAACAATCTCTTTCATTGTTGCGCCTTCCGCATAGAGGTTAAACGCCTCAACAACTATTGGCGCCATCTCTGTATCTATTTGATAGTGCAGTTCACTGTCAGTTTTATATCCGATAAGCAACTGACCGCCGTTGCTTTTGCATTGCAGTGCATTATCAGTCATGCCTCGCAAAGTTTTCTCAGCAAGTTCTTTTGAATAATATTCTGCCATTCCTTCAAGAACGGACTCCAAAAGCACTCCTTCTGCACCTTCGCTTATGGCTTCGGTTGCGGAAATAACTTTAACACCGTTCTTACGAAGTTGTGCCTTGTAATGGGCAGAATCATAACGGTTACGGGCAAAGCGATCGAGTTTCCAAACAATAATAACATCAAATAAACCTTTGGAACTATCATTTATCATCTGCTGAAATGCCGGACGGTTGTCTGTCTTTGCGGACAAAGCACGGTCAATATATGAATCAATAATTCGAATGTCGTTCTTTTCAGCAAATGCCTTGCATTCTCGCAACTGTCCGTCAATCGACTCTTCACGCTGATTGTCGCTTGAGTATCGCGCGTAGATCACACCGTTCATAACATCACCTCAATCAGCATATTAGCGCGCAAAAGAATTTTTGTCAACTCTGCGAAAAAGCAGTCCTATAATCGGGACCATTTCACTTCTTTATAATACCTTGATTAAATATTTAAAACTTTTATAAACTGACTAATTATTATAACACCAAGCATCCCATTTAGAAATTGCTTCTTTCAATTTGTGGTTATAGATATTAATGTCTATATTAAGAATAGAATAGAGTATAACTCTATACATAATTGATAACTTTGCAGTATAA
>ERZ1090864.1130-NODE-1133-length-12910-cov-15.153559_pt1 | contig 12910 bp, 11 predicted proteins | sample MGYA00478479_ERZ1090864 | MGnify/ENA primary metagenome ERZ1090864 (study PRJEB33644, sample SAMEA5815743) | chicken gut metagenome | biome: Chicken; feature: Gastrointestinal Tract; material: Caecum | place: Ireland | collected 2019-01-01 | study: A study of... | reverse complement strand
GTAGATATACGATTTATATCTGCGCCTTGCTTTATTAAAATGTAAAAGAATTGTAACATTTTTAATATATTAAATACTGGAAACCTTGAAAAAGAAGCCGATATATAATATAATTTAGCAGATGTAGTATTTTTCTGAAGAAAAAGGAGCATGGTATCAATGGGTTCTGGCGGATTAGAACAGTATAAACGACTGATACGCTTCGCGTTTAATATATTATTGCTTGGATGTCTGATGTTTTTCTTTATCCGCATATGGGATAGAAATTATAACGATTGGATTGTCTTTCCGTTTTATTATAAAGGTTTCTGGCTGATGGGAGCTTTCTACGCCCTTTTTTTCGTCATCTTTTCCTATATCCTTGGTGGCATGAAGATCGGTTATCTCAAGAGCAGCAGTCTTATGCTTTCACAGACTCTCGCTCTGCTGGCTGCGAATGTGTCGATTTATCTTGAGACCGTCCTTCTTTCTGCAAGATTTGTAGATGTACTCCCAATGATCGAGCTGACTGCCATCGATATTGTGGTCATCTTTATATGGACGGTTTTCGTAAATGGGGTTTTCAGGAAGTTATTTCCTCCAAGACACATCCTGCTTTTGTATGAAGAGTATGACCCGACTACACTTCTTCACAAAGTAAATTCACGAAAAGACAGGTATCTGATCAAAAGATCTATGAATGTGGAGCAGGGCTGGGAAACTGTTACAAAGGAAATGCATGATTATGACGCGGTATTTCTCTGCGACATCCATTCTCCGCTTCGCAACCGTCTTGTAAAATATTGTTATGCCAATGGGATCCGCTCATATATTACGCCGAAGATTTCGGATATCATCATACGGAGCTCGGAGAATATCCATATGTTTGATACCCCGCTTCTTTTGTCTCGCAACAATGGTCTCAGTTTCGAACAGAAGCTGGTGAAGCGGCTCATGGATATCGTTATTTCGTTGGTAATGCTGATCATTACATCGCCGTTTATGTTTATCACTGCCGTTGCGATCAAATTATATGATGGTGGCCCTGTATTTTTTCGTCAGAAAAGATGTACCATAGATGGAAGAGAATTTTTTATCCATAAATTCAGAAGCATGATCGTGGATGCCGAAAAAGAAGGAGAAGTCATTCCGGCAACTGAGGATGATGACAGGATCACTCCGGTAGGTAAAGTGATAAGGAAGACACGTCTGGATGAGCTTCCCCAGTTTATTGATATCCTGAAGGGCGATATGAGCGTGGTGGGACCCAGACCTGAGCGCGTAGAGCATGTAGAGCAGTATACACAGGAAATCCCGGAGTTTGCTTACAGGCTTAAGGTGAAGGGAGGGCTTACAGGATATGCGCAGATTTATGGGAAATATAATACTACGGCGTATGACAAGCTCAAGCTTGATCTGATGTATATCCAGAATTATTCTTTCTTATTGGATCTGAAACTCATCATCATGACTGTAAAGATCATCTTCGTCAAAGAGAGTACAGAAGGGTTTGGAGATACGGAAAAATGATCGGATCTATGGAACAGTATTATAACAAAATATACAGAGGCAGCATGAAAGCCCTGATAAGAGAGCTGACTGGGCGGATTGATTCGGGAAAGGGCGGCTTTGTAGTGACGGCAAATCCTGAAATCTTTATGATGGGAAAACACTACGCGGAGATGAATGAAGCGCTTCTTGACAAGAATACTCTGATCGTTCCGGATGGAATAGGGGTCATCAAAGGCGGAGAACTATTTGGCGTAAAGTTTAAGGAGCGGATCCCCGGAGTGGAGATCTGCGGAGAACTCCTGAAATATGCGGACAGGAAGCACAGGTCCGTTTATCTGTTTGGTGCAGAGCAAAGCGTTCTGGAAGCGCTCGTCAGCAGGATCCAAAGAGAGTATCCAGGGATTGAACTGGCAGGCTTTACGAACGGATATGTAAAGCATAAAGATGAAATCTTTCAGAAGATCACTGATCTGGAGCCGGACATCGTGCTCGTGGCTCTGGGGACGCCGGCTCAGGAACTTTTGATCCATCGGGTTTACCGACCGGACAGACCGGGACTTTATATGGGAGTCGGAGGGAGCTTTGATGTGCTGAGTGGTCTCAAAAAACGCGCCCCTTCGTTTTTCATCAAATGCAATCTTGAGTGGTTGTATCGAATCGCAAGAGAGCCGAAGAGGATCAGGCGCTTTTGGAATAGCAATGTCAAGTTCTTGTTCGAGATAAGGAAAGAAAAAAATGGACATTAGATCGATCATTGAGAAAATGCATACCCTTGGCATAGGCGGGACCGTGAAAATGGCTGCTGTAAAATGGAAAAAAATGGAGCGCGGCATTGGCATGATCTCTGCCCCGGCAAGGCAGGCAATCTTGGAAAAGATCCTGAGCAGGGACTATAAAAGAGTCATTGTTTTTGAAAATCATTTTGGATATCATAATATCATGATGCAGCGTCCCCAGCATCTTCTGAGAAACTGCGGGGATGATGAGACTCTGGTCTTATACAATTCTTATTATGATATTGATTTTGAGAACCGTGGAAGGATCACGCAGATAGACCGCTCTGTCTATGTGCTGGATCTGTATTATTTTAGACGCTGCCTGATGAAGATGGTGCGAAAACTACCTCACAGGTACTTATGCGTATACTCTACGGATACAGTTCCGGCAAGAAGGATTAATGAATATCTGGGATCTGGATTCCGAGTGATTTATGAATATGTAGATGATATTAATCCGGATCTGATCTCCCGCAGGAGGATCGGAGAGATCATGGACAGGCACAGATATCTTCTGGGGGACAGCAGGGTGCTGACAGTCACGACCGCTGACAAGTTATATAAAAACGCGAAGACTGCCGGCTCGAAGTCAGGATTGATACTGATCTCAAATGGGGCAGAGTGTGGGAAATTTATACCGGAGACGGTCACTGATGATACAGAATACCTTGATTGGATCAGGAAAGACCGGATCAAGGTGGGATATTACGGCGCGCTTGCATCATGGGTGGATTATGAGCTGCTGAAAAAGCTTGCGGATGAGGAGCGGATGCAGATTATCCTGATCGGAGTGGAACATGACGATTCACTTAAAAAAAGCGGCCTGCTGGAAAGAAAAAATGTGAGATATTTCGGCAAGAAACCTTATGATGTCCTGGCTGGATATGTGCATTATTTTGATGTGTGCATGATTCCGTTTGTGCTGAATGAGATCACAGAAGCCACTTCGCCGGTCAAGCTGTTTGAGTATATGGCGATGGAGAAACCGGTTGTCTCGACAGCTCTGCCCGAATGTATGAAATATGACCCGGTTGTGATTGCTTACTCGCAGGAAGAATTTGTGGAAGCAGTGTATGATTGCTGGAATGGGCGTGAAGATCAGAAGAGAAAGGAGCAGCTGAATCGGTGCGCATGGGAGAATGACTGGTCCGCAAAAGCGGGAAAGTTGAAAAAGCACCTGTCTCAGTGGGAAAAGAATGAAAGATAAGATCAGCAAACTTAAAAATCTGGTCAAAAAGTATGGGTTAAAGGGTACGGTAAAAAAGGCGCTTGACTATATTTATTCAAATTATCTCGTGCGTCTCTCCCTGCGCGAATGGTTTTTGCTCCATCTGCATAGAAAAACATTCGCTGAGGGGATCGGGCGGATTCTTGAGCGCGATACTTATGACCGTATCGTGATCTGGAGAAGTTCCTTTGGATGGGATGTGCCGTTGTATCAGAGGCCCCAGCATATTTTCAGCAATTTTGCCAGACAGAGGACGCTGGTGTTTTATGAAGTCACTCGTTTTACAGACGATGTAAAGCGAATGAAAAAACAGGCGGACAACCTGTATCTTGTCAATTTTGCAAACACTGCCTTTGCTAATCTCTTAATGCGGGAGATAGCCGGTAAAGATGTACCCAGGTATGTGCAGTTTTATTCCACAGACTGGACCATGCCGGCAAAGAAAATAGAAGAATACAAAAAACAGGGGTATCAGATCGTTTACGAGTATATAGATGATCTGAATCCTCATCTGGCAGGCACGGATGAGCTTCCGGTAAATGTGAGAGAAAAATATGAGATGGCAATGAAGGATCCGGAAATATTCGTTGTCGTCACGGCAGGAGCCCTGGAAAGGGACGTCCTGGAAAAAAGAGGAAGACAGCGTCTTGTGTATTCCGGCAATGGTGTGGATTATACACATTTCCATGACGAGGTGGATGAAGATTTTGTTCCGGATGAAGATTTTAGAAAAATCATTGATTCCGGGAAGCCGGTCATCGGCTATTACGGAGCGCTTGCGAAGTGGTTTGACTATGATCTGATCAAAGAAATCGACGCGGCAGGAAAATATCAGGTCATTCTCCTTGGGATCAAATATGACGACTCTTTTGACCGTGCAGGTCTGGACAGATGCAGGAACGTCCACTTTTGCGGTTCCAGGGATTATCATGTGCTTCAGAATTATGCTTCTAAGATTGATATCCTTACAATCCCATTTCTGATCAATGATATTACGAAAGCAACATCTCCTGTAAAATTATTTGAGTACATGGCGCTCAATAAACCTATTGTAACAACAGATATGGATGAGTGCAGAAAATATGAGTCTGTCCTGATCGGACACGACCACAGGGAGTTTATGGAACAGCTTGACAGGGCGATGGATCTGAGAGAAGACCCTGCGTATCGGGCGCTCCTTGATAAGGAGGCTCTGGAAAATACCTGGGCTGAGAAGGCCAAGAGTATTTTGGATGAGCTGAAAAAATATGAATAATAAAAATGATAAAAGTGTGAATGATAAAAATATCCTTGAATCCTGTCATACTTTGTTGTACTATGAAAAACGTGTACAAAAACTTTATTATAGGTGATAAAAATGTCAAAAAACATAAGACGCCGGGGACGCAGGCGCGCTCGCGTGAAAAAAGGGAACTGGTTCACAAGGATGAAGATGTGGCAGCGCGTTCTGCTCATCGTAGGATGCGTTATTCTGTTTGCGGTCTTTGGTGTAGTGGCCTTTGTCTATGCCAAGTGGAGCAAGATCGATACGCAGGAAATCAAGGCAGAAGATATTGTGATCAATGAAGATGTAAAAAAGAATAAAGAAGTTGATCTTGGAGAAGGTTATACAAACGTCGCTCTTTTCGGGGTGGACTCTCGTGATGGCAATCTTGGAGAGGGAAACCGTACAGACTGTATTATTGTGGCAAGTCTGAATAATGAGACAAAAGAGGTCAAGCTTGTCTCTGTATATCGTGACACTCTGCTTGACCTGTCAGAAGGAACATATCAGAAATGTAATGCGGCATACAGTTACGGCGGTCCTGTCCTTGCGATCAATATGCTGAATAAGAATCTGGATCTGGACATTCAGGATTATGTGACCGTTGATTTTGGCGCCATCGCGGATGCTGTCGATCTGCTCGGAGGCGTGGAAATCGAGGTTACAGAAGAGGAACTCCCATATATCAATCAATATATTCCTGAGACTGCAAATTCGGCTGGAAAATCAGCAAATTATCTTTCGAATGCAGGTCTTCAGATCCTTGATGGTACGCAGGCGACCACCTACGCCCGCATCCGTTCCACAGCCGGAGGTGATTTTACCCGCACGGAGCGTCAGCGTCTGGTGATCCAGAAAATGTTTGATAAGGCTAAGTCAGCGGATCTTGGAACGCTGAACGCGATCATAGATAAGGTATTCCCGCAGGTTTCTACCAGCTTTACGCTGCAGGAGATACTGAGATATGCAACGGCTTACAGCGAATACACCCTGGTCGGCAACATGGGATTCCCGCAGGATAATTACACGGATCTCCTGTCTGGTCTGGGAAGTGTCGTCATCCCGGATGACCTGGTGTCAAATGTGACGAAACTCCATGAGTTCCTGTTTGGCACAACAGGATACACTCCGTCTTCTACGGTGCAGACCGTGAACAGCAATATTGCTTATACAGTAAGTTCTGCTCAGTCATATTCTGACGGAACATACGATGAAGGAAGCGATATGTACTATGAAGATGGAAGTGACGCGTATTACGATGGCGGTTCGGGTGATTATTCCGGAGGCTATACTCCGTCTGCTCCATCTGACGGCGGCAGCACAGGAGGCACAACGGATCCCGGAACCGGAGGAGGCACGACAAATCCCGGCGGTGGAGGCGGAACCGATCCCGGCGGAGGTGGAACAACGGATCCCGGCGGAGGAGGCACAACGGATCCCGGAACCGGAGGAGGCACGACCGATCCGGGGACCGGCGGGGGCACGACCGATCCGGGGACCGGCTCGGAGACCGGGGCACAGTAACAGCATATAATGGCGGACAGCCTGTTCGCAGGGCGGAGACTGTCTGCGGAAGCGGCTGGAAAAAGAGGGAGATATACCCTCTTTTTCTACATTATTCTGGACTTTTTGACAGAGAACGTGTATGATAATAAACGAATGGTCAGACGGATGCATTTTAAAGTGTATGGGCGGCTGAAGAAATCGAATAAATTATAAAAGGGGTAATTCTATGAAGACATTAAAGAAATTAGCTGGACTGATCCTTGCGGTATGCCTTATGGTTCCGATACTGGGAACAGTCGTGTTTGCAGCGGATGGTGTGCTGATGTTTTCTGATCCGTCGACAAAGGTCGGGGAAAATGTAGGCGTGGATTTTGTGGTCCAGAGCAGCAGCGGCACTGTTGGTAGTGTAAATGTAACGATGAGTTATGACGCATCTGTGCTTGAGTTTGTCAGCGGCGACGGCTTCAGTGCGGATGGTTCAGGCACACTGACTTATACAGGGACAGGAAACGGCAGTGAGCTGCGGACAACGGTAACATTCCGTGCGCTCCAGGCGACAGATACGACCATTACTGTAAGCAGCAGTACTGCTTCCCTGTCTTCCGGTGAAACCCTGGATCTGGAGCTGGGGTCTTCGGCTATTTCCATCGCGGCTGCGGATGATGGGACAACGAGCGTTGAGCCTACAACAACGGCGCAGACAGGGGGCGCCGGATCTGATACAGGGATCACGGTCACCGTAAATGGAAGGGAATACAGGTTTTCCGAGGCGTTTACAACGACTGACATTCCGGAAGGATATTCTGAGACGACCATGACGTTTAACGGCGGGGAAAGAAAATTCGTTGTAAATGCGGCAGGAATTTATCTTGGTTATCTGACAGATGGATTGGGGAGCGGAAGCTTTTTCCTTTTTGATACGGAAGACGCGACGTTTGTGCCCTTTGCTCAGCTTGTGATCTCGGATTCCACTTCCATCATTCCGCTTGACAAGCCGGAAGAAGTGAATCTGCCGGACAATTATCAGCAGTCTGAGTTGACAGTTCAGGATCAGGTATTTCCGATATGGTCAGATCCGTCTGTATCTGACAGGTACTACCTTATTTACGCGCTGAATACACGGACCGGGCAGGAGAGCCTGTATCAGTATGATTCAGAAGATGGGACATACCAGTACTTTGAAGCCCCCGAACCGGCAGAAGAAGAGGAGACGGCATCGGCGCTTCCGGGTACGGTGGGCGCGTTTATCAGCGAGCACATTCTGCCGATCTTCGTTGCGTCTGTAGCGATCTGCCTTCTGTTCCTCATCCTGATGATCATATTTGCGGTCAAGCTGGTACATCGTAATCAGGAGCTGGATGATCTGTATGACGAATATGATATTCCGTATGACGATGAGGAAGAGGATACCGAGCCGAAGTCAGGAAAAAAGGCTTCCTCGAAGATGGAATCAGCGGATGATGAATACGATGACGACGATACAGAGTACGATGATGACTTTGAAGACGGATATGATGACTCTGACGATGAGTATGATGACGACTACGATGACGAGTATGATGATGACGACCTTGACATCGAGTATGACGATGATGATGACATTTTCGATGATGAAGATGATTTTGATGACGGTCATGAGAGGGCTGGAAAGAGCCGCCAAGAAAGGGGCAGAAGGAAAGACGATGCCTCCGGTGACGATTATGATATCAACTTCATAGATCTGTAAGAAGCAGTGATGCTGATTTAGAGAGACCAGGACAATCCCCATGGCGAGGTATAACTGACACGGGCATCCAAGGTCTCTCTTTTCAATATTTGTTAATGGATTAAACACATTTTTATCACAATTCAAAGCTATGATAAGACCATAAAAAGAAAACACAACAGAAAGCGGGTAATTTTATGGATAATCAGTACAATTATTATAATCACAATGGGAATTATCAGTATGGAGGCGGACAGCCTCAGGGGTTTGGTGGAGACCAGCAGGGACAAAAGCCGCATAAAGAGAAAAAGCCCCATAAGGGTGTGCCAAAGGCAGTTGCCATCACGGGATTCGCGATCCTGTTTGGTATTGTCTCGAGCGCGGTTTTCCTTGCGACAAATATCGTGGGGAGCCGGCTCTTAGGACTCCGCGATTCCGGCAGCAGTACGGCGGCGTCTTCTAATCAGATCAGTAACGGCACCGCTTTGTCGACATCCTCAAGCGTCGTTACATCAGATGTGTCAGATGTGGTGGAAAAAGTGATGCCGTCCATCGTATCGATCACCAGCATGTCGGTAGAAGAAGTGCAGAGTTTCTTTGGAGGCACATACGAGCAGCAGAGCGAGGGAGCGGGAACAGGGATCATCATCGGAGAGAATGACAGCGAGCTTCTGATCGTGACCAATAATCATGTGGTGGAAGGCAGCGATACCCTTACAGTCACCTTTGACGATGAGACCAGTGTGGAAGCCAATATAAAAGGGATGGACTCCAGCTATGACGTGGCAGTGATCGCGGTTCCCCTGGATTCGATCTCCGCAGATACAATGGATAAGATTTCGGTTGCGACACTTGGTGATTCCACAACCCTGAAGATCGGAGAACCGGCGATCGCTATCGGTAATGCGCTCGGCTACGGACAATCCGTCACCACAGGAGTGATCAGCGCTGTTGGCCGTACTGTTGCCACAACAGATGCCCAGACAGGACAGACACAGGAGAGCGGCGCAAAGCTGATCCAGACTGATGCGGCGATCAATCCGGGCAACAGCGGAGGAGCGCTTGTCAATGTGAATGGTGAAGTGATCGGGATCAACTCCGCTAAATTGACAGGAGAAAGCGTGGAAGGAATCGGATATGCGATCCCGATCAGTGATGTGTCGGACCTGATCCAGAACCTGATGAACCAGGAGACAAAAACAAAACTGGCTGAAAATGAGCGGGGAATGCTCGGCATCACAGGAATGAGCGTATCAGATGCGTTCTCACGGCAGATCGACATGCCGGCAGGCGTCTATGTGATGGAGGTTGTTTCCGGCGGCGGAGCTGAAAATGCGGGCATGACCAAGGGAAGCATCATAACAGCTATTAATGGAAGTTCTGTCGACAGTATGGAAGCGCTTCAGGAACAGCTCGCATACTATGCGAAAGGAGAGACCGTGACCCTTACCATCCTGGTGCCGCAGACAAATGGAGAATACCAGGAGCAGACCCTGGATGTGACATTGGGATAACATAAAACAAAGAAATCCGTACCGGCCGCCGGCTGGTACGGATTTGCTGCGATAAGGGCGATGATCCCAGGGGATCATTTGTCAAATTCCGGGTTAAATGCGTAGAAGTTCTTGCTGTCCAGCTTATCCTGGACAATGCGCAGGCTCTCGCCGAAGCGCTGATAGTGTACGATCTCGCGCTGTCTCAGGAAACGGATCGGATCAGCTACTTCAGGGTCTTTGACCAGGCGCAGGATATTATCATATGTGGTGCGTGCTTTTTGTTCTGCTGCAAGGTCCTCGTGGAGGTCTGTGATGGGATCCCCCTTGGACTGGAATGTGGTGGCACTCCAGGGCGTTCCGCTGGCAGCCTGAGGCCAGAGCGCAAGGGTGTGGTCCACATAATATGGAGCGAATCCGGAGCGCTCGATTTCCTCAGGAGAGAGGTCTTTTGTGAGCTGATAGACAATGGCGCAGATCATTTCCAGATGGGCAAGCTCTTCGGTGCCTACAGAAGCAACGGAAATGTTCCATATCCTGAAAAACGCTGAAAATCCGCATTTTTACGGCTTTCGGTTACATACCTTCCGTACCACGGATAAGGTTGTAAGGTATGGCATAAACAATCAGTTTGACTTTGCGGAACACCCTGCGGTCATTCAGCGTGGCGAAAAACGCACTATCAATATATGTGTTGCTGTTCCTGATGTGGCATAAACGGACAAGCCTTTGCACATTGGAATTTAGACGAGATTATAAATATAATGAAAGTGTAAGGAGGACAAGCCTATGAGAGATAAAACCTACCACGCATATCTGGATAGCCACGAACGACAGTTAGTAATACATAGCCTTGTAGAGCTGAAAAACAGGCTGGTACAGGAAGGCAGATACACGGACTGTGTTGACGAGCTGATTTTTAAGGTTGTCAATGCTCCTGTCAAGAAAATGAAAATTGAACATATCTAAGACACATTACGCATAGCCGCTTATTCTTATTCATCTAAGAGTAAGCGGCTTTTTTGCGTTCTGCCTTATGTAGTAAACCACACCAACAATGAACTGAAATATGTGTGATTTACTACCGCCGTTTACATAGCCGCCTTGACAAAGCGACTAAATTTATGTGAAAGGAGGACGCACAAATGTCAAATTGCAAAGTGATTGCACTGACCAATCAGAAAGGCGGTGTCGGTAAAACGACCACGGCGGTCAATCTGGGCGTAGGTCTGGTACAACAGGGAAAGAAAGTCTTGCTCATTGATGCTGATGCACAGGCAAATCTCACAATGGCACTCGGCTACAACAGACCTGACGATATACCCATAACGCTCTCCACCGTAATGCAGAACATCATAGACGATAAATCCTTTGATGTTTCGCAAGGCATCATACACCACGGCGAGGGCATTGACCTGCTTCCGTCCAACATTGAGTTATCAGGCTTTGAAGTAAGGCTTATCAATGCTATGAGCCGTGAGCGTATTCTGAAAACCTATGTGAATGAGGTTAAGAAGAATTACGATTATGTGCTTATCGACTGTATGCCCTCTCTCGGTATGATAACGATAAATGCTCTGGCGGCGGCTGACAGCGTGATTATCCCAACACAGCCACACTACCTTTCGGCGAAAGGTCTGGAGCTGTTGCTTCGCTCTGTGTCAATGGTAAAACGACAAATCAATCCCAAGCTGCGGATAGACGGTATTTTAATGACTATGGTAATGCCCCGTACCAACATTTCTAAGGAAATCACGGCAACGGTAAAAAGTGCCTACGGTCAAAAAATCAAGGTATTTGATACTGAGATACCGCATTCTATCCGTGCGGTGGAAGCTACCGCAGAGGGCAAGAGCATTTTTGCTTACGACAAAAGCGGTAAGGTTGCCGCAGCTTATGAGCAGTTCGGAAAGGAGGTGGCAGAGATTGGCGAGAAGCAGAGAAACCAAAATCGAACTGACCGCTTACGATGACCTTTTTCAGACAGATGAAAGCCGTACAGAAGCAAAGCTGAGTAAAATCAGAGATATTCCCTTATCGCAGATTGACGAGTTTCCAGACCACCCGTTCAAGGTTTTAATGGACGAGGATATGCAGCAGCTTGTCGAGAGCATTAAGCGAAACGGCGTAATGACCCCTGCTACCGTTCGGCTTAAAGAGGACGGACGGTATGAGCTTGTAAGCGGACACAGAAGAAAAAAGGCTTGCGAGCTTGCGGGGCTTGAAACGCTGAAATGTGAGGTTAAAGAGCTGACCCGTGATGAAGCCATTATTGTAATGGTAGAAAGCAATTTACAGAGGTCAACGATTTTGCCGAGTGAGAAAGCCTTTGCTTATAAAATGCGGCTTGAAGCGATGAACAGGCAAGGACAAAGGAATGATTTAACTTCTGTGCCAATGGCACAGAAGTCCGAAAAAAAGACTTCTCGTGAAAAATTAGGAGAACTTGTCGGAGAAAGTCAAGACCAAATCCGCCGTTTTATCCGTCTGACCGAGCTTGTTCCCGAAATCCTGCAAATGGTAGATGAAAGGCAGATTGCTTTCCGTCCTGCCGTTGAAATCTCTTATCTGACCGAAGAACAGCAATACACCTTGCTTGAAGCTATGAGCTACAACGACGCTACCCCGTCGCTTGCACAGGCTATCAAAATGAAGAAGTTTATGCAGGAGGGTAAGCTGACAGGCGAGGTTATCCAAAGCATTATGGAGGAAGAAAAACCCAATCAAAGGGAAAAGCCTGCTTTCCGTGACGAGAGGATAACCAAACTCATTCCTAAATCTGTTCCCAAAGGACAGGAAGCGGATTTTGTTGTAAAAGCGTTGGAGTTTTACAACCGACACTTGCAGCGAAACAAAGCTCAGGAACGATAGCCGCACACCGAGAGCGAGGTCTGCCCGTTTTGGTGGATAGCCGCTTTTTCGACTTCCCCCTCTCCACACCTCACCCCCTTTTTACTACCAAGACTATCCGAAAAAAGAATATATGCAAAACTCTTTGTTTGAAAGATTTTCTACCTTTGAGAGCTTCTGAGGTTTTTCGTATAATGAAGCCGCAAAGGAGGTCTATGCTATGCGAAAAAAGATGATTGCAATGCTATTTGTGCTGATATTGACATTAAGCGGCTGTGCCGATGTTTCAACAGCCCCCGAAGAAAGTGATAATTATGAGCTTGTAGCGGAAACTGAAGCCGCCGCCGAAACAGAAAGCACAGAAAGCACAGAAAGCAGTTCTTTCTCGGAAAGTAAAGAAAGTGAAAGTGCCAAAACGGATACTGAGCTTGAAAGCAATGCTGAAGTTACAGAGTATGAGCCTGTTGAAAGCGAAACTTCAAACCAGAACGAGCCTGTATCACAAAGGGATAATCAAGTATCTGAAACCAAACCTGCGGTAACGGAAAGCAGCTCTGCTCCTGTCGAAAAGCCAGAGAAAACAGAGCCGCCTGCGGA
>ERZ1090864.1126-NODE-1129-length-12929-cov-5.026410_pt1 | contig 12929 bp, 9 predicted proteins | sample MGYA00478479_ERZ1090864 | MGnify/ENA primary metagenome ERZ1090864 (study PRJEB33644, sample SAMEA5815743) | chicken gut metagenome | biome: Chicken; feature: Gastrointestinal Tract; material: Caecum | place: Ireland | collected 2019-01-01 | study: A study of the... | reverse complement strand
GACATATCCTGATTGCTTCCGATTATCTTTTTATATGTGGATCTTGAACGATCTCTATTCAAAAAGAACGATATCTTATTTCTCCAACAATTCTTCTTTATTTTTCCAACAAATCCTTTAAGAAGTCGTCCAACTCCTTATCCAACCCTTTCAGCAATTCATCATTCACCAGTATGGTATCGTCGTCAATCAACAGCAATTCTGCTACGGTTTCTTTCTCTTCATCTACCAAAACGAAAGAATAAGGTTTCAGAATAGTCACTTTGTCGAAATCTCCGGCATCCTTCATTCTGCAAAGAATGTTGCGAAGAGAAGGTTCCACGTTTTCAAGGAAATCATCCCCTTCATAAGTAGCCCATTCTTCGATCATGATGTTTGCCAGTTCTTCATCATCATCGTTGTAAATATTAAGTTGTCCCGATGCCTGATCCGGTTGGAGATGGATATCGGTTACAACTGTTTGTTCACAGCTACATACATATTTAGCGACTGCCTTTTGGATAGCCGATTCGATAATAGATAATGATTGTTGGCTCAATTTCATGGGTTCCTTCTTTTTATAAGTTCAAAGGTATAAAAAAAATAAGATTTGATACACAATTTCCTTAAAAATCATCATTAAATCGGCTCATTTGCAATTTTAACTTGGGTAATTGAGCATTTCTCTCCTTTAGTTCAGCTAAATACAAAGTAGTAAGATAATAATTCGGCACATCATCAATGGTAGCTTGAGGGCTATCTGTGATGTTCTTTTTATCTATTTTTTTAGCTAGTTGTTGGGCCTTTTCTGCCCATTCTTCCGCTTTAGCCAAACTATCTTTCATTTCGTAGTAAACAGCAATGTTGAGAGCTGCCCGCATTTTTTTCTTTTGGTTCTTGGTACCTTCGAAAGCCTGACGCCAAAGTTCGTATGCGTCGTCCCATGAATTTTCGCGTACATAAATGGCAGCGTCACGCATAGGAACCGAACCACCAGTATAAAGATACCGTGTTCCTTTTTTCCAAATAGGGACAATATTTTTCACCGGAACCGTTCCTGCGAATGCTGCCGCTTCTTCCAGCATCTGCTTGTCGGGAATCATGCGAGTGGCGGCTTCTATGGCTGTACCTCCAAACTCTTCCCAAAAAATGCTATCATTAGGATGGAGCGTAGTCATCGGTCTGCTGCGTTCGGGAAGATAAACTTTCACCGTGGGATAAACTTTCACGTCTACCGCTCCTTGAAAGCAGTTGAACTCATCCAGATAACGGACAGTCTTTGTTGCTTTGAGTTGCAGGTTTTCCAGTGCAATAATAAAGTCCACTCCCAGGTTAGAAGCCAGTTGACGCACTTCCTCCTGGCTCAATGTACTTTCGCGGGCCAGTTTATCATTGGCGCGTAAGGCAGAATCACAGATAACCACCTCATCGAAGTAGTTCTGCTGTGCTATTTCTTCTGCCAGTGATTCAGTGGCTGTCTTAGGATCTCCATTGGCATAAGCTGTTGCACGACTTATTAATGGTGTACCTTCTTTAATTTTTTCAGTCTCTGTTATCAGTTTATTATCCGGGGCGTCGCTGGTGTTATTCACAATAGCTACTTTTCGGAGTTGCGGAGGAAAGCTCAAGTCGGCAGGTTGCAGATAATCAATGGGGATCTGTTCCAGACTCTGACAGCTACCCAGAGTCAGCAGGAATAAAACGATGAAAACCAGTGAATAAGATTTTGCCATAGTTTTGTTCTATTTAGTAATTTGAACAAAAGTACAACTTTGGAAGAATAAAAGAAAGTCTCAAACAGTTTTTAACCGTTTGAGACTTTCTTTTATAAGTTGAATATAGAGAGACTATGCCATAAAGCACATTACCCTACAATTTCCAACCTTTAATTTTTAATTATTAATTAATCAAAGGTTCTTTCCGTGGCAGTTTTTATACTTTTTCCCGCTTCCGCATGGACAAGGATCGTTACGACCTACTGTCTTCTCTGCACGAATCGGTTCACGTTTCTACTGTTCACGAGTATCCTGACTTGCAGCAGCCTGCTGGTTCGGATCACTCAAATTTTCTTTGTTTTCGCGATACTTGCTCATATCCTGGCGTTGTTCAGGAGCAGCCTGACGCACTTCTACACGGCGTGCAGCTGATTCATCCGGAGCTTCCTGTACAGGAATTTGTCCACGCATCAAAATAGATATAGTCTGGTTATTGATCTTGTTCACCATAGCGTCAAACAAAGTCACAGATTCCAGTTTATAAATCAATAGCGGGTCTTTCTGCTCGTAGCTTGCATTCTGTACGGAATGTTTCAGTTCGTCCAGTTCGCGCAAGTTTTCTTTCCATGCTTCGTCGATTACGTGGAGCAAGATTGATTTCTCGAACGACTTCACCACTTCTTTAGATTCCGATTCGTAAGCCGCTTTCAGGTTACAAGAGATATTATACATCCGTTTACCGTCTGTAATAGGAATCAGGATGTTTTCGTACATGTGTCCCTGGTTTTCATATACCTGTTTGATAACCGGGTTAGCGATCTGTGCCAGACGTTCAGTTTTGCGTTTGAAGTTATCCATCGCAATGTTGAAAGTCTTTTCGGCCAACTTTTCTTTTTTCTCGTTACGGAATTCTTCTTCAGTGAACGGAGTTTCCATTGCTAATGTCTGAAGCAGTTCCATTTGGCAGCCTTCATAATCATTGTTTTCGATAGCATTGGCACAACGGTCCCAGATCATGTTCACGATGTCCATACCGATACGTTCACCCATCAAAGCGTGGCGACGTTTGGTGTAAACCACTGTACGTTGCTTGTTCATTACGTCGTCATATTCCAACAGACGTTTACGAATACCGAAGTTGTTTTCTTCCACTTTCTTCTGTGCACGTTCGATGGAGTTGGAAATCATCTTGTGTTCGATCATTTCGCCTTCCTGGAAACCGAGCTTGTCCATTACACTGGCGATACGGTCGGAAGAGAACAGACGCATCAAATCGTCTTCCAGTGATACGAAGAATACAGAAGAACCCGGGTCACCCTGACGTCCTGCACGACCACGCAACTGGCGGTCTACACGACGGGATTCGTGACGTTCCGTACCGATAATTGCCAAACCGCCCGCAGCCTTCACTTCCGGACTTAACTTGATGTCGGTACCACGACCAGCCATATTGGTAGCAATGGTTACTGTTCCGCTTAAACCGGCGGTAGCAACGATGTCCGCTTCTTTCTGGTGCAGTTTGGCGTTCAATACCTTGTGCTCAATCTTACGCATGGTAAGCATCTTGCTCAACATTTCGGAGATTTCTACCGAAGTAGTACCCACCAATACCGGACGTCCTGCTTGAACCAATTTTTCGATTTCCTCGATAACAGCTTTATACTTTTCGCGTTTCGTCTTGTAAACGCGGTCGTTCATATCCTTTCTTGCAATCGGACGGTTGGTCGGGATCACGACTACGTCCAATTTGTAGATATCCCAAAGTTCGCCTGCTTCCGTTTCAGCAGTACCGGTCATACCGGACAGTTTGTGATACATACGGAAGTAGTTTTGCAAAGTAATTGTTGCAAAGGTCTGCGTAGCAGCTTCCACTTTCACACGTTCCTTGGCTTCGATAGCCTGGTGCAATCCGTCAGAGTAGCGGCGACCTTCCATGATACGGCCTGTCTGCTCGTCTACGATCTTCACCTGTCCGTCGATCACTACATATTCATCATCTTTCTCGAACATGGTGTAAGCCTTCAACAGCTGGTTGATGGTGTGTACACGTTCCGATTTGATGGCATAGTTTGTCAGAAGTTCATCTTTCTTTTCAAGCAGTTGTTCGTTGGTTAGATTCAGGTTTTCCAATTCCGAAAGTTGTCCGGCGATGTCCGGAAGCACGAATAATGTCGGGTCTTCAGAGTTACCGGTAATCAGGTCTACACCCTTATCTGTCAGGTCTACGCTATTCAGTTTTTCGTCGATTACGAAGTACAGCGGATCAGTCACTTCATGCATACGCTTGTTGTTCTGTTCCATGTAGATCTCTTCCGTCTTGAGCATACCTGCCTTGATACCCTGTTCACTAAGGAACTTAATCAAAGCCTTGTTTTTCGGCAATGCCTTGTGGCTGCGGTATAAAGCGAGGAATCCTTCTTCCACCTCTTTCTTATCGTTGGATGCGATCAGTTTTTTTGCTTCGGAAAGATATTTGGTAGCCAGTACCTTTTGTGCCTCTACCAGACGTTCCACTAGCGGACGGAGTTGCTCGAACAACTGGTCATCGCCTTTGGGTACAGGACCGGAGATAATCAACGGAGTACGTGCGTCGTCAATCAATACCGAGTCGACCTCATCGACGATGGCATAATTGTGCTGACGTTGTACAAGGTCTTTCGGGCTGATAGCCATGTTGTCACGCAGGTAGTCGAAACCGAATTCATTGTTTGTACCAAAAGTGATATCTGCCAGATATGCCTGACGACGTGCGTCGGAGTTCGGCTGATGACGGTCGATACAATCTACGCTCAAACCGTGGAACATATAAAGAGGACCCATCCATTCGGAGTCACGTTTGGCGAGGTAATCATTCACGGTAACTACGTGTACGCCGTTTCCGGTCAATGCGTTGAGGAATACCGGGAGTGTAGCTACCAATGTTTTACCTTCACCGGTTGCCATTTCCGCAATCTTACCTTTATGCAGAACGACACCACCAAAGAGCTGTACATCGTAGTGAACCATGTTCCACAATGTGTCGTTACCACCGGCTACCCAGTGATTCTGATAGATGGCCTTGTCGCCTTCGATGCGTACGAAATCTTTTGTAGCAGCCAGTTGACGGTCGAAGTCGGTAGCAGTTACAACGATTTCTTCATTTTCTGTAAAACGTTTGGCAGTAGCCTTTACGATAGAAAAAGCAACAGGCAGTACTTCGTCCAGTGCTTTTTCATATTTTTCCAGAATTTCTTTTTCTGTCTTATCGATTTGTACGAAGACTTCTTCGCGGTCTTCCAGTTCGAGAGTTTCAATGCTTGCCTTCAACTCTTCCACTTTCGCACGTTCAGCAGTAGCCGATTCATGGATATATTTTTTGAGTTCTTCCGTTTTGGCACGGAGGGCGTCGTTGTCTAGTTTTTCAATCTCCGGGTAAGCAGCTTTGATCTTTTCCACCCAGGGCTTGATTTCTTTCATGTCTCGTGTGGATTTGTTTCCGAAAACCGAGCTTAAAAATTCATTAAATCCCATGTTATATTATTTAGTTTATTATTTATTTCAATTTCAACGCGGATTAACGCCGATTTACACAGATTAAAGGAAAGATTAAATTGGATTTTTTTTAATCCGCGTAAATCTGCGTTAATCCGCGTTGGGGAATCTTTATATCAAGAAACCTCCGCAAAGTTACATTAAAATGCTGATTTATTTATGTTTTGCTCCCTGTTTTTGTGAGTAAATTTTTACCGCAGGTCGGTAATAGGAGCAGAAGTACAGGCGTTGGGAGCCCGGATGCGCATAAAATGTGCCAGTGTAGGCGCAATATGGTCGATGGTTACAGGTGTCTGGATAATGGCCGGTTTCACGGAATGTCCCATGAAAATCAGCGGTGAGGGAATATAGGAATGACGTACCACCTTGTTGTCGCCGCCGTTCTCGTTGACGATAGTCCATCCGGGGAGGACGTCGATTACGAGGTCACCCGAACGTTTGCGGTGGTAGCCGTTACGTATTTTGTAGATTTCCGGGGTCCATGAACCCAGCAATAGCCGGTTAGCCGAATAGGCTTCGTTCACTCCGCTGAACTGCATCAGGAATTCTGCTGACTTTTGTTGGATCTCTGCCAGATTCAGTTCTTTCTTTTCCAATAACTTATGATTCAGATAAATCTGCTGGTTATGGTGAGCTTCCACATACTTTCCTTCGCCATACGTAGCCATCAGGTACATATTCAATAGAGCCGCACAACGGTTGAGGTAAAACTCTCCGCCGGGCACTTTGTACAATCCCGAATCAGGCGATTCGCTGTCTATATATCCGGTGGAAGTGACGAAAATAAGTACATTTTGTAGTCCTACTTTCTTATCAAGAACTTCGAGCAGGTCGGCAATGCTGCGGTCAAGACGCACGTAGGTGTCTTGTATTTCCATGGCACATTCCTGTACGGATTTGTGCGCATAGTTTCCAGCATAGTAAGTGAGTGCCAATAAGTCAGTAATGTCATCCATGCCGATGGAGCTTTTGTTCAATGCTTCTTCGGCAAGCGCATTCACTTCATCATTCACAAAAGGGCTGGCGATGAAGCGGCGGTATTTATTACTGCGGTCATCATCGAATTTATATTTGAAGAGCATATCCCGCCAATCTGGCAGGAAAGTGTACATGCCCCGGGGAAATATGGGTTCCCATGTCATACCGGCAATACGGAAATCGATCGCTTGACGGTCGTTATATTGGCTTGCCCACCACGGAAACTCTCCATAATAGGTGGTTCCACTCCATTTTCCGGTGTTGGGATTGAGCCAGAAAGCAGCGTTTCCGGCATGTCCGGCTGCAAAAAGTGCGGCATCGCAATCAGGTGCAATGGCATATACGAGTCCTTTGCCTTGTGTCGCTATTTTCAGCTCGTCGGCAATGGTTGAAGTCAGAAGTTTGGTGGGGGCGACAGTCTGGTCGGTGTAATACCCCATAAATGCCGTGTCGTCTGTGCTGTTGACGGGGCGAAGGGTAGAGGCATCCATCCAGCGTTGAGAAATAATTCCGTTCATGGAAGGCGTCGTACCGCTATAAATAGCCGCTATGGCAGAAGCGCGGTCTATACCGCAGAAGGTATATTCGGCATTATGGAACACTCTTCCCTCTTTCCAAAGACGTTTGAAGCCTTTCTCACCGTAGAGTGACGAAAAAGCTTCCAGATAGTCCGTACGTAATTGGTCAATCGTCAGCCCTACCACTAATTTAGGGGCGGCAGGTAGTGACTGGGCTTGTAGCCCGGTGAAAGTCAGTACGGTGATGAGGGAAGTTAGTAGTCCTTTCATTATTTCTTTTTAGATGTCACAATCAGATTGCTCGCTGAACGTATCAGCAAAACGAGTGCCAAAGGTACAACAGCAAAGTCAAATCTTTGCGGAATTACCGGAAAAAGCACTATAAAAAGTGTTAAAACCGCCAGATTCAGGGTTAAATACCAACATTTCTTCCCTTTTCGGACACAATATATAATGTATGGCAAGAAAAGAAGTTGCCCCGGATGGAATACCAGTAATAGGAAATTAGAGCTGACTGCCGGGTGTTGGGAGAAGAGTGCGAGAAATGCAAGGACGCATCCCACAATACCTGCTATACCAAAAAGGAAGAGGTCGATTCCCCATAATCCGGTTCTCCGGCGGATTCCATAGATTGTGGCGGCGGTTGTCAATATAAATAAGAGTAAGGTGCATTGAAGCGGAGTAGGCATCCAGCCGCTTTCATCCGGTTCGGGAGTGGCATCGACTACCAGCTCGTTGGCCGTTATGAGTGGGCGCTGGATAGAATCGCCTTTAATTTGTGCACCATCGAAAGCATCCATCAGGTAGAATGGGGCAAACATCATCTGACGTTGTGTGATGGGCTGGTCGGCTTCACTTCCGATACAGAGATCAATGCCGAAACGTGCCCACGGATGTCCTTTGCAATACTGATGTACAATGTCGCGGAAAGTGAGGGAGCCATCCTGCGGTTCTGCGGGATAAATCACTTTTCCTGCAATGCTTTCTTCTATCTTGTCCCGGGGGCGGGTAGCACAATTATCGTAAAAGAAATTATAACGATACACCCGGTTTTCCGGACGATAGTTTTCTTGTAATAACCGGATCAGTTCTGTCTTTTCTTCATCGGTCAGATTGAGCGTTTGCTGCCATACGCTGCGTCCGAAAAATGCGTATTCAGCTGCAAAACGTTCATAATCCGTTGCTCCCAGTTGGTAGTCTGTTTCTCCGAGCGAGAAGCGGAAAATGAAGTTGGGAGTGTTGAAACTGAACAATCCGTAGTTGAATACAACGTCAATCCCTTGTGAAGAATTTTCGTAACGGATGGCAGTATGTCCGAATAGGGAATATATTTCCTCTCCGGGGGCACAAGTCAACAGACTCAAACGGATGGAGTCGTTGTTGTTGGCAGATGCTTGTCCGGTGGGCAGAAGCAACAGGAAGAAGGAGAGGATGGTGTATGAGAAAAACCGTTTCATTAGCTGGTTCGTTTTATTTCGGTGGCAAATATAGAAAGAATAGTTGGATTCGGGAAAACGGAGCCTCTATTTTATCAGAATAAAGGCTCTATATGGCTTAAACAGAGGCGCTGTTTTCTTTAAATGGAGCCTCTGTTTGGGTGAAATAATGTTTCTGCTTGAACGGAAAATCGGTTACAAAATAGTGGAACACTTTTTGGAACGCTGTTTTTCTCTTGTAATCTGTTGCTTATTAGTTGTTTATGATGTAATAAAAAAAGACTGCCGAACGCAAAGTGGAATACATAATAAACAATAAAAGATAATTGATCTATTTAAAAATAGATAGTTCGATTTTTTTGTTTTTGGGGATTTCTAAAATGAAAAAAGAAGATAATTCCTCTTCTATGCTTCAACTTTTCTTTTTTTACTTTACCTTTGCGCCCGCTAAAGAACCAAAAGATTTGAATTTAATAATCGACATAGGAAATACAAAGGCAAAGATTGCTTTCTTCGACGGCGGAGAAATCGTGGATATAGTAGCTGAATCCAATCAATCGCTGGGTTGCTTGAAGGCTTTTTGTTCCAAATATCCGGTTGAAAAGGGGATTGTGGCTACTGTCATTGATTTAAGCGAAAAGGTATTAGCTGATTTGGCAGCTTTGCCGTTTCCTTTGCTCTGGCTCAATCATCAGACTCCGCTTCCGGTTGTCAACCTGTACGAAACTCCCGAAACATTGGGATATGATCGTATGGCTGCCGTAGTGGGTGCTAATGAGCAGTTTCCTCATCGGGATATATTGGTGATTGATGCGGGAACTTGCATTACTTATGAGTTTATTGACTCAAAAGGTCAGTATCATGGCGGTAATATTTCTCCCGGTATGCAGATGCGTTTCAAAGCACTTCATCAGTTTACAGGACGTTTGCCTCTGGTAGACACCAACGGGCGCAAACTCCCGATGGGACGGGACACCGAAACGGCTATACGTGCCGGAGTGATGAAAGGGATGGAATACGAAATTTCAGGTTATATTGAGTCTATGAAGCATAAATATCCTGAACTTTTGGTTTTTTTAACGGGTGGAGATGATTTTTCTTTTGATAGCAGCGTAAAAAGTATCATCTTTGCAGATAGATTTTTAGTGTTGAAAGGATAAAATACAATTTTAAACTATAATAATGGTAGGATTTAAACACACACTTTGTGCGCTTTTGCTCACGATGGTTACCGGAACGGCAATCGCTCAAAATAATACAAACTCTCCTTATACACGATATGGCTATGGCGACTTGTCCGATCAGAGTTTCGGTAACAGCAGGGCGATGGGGGGAATTGCTTTTGGACTTCGGGATGGAGCACAGATCAATCCGCTGAATCCTGCTTCGTATACAGCCATTGACTCATTGACATTCCTCTTTGAAGGAGGTGTCAGTCTGCAAAATATGAATATTAGCGGTAGCGGTGTGAAACTGAACGCTAAAAACTCCAGTTTTGACTATCTGGCTATGCAATTTCGTTTGCATCCGAGGATAGCGATGAGTATCGGATTATTGCCGTTCTCCAATGTGGGATATTCAGTGTCGGATACACAGGCTGCAACAGATCCTACTACCGGTAATACGGCTGATTATGCCAGAAGCTATACCGGAGATGGAGGTTTGCATCAATTATATGCCGGAGTGGGAGTGAAAGTGCTCAAAAACCTTTCGGTAGGTGTGAATGCTTCTTATTTCTGGGGAGATATTAATCGGACACGTGTCCTTTATTTCCCAAGTGTATCAGGTGCTTATAATTATAATCACCAGTCGGTTGCGTCAGTGTCGAGCTATAAACTTGATTTTGGAGCACAATATACATTCGATATTAATAAAAAACATTCAGTGACAATTGGAGCTATATATTCTCCGAAGTTGAAACTGGGTAATGACTATAGTGTAACGACACAAATGGTTTCAAATTCTACGGGTACAGCGGTTTCTACTACAACATTGAAACCGGATGCAACGTTTGAAGTTCCTAATACATTTGGCGCCGGATTTACATATAACTATGACAAACGCCTGACTGTTGGTCTGGATTATAGTTTGCAACAATGGTCAAAAACGAAATTTGACGTAAATACATCAGATGAAGCTGTACGTGAGGATTTTAATGAAACATATACGTATTGCGATCGTCATAAAATATCAGTGGGTGCGGAATACATTCCTAATTTGATGGGACGTTCCTATTTATCCCATATTAAATACCGTCTGGGAGCTTATTATACGACTCCGTATTATAAGATCGGCGGCAAAGAGGCTACCCGTGAATATGGCGTAACTGCCGGTTTCGGTCTGCCTGTGCCTCGTTCCCGTTCCATTCTTAGCATCAGCGGACAATTTGTCCGTATCAGTGGACAGGAATCGGCTTTTGTAAATGAAAACATCTTCCGCGTGAGCATCGGATTGACATTCAACGAACGTTGGTTCTTCAAACGCAGAGTGGAGTAATGAGATGAATGTAAGAAAGAATAGACGACTATATAATAACAACTAAAATTTAGATACAATGAAAATTAAAACGCTTGTGGCTATGTTGTTCCTTTCGGCAGGAGCAACCACTGTGGTAGCACAGGATGCGTCTAACTGTAACTCGAACAGTAGTATCTCGCATGAAGCTGTGCGTGCTGGTAATTTTAAAGATGCGTATACTCCTTGGAAAGCTGTGTTGGAAAACTGTCCGACGCTTCGTTTCTATACCTTTACTGACGGATATAAGATTCTGAAAGGCTTGATGGGACAAATCAAGGATCGGAATAATGCAGATTATCAGAAATATTTTAATGAACTGATGAATACGCATGACTTGCGTATTAAATACACAGATGAGTTTCTAGCTAAAGGTACAAAAGTGTCTTCTGCCGACGAAGCTCTGGGTATCAAAGCAGTAGATTATATCGCTTTTGCTCCGAAGATTGATGTGAACCAGGCTTATCAATGGTTGAGTCAGTCTGTAAATGCAGTGAAAGGCGAATCGGCAGGTGCGACTATCTTCTATTTCCTGCAAATGTCTTTGGATAAACTGAAAACGGATCCGAATCATAAAGAACAGTTCATTCAGGACTATCTGGCTGCTTCTGAATATGTAGACGCTGCTATTGCTGCTGAAGCCAGCGAAGCAAAGAAGAAACCTTTGCTGGGTATCAAGGATAACTTAGTGGCTTTGTTTGTAAACAGTGGAACAGCTGATTGCGAATCACTGCAAAACATCTATGGACCGAAAGTAGAAGCTAACCAAACTGACTTGGCTTACTTGAAGAAAGTTATCGACATCATGAAAATGATGAAATGTACTGAAAGCGAAGCTTATCAACAGGCTGCTTTCTATGTGTACAAGATAGAACCTAGTGCAGATGCCGCTACCGGATGTGCTTACCAAGCATTTAAGAAAGGTGACATTGACGGTGCTGTGAAATTCTTTGACGAAGCAGTGAACCTGGAAACAGACAATGTGAAGAAAGCTGAAAAAGCATATGCTGCCGCAGCAGTATTGGCTTCTGCCAAAAAGCTGTCTCAAGCAAGAGCATATTGCCAGAAAGCAATTGGTTTTAACGAAAACTACGGTGCTCCATACATCCTGATTGCTAATCTTTATGCAATGAGTCCCAACTGGAGCGACGAACCTGCTTTGAACAAATGTACTTACTTTGCAGTGATTGACAAACTGCAGCGTGCAAAACAAGTGGATCCGAGCGTAGCTGAAGAAGCTAATAAATTGATCGGTAGATATTCTGGTCATACTCCGCAAGCTAAAGACCTATTTATGTTAGGTTACAAGCAAGGCGACCGCATCACTATCGGCGGTTGGATAGGAGAGACTACAACGATTAGATAAATGTATGTTGCGAAAACGAAGAAACCGTTTATTGCATAAAAGCATGAGCATAACAATCACCTCCGGGGTGATTGTTATGCTTCTTTTATTATCTTCCTGTGGCGGAAAGAAGAAAGCTATGGGTGAGGCTATCACGGAACGTGATTCCCTTCCGATGATGACAACATTGGGAGTCACCACCCTTATCTCCGATTCCGGAGTGACACGCTACAGAGTGAATACGGAAGAATGGTCGGTGTACGACCGTAAGAAACCATCCTATTGGGCCTTTGAGAAGGGCGTATATCTGGAACAGTTCGACTCTATCTTTCATATAGAAGCCAGTATCAAAGCGGATACTGCCTACTATTATGACAAAGAAAGGCTTTGGAAGCTGATAGGGAACGTAGATATACAGAACCGGAAAGGAGAGCGTTTTAATACGGAACTGCTGTACTGGAACGAAGCTACCCAAAAGGTATATTCCGACAAGTTTATACGTATTCAACAACCGGACAGAATTATTACAGGGCATGGATTCGACTCGAACCAGCAAATGACCATATATACCATCCATAATATCGAAGGTATTTTCTATGTGGATGAGGAAGCAGGTGGTCCGCCCCAACCGGAAACAAAAGCGCTGCCGGATTCAGTGCGAAAAGATTCTGTGAAATAAACTATGAATATTTATATCTCTCTAATTATCACCATGGTCTTCTCCGCCTTCTTTTCAGGAATGGAGATTGCCTTTGTGTCGGTAGACAAACTGCGTTTTGAGATGGAACGCAAGGGGGGAATTACGTCCCGCATCCTTTCTATCTTCTTCAAGAACCCGAATGAATTTATCTCTACCATGCTGGTGGGGAATAATATCGCACTGGTCATCTATGGTATCCTGATGGCACAGATT
>ERZ1090864.1124-NODE-1127-length-12952-cov-15.222222_pt1 | contig 12952 bp, 9 predicted proteins | sample MGYA00478479_ERZ1090864 | MGnify/ENA primary metagenome ERZ1090864 (study PRJEB33644, sample SAMEA5815743) | chicken gut metagenome | biome: Chicken; feature: Gastrointestinal Tract; material: Caecum | place: Ireland | collected 2019-01-01 | study: A study of... | reverse complement strand
TTCTTACGCGCGTATTTCAGTGAATCCAGCGCTACGGCGAAGATAATAATCGCCCCTTTGATGATGTACTGCCAGTATGGGTTTACGCCGATATACGTCAGGCCATAGTTGATGACGGTAAAAATAATTACCCCGGTCACCACGCCAATCACCGTCCCCACACCGCCGCTGAACGATACACCGCCTACCACGCACGCCGCGATAGCATCCAGCTCATACATAAAGCCGAGGTTGTTGGTGGCAGAGCCGATACGTCCGGCTTCTAACATCCCGCCAAAGGCATAGAACACGCCAGACAACGCGTAGATCATCAGCAGGTTCAGGCCGACGTTGACACCAGATACTTTTGCCGCTTCCGGGTTACCGCCAATGGCAAAAATGTTCTTACCGAAGCGGGTTTTGTTCCACAACACCCAGACGAACGCCACCGCAATCAACGCGTAGAAGGTGATGTAAGAGAGACGGAAACTCCCCAGCGCGACAAAGCCCTGAGCAAAGGTAGAGAAGCCACTGTCAAAACCAGAAATTGGCGACGCCCCGACAAAGTCGTAATAGAGCGAGTTGATGCCATAGACGATGATCATCGTGCCGAGCGTGGTAATGAACGGCGTCACGTTGAGATAAGCGATAATCAGACCGTTGATCAAACCGATCACCGCACCAATGGCACAGACAATCAGAATAACCAGCGCAATCGGCATCGTCGCCATTTCCGGGAACACTTTGTTGGCGTTATCCATGGACTGCAATAATGTCGCAGCCACCACTGCCGCCAGCCCTACCTGACGACCAGCAGAAAGATCGGTCCCCTGGGTGACAATTAACCCTGCCACACCGAGCGCGATAATAATACGCACCGATGACTGGGTGAGAATATTACTTAAGTTCAACAGACTTAAAAATGTTGGGTCCTGGAAAATAATAATCGCCAGCAAAACTAAAAGAACGACGTAAATACCGCCCTCTTTCAGGTAAGTAAGAAAACTTTTCTTATTTAACGCACTCATGGGAAGCCCCTAATCTTAAAGGTGCAAAGACGCAAGACGCAGAATTTCGTTTTGCGTTGTTGTTTTTGTATCGACAATTCCGGAAACGAGACCATTGCTCATGACCAGAATACGGTCTGTTATCCCTAACAACTCAGGCATTTCAGAGGAGATAATAATAATCCCCTTGCCTTTCTTCGCCAGTTCGGCAATTAACTGATAAATTTCAAACTTCGCCCCGACATCAATACCGCGCGTCGGTTCATCGAGCATTAATATTTCTGGTTGCGTTAGTAGCCAGCGACCAATAATCACCTTTTGCTGATTACCACCGGAGAGCGAACCAATTTGCGTCCGATGACCCGGCGTTTTTACCCGCATCGAATCAATCACCCACTGGGTATCGCTTTTCATCCGCGAGTTATCCAGTAAACCAACTTTATTTTTGTAGTTGCGAATATTGGAAATTAACGAGTTAAAACCAATATCCAGATAGGCATAAATTCCCGTTGAGCGGCGCTCCTCAGTTACCAGTGCAAATCCATGGTTTATGGCTTCGTTGGCATTATGGTTATTGATCTGTTTGCCGTGCAACGTTATGGTGCCAGCCGATTTCTCGCGAATACCAAATAACGTCTCAACAATATCGGTACGTTTCGCCCCCACCAGCCCGGCAATACCGAGGATCTCCCCTTTATGCAGATCAAACGAGACATCGCGAATCGACGGCTGGCGCAGTGACGTTAGGTTACGCACCTCGAGGATGACTTCGCCCGGCTTGTTTTCTTTGTCAGGAAAACGCTGATTAAGAGAACGCCCAACCATCATGGCGATGATCTTGTCCATCGTCAGTCCTGCCAGCGGTTCGGTGGCGATCCACTGACCGTCGCGCAATACGGTAACTTCATCACATAACTGGAAGATTTCTTCCATTTTATGCGAGATATAAACAATACCGCAGCCGCGCTCTTTTAATTTACGAATAATAGTGAACAGATGATTGACCTCTTTTTCGGTTAACGAAGAAGTCGGTTCATCCATAATCACAATTTTCGCGTTATAGGAAAACGCTTTGGCGATTTCGATCATCTGCATTTGCGAAACGGATAATGTGCCGACGCGCGCACGCGGATCGATATCAATATCCAGTTCATCAAAAATCGCTTTGGTTTCGCGGTACATTTTGTCCTGATCGACAAACATGCCTTTGGTGGGATATCGCCCCAGCCACATGTTATCCATCACCGAACGTTGTAATACCAGGTTTAACTCCTGGTGTACCATCGAAATACCATTTTCCAGTGCTTCTTTGGCGGAATGGAAATCGATCTCTTTACCCTGGAATAAAATGGTGCCGGAGTCTTTTTGATAAATACCAAACAGGCATTTTAATAATGTCGATTTTCCTGCACCGTTTTCCCCCATTAATGCATGGATAGAATGTGGCCGGACTTTTAAATTAACGTTATCAAGTGCCTTAACACCAGGAAAGGACTTGTTGATACCGCTCATTTCCAACAAGTATTCCCCGGAGGACGGAGTCGTTGAGCTGACCATATAATTTTACCTTGTTGGCCATACAATAAGGGCGCAGTAATAGACTGCGCCCAATCAGTCTTATTTCTTGCTGAATTCAGCCAGGTTGTCTTTATCTACGCCAACATAAGGTACGCGGACCACTTTGTTGTCGATTTTCCAGTTGGTGCCATCAGCCGCACCTTTACCATCGGCCAGGTTTTTCGCCAGATCAAAGGTCGCTTTCGCCTGGTTGTTAGCATCGTTCAGTACGGTGCCCGCCAGTGCACCGGATTTCACCAGCGCCAGCGCTTCTGGCAGCGCATCGACGCCAAACACCGGAATGCTGGACTTGTTGTGTGCTTTCAGCGCTTCAACCGCGCCCATTGCCATCGCATCGTTGTTGGCGATAACCACTTCGATTTTGTTGGCGTTCGGGCCAGACAGCCAGGCGTCCATCTTATCTTTCGCCTGAGCGGTGTCCCACATTGCGGTATCTAACTGTAACTGTTCAGTTTTGATGCCTTTATCGTTCAATTCTTTAATCACGTAAGTGGTACGTGCTTCTGCATCCGGATGGCCCGGTTCACCTTTCAGCAATACGAATTGAATCTGACCGTCTTTGTTCAGATCCCAACCCTGATTCGCCGCCCAGTGTTTAGCAATCAAATCGCCTTGAATAATGCCGGACTCTTTGGAGTCAGTGCCAACGTAGTAGGCTTTGTCGTAGCTATCCAGCGCCTTACGAGACGGTTCTTTGTTGAAGAAAACCACCGGCACGTTTTGCCCACGCGCTTTCTCAATCACCGTACCCGCAGCTGCCGGGTCAACCAGGTTGATTGCCAGTGCCTTCACCCCTTTCGCCAGCAATACGTCGATCTGATCGTTCTGCTTGGACTGGTCATTCTGAGAATCATTCATCAGCAGCTGAACATCTGGCGCGGCTTTCGCATCTTGCTCAATAGCCTTGCGCACTACAGACATAAAGTTATCGTCGTACTTATAGATTGTTACACCAATGCGAGTATCAGCAGCGTGTGCAGCGGCACCGAATAACATGCTGGCCATCACAGCAGACAGGGTTAACACCTTCTTATTCATGGTATCTCCGGTTTTTCTTATGCAGGGTAGTGCTTGAGATAAATGCTCGGCGGGGCAGTAGAGTTAATGAAGTGTTACTGAACGCCGAAGCTCACTTTTTAAAATTCGTTCTTCCATGCCCGGTAACGCTCCAGAAAACGGCTTTAATTGTTGTTATGACGCTATTACCTCGGTGAAAGTGATTATTCACTGTTACATACGGGTTACAACGTTAAAACGGTGCAATCATAGCTATCACATTGTTAAGATACTGTGAAATCACTCACAGATTGAAAGCGGTTACATCGCCTGATTTGTTGAGTTAGTGATCGCCGCCGCATTCTGGCGTGTTGCGACAGAATGGCGACGCACTAACGTCGGCATAAAACAGTGGCTGGCACGAGGATCAATATTGCCTGCTGCCCCCTGCAAGGCCAGTTCGGTGGCTAATTTCGCCATTGAAGCAATGGGATAACGCACGGTCGTTAATTGCGGGTCGGTGTAACGGGCGATGGGAATATCATCGAAACCGATGATTGAGAGATGTAACGGAATCGCAATGCCATTATCTTTTAATGCTGTCAGTGCGCCAGCGGCCATATTGTCGTTATAAGCAAATACAGCGGTAAGTTGTAGATTGCGCCCCAGCAGTTCAACCATCGCCGCCTCACCGCCCGGCATGTCCGGCGTACCAGCGCCAATCCAGCTTTCCGGCGGAATAATATCCTGCTCTTTCAACGCACTCATCCAGCCTGCTTTACGCATGGCGTCATCTTCAATGCCGTGGCTGGAAGAAAGATAACCAATACGTTGATGACCGTTATTCAGCAACATGCGCGTCGCCATTCGGGCACCGCTGAGATTATCCAGGCAAACGCAACGATGGGCGTACCCCGGCACAACGCGGTTGATTAACACCATACCGGGAATGTTATCCATAAATTGCGCCAGTTCATCGTCACTCAATGCTTTTGAGTGAACAATCAACGCATTACAACGCTGGCGAATTAACACCTCAATGGCGTGACGCTCTTTTTCCGCTTCATGATAGCTATTGCCGATTAGCACGTATTTCTGATGCTGCTGAGCGACCAGATCCACCGCTTTTACCAGCGCGCCGAAAAACGCATCAGAAACGTCCATCACCACCACGCCAATGGTGTCGCTAACCTGAGTTGCCAGCGCCTGGGCATTGGCGTTTGGCCGATAATCCAGCTCACTCACGGCTTTCATTACTGCTTCACGCGTGTCGGCACTGACCAGCGTGCTGTTATTGAGCACCCGGGAAACCGTTGCCACAGAGACGCCAGCCTGACGCGCTACATCACGAATGGTGATCATATTCACTACCTGTTATGAGATTGCAGTAAATGACTGCTTGCTGGCGGCTATTTTGTCAGCACTGAATACAGGACTTCGTGAATCGAGTCACAGCAATGGAAACGGTTACAGCCGTTTTGTTAACGAATGTGATCCAGATCGTTATCTTGATGTTTTAGATATTGCCGGTCCGGCAGCACGCAAAGTTAACTGACGCCAGAGCCATTCCACCGGCCCCTGGCGGAAGTAACGCAGCCAGATAACAGAGAAGAGGATATTCGCCAGCCATACCGGAATAACAAACGCCAGCAGCTCCAGGCGGTCAAAATGCATAAACAAACCGAGGTGGTAAAAAAGCGTGGTACAAATCAGCGTTTGCAATAGATAGTTGGTCAGCGCCATCCGTCCGACGCAGGCGATCGCAAGCACCAGCTTAAAGCGGCTCAATTGCGGCCAGAAGCCATAAAACAGCGACGCATAGCCAATCGCCTGAAACGGCGCACTCAGTTCCCGCGGCATTTGAAGTAAGAAGGCACACCAGCGATACGCCCAGTCCAGCTGCCATTGCAGGGCGATGGCAGGAAGGTTAATGGTCACCCCAATCGCCACCAGCACAAAACCAGTACGACGATAGTGACGTAAGCTGAACTGCCCTTTCAGCCAGCCGCTGCGCATCAGCGCCGCACCAATGAGCATCATCCCTGCCAGTTGCCAGCCATACTGTGCGCCCAGTGCCAGTAAACTGTTGCCAACACCATCGGCACGATAACTGATCGCTTCAACGCCGCCGTGAAGCTTCCAGTATTTTTCATACAAAATAGCCGATGCATCCGGCGTCCAGGCGCGGCTGGTCTGGCTGTCGGAAATCAGCCCCAATAACAGCAAAACGCCAAGCCCCACCAGATAAAGCATGACGCCTGTATTAAACAGGCTTTTTACCGATGGCGCATCGCGCACCAGCCGCCAGCAGATTAAGCCCACCAGCCCGTAAGCCAGCAAAATATCGCCGTCCCAGAACAATAAACCGTGAATAAAGCCCAACAAGACTAACAGCGTTAACCGCGACTGGATCCAGCGTCTGCCACGGGGCAGCAACATTTGCAGGCCCGCACCAAACAGTAGCGCAAAAAGCGTGAGGAATTTCACCTGGCCGATGAGATCAAGAAATGCCCAAGTCCATGCATCCCGCGGCGTAATAGCACCGTACCAGGCGGGATTGAGATAAGCCGCCTTTGGTAGCCCAAAGGCGCTGATGTTTAATAGCAGGATCCCCAGAATGGCGACGCCGCGAACAAAATCGAGCGTGACGTTGCGCTCCATGGTTCCTGCCTTTTAATCAGTTGTGATGACGCACAGCGCGCAGAAACTCGTGGCGCGTATTCTGACTGGATTTGAACAATCCACCAAGAGAGGTCGTTGTCGTGGCACTGGTTGCATCGCGGATGCCACGCGCCTTCACGCAGTAATGCACCGCGTCGATCGAGACAGCCACGTTATTGGTGCCCAGCAGCGTTTGTAGCGCAATAAGAATTTGCTGCGTCAGACGTTCCTGCACCTGCGGACGCTGGGCAAAGAACTGCACAATGCGGTTAATTTTTGACAGACCGATCACCGAATCTTTCGGGATATAGGCCACCGTCGCTTTGCCATCGATGGTAACAAAATGGTGTTCACAGGTGCTGGTCAGAGTGATATCGCGCACGGTGACCATTTCATCGACCTTCATTTTGTTTTCAATGAGGGTGATTTTCGGGAAATTGGCGTAATCCAGACCGGAGAAAATTTCATCGACATACATTTTAGCGATGCGATGCGGCGTTTCCATCAAACTGTCATCAGCCAGGTCGAGATTCAGCAGCTGCATGATTTCGGTCATATGACCAGCAATAAGGCTTTTGCGCGTTTCGTTATCCATTTCATGCACGGGCGGGCGCAGCGGTGTTTCCAGTCCTCGCGCAACTAACGCTTCATGAACCAGGGCTGCTTCTTTACTGAGTGATGGCATTTATGATTTCTCCTGCAGGTGTGACGCCTCCGCCCTGCGTGGGGGCAAAGTTATTAAGCTGATTTACAGCCTGATTATTGTGCGTGAGGCGGCGCACATAATCCAGTATTCACAGCGATAATTATTGTAATTGCCGCTGCCTTTCATCAGCAGATGTTAAAACATCGTTATGCAAATACGGAAGTGAAAGTTACTCACAGCACATTGAATAAACGGTATGATGAAGAAATTGCAAACAACACAACAAGGAGCCACGCATGGAAATGCTCGAAGAGCACCGCTGTTTTGAAGGCTGGCAGCAACGCTGGCGACACGACTCCAGTACCTTAAACTGCCCGATGACGTTCAGTATCTTTCTCCCTCCACCTCGTGATCACACTCCGCCACCAGTGCTGTACTGGCTTTCCGGATTAACCTGCAATGACGAGAACTTCACCACCAAGGCGGGTGCCCAGCGGGTAGCGGCGGAACTGGGGATTGTACTGGTGATGCCAGACACCAGCCCGCGCGGCGAAAAGGTTGCCAACGACGATGGCTACGATTTAGGCCAGGGCGCAGGCTTTTATCTTAATGCCACGCAACCGCCGTGGGCGACGCATTACCGGATGTATGATTATCTGCGCGATGAATTACCGGCGCTGGTTCAGTCGCAATTTAATGTCAGCGACCGCTGCGCCATTAGCGGTCACTCAATGGGTGGTCACGGTGCGCTGATTATGGCGCTGAAAAATCCGGGTAAATACACCAGCGTTTCGGCCTTTGCGCCAATTGTGAATCCGTGCAGCGTCCCGTGGGGAATCAAAGCGTTTAGCAGCTATTTAGGTGAGGACAAAAATGCATGGCTGGAATGGGACAGTTGCGCACTGATGTATGCCAGTAACGCGCAGGATGCGATCCCGACGCTTATCGATCAGGGCGATAATGATCAGTTTCTTGCCGACCAGTTGCAACCTGCGGTACTGGCAGAAGCCGCGCGCCAGAAAGCGTGGCCGATGACGCTGCGTATTCAGCCGGGATATGATCACAGTTACTACTTCATCGCCTCTTTTATAGAGGATCACCTGCGCTTCCATGCGCAGTATTTACTGAAGTGAAAGTCCGCCCGGTTCGCCGGGCATCTTCTCATCAGAAGCGATAATCCACTGCCATAAAGTAACGACGTCCGTCTTCGTTATAGCTGTAGTCGTCACGACTGAGATCCTTGTCGCCAAGGTTCAGCACGCCTGCGCGCAGTTTGACGTCTTTAGTCACCTGCCAGGCCGCGCCGGTATTCCAGATGGTATAACCGCCCGGTGTTTTAGCCGTCGCGCTGTCGGCGCGTTTCTGCCCGGTATAGTGCCCAGAAACATAGAATGACCAGTCTTCCAGCGCCAGCGGTTTCCAGTCCAGCGTACCGTTAGCAGTATGGAACGGCAGATCGGATAGCGGTTTGTTTTCGCCGTTGCTGACATCACGACCATCGTTGTAGGTGTAGTTGATCGACAGTTTCCATTCATCGTTGAACGGAATTTTCAGTTCGGTTTCCACGCCCTGAATACGAGCTTTGTTAACGTTGTAGTAGCTAAATACCGGTATGCGCCGTCCGTTAGCGCCCGTCTCAAAACCAACAAAGTTTTGGTAGCCCGGTGCAGCGTTGACGTCAGACGTACGGCTGATGCTGATACGATCTTTCACATCGTTACGGAAAACGGTAACGCTGGATTCAACCCCTTCCAGCCAGCCTTCTTCACCCATGTAGTAAAGCCCCAGCTCCCAACTTTCGCTGGTTTCTGGTTTCAGATCCGGGCTACCCACAATCTTACATGCGCCACGGCAGGAATTGCTCGTCCAGTCAGGGCTAAGTTGCAACAGAGAAGGTGCTTTAAATGCCGTCGCCCAGCCCCCTTTCACCGTTACGGTGTCGGTGGCGTTATAAACCAGGTAGGCACGCGGACTCCAGTGTTCACCGTAGGTTTCGTGATCGTCCATACGCACGCCGGTCGTCAGCGCCAGCGGCTCGAAGATCCGCCATTCATCTTCCACAAACAGCGCGTACTGGCTGGCAGACGTTTTGGAGCTGGTTCCCCCGGTCAGGTTCACCGCATCGCTAAGTTTGTCGTGACGCCATTCACCGCCAACCGTGAGAAACTGATTAATCGCCGTCAGCGGCAACGTGTATTTGCCGTCGACCGTATTGCTTTCGGAAGTTATCGGGCTGCTGTTGCCAGGGTTTTTGTTCTCGACTTTCTCACCGTAGTATTTCAGTTCGCTGGTGACGTAATCCCAACGCCCATTATGGCTGACGGAGTAGTTCTGGCGTTCCAGGCGGTTTTTGTCCAGCGAGTCGGAATCACGATCCTGACGGTCGAAACCGTATCCGGCAGTAAAATCGTGATTTTGATTCGGTGTCCAGGCAAATTCGACATTGCCGTCGCGGCTGGAGAATCCTTCAATACGCGGCGTTTCTCCGGTATCGGTGGTCGTTGAGTTTTGCGGGTCATCCTTTTCACGTTTTGCCAGGCTGCCGTAAGCTTTCATTCCCAGCACACCATCAATTAATGGTCCACTGGTAAAGAACTGACCGTTATAGGTGTCACCGCGATCGCGATGTTCCTGAATGGTGGTATCGACGGTAACGGTACCCGACCATTTCTGACCGATTTTTTTGGTGATGATATTCACTACACCGCCGAGCGCATCGGAACCGTACAGCGACGACATCGGGCCACGGACCACTTCAATACGTTCGATGGAATCGACCGGGATCCAGTTCAGATCGAAATCATTGTGGCGGAAGACGGCATTGCGGGAGTTCACGCGTTTACCGTCGACGAGAATCAGGGTATAGCTGCTGTCCAGACCACGAATACTAACGCCCTTACGGTTATCCCCTTCGTTCGTCAGTTGTACGCCAGGCACTTCTTTGAGGACATCCTTCAGATTCTGTACCGGTTTTCGCTGCAGGTCTTCCTGGGTAATGACGCTGATACTGGCAGGTGCATCTTTAAGATTTTGTTCCACGGAAGATGCAGTGACAACCATCGTTTCGCCATCATCATCGACCGCTAACACAGGCCATGCACAAGAAATAGCGGACAAACACAGCCCGACCCGTACGAAAGGGTTCAACCTAAACATTCCATATCTCCATGAGGTAACTACGAAAATAAAATGGGTATCGCTCACATCTTCTTTACGTCCCCTTGCGTACGGCAGCATCGCGGTGGACTTATTTGTATGCAGGTGATCATCCCAGAAAGCCGGACCAGCCTCTGATTTGTCAGCCTTTTTTGATTGTGGCGTAACGATAATGCAAACGATAACAATTATCAATCCAAATGTTAAATTTTATATCCGCATGATTTGTCAGGGAAATGGAATTGAAAAAGCCCTCTCGGTTGAGAGGGCTTAGCAAGGAAGGGAGGAAACTTATTTCTTATCGTTCTGCGGGAACTTCATTTCGCTGTAGCGTACGAAGTGAGTTCCTTTAATCAGCTTGTAGCCGAACCAAATAATCAGGAACAGCGGGATACCAATATACGTTGCCGCTACGCCGCCCCAGTCAATAGTATCTTTCAGGAACGCTTCGTAGTTCTGGCCCAAAGTGATAATCAGACACAGAATGAATGCGAAGATCGGCCCCAGTGGGAAGAAACCTGAACGGTACGGCAGATCGTTAATGTCGTGTCCCTGCAATACGTAACCGCGACGGAAGCGATAGTGGCTAATGGCAATCCCCAGCCAGGCGATAAAACCCGTCATCCCGGAGGTGTTCAGCAGCCACAGGTATACCGTCTGGTTGCCAAACATGGAGGTCAGGAAGCACAGACCGGCAATCACCGTCGTCGCATACAGCGCATTACGCGGCACGCCACCACGCGACAGTTTAGCGAAAATGCGCGGCGCTTTACCGTCACACGCCAGGGTGTACAGCATACGAGTAGACGCATACATACCGGAGTTACCTGCTGACAGCACCGCCGTCAGAATAACTGCGTTCATCACCGCCGCCGCAGAGAGCAGACCCGCGTGCTGGAACACCAGGGTGAACGGACTAACGCTGATGTCTTTAACATCGTTACGCAGCAGGCTCGGATCGGTGTACGGAATAATCAGGCTGATAATCAGGATCGCGAACACATAGAACAACAGGATTCGCCAGAACACCTGACGTACCGCGCGTGGAATGTTTTTCGCCGGATCTTCGGACTCGCCTGCAGCAATACCGATCAGCTCGGTTCCCTGGAAAGAGAAGCCGACAATCATAGCTACGCCGATCATCGCCGCAAAACCACCAGCAAACGGCGCTTCGCCGATTGTCCAGTTGCTCCAGCCCGCAGGCTGCGCGCCTTTGAAGATACCGATAATCATCAGCACGCCAACGATGATAAAGACAATAACTGTCGTGACTTTGATCAGTGAGAACCAGTATTCCGCTTCACCAAAGCCACGAACTGAGATGTAGTTCAGCAGGAAGATAACGCCGAGGAACAACGCACTCCAGATCCAGCCCGGTGTATCCGGGAACCACCAGCTCATGACCAGCTGAGCTGCAACCAGGTCAACGGCGATAGTCACCGCCCAGTTGTACCAGTAGTTCCAGCCCAGCGCGAAGCCAAAGCCTTCTTCAACATAGTTCTGACCGTAAGTGGCAAACGAACCGGAAACCGGCATATATGCAGCCAGTTCACCGAGACTGGTCATCAGGAAGTAAACCATCAGGCCAATCAGCATATACGAGAGCAATGCCCCGCCCGGACCTGCCTGAGAAATCGTTGCGCCAGAGGCAACAAAAAGACCTGTACCGATGGAACCGCCAATGGCAATCATCGTCAGGTGACGCGCCTTTAATTCACGGCGTAAGCCCGGCGCTTCTGTGGTTTTAGTTTCGGAAACCATACAAAAATGCTATCCATCTAAAAAATGAGGCGCGATTGTAGCAGACGATTGGCAATCCTTCCGGCAGAAATACACGGTTATAAGACACCTTCATGATCGCCCAGGGATTATAAGTAAAGCAGCCAATCTCTTTTCTGGCGAATGCATGCTGAAGGCGCTGCGTCACGAAATCGACACAGCACCAGCATGTTCTTGTACAGCAACTTAACGCGGCACATTTGCGGGATCGCAATAGTCCAGAAAGCGCCGTAGCGCGTTGGAAAGGTGTTTTTGCCGATGATGTATACGCCACAACGTACGCATCAGGCGCGGCAGAGGGACCGCAACTTCACTTAATGTGCCTGCCTGCAATTGATCTTCAATCACACGTCGCGACAGGCAACTAATTCCCAACCCATGACGCACCGCATGTTTGATTGCCTCGGAGTTACCTAATTCCATCGCCATCTCAAACTTCGGTAAATGTGACAGCAACAGATAATCGACAATCTCCCGCGTGCCGGAACCGCGTTCACGCAGGATCCACGGCGCAGCGGCCAGCTGTTCTAAGGTGACCGGACCACGGGCCAACGGCGAAGTCGGCGCGGCGAAAACCACCAGCTCGTCTTCCAGCCACGGTTCAGAAATGATTTCAGTGCTGTGGCACGGTCCTTCAATAAAGCCAATATCAACGCGGAAATCCAGCACCGCTTGCATCACGTCCTGGCTATTCCCAACGCTAAGTTCAATCGGCAACTGCGGATAATCATGGCGATAACGGGCGATAACTGCAGGCAGAATGTAGTTACCGATGGTACTACTGGCATAGATACGAATCGCGCCGTTGTCTTCGCGAAACAGTTGTTCGATTTCAACCGCCTGTTCAAGCAATGCCAACGCACGCGGATAGAGCAGCCGCCCGTGTTCATTAACAACCAGTCTTTTCCCCACGCGATCAAACAGTTGCACGCCAAGCTGCCCTTCCAGGTCGGTCAAGGCTGCGCTCACTGCTGATTGCGACAACGCCAGCATCACCGACGCCTGGGTGGTTGATCCACTTTTCAATACTTCTGCAAAAACTTCCAACTGCCGGAGGGTGATGTGCATAGTCGCTTACCACTTATAAAGATTAATAATAAATATATAATCAATTTTATTTTTAAACCAGTTAGTCGTAACCTTATGCCCG
>ERZ1090864.1115-NODE-1118-length-13055-cov-9.320538_pt1 | contig 13055 bp, 4 predicted proteins | sample MGYA00478479_ERZ1090864 | MGnify/ENA primary metagenome ERZ1090864 (study PRJEB33644, sample SAMEA5815743) | chicken gut metagenome | biome: Chicken; feature: Gastrointestinal Tract; material: Caecum | place: Ireland | collected 2019-01-01 | study: A study of the... | reverse complement strand
CTTTCCCAGATTACGGAACCGGAACCTGAGCCATATCCCCGTCCGCCGCGAAAACAACCTGCAACAAACCGGTGGTTTTCGGACGTTCAGCCATCGGCCTGTTCCCCCGCAAATACAGATTTTATCTTTCTGTACGTTTTCTCCATATCACAGCGCCGGCCACTCCTGATGATATGAGCAGCATTGCTGCATAGATCATTCCGTAAGTCTCAGTCACGCCTGTCTGTACAGCTGTCACCGGCGGCTTTTCTGTTGTCTGTCCGTCATTTCCTGATGGTTTGGACGGATCCGTCGGCTCAGAAGCTTTTACCAGAGCCTCCCCAGCCTCATCCAGAGCCTTCGCTGCCGCGTCTACTGCAGCCTGGTCAGCAGCCGCATCCTCATATACGTCTTTGGCATGCTCATAAGCCTCCCAGAACGGGCCCCATGTCTCTGCTGTATAATCGGAAGAATTGTATCCCGCATACTTGCCGAGAAGGGCATAGAGCTCATATTTGTCCACAGTCACCGGCGGTTCCGGTTCATCCGCCTCACCGTTCAGGCGGAGCTCTGTAACTGCTTTCTGGATCGCGTAGATCATATTTGCGACTTCATTTGCATCCGGCTCTGCCTGTCCGAGCAGTTCTTCCGCTTCCGCGATCACTGCTGTGAGCGCATCCCAGCTCTCTGCTGTATACGCATCCTTGTCCAGGCTTCCGATCAGGCTGTCCGCGTTGTCGACTGCTGCCTGGAGCCCTTCAATGTCAACTTCGATCTCTGCCAGCATTACCTGGATCTCGGATGCGGAACCATTGTTATTGACTGCCGCATTGTACTGGATACGTACATGCTTTGTCTCAACCGGCTCGAACTCGATCGTCTTTGCAGAAGCATTGTTCGCCAGTGTTCCTGTCTTGATATCCTGATAGTCAACGCCGTTGTCGCTTACCTGGATCGTGTAGTTCGTGACATTGCCGTTTGTACCGCTCTGTCTCGGTGTGTAGATAATACCGCTGATCGTTGTCGGCTCGCTCATCTCCAGGTCGATCCAGTGCGGCATTGTGGTGATGTTCCAGTCTGTATGCCAGATCGTGGACGTGCTGCCGTCCAGTACGTTGGACGGATCAGAACCGTCATGCTGGTAGCTTGACGCCGTTGCGGTCATTGTAGACGGATCCACATAATAGAGATTGGTAAGAGATTTTGTCTCCAGCGCGTCGATCGCAGCGACCAGAGCACTCTCATACCCGTCTACTACATTCTGGAGTTCTGCCGGAAGTCCGTATCTTACAGAATCCAGGATATAGGTTACTTTTGCCGCGCTTTCATCTGTAAACGCGGATAGGTCGCTTACAAGGTTCTTGTAAGCCTCGATCCGGCTGTAATCAGCCTCCTCGTATCCCGAAACATTGAGCAGGTCATTGAGCGCTGCTGTCAGGCTTTCGATCTCTCCTGCATCCGGAGCATACTGTGTCAGTACCTCTTTTGCCTGAGCGATCAGTTCCGCCGCCTGGGCGTCGTCCTCGTCAACGACAGCGGATGCGGTCCACAGTGCGTAATCCAGCTCCATGGTGCTTGCGAAGTCATCGTTCACACCGAGGCGTACATCGTCCACATAGCCGATGAATGCATTTGACCCGCTTCCGATCTTTGCCATCGGGAACATCATCGTCGCCAGCATCGGGCGTCCTTCGATCTGCTCGCCGTCGCCCAGCGTATCCACCAGCTCGCCGTTCACATAGAGTGAGATCGTGTTCTGCTGGTTCTTGAATTCAAGTTCTACCCACTCGTTCACTGGAAGTGTGTAGTTAAATGAATAGTCAAACATCTCTCTTGAGAGTCCGACCTGTCCGGTTCCCTTCTGTACAGCTTTGATGCTTCCATACGGGCTCTCGAACAGGATCTGCTCATCCGTGCTGTCGGATGTGCGTTTTACTTTCACACGGAGGTCATTTCCAAGTCCTGCCGTCTCAAGGCCGGTCGTGATGTAGCTCTTCCCGCCTTTGAGTTCCAGCGCGTTCCTGCCGTCAACCTCTGTGATCGCAGCATTCTCGCCTTCGCTCACAGCGAAATTGTTTGCAGAAGTATCTTTCAGCTCATCCATCGGTACATTCATGTACTCTTCTGTCTGGCTGTCCACCTCATAGCCGAAGTTGGTGCGCGGAGCATCTCCGAGTTCGCCGGAACGCTCCTGTGCGCCTGCCAGGTCGAGCTCTCCCTTGCCCCAGAGTTTCGCCGCAAAGAGCGGAAGGTTTTTGATACGGTCATAGACATCATACTCGCTGACACCATTGTCCAGGTAGTCTGTCATATCATTCCATACCGCAAATGCCCCTCCGACCATCTGCTCGTCTCCGGCAGGGATCGTCACGCCGCTGATGCTGTTGATCGCCAGGTTGTACATTGTGCCGTCGCTCAGATAATCATAGTAGTACCCTGCGTTCGGTACGATGTAGTAGTTTCCGTCGTTGCAGTTGATCAGGTCGAAGCCGTCATCGTACATCTGATCCATGTTCGCATAACCGAAGTTCCAGAGGTTGATCTGTACGCCCTCAGCGTCGATCTCTTCCCCCTTTGACGCCTGTGTGAAGCTTCCCCATACACGCGCCTTTCTTCCTGTGCCTTCCACGAAGTCGAGCATATCGTTTACAAATGCACGGTATGCTTCTGAGGATGCATTGTACTCATCCGCTCCGATATGTACGATCGTATCCTCGTCAAACACGCCTTCATCCAGGTACTCGCTGAAGATCTCCTGTACGAATGCCACACACTGGTCATAGGAATCTACCAGGTCAAGGTGGTCATTATTCCGTCCGCTCGTGCCGTATCTCAGCTCCGGGAGCACTTTGGTCAGAGCCAGGGAGTGCGCCGGCGTATCGATCTCCGGTACGATGTTGACGCCGAGCTCACGGGACTCCTGGATAAAATCTTTGAAGTCCTCCTTTGTGTACCACAGGTCTGTGCTTGTCAGATCCTGCTCGTACTGGAGCCGCTCGCCGTCCACTTCGAGGATATTCCCCTCTGCGTCTGTCAGGTATCCGCCCTTTTTCACTGTGTCATTTTCCAGACGGAATGCAGAGTACGCTGTCATCGGGTCTTCTTTGTTTTCAAGTCCGATCAGGTTGTCATTGAGATGCACCTGGAAGTCATTCATCTTATACCAGGACATTTCTTTTACGACCTGCTCAAGATAGTCTAATGTAAATGTCTTCCTGCCTACGTCGAGGATGAATCCGCGCACCTCATAGAGCGGGTAGTCGCGGGTGATCCCCTGCGGGATCGTCGTGCAGCCGCTCTGCTTTAATGCCTGGAGGAGCGATCTTGTCGCCCAGTAAGCGCCGGTCCCAGTCTCGGATGTCACTTTGACACTGTCGCTGATCTCCATCAGATATCCCTCATCCATCAGTCCGAGAGACTTGTCGTCTGTCTTTGCGAAATAGAAGTCTCCTGCCTTTGCATCCGCTTCTGTTCCCGCTGCAACAGTGATCTCTTTTCCGGTCAGGTCCTGATAATCCGCTGCCATCTCATCCGCCGCTGCTTTCAGATCTTCACTGCCATAGATAATGCGGCTGCTTTCAGTCAGTGTGAAGCTGCCTGTGCCGCCCTTCCACTCCTGGAGCTCCGGGAGCACTTCCGGCGCAGCGTTATCGCCTTCCTCAGACGTATACTGTCCCGGGACAGTCACAGGAATCTCTTTGAATTCATAATCCTGTGTCTCATCGTCCACGATCTTGAAAGAAACATTGACCGTCTTGTCAACAACCGGCTGGTAGATCGTAAGGTCGCGGCCAATGACCTGCTCAAGGTCCGTACCGTTGTACGTCACTGTGTAGCCTTCGATCTCCGGAAGTTTGACAGCAAGCTTCTCACTGTCCGCTGTCGGAGTCTCAACAGCGATCATATTGCCGATATCTCCCATGGAGATTGCCGGTGTGCCGCCGTATACTTCCATTTCATACACGGAAATCGTATTCCATCTCACTCCGCCGTCCGGATCTTCCGCAGTCATCGCGCTGATATACAGGCGCACATACCGTGCCTGTACGGGCTCATCCAGCGTGATCGTATCCGTTGTGCTTGCCGGACGGTCTGTCATCGTCTTTACAGGCGTCCAGTCCTGTCCGTTGTCAGAGATCTGGATCTCATAAGCCGTAGCCTTCCTTGTCTCCCAGAAGATACGGACTGTCTTGACGACTCTCTGCTCGCCCAGATCCACGCTCAGCCAGTGCGGGGCATTGCCCGTGTTGCTGGACCAGCGGGATGCCTTTGTGGAGACATCGCCGTCAAATGCTTTGTCTGCAGTGAGCTCTGCTGTCTCATTGCTGCTGGAAGAAGCTGTCTTCCCGAGCGCCACATTTTCCTCCGGATCCTGGGGCGTCGGCTGGGAATCGTCTTTGAGCATGATCGTGAAATCCCTTGCGGAAACGCTCGGATAGCCGACCACATCTGTCACTTCCAGCTTGACATACCGTCCGCTCACAGCCTCTGCAAGAGTCTCCTCGGAAGCTGCAGTCGTGCTGCCTTCCCTGCTCACGACCGGTTCTCCCCAGTCATCCGCAGAGTCAGATACATAGATATTGTAATCTCCGCCGTAAACGGAATCGCTTTCCCAGATGATCGAGAAGTAGTTCATCTCATAGCTGTCTCCAAGGTCCACATAAGCCCACTGTGTAGCGTCCGCCTCTGTTGACCAGCGGGATTCCTTATCGTCATCTGTCAGGTTGCTGGCAGGCATACTCCCGTACTCTGCGCTGGCTGTCACTGTTTTATTGAGCGCCAGGTTCGTATTCACCGGCGTATCCGCAGCTTTGACGGACACTGCCAGAGAACCTGACGGAATGCAGGTGAATGCCAGAAGTACGGCAAGAAAAGCTCTGAAAAATCTGCTTGCCTTTTTCTTCATGTTACTTTTTCTCCTTTCCTGTATAAAGATTAGAAAATCTTAAAATCTGAATCCTCTCTCCCTCCTTTCTCTCTGATGGATACCTGTTTAAATGTGCACAGACCAGGTCTGGCCATGCGCGGGACCGTCAGGACCGCAGCATCTTTGGGTCCACTTTCCCACCTTTAAAATTAAAACAAAATATGCCACCTGTAAACTTACAGACAGCAATGTTACTAAAAAGTACAAACATGTCATTAATTTGTATTTTGTGCAAAAAAGAAGGCTCTGAAATCCTCTCCGGACTCAAAGCCTTCTCTTGTTTTTTTCATATTCCGGATCCGTCATCTCCTGACTCTGACCGGGTCAGGACCGCCGTGTTCTCTGCCGGGATCACTCAGCCTGGAGCACTTTGTAAGCTCCGCCTTCAACAACCACAACTGTCGGCTGTTTGGACGGCTCACCGTCCTCGCCCCATGTGATCTGTTTTCCGGTCAGCCCGTCGATAGTGATCTCTGTCATCGCTGTCTTCATAGCGTCGCACATCTCGGAGATATCCATATCCGGTGTGAGCTCTGCTTTCTCAGCCGCTGCCTTGATCACATAGATGCAGTCATAAGCGTCTGCCGCGAACTGGTTCGGAGTATCTCCGAATGCTTCCTCAAAGTCTGCGACAAATGTCTGTGTCTCCTCGTCCTCTGCGTCAGCGGTGAACGGTGTCAGGAACATCAGTCCCTCTGCAAGGGATGCGTCAAATCCATCCAGTGCGAGAAGTCCGTCCATACCGTCGCATCCGAACCATGCCGGAGCGAATCCCATCTTGTCAGCCTGTGCAAGGATCAGGGATGCCTCCTGATAATAGATCGGAAGGAATACCAGCTCAGCGCCGGAATCTTTAGCCTTCTGCAGCTGTACGGAGAAGTCTGTCTTGCTGTCTGCTGTAAACGCCTCTGCCGCAACGATGTCAAGCCCTACTGACTCAGCCTCTTCCGCGAATCTCTGGTAGATACCTGATGAATATGTGTCAGAGCTGTTGTAGATCACTGCGACCTTGGATGCAAGTCCGTTCTCTGAGATGTAGTCAGCGGATGCTTTCCCCTGGTTCGGGTCGGAGAAGCACATACGGAATGCATTGTCATACTGGATACTCTCTACAGCCGTAGCGGACGGTGTGAGCTGGAACATATTGTCAGCATGCGTCTCCTCTACAACCGCTGTACACGGTGTGGAAGTAACCGTACCTACCAGCATCTGCATGCCCCAGTCTTTCAGCGTATTGTACGCGTTGACTGACTTCTCGGAATCAGACTGGTCGTCCTCGAATGAATACTCGATCTGATAGCCGTTGATACCGCCGTCTGCGTTGATCTCATCAACCGCCAGCTGGATCCCGTTCTTTACGGCTGTCCCGTAGATCGCGTTGTCTCCTGTCGTAGGCCCGATGCCGCCAATCATGAATACGTCCGAATCCGATGAACCGCCGTCGCTCTTGCCGCCTTCACTTCCGCATGCAGCCAGCGAAAATACGAGGGCTGATGCCAGTGCAAGGCTTGCTGCCTTCTTTAACATTTTCATAATAACTTCCTCCTAACTAAAATGCTAACGCTAATATGGTAACCTCAGAGGGCGCATTTGTCAAGGGCAAAAACAGATTGCGCTCTATTTTCCTTCTATTTTTTTCACAGATTTCCCTTCCATGAATTTTGTTTTCAGCTTGATTGTTTTCCCCTTTTTTCTATTCTGGCTGTCCGGCAGATTCCCCGGCATCCTGTCCTCTGTCCCTTCCTCTGCGCTGCCGCGGCCTTCGTGCGCCGGTTTTGCGCCCGCTCCCTCATTCAGGCGCTCCAGCAGGACTCCCGCCGCTTCCCTCGCGATCTCCTTTGTGGGCTGCGTAACGATGCTGAGCCTTGGGATAGAGGCCCTGGCGAAATCAATATTGTCAAATCCTATCACAGATAATTCTTCCGGCACGGATATCCCCAGGTCATTGATCTCCATCATTGCCCCCACCGTCATCTCATAATTTGATACAAACACAGCCGTCATATCCGGGTTCATCTCCCTCAGCCCGCGCATAGCGGCCGCGCCTCCGGCTATCGTATAGTTTCCATTCCTGACAAGCTGTTCCTCCGGAGCGATCCCCCGGGTCTCCAGGGCTCTCCTGTACCCTCTCTCTCTTTCCTTCGCCGTATATACGTCATCCGGGCCTGCGATCATGCCGATCCTTCTGTGCCCGTCGCGGATCAGACGGTCAACTGCGTCAAAAGCGGCTCCGTCATTGTCCACAAGGATACAGTCGCCCGGGATCCCTTCGATCTTCCGGTCGATCATAACGATCGGCCTTTCCGCCTTCACAAAGCGCTCCAGGCTGGTCCCCTCCGGATCCGTAGGCATAATGATCACGCCGTCCACACGTCGGTGGAACATAAAGTCCACTGCCTCCTTCTCCCGCTGCGCGTCTGAGCGGCAGTCGCAGATCATCGTTGCGTATCCGTGGCTGCGCAGGATATCCTCCGCCTCTGTGATGATCTCCGCGAAAAACGTATTATTCATCTCCGGGATAATGATCCCGATCATCTTTGTCCGATTCGTCTTTAAGCCCCTCGCCACCTCGTTGACTTCAAAATTCAGCTCCTTTACCGCTTCTTCGATCTTAATGCGGTTTTTTTCCCTGACATTCCCCCCATTAAAATAGGAAGAAATCGTTGCAAGTCCCAGTCCTGTAAGCTTGGCGATGTCTTTCATTGTCGCGCCCATATTCTTTCCGCCTTTTCCTTATATATTGCCTGTCCGGATCCACAAACACCCAGGAAACGAAAACGTTTCCCTTAGTCTCATTTAATGGTACTATACCGCCTGCTGTCTGTCAAGAAAAGCAGGGCACAAAAGCACCCGGGTCAGGCAGCCGTATGATACTTCTTTCATATCATACGGCCGTCCTGCCCGGGTTATTCAGTCATACGGATCCAGCTTTTCAGCTGACATCTGACTTCTGCTTTTCACTGCTTATCTGGAACGCTTCCTCAGAGTAACAGTCACTGCCGCTCCTGATATCAGGATCAGAGCCAGCATTCCTGCCAGCGGAGCCGCATCTCCGGTCTTAGCGGCCTTATCTGCGGATACACCTCCGGAAGAGCTGTGGTTGTTTCCTGCATTTCCGTTAGCCGGCGTCTGCGTACTGCTGCCCTGGTTCCCGGCATTTCCGGTATTTCCGTCGTCCGGCTTCTGCGTGTCACCGCTTCCCGTGTTTCCTGCATCTCCGTCATCTGGCTTCTGCGTGTCACCGCTTCCGGTGTTTCCTGCATCTCCGTCGTCCGGCTTCTGCGTGTCACCGCTTCCGGTGTTTCCTGCATCACCATCGTCCGGCTCCTGCGTGTCACCGCTTCCGTCGTCCGGCTTCAGTACCAGGCCGTCCGCCGCGCTTCTGAGCGCTGCCACAGCGTCATCCACGATCTGCTGGTCTTCCACAGAGATCTCCGGGTCTGCGTATACTGCCATCGCTGATGCCAGCGCCATATTGTATACAGCCGCCGTCTCTTCTGTGTACAGAGTCAGGTCCAGGTCCGCCGCCTCGTTGAGGATCGTCTCAAGGACCGTCTTGTCCGCTTTCAGCCTCAGTTCAGACATTGCATTTACCAGTGCATTCCATGCGGAATCAGCTTCCGGCTGCATCGCATCGCCGTCATCCAGCACATCTTCCGCAGCTGCCAGCGCGTCTGTAAACGCCTGCTGCCCGGCTGACACGTAATCATCCAGATCGATCATCTCCGCCAGTTCTACAGCCATCTCCAGGTCCATCTTGTCAGCAGCCTTCATATTGAGCGCCTGGACTGCCTTCATCAGCTTCAGTGCCGCGCTCTGTACCTCTTCTCTTGTGACATACTCATCCGCCATGACTGCCTCGCCTTCGGCGATCGCTTCTTTGAAGAGGTCCTGTACCGACTGTACACAGTCGTCCGCGTCGCCGTTATCCCAGTGTGTCTTTGCCTCATTGAGGAAATACTCCAGCGTATTCTTGCTGACCGGTTTCTCAGCCTTCACTTTCACAAGGCACTCTGCAGTAAAACTGCCGTCCTCTGTTGTAACTGTGATCACTGCCCGGCCGGCGCTGACTGCTGTCACAAGCCCCTGAGCGTCCACATAAGCGACGGTCTCGTCATCGCTTGTCCATGTGATATTCTGGTTCTCAGCGTCTGCCGGTTCTATTACAGCTATAAGCTGAGCGGTGTCTCCTTCTGTCAGCTCCAGCTCCTCAAAGTCCAGAGTTACACTCTCTACCGGCACCGGCGCCGGAACGCCCCACAGCTCCAGCTCGTGGATCCTTGCCGCGACCGCCCAGGAAGCTGCGTTCGGCTGTACCGGTTCGTCAACCACGAGCCTTACATATCTTGTGGTAAACGGCTCTACTGTACGCTCCATTGTCGTAGCTGTGTTGTCTGTCACCACATCCACGTCAGTCCACTCTTCGCCGTTCTCACTCATCTGGAGCGTACATCCTCTTGTATTGAAATCCGTGCTCTCCGCAATCCCCGCGCTCACGAGCACCCACCGGTCGATCGTATATTTTGCTCCAAGGTCAAGGGTCAGCGTATTGCCCTTTCCGTCAAGGCACCACTTCGTAGAGGTGCTGCCGTCCACTGCCTTGCCCGGTTCCTCGTTCGGATTATGGCCTTCCGCCGAAGCTTCCGCGTTCAGCGCCACGTTTCTCGGGAGCACTTTTACTACTGTAAACTCACAGTCATCACTCAGCTGCCCGTCTTCCGTCGTCACGGTTACCTGTGCCGATCCCTCTGCAAGGGCTGTCACAAGGCCGCTCTCATCCACGGATACAACCTCCGGGTCTGAGGACTCCCATGTCACCTTCTGGTTGGATGCATTGGACGGGGTGATCTGCGCTTCCAGCTGCTCTGTCCCGCCGATCTCCATATCTACAGAGTCTTTGTTCAGCTGTACAGACTCTACGGATACCGGCGTGACTGTCACTTTACATACCGCTGTGACACTGCCGTCATAGGATGCTGCCGTAATCTCTGTCTCACCGGGCGCAATACCGGTCACGATACCTGTATCGCTGACTTCAGCGATCGCGGGATCCCCGGATGTCCAGATAACCGTCTTATTGCTTGCGTCTGCCGGAGCTGTCTGTGCTGTCAGGGATACGCTGTTCCCGTCGCCGATGGTGAGTTCTTTCTGATCCAGCGTGATCTCTGTCACAGGTACGGATTCATCTGTTCCCCAGACTTCAAATTCACTGATCCTTGCACCGCCGGAATCATCCTGGGTCGCGATCTCAATGTACAGGCGTACATAGCGCGCGGTAAAGGTCGGTACGTTGCGCGTATTGACATCCATCTGGTTGCCGTATACCGCGTCCACATCCTCCCACTTTTCTCCGTCATCGCTCTTCTGGAGGATAAACGCCCTGGGCACATAATTGATATCCTCTGTACCCGGCGCGCTCACCTTCCAATGGCTGATATCACAGGCTGCGCCAAGATCCACAGCGATCCACTGTCCGCCCATGCTGTTGTCTGTAGTATCTTCCCATACTGTATCTGTACTGCCGTCCACTGCCGCCGCTGCGCTCTCGGATGTATCGTTGGAAGCGGTGGCCGCTTTGTCCAGCGCGAGATTTGTATAGGTCTTTGTATCCTGAGCAAATTCCAGGTCTCCGTTCAGGGTATAAGTCTGGCCTGCCACTGTCGGGAAGGATACATATTTATCCCCGCAGCTGACATTACAGATATTTCCTGAATTGGATACGATCGTTACTTCTGTCAGTTCTCCGGACTCCCAGTATTCGGAAATCTCAAAGTTCCCTCTCGCCCTCAGTCCGCTGACCTGTCCGTCGCTCCACGCATCCGGAAGCGCCGGAAGCAGCTTGATCTGGTCATTATCACTCTGGAGGAGCATCTCAGCGATACCGGATGTGAATCCGAAGTTCCCGTCGATCTGGAACGGCGGATGCGCATCCCAGAGATTGTCGTAGAGACGTCCGTTGTTGTCCACCGGTGAGATCAGCAGTTTCACGAGATTGTACGCATGGTTGCCGTCTTCCAGGCGGGCCCATGTATTCAGCTTCCATCCTTCTGACCATCCGGTTCCCTCATCTCCGCGTACGTTCAGCGTATTCTGCACTGCTTCCGCCAGGAGCGGGGTATTTGTCTTATCGATCATATTTCCCGGGAACAGGTTGTACAGATGAGAGATATGCCTGTGCTGTCTCTCTGTATTCTGCCAGTCATACGCCCACTCCATCAGAGTTCCGTCTGCTCCGATCTGGTCCGGACGGATCAGGGAAATCTTCTCCTCCAGTGTACCGCGCAGTTCTTCGTCCACACGCAGTGTCTCTGACGCTTCGATCACATTCTGGAAGAGCTCCCTGCTGATCCCGTTATCCATCGTTACGGATGCGGACAGATAAGCGGTCCCTCCGTCATACCGGAAGGAAAGCTCCGGGGAGTTGCTGGGAGCGATCACTTCGTATTCCTGCCCGTTGATCTCGATCCTGTCCATCAGCTGCTGGAGGAAATCTGCGCTGCCACTGACTACCGGATAGATCTTGCTGAGGTAATCTGCATCCTGGTTAAAGTTGTACGCGTCATACAGCTGGTTCGAGATCCAGCCGCCTCCCACGGGCCAGAGCCCCCATGCCCCGTCAATAGGGCCGGTGCGGTTCCAGAGGTCCGTGTTGTGGTTCACTACCCATCCGTCTTCGATGCCGAACGTATTTCTCGCCGTATAATTGCCCGCCTCAGAAAGGGCGATCGCCTTTTCCACAAACGGCTGGAAGCACTCTTCCAGATTGGTGGTAAGAGCCGGCCAGTAATTCATCTCATAGTTGATGTTTGTCGTATATTTGGAATCCCATGCCGGATTGCGGAATTTATTCCAGAGTCCCTGCAGGTTCAGAGGCTGGGAATCCCTGGATCCGCAGATCATCAGGTATCTGCCATACTGGAAAAGGATCTCCACCAGGTCCGGATCCTCGTTTTCACTGAACTGCTGGATCCTGGTCCGCATGGGTGTCTTATTCTCTCCGCTGTCTCCTCCAAGCTGCAGGTCCACCCGGTCAAAAAGCTCCGTATAATCCGCCTCAAAAGCTTCGTACAGTTCCTCATAAGTCTTCTGCGAAGCTCTCTCGATATCCTCCGCTGCGAGCGCTTTCTGATCCGCTGTCACAGTCTGGTAATCTACAAAGTTTGTACGGATCGAAGTAAGAAGCACTACGGAATCCGCGTTTGTCACAGTCACATCTGTCCCGTCCGCTGACACTTCGCCGTTTTCGTTCATGACTTTTGTCCGGGTCTGGTACCACAGCGCATAGCTGACGCCTGCCCCGTCATCCGCATGTCCGTCCATTACCAGTGTGTCATCGCCGTCTGTGGAGACTTCGTACTGCCCGGTGAGCGATGAGCTGTATTTTGCCGTAAAGGAAACCGATCCCGGCGTATCGCAGGTGATCCTGGTAACCATGATCTCGTCCGGATAGCTGACAAAGGATTCCCTGAGATACTGTTTCCCGTCATAAGTATACTGACTAGAAACAACCCCGGTATTCATATCCAGCTGTCTCGAATAATCAGACACCGCATCATGCCCGAACTGAAGTTCCAGTGTCCCGACAGACTGATATTTCGCTTCGCCTCCCCCGATGATATTGGATGAGACGAAGGAATCCGCCTGAGAATACTGCCCGTCATAGACAAGCTGCTTCGCCTGGTCGATCTTGTCCGCCGCCCCGGCCTTGTCGTTCTTGCCCGGGCCGCCGCTCCAGAATGTCGCCTCGTTCAGGTCAAACTTCTCTGTCGGATAATTGCCATATACCATCGCTCCGACTCTTCCGTTCCCGATAGGAAGAGCCTTGTAAAATGATTCAGAAGTATCGTATGCATTTCCCGATGCATTTGTCCCTGCCATCTCGTCATACCAGAGTTTCAGGGACGGATTCTCAGATGACACCTGTACCGGTTCCGTCTGTTCCGGCGCTGCCTGCACCGCCATGCCGGGCATAAATGTCGCTGTCATGGCAAAAGCAGTCAGAATTGCACAGGCTTTTCTGTATTTCGCTCGCTTTCTCATAAAACTGTTCTCCTTCTACTGCTCAACTACCGTGTTCTTCTGCTCCTGCCCGGAATACGTCCTGTCTCTTATACACATCTCCGAGCCCACGAGACTGCAGCTAATCTCG
>ERZ1090864.1114-NODE-1117-length-13077-cov-32.649593_pt1 | contig 13077 bp, 14 predicted proteins | sample MGYA00478479_ERZ1090864 | MGnify/ENA primary metagenome ERZ1090864 (study PRJEB33644, sample SAMEA5815743) | chicken gut metagenome | biome: Chicken; feature: Gastrointestinal Tract; material: Caecum | place: Ireland | collected 2019-01-01 | study: A study of... | reverse complement strand
CGTCCGCCGCGCTGTGCTCGTACCGCTCGTACAACTCCGCCGCGCGCCTGCGCTGTTCCTTCGAATACCTCGCCATGATGACGACTCCTCCCGCTCAAGGAGTCCAACATTCCGTCACCACCCCGAAACCGAAACGCCGACTTGACTAAAAACAGTACTTCCTGACGGGTTCGGGGATGCCGTCGGTCTTGCAGGCAGCCGCGGCCTGCTTCCCTGTGACCATAACACGCTCATACTCGTATGTATCAATACACATATGCCCCTCTACTAGCTCGAACCCCTCTGGCTCTCACCGGTAATACAGCGCAATAAATCACATCTGCGCAATGGTCATCCAATTCGCTTCAGTACACCATGAATCAACCTGCTTTTACCACATAAAAATCCGGAAACCGTTTGAAGGTATTGCAGAAATTCTGAGACATTTCTCACATGTCCGAATGAGTCAACTGAAGCAAATGTCGTTATCACGCCAATCTTTGCACGTGAAATCATTACTGAGAGCACTCTCGCTTCTTCCTGAACCTCTTCAGGACTTATGGCCTTATAAAACGGCAGAGTTCCCTGTTCAAGCCCGAGGATAAATACCCAATCGAATTGTTGGCCCTTTCCGGCATGTCCTGTCAAGCAATGTATTCCACCGTTCGTTACGATAGTCTTACCCTTTTGCCTATTAAGTCGCTTTTTTATGTCAGGCAACTGGGACCTACCATGCTGCATCAGTTGATTGAATAACCACCCGCACGCATCCTCGAGCTCTTCAGATGGAGCACCTTGAATCGCGATAGCATTCTGCTTGATAAGAGACCAACAGTCAGACATTTTTGTAGGCAACTCGTCAGGCAAACTATCACAAACACCTTGTAGTACTCCCACCGTCTTCGCTCCGAACAAACCGTCTCCCCAGTCTATATATTCGATTCCACGGGACTCAAACGTTTGTTTGATAGATTGGGCCCGAAAAGCGGTTCTGGTAATAATTCCCACTCGATGAGTGGGGCAGCGTCTCAAAATAGACTCGCACGTCTGGCTGACCCATTCCGATTCCGTCTTTTCTCCTTTAAAAGGAACAAACGCAAAAAGACCCCCATCACCCCAATGCTCGGGAAAAGCTGCGACAAGTTTTTCGCTACCAGTTAGCGGAGAAAGAGAATTGACGGCATTAAGAACCGCTGGCGCAGATCGAAATGATTTAAGGAGTTTAATCTGTTTTGTCCCTTTTCCAGTAATCTCCCGAAACGTAAAACCCGCGTCGGCTCCAGCAAACGAATAAATGCCTTGTGCAAGATCTCCCGCATATGTTACATTTCCCCCACAAAGAGCTTGTACAAGCTGTAACTGTTGATGAGTTAAATCTTGGAATTCGTCAACCAGTGCCGAAAAGAAATGATTCCGATAGAGTTGCGAAACCCGTTCACTCTGAAGAATCCACAGTGCCGTTCTAATCTGGTCATCATAAGTAATAATTTTATCTTTGATTCGTGCGACTTCAATTGATTTCACATATTTGCCAACAGGTTCGCTGACTGATTGAATTTTGGTCATTACTTCGTCGTCAGTTAGCGATTCAAGCTTAATTTTTCGCAAGACGAAGTTGACCTGATCCTTTGTTTTTTTGTCACATTTTAAGGAACGTACGTATTTTCCTACCCAATCAAAATCGGCAACTGTCCATCCTTCGAGTCCAATCACATTGTTATGAGCTTTAATAATTCTTGCAGCAAGGCCATGAAAATTGCATACAACAACACGTCTTCTCAAAGTTTGAACACTAATATATTGATTAAGTCGTTCGTTAATATTGTCTCTTGCCTGGTTTGTAAAAGTGACAATTAGGAGTTTTCTGCCATTCCCAGTGAAATCGTAGCGTTCGAGAAGACCTTTTGCGCGATATGCAAGCACTTCTGTCTTTCCGCATCCGGCTGGCGCTGTAATTACCAAACCGAAAGGTCGATAAGCAAAAATCTCTCGTTGCTCTTGGGTCATATCTCGTTTAACGTGCGACATTCTGAAGCACCTCGACAATACTAGAGACTTTCTGGGCGGAAGAACTATTGAGAGTGTTACAAGCAACAACAGCACTTGCAACCTTGTTCTTTTTCTTTCTGCAAAATGCTGCAAGCTCATGCTCATTTGGTATACCGTTGTCGTTGGATGTCTGACAATTCCTTAGAACTTCGGGAGTGAACAAAGTTGAAACATTCAATTCGTTCCACAAGGCATCTGCTCCAATAGCAGAAACATACTCATCTTCAAGATCACTTCTCGAAACAAATATAGAATTCGAGGCGAAATCGTCAGGGTCAATCGTTAATTCTTGTGCCAAGTTACTTTCGGCATCCGCATCAATTAAAATACTTAATCTAATGCCGAATCCAGCCTTACCAAAAATATTCATGATGTGAGGCATCTCTCTGCATCCTCCGGCCTCCAAGATTTCAACGCCGTCCCTCTCTAGGTGACGTCCAGTCAATTCAGCGACCTTCTCCAACAACATCCTATCTGACTGTCCCTCGACAGCAATGATACATCTTGCTGTCAAAAGCTCGATTCTGCTACTTATCCACCATCGCGTCAAAGTTTTTTGATCGCTTTTAAGGAATCCGCGTTGGGGTTGCTTAGGCGCAAGTCCTTCTCGAGTAATCGCGATATTGTCAGGATCAAACTCGCCAGCGACAATCCCGGAATGCGTGGCAATAATTAATTGTCTGCCCGCTTTTTTCAGTATACGTATTAGGTTTCGCTGAGCGGTTGGATGGAGATGAGTCTCCGGTTCGTCAATGGCAAGAATTCCGCCCGTACATAACAAATCAAACACAGCGAAAGCAAGCAAGGCTTTGGTGCCGTCCGATTGTTCCGTGGCCTCTCGCATAATCCCAGAGGTGTTCTTTATTTGCAAACGCACATCGCTTAACAGATTACCATCAGTCGCAGCTCCAGGGATAAAACGCAAATCGCTTGGTTTCACTCCTCCAGTCAATGCTGAATCCAACTTCAAAGCCAACGAACTTAAAGCATTATTAAAAGCACTTGACTCATCAATCGCGCCACAGAGCGACTTGACCGCTTCTAATAACTTGCTTTCATCACCTGATGCGTCAATTTTCTTGAGATATTCATCAATGATGGTTCTTCGTCCCCGGTGTAGAGAGCTAGCGGAGAAATCTGATGAAATCAGGTTCCATCCGATGCTCTTAAGCTGTGAAAAACTTAATGTATGGCCGATTAACCCTTTCGGACAATAACGACTAACTATAAGATCCTCATCATCAAGTTTCGCCTCTAGGCGAATCGTTAAAGAGCCATCCAAAGCGTCAATTTCATCTGGAAAGAAAGAGAGCTCATCGTCATTGAGATTTGTTAATGTTGCTTCAACGATAAAAGGCGACTCTGTATCCCTAAAATCAGAAGCACTAATACTGGAGTATAGCTGCTGCGTAGTTTTGCCCAACAGTAAATCAAGGCATCTAATCAGAGAACTTTTTCCACTTCCATTGGAGCCAACCAATATTAAACTATCCCTGACATCCAAAGTACAATCGGCGATTCTGCTGTGGTTTTTAACGATAACCGACGATATCCTCATCGCTTTATTGTCTCCTTAGAAGTTATTTGCTCCACGAGTAACTTGATATACCTGCATATCATACTTTATCTTATCTGAATAGTTGCTTTATATAACAATTACTGAAGTATGAAAGTTCGACTTCATTATTAGCGAGTAATCAACTCGCATAGCAGGAATGCTTCTCCGTTTTATGTGTCCTCAACTTATGGAAACCAAACTTGGTGTTTATGTTTTTGGGAATTTGACTTGCGAATATAAGCGAATCAAGAATAGCTTTATTAAAGCGTGTGGAATCTGAAGCCATTCCAACGTTGCATAGACGTATCGAGGATAAAATCGAGAAGGACGTGATGTGTATAGCGTGTGGAAGATTGATGAAGAAGAACGGCAGGTCGCTGATAGCTGGCGATGAAAGTGCGTAACGTGCAAACTGACGTCGACCGCGCCCAGGGGCAGCATCATTACCACTAATACCGCCGCCATCCAAAACGAACACCACTACCGTTTAGAACAAGTGTCGACACCGAACACCTTATATTCGACCACAAACAAGTGCCGTTTGACTGCAGAAAATTGACCTGGGGCGTCTAAAGCATGATAGCCATTGAAGTCTGCGTGGGCGGGTGGCAGATGGGATTGAAAGAACAACAATGTTTAGAGGATTACCGACGCCGTTTCGATGATTTATGCAATAAAGCATAGTGGTATGTCGTACTCGGTTCAGCTGTTTGATGCTGACGACAGAGATCTAGACGATTCCCTGACTGATTTACATATTGGTGAAGCATGGCTATACTCCGACCTTGTTTATTCCGATCCGCGTGGTTATAAGGCCAAGGCGACTGAACTTCCATACCGTGATCGTTGTTATGCAGGAACGTTTTTCTCCTCGTTGACTGTTGTTGTTATCAAGGTATGTAAGCTGGTTGCTGTGCCAGATAAACAATTTCAATGGAACATTGACAAAAGCGCATGGCAGAAACAAGTTATGCCTGCTGAGAAAGATTCCGAATTCGCAATTGACGGTATATGGGCTTTCCCAGCTGGAACGAAAATTCCTGAAGGCGTAAGTCCCGCAGACGTGTTTGGTGCTGTAAATATGAGTTTGTTAACAGAAACCAGACGGATGTTGATGCCACAGTTTAAGGCTGTTGCAATTTACTACAACAACGATGTAATCATTGAACAATTTCCGGCAACATATTTTTGTATAACAATCAATTACCAATACGAATAGCTGATTCGTTGGAATATACAATATCGGTAGAGCAATGGCATTCGGTGCCTAACAGTATTAGTCATATTGGTCCAATTGCTTTTCGCCTATGTAATAATGCTGGGTTGGTATCCGGACGAACTCTGCAAGCGATGCGTCAATCAAGCTATCTTGTATTTTTTCTCAATTTACCTTAAGCATGGGGAAGGGCGCACATTAATGTGCCTATTATTCAGAACGCAGTACAATGACAATATGTTATCCGCAGATATCGCAACACTCAGAAGATTGTCTACGCAATTTCGCAAAGCTATAGATACGGCGAAAAATGCCAGAGAATTCACATGTGCGCCACTTTCCAATTTTCCGCGTGCATGCTGTGGCGAGGTAAGCGATTTACTTGCTCAATACCTGCTTGAAAATGGAATTAAGTCGATATATATAGCAGGAACGTATCATGGCGAAGGTGTTGATGACCTACAGTCTCATGCATGGTTGGAGGTTGATGGACGTATCACCATTGATATAACTGGAGATCAGTTTTCTCGGAACAAAACGTTTTTATATTTTGACAAGCCTGTATGGTGTGGTTCTAGGACAGATTTTCATAAGTTATTTGAGATAGATCAAGTTGTTGTGGAAAATGGTATCGATTCTTTCCCGGAATCTGCGGCAAGACGAATGTGGAAACTATATCAGATTATATGTAAATATCTGTAAGACAACGTTTCAGTTAGCACATCACACCGATTTGACGAAAGACAATATCTTGACCGATATGGCGGATTGACGGGGGATACTTGCCTTATGGAAGATAGACTAGACGGCATTCGCATATCTGGGATTGTCATGCAATGCAACCAACGTTCCAGACACTGCCTGATCGGACGCCCTAGATGCTCACCGTCTGCTTCGTGGACATCGGTGTGGAGAAATACAACGGCTCCATCAACCTCTCATGCTCCTCACAACTGAATACCATGACATTCCTCTCGTTCAGTCTTAAAGAAAACATCCACAGTTCTCAACCGTTCTTGCGCTTTGTGCACCTTAAAGATATATTAATAATTATGGCAGATGTGCTGGGAGACGTTGCGAATACATTAGTTAATATAGTGTTTGAAGATAAATTTAATCAGATTAAAGATGATCAAAAATTTCGTGAGTCCGTAAAAGCGGCTATTGCTGAGTGGCATAACGATTTGCAGGAAGATGTTTACGGGTTAACTTCTGAAGAATGTCAAAACGTATGGCGGCTTATTGCGGATGATACCAATAGGATTGCTACGAATATTGTCGAAATAGCTAAAGTGGCAAACGGCTTTCCTGTTGAAAAAGAAAAAACACAACTTATTGCGATTATACATAATTCAATTCACAAGAACTGTAAGAATGTTTTCTGCTATAAATATAAAAAAATTGAAGTGCTTGTATCTTCGCTAATTGAAACCATTCAGAGAAAAGTAATTAATACTACAGTTGATATTGGTATACGTATTTTATTTACGCAATCGGAAGAACGGATTGTGCAATCAGTGAATTCTCATTGTGATCAAATATTGCAGCGTTTAAATAAAGATCCCATGAGGGATTCATTGCTCGACTGGCAGCAATTCGATGTTTGCAATTCAGAAGAGGAATTTCGGTACCTTGAAGATAATCAATTTTATTATGAAAAAAAGTTTACGGTTCGTTCCAATGCTGACGATCTTAAGCAGATTAGTTTCTGGTATACGTTTGTTAGTATAAATCAGCAAAATACATTCAGCTTAATTTCTCCAGTAAATGCCGAGTTTGAGATATCAAAAGATAGAATAAATAAATACGGACAACGCGTTATTGAAATTACGGTGAAGCTTGCAGAAGGCATATGTCGTAACGATAAAGTATCATTCGAAATTCGAACTATTCAAAAACAACCATCGTCTTGGTTTTCGGTAACCGTCCCAAAGTATAATACGAGTTACATTAAAAAAACAGTTGTTTTTGCGGATTCTTGTCTTCCCAGAACAATATGGAAAGCTGATATATCGGTTACTGATATAGATTGCATAGAAGAATTCCCTTCGTTTCCGCACAGTATATTGAAGATTGATAATAATATAGCAACCGGAAAATGGGACAGGTTTGACAATCAGCGTGCATACGTACTATATTGGCATTTACAATAGTTTCAGAGAGGAGGCTATATGTTTGATTATAGACTTCGATTTTATAAATTTGAGCCAAATGATGACGCGGACGTGAATGATGATGATGATGGTGGTGGTGTTATCACTAATATCATCGGTCTTAACGGAAGCGCACCAGCTCCTGCACCTGTCTGTCGATGATAAGACTGGGATTTGTCGGTAACGTGGTCGATGTGCGTTACGAGCATCAGAGGCCATGATTGTGTGGAAGAATGCGCCGACTATACGGATGTGTTGGCGTAGCTCATACTTGGAATGCCTAATTCTATTACTTGCACGGATTGACGCTGATGTCTGACGCAGATTTATCAGGCAAGATAATGGCTTATAGGAACTTTTGTGGTGCTTTAGGTCTTGGTCAGTCGGTGGTGTCGGGGCATGGGATGCTGATGTGGAATTCGTTCCAGTCGGTGCCGGTACCGAATCCAGGTTCGTCTCGCCGGTGTCGTTGTTATCTGTGGCCAGCGGCCTGTGGCGTCGGTGACGAGTGTGACGGCCTTGGGATTGCCCGCTTTCATGTAGTACACCCATTCGCAGGCGTACCGTATGTGTTCCTCAGGCAGCCCGTGGTGAATGAGCGGGGTTCATTTGATCGCAGTGGGGGCGTACAAGCGGCGTCACGCGGAAGCGGATTATGACCTGTCCGAGGTCGAGGCGATGTTCCCGAAGCGTATCTGGCGGCAGGCGGATGCCGCGGCGGATATTCATATGGCCGGGTCGTTCGTCATTGACACCGCCGGCAAGCGCGACAATCTCAGTACGGGGTTCGTCGAACTCGCCGAACACTGCTACTCGGTGCGCGAATACTCCGCCGAGCCCGTGTCGCAGGACGTGCTCGACAAGGTGTACGCGGTCGCGATGAAGACGCCGTCGGTGTGCAACCGGCAGGCGACGCGCGTCTACCAGATCGCCGATCCCGTCAAGGTCAAGGCCGCGTTGGACATCCAGGGCGGATTCCATGGGTATGCGGCACCGCCGGTGCTGCTCCTGGTCACGTCTGACATCCGCACGTTCATGAACGAGAACGAGCGCAACGAGCCGTTCACGGACGGCGGGCTGTTCTCCATGTCGCTGCTCTACGCGTTGGAAGCGTACGGTCTGGCCGTGTGCCCGCTCAACGCGATGTTCGACCTGTCGCAGGAGAACCGGACGCGCAAACTGCTCGGCATTCCGGACAACGAGTTCCTGGTCATGTACATCGCCGTCGGCAACTTCCCCGACACCGTGCCCGTATGCCGTTCCACGCGCAAGACCGTGGCTGACGTCGTCACCAAAATCTGATGGGTGTAGCGTTCCGATCCGCTTGTCAGATTATGGACAAAGCGTCGAGTCAAGCACAACCCGTCAGAACCTGCCGGCGAACGTTGAGCTGCGGGCCGAATATGATATGGTAGCCGGCACAAGGCTCAGCCCGGAAGGCCAAGTCTGGCCTATAGCCCGAAAAATCACGGCTTTGTCAGGCCTAAATCAATCGTTACGCATGGCTGCGGTTCATCCAGTCAACCGTTGGATGTTCCCGACAACGGGTTCCTGGTCATGTATATCGCTGTCGGCGGCTTCATCACCGCCAGCTGTCAGACGAAGCCGATCCATCCTCTGATCCGTTTCGGCAGCACCCGCGACGCAACGGTCATGCACAACGCCGTCGCTGCCAGTGTGAGCAATCCGTACATGATACCGGTGAACACATTGACGTTGGGGAAAACATGCAGAACAACCCTAATGATGATGAAGTGCGACAGGTAGATGCCGAACGACAAATCACCTAGCCCAGTCATGATGTTACGGCTAGTCACTTTGGATTCCCTATCCAGTCCGATGCACATGACGAGCGCGGCCGCCGCGAGGGACGTCATCATGGACGAGAGCTTCAGCTGGCTGGTCGCCACGTCATAATTGTCGCCGAAGAACTCCCATAGGAACCCCTCACCCATCTGAACCATCGTCAACACAAACGCGATAACGTCCCAGAACACAGCACCGTGGCGTTGAACGATTGGTTTGAACCGGGTGTCCCATTCCAATCCCACGACATAGAAGATTATCCAAGTTCCGAAGAATGGTCCCCATATCGAAGGCGGGTCAAGCGGCGTACACAGGTACTTCACCACTAGCGTGACCGGCGTGATTGCGTACGCGATCCACCAGAATCCGCTGTCAAGTATCCGGTAGATTACCGGCGTCAGAACCACTAGGAACAGATACACGATGCAGTAATACAGCTGGGCGGACGCGTTGCCCGACACCACGGCCTTCACTACGCGCGGCACGCTGTGCACGGCATTCAGCCGCAGCAGCTCGTCTATATTGCTCAGCAGATAGGCGGCGGTCCACACAAGGTAGGGGATGAGGATTTTTGAATACGCCTGCCGTAGAAGATTTTCAAGTTCCCGACTTTGGAGCGGGGAGTCAGCAGGCCGCTGAGAAACAAGAACAATGCCACGCCCCAATTCAGGAACGGTCGCACGACAATGGTCGCCGTACTCTCCGGCAGGGTGTGGATGATAACTACTGCTGTGATTGCGCAGCCGCGCAGCAACTGCAGATACGCGTTCTTTCGATTACCGTTTCGGGGGGGGGGGGATACTCGACTGCTTCACATTCGCATACAAACATGAGGATATGACAACTCGATTCTTAGCTCCTGAAATCATCGTGCAGCCCCACGCGCGTGAACATCACCGACCCATCGGCCCGGCGCACGTAGTGCAGCCGTCGTGCGCCGGGCGTATTGGTCTGCAGGTGTACACGCCAGTAGGTGTCGCCGGCTGCCGTGCGGCGTTTGGGATCAGAGCCGCCCTCGCCGGTGCGTAGCTGGTGCAGACCGCGGCTGTTCAATTCCTTGTCGAGTCCCAGCACCACCTCGAGCATCACATGCGCCACCTTCTCGCGGTCCACGCCCTGCACCGCCTCCAGGCTGGCGAAGAAGTCCGGGCCGTAACCCCAATTCCGCTTCAGAGGCTTGTCCTCCTTCTCGGCGGCCGGGATGCGCGTCACCCATGCCATATATATCTCGAAATCAAGCTGTTGCCGCGGATCGGTGAAACGGTCTTGCAGATCCACTCCCGATACGACGTCCCGGTGCTTGGATTGCTGTCTCATGGTGCGCCGTTGTTCGAGCGCGTGACGTTTGGCCTGCTCGAGCTGCGCCGACGCCGCGTCGCGTTGGCGCTCCGCCGTCGTCAGCTCCTGTCTGGTCTGCATGAGCTGGGCGTATAGGTCGCGGATGCGCTGGGCGGATGCCGTGTCGGCACTGTCGGGGATGAGCGCCGATAGCTGCCGTTCGTCGAAGGCGGACAGCTCATGATGCTCAGTCTGTTGCGTCGCCGTGGCCGGATCCGGTACCGCGATCCACGCGGGACCGCCCGGGAAATAGCTCGGCGCGGGGACGGGCGGTTCATCCACGTCCAGCAGCGACATCAGCCAATGTAAACGGACGTTCCCCCGCGTATCGACATCGGACCATGCCTCATCGCCATCGTCGCGTTCGATGATGGCGACCGGTACCACGGTGCCCACCGTCAGCTCCCACCGCAGATCCGCGCCGATGCCGGCATCCTCAGCCGGCACCTCCACCATGGCGCCGGGGAACAATTCCAATGTGCACGAGTCCTTCCGTACCTCGGTCACCCGCGCCGGCACGACCATGTCGCCGGCATAGGCGGACAACGTCTCGCGTGGTTGTCGCGGCCGTGGCTCGGTCAGATCCAAGCGTCGTGACTCCTCATCGAACAGGCCGGACACCGCCATGTCCTTGGTGAACAACCGGTCGCCGGGAATGTCCTTGGACACCAGATTGGTCAGTATCGTGGCGTACGAACCACGCCCCAGATCGACCAGCACGCGCCCCTCGGCCGGACTGCCCAGCACCGTGCCCGACACGGTCCGTCTGGAATCCGTCGTCGCATGGGTGGAATACATGTTGCTGAAACTCAGCCGTGCGGCCTCCTGCAGCACCGCGTCGGTGACTCGTGCACGCTCGCCTAGATTCCAGCCCCAGAACAGTTTCACACCGCCATGCGTGATCCACTCGGAGCCCGCGGGGATCACGCGGCAAGCGTTGCCGAAGGTCTGCACGCCTTTGGGCATGCGCGCGTTCAGTTCGGCGGTCGCCTCGGGGCCGATGACGTCCACCACATAGGCCGCGTCGCGTAGCATTTTCGCCAATTCCTCGGTGCCCGCCAACGATGCGGTCATGCCGACGTTGCGCGTGGCGACGACCACCGGCATCGTCGACTGAGGGGAACGCAGGTATTCCGCGAGCGTCGCCGCACGGTCGGCGGTTGGGGGGCTGCGGACGTTTTCTTGGAGTTGTTTCCTATACTGCCAGCCCCTGGCTTGTTCTGTATTCTATCGGACTTTTCCAGCCCAGCGACTGTTTGATCCTCGCATGGTTGTACCAGTGGATGTATTCACCGGCGAGGTCGATGACCTCCTCGCAGGTGCGTTCCTCCCAATGCCCGGAGATGCACGGACCCGGGCCTTCATACGGCCGAAGAACCCCTCGGCCGCGGCGTTGTCGGGGCTGCACCCCTTCGCGCCCGTGGACCGGACCAGGCCGTACCGGCCCATCCGTTCCAGCCATCCCGGCCACCGGTAATGACAACCGCGGTCACTGTGGACCACGGGACGCTCGCCGGGCCGCAGCGTGGCGGCGGCACGGTCCAGCATCGTGTTGGCCAGTTCGGCGTTCGGCGACGTCCCGGCCGTGTGCGCCACGACCATGCCGTCGTAGCAGTCGATCATCGGCGAGAGGTACACCTTTCCGTCGCCGGCCTTGATCTCGGTGATGTCCGTGAGCCACTTCTCGTTGGGCCGTTCGGCGGTGAAATCCCGGTTGACGAGGTTGTCCGGCGCGGGCGTGACCTCGCCCCCGTCACGGGCTGTAGCGCCGCCGCCCGGGAACACGGGCGACCAATCCGTCCTCGCGCATGATCCTGCGGATCACCTTCTCCGAGACGCCCGTCCCGAGCGCGGCCTTGACCCGCCGGTACCCGTACCGGCCCCTGGAATCGGCGAATGCCCGCGCCACGCGGGCGCGCAGCCCGGCGTACTTGCCGACGCCGAGCCTCGCGTGGTGGTAGTGGTAGCTGCTGGGCGCGATGCGCAGCAAGCATGTCAGCGACCTCAGCGAATACCTCGGCCCCGGCCGGTCGACCGGCATCGTCTTCTCCCGGTTCGACAGGCGCCGCAGGTCGGCGCCCGGGTCTTTTTTTACGACCCCGAACCACCTCCCGCATCAACGCGTTCCCCCGACTCCAGCCCGCGTATCCGCCGACGCAACACATCCGGGTCATCGCCCAACGGCTCGCGATCGGTTCCGGACTGCGGCATGGCATCCCTCCGTTCCGGTCTCCGGCGCCGCCATTCCGCCGGCGCGGTACAGTCTCATCCAATGATGCACCGCGCCGGTGCTGATGCCAAGCTCCGTCGCCACCTGCTTCTGCTGCATGCCCGACAGGCACAATTCCACCGCGCGACACCGCGTCTCCAACGGTATGGGCGGCTTGGGGACGGCATCCGCATACCTGGGATCGTCGCGCAGCCACCGTACCCGGACACTGTCTGGTCGGATACCCCAGATGCTCCACCACCTGCTTCGTGGACATCGGTGTGGAGAAATACAACTCCACCGCCCGTTCACGCTCCTCACGACTGAACACGGCAACAATCCTTCCGCTCAGTCTCCAAGAAAACGTCCGCAGCCCCCAACCCGAAAACGGTACGGGAATGCTGGGCATCCATTGAGCGTGCTGATTATCTAGACATTCGCCATGTAACCAAGGACATACCAGAATCGCTGAGGTCTCAATATGCTGCTTGCCGGTGTTTGCTTTTGACCGGGCAACGGGGAATCGTCCCGGCTATCGCGGCAGCAGAAGCGTCAAAGGAACGGGGGACGCGTCATTGCATAGGAAGTCGGCTGACGATGTTGTCGATTGCGCTCTGGTCGGTGACGCCGATGGCCTTGAACATTTGGCAGTACTGATTCGGCAACGCGATTGCCATTCGCCGCAACAGCTCGTAGAACTGATGCCGGAACGCAATGTATGACTCTTGGTCAAGCAGGTATGACAAGTCATTGACCAGCTGGAACACGG